>Ga0209746_1000181_pt1 | contig 34169 bp, 26 predicted proteins | sample BarGraNGADG00211_3_FD_184496 | JGI IMG/M metagenome (GOLD analysis project Ga0209746, IMG submission 184496) | Arctic peat soil microbial communities from Barrow, Alaska - Barrow Graham LP Ref core NGADG0011-211 (SPAdes) (version 2) | ecosystem: Environmental > Terrestrial > Soil > Wetlands >... | reverse complement strand
TCATCCATAAAACTAAATCATGAACATCGTAAAATATTGACAAGCGCAGAAGTCAATTTTTATGTTTAATTTTAAGTTTATGAATTAATCAGGCTAAATCGCTGAAACATGAAAATTAGATCTCACAAGGAATTGGACGTGTATATCCTTTCATTTGAAACTGCCATGAAGATTTTTGAAATAACTAAGAGATTTCCTAAAGAAGAGACTTATTCTTTGACTGATCAGATCAGGCGATCTTCAAGATCTGTTTGTTCCAATCTTGCAGAAGCATTTAGAAAAAGGAGATATCCGAAATCTTTTATTTCAAAACTTTCGGATTCTGAGAGTGAAGCTGCAGAAACACAAACCTGGCTTGATTTCTCTTTAAGTTGTGAATATATAACTGAAATCGAGCATTATTCCTTAAATGAAACCTATGACAAAATATTAGGAAAATTAGTCAACATGTCACTTCATCCAGAGAATTGGAGTTGGTAGCGCCTTTCAGTCCCTTAGTCTCTTAGTCCCTCAGTCCCTTAGTCTGTTATTTATTCCGGATTTTACTATCTTTGACCGAAATTTTTTATAAAAATAATTTTACAAATTGCAGATTTAATGGGGAAACGGTTTCCTGAATATAAAGGTCTTGATCTTTCGAAAGTAAATAAAGAGATTCTCAGAATATGGGATGAGAATGATACTTTTAATAAAAGTGTTCGTGAAGTAAACGGAAAAGGTGAGTTTATTTTTTATGAAGGTCCGCCTTCTGCAAACGGTATCCCCGGCATTCATCACGTTATGGCTCGTACGATCAAGGACGCAATCTGCCGTTTCAAGACACAGTGTGGATATGAGGTGAAACGTAAAGCCGGCTGGGATACCCATGGTCTGCCTGTTGAACTGGGTGTTGAAAAAGCTCTTGGCATAACAAAGGAAGATATCGGGAATAAAGCTTCTCCTAAATATATTTCCATTGAAGATTACAACAAAGAATGCCGTAAGGCAGTAATGAGATATACCGACCTGTGGGAAAACCTTACACGGAAAATGGGATACTGGGTAAATATGGATCATCCTTATGTGACCTACGATAACCGCTATATTGAAACACTCTGGTGGCTGCTTAAACAACTCTATACCAACGGATATCTCTATAAGGGTTATACAATTCAACCATATTCCCCTGCTGCAGGAACCGGATTAAGCTCCCATGAGCTTAACCTCCCCGGCTGCTACCGCGATGTAAAAGATACAACCTGTATAGCACTGTTTAAACTTATAAGGGATAAGAAATCGGAGTTCCTTTATAATACGATCGATACTGCTGAAGTGTATATGATGGCCTGGACCACAACACCATGGACACTTCCCTCAAATACAGCACTGGCTGTCGGAAAAGAGATATTATACATAAAAGTACGGAGCTTCAATCCATATTCCGGAGAGCCGATAACAGTAATTATAGCCAAAGATCTTCTCAATTCATTGTTCCCGGAATCAAATGCAACGCTTGAATTTTCAGAATACAAACCTGGCGATAAAAAGATCCCTTTCAAAGTTTCCGGTGAATTCACCGGAGCTCAGCTGGAAGGCATTAACTATGAACAGCTTATCGACTGGATCAATCCGGGAGAAGGGGCGTTCAGGGTGTTAACAGGCGATTTTGTCACCACTGAAGATGGTACAGGAATTGTTCATATTGCCCCTACATTTGGTGCCGACGACTACCGCATTGCAAAAGAAACCGGCGTGCCTCCTCTTCTTGTTAAAAGAAAAGACGGAACCACGGGTCCGATGGTTGATAGACGTGGCTACCTTGTCCCAATCGCTGATCTTGACGAAACTTTTGTTAAACAGAATGTCAACAAAACCACATACTCAGGTTTCGAGGCCCGTCCGGTAAAAAATGAATATGATGACAGTCTCGCCCCTGATGCAGAAACAATCGATGTCGAAATAGCAGTGATGCTTAAGCAGCAGGGCAAAGTATTCAGGATTGAGAAGCAGATACACAGCTACCCTCATTGCTGGAGAACCGACAAACCGGTTTTATACTACCATCTCGATTCGTGGTTCATCCGTACAACAGCTTTCCGCGATCGTATGATAGAGCTTAACAACACCATCAACTGGAAACCATTAACTACAGGGACCGGCAGGTTTGGCAAGTGGCTCGAAAACCTGGTTGACTGGAACCTATCCCGTTCGCGCTACTGGGGAACACCTCTTCCAATATGGATCACTGAAGATAAAAAAGAAGAAAAATGCATCGGATCTGCAACAGAACTTAAAGCTGAGATCGAAAAATCAATAAAAGCCGGGTTCATGAAAAAAAATCCGCTTGCAAAATTTTCCGAAAATGATAATTCATCAGTGAACTACGAAAATTTTGACCTGCACCGGCCGTTTGTCGACGATATTTTCCTTGTGAGTGACACAGGGAAGAAAATGTTCCGTGAAGCAGATCTTATAGATGGCTGGTTCGACTCGGGTGCAATGCCTTATGCCCAGGTGCACTATCCTTTTGAGAACAAGGCTGATTTCCATGAGATGTTCCCGGCCGATTTTGTAGCTGAAGGTGTCGATCAGACAAGAGGCTGGTTCTTTACCCTTCATGCCATAGCAACAATGATCTCAGATTCGGTAGCTTTCAAAAATATAATTTCAAACGGACTTGTTCTCGATAAGAACGGGAACAAAATGTCGAAGAGGCTGGGAAATGCGGTCGATGCGTTCTCCGCTATCGAGGAATATGGTTCCGACCCGTTGCGGTGGTATATGATAACCAACTCGCAACCCTGGGACAATCTTAAGTTCGACATCTCAGGTGTGGATGAAGTTAAACGTAAGTTCTTCGGTACATTGTACAATACCTATTCGTTCTTTTCACTTTATGCAAATGTTGATAATTTCAGACACACCGAAAAAGAGATCCCGGTTAATGAGCGACCTGAGATAGACCGGTGGATAATCTCGCTGCTTAACTCGCTTGTGAAAGAGGTAAGAGGAAGTTATGAGGATTATGATCTTACCAGAGCCGGAAGAGCGATACAGGATTTCGTAACTGAAAACCTGAGCAACTGGTATGTTCGTCTGAACAGAAAACGGTACTGGGGAGGGGAATACGATAAGGATAAACTTGCAGCTTACCAGACACTATATGTCTGTCTTGAAACAGTGAGCCGGCTTGCTGCTCCGATAGCTCCGTTCTATATGGACCGTATTTTCAGCGATCTTAATGACATCACCGGAAGACATAAAGAGAATTCCGTTCACCTGGTTATTTTTCCGGAATATGATGAATCGCTTATCGACAAGGCTCTCGAAGAAAGAATGGATATTGCCCAGAAAGTATCTTCTATGATCCTCGGATTGCGAAGAAAAGTAAGCATCAAAGTCCGTCAGCCACTGGCCAGGATCATGGTCCCTGTTCCCGATAAATTTTTCAGAGAAAAATTTGAAGCTGTTAAAGATCTTATTCTTGCTGAGGTAAATGTAAAGGAAGTGGAATATATCGATGACACTGCTGCCATACTTGTCAAAAAAATAAAACCAAATTTTAAAACGCTTGGCCCCAGGTATGGAAAACTGATGAAAGAGATCAGCATCGCCATCACTGCGCTTACACCACAGGAGATTGTAGCTTTTGAAAACAATGGGAATCACCCTGTCACAATAAACGGACAACAGATAATCCTGACAACGGAAGATGTTGAGATAAACTCCGAAGATATTCCCGGCTGGCAGGTTGCCAATGAAGGCAGGCTCACAGTTGCTCTTGATATTACCGTATCAGACGATCTGCACTATGAGGGCATCGCCCGGGAGTTCATAAACAGGATCCAGAATATCCGTAAGGAGAATGGATTTGATGTAACCGACAAGATAACCGTACTTATCGAGGATCAGGAATTTGTCAATGAAGCAATAAGGCGACATGCTTCATATATAGCCTCACAAACCCTTGCCACATCCGTATCCCTTACGAAAATCTTCGACGAAATTAACAGCCGCGATGTTGAGATTGATGAGGTGACGGTCAGAGTCTCTGTTACAAAGAATAACTGATTATATTTGCTTATAAATTGTAGACTATGAAACGCATTCTCGTGACCGGTGGTGCCGGATTTATAGGATCTCACCTTTGTGAACGATTACTTGGTATGGGGCATGAGGTGATCTGTCTCGACAACTATTTCACGGGGTCGAGGATGAATATTATCCATCTGCTCGAGAACCCCTGTTTTGAGCTTATCAGGCATGATGTCACAATGCCTATTTTTGTTGAAACGGATGAGATCTACAACCTGGCCTGTCCGGCTTCTCCGGTTCACTACCAGTACAATGGCATCAAAACGATCAAGACCTCGGTTATGGGTGCAATAAATACCCTTGGCCTTGCAAAAAGGACAAAATCAAAGATCCTGCAGGCTTCAACAAGCGAGATATATGGCGATCCTGAAGTACATCCTCAACATGAAGCCTACTGGGGAAATGTTAACACCCTCGGCCCAAGGGCATGTTATGATGAAGGGAAGAGATGCGCAGAAACACTCTTCATGAATTACCACAGTCAGAATAATGTGCGGATAAAGATTGCCAGGATCTTTAATACATATGGTCCGAAGATGAACTCCAACGACGGCAGGGTAGTTTCGAACTTTATTGTCCAGGCCCTTAGAGGGGAAGATATCACTATATATGGCGACGGGTCGCATACGCGCAGCTTTCAGTACGTTGACGACCTTATCGACGGACTTATCAGGTTAATGGATTCACCTGATAGTTTTACAGGACCGGTAAATCTTGGAAATCCTGTCGAGATGAATATAAGTTCTCTGGCCGGAATGATAATAAAAATGACCGGTTCAAAATCAAAGATCATTTATCTTCCTCTTCCCCAGGATGATCCCAAACAGCGCCAGCCTGATATTACACTTGCCAGGAAAGAGCTGGGCTGGTCCCCTAAAGTTGATGCGGAAACAGGGTTGGCGAAGACGGTGGAATATTTCAGGAAGAGTTTGGGGTAAAAATAGAATTGAAGCTCAGGGATATTGACCACACTTTTTATTCCCCCCAAAGTGGGGAAAAAATCTGCTTTTTTTCGAGTTTTTTCCCGCCTAAGCGGGATGCCGCTAAGCAGCTGAGGGGTTTTGCTAGCCAAAAAATAGTCCTTTAGGAGGGCCGAAAAAAATAATATCTTTGATTCATGATAGACCGCTCCACAATAGAACGTATACTTGATGCTGCTCAGATAGTTGATGTGGTGCAGGAGTTTGTTCCCCTGAAGAAAAGGGGTGTAAACTACCTTGGGTTGTGCCCTTTCCATAATGAGAAGACCCCTTCATTCACTGTTTCTCCTTCGAAAGAGATCTTTAAATGTTTTGGTTGCGGAAAGGCCGGCAATTCAGTCAATTTTGTGATGGAACACGAGCACCTCACCTACCCTGAAGCGCTCAAATACCTGGCCAGGAAATATCATATCGAGATTGTAGAAAAAGAGCTAACGCAGGAAGAGCTTGAGAAACAGAACGAAAGAGAGAGCCTTCTTGTTGTTACATCATATGCAGCACGTCAGTTCACTGAAAATCTTTTTCATACCGATGAGGGAATATCCATTTGTCTGACTTATTTCAAAGAAAGAGGATTCCGGCAGGATACCCTGAAGAAATTCGATGTAGGTTACAGCTTTGAAAAACGTGATGCCTTTTCTAAAAAAGCGCTGGAAGACGGGTACAAACAGGATTATCTTATCAAGACCGGCCTTTCAATCCAGCATGAAGATCACATCTTCGACAGGTTCAGCGGCAGGGTGATGTTCCCGATTCACTCTTTGTCGGGACAGGTACTCGGATTCGGTGGCAGGGTCCTGAAAACTGACATCAAGTCGGCAAAATATCTGAACTCCCCTGAATCGGAGATTTACCATAAGAGCCGGATACTTTACGGAATATACCAGGCACGGAAATCAATAACACAGGATGACCGGTGTTATCTTGTAGAAGGATATACCGATGTGTTGTCGCTTCACGAAGCCAATATTGAAAACGTGGTTGCTTCATCCGGAACCTCCCTTACCCAGGAACAGGTAAGATTGATTAAAAGATTCACCCAGAACATTACAATACTGTACGATGGCGATGCTGCCGGCATAAAAGCCTCTCTCAGAGGAATAGACCTGGTACTCGAAGAGGGCATGAATGTTAAGATAGTTCTTCTTCCTGACAGCGAGGACCCTGATTCCTTTTCAAAAAAGGTAAGCAATGATGAGTTCCTGAAATTCCTGAAAGAGAATGAAACAGATTTTATTCGTTTTAAAACTCAACTTCTTCTGTCGGAGGCCAATAACGACCCGGTAAGAAAAGCCGATCTTATACGTGATGTTGTGAAGTCAATTGCTGTCATTCCCGAGGCAATAACCAGAACAGTATATATAAAGGAGTGCAGTACCGTGCTTGACGTCAGCGAACCGATCCTCTATCACGAGGTGAATAAGCTGCGGCAGCAAAAGAGTTTCCAGGACAGGAATAAATACCCGGGACCGGAAGATCTCCCTGTTCCTCCGCCTGTTATTGTTAAGCCTGTACAACATGAAACTTCAACATATTATTCAGAAGAAGCGGTAGTCAAGTTACTTTTGAAATACGGCAGTGTGGAATTTGAAAGAACGATTAATAAGGAAGACGGCAAGGAGGATGTGTTAACCGTATCGGATTATATTGTAAGAGAAATCACATCCGACGATCTTCTGTTTGACGACAGTGTGTGTTCAAAGATATTTTCCGAATTCCGGTTTCATATTGAACATGGTCTTATTACCGGGGAAAAACAGTTTGTTAAGCATGACGATCCGGAGATTTCAAAGCTGTCTGCTAATCTGCTATCGGAACCGCATCAACTGAGCAAGATATGGAAAGAGAAACAAACGTTCGTTGAGACAGAGGAGATGAAGCTGAAAGAGATTGTAGGTGATGCAGTGCTTAAATTCAAGAGTGATAAGATAATTAAAATACAGAAGGAGATAAAGATTCGTCTCGAAGAGGCTCAAAAAGCCAATGATATGGAATTGGTGCAACAGCTGATGAAGCGATATGCAAATCTCAGTGTTGTACTTGGATTAATTTCAAGGAAACTGGGGAACAGGATATTGTTGTAGTAGTTTTGAATGTTTGAATCCATAGTGTTTGTTTAAGAAAACGAAATTTTCATCTCTTTTCCCATCGAACCATATTTATTAGTAATTTTGAATTATTATTTAAGAATAGATGAAAAGACTCCTTTCTTTACTGACAATCTTTTTATTACTTGTTACCTTTTCCTGCAAATCGGGGAAAAAAGGAAAGGATTCTTTCAGTCCCTCCTTTTCAACCTATAAATCAGACTCTCCAAAAGTTAATCCCCTGGATGAAAAAAATGAGATATTTTATGGAATCCTTACTCCGGTTGAAATATGTACAATCTTTAACCGGCTTGGTGTACCATACAATAATGCCACACTAAATCCAACTTCCAACAGGGATCAGTACCTCAGCAGCTCAAAAGCCTCAATAAACACTGGAATCTACGGAGTGGATTTCGGATACCTTAAGGTTTTTGGTATCGGTCAGCAGATGATCGATTATATGGTGACCATACGTGAAATGAGCAACAAGCTAGGAATACCTGATAGTTATCTTACTGAACCTATCAAGAAAGTCCAGAGCGATATTTCCGAACCGGATACAATCCTGTTACTGATGAATGAAGCTTTCACTAAAATGGAGGCTCATCTTCGTGAAGGAGGAAGAGAGAGTACTGCCGGGCTCATGATAATGGGAGGATGGGTAGAAGCAATGTTTATTGCCACCCAGCTTGTTTATAATCCGGCAAACCCTGATCCTGAAGTAATACAGAAAATCGCACAGCAGAAATATACTCTTACTACACTGCTCAGTTTCCTGAAAAACTATTATGACGATCCTGTTGTCGTCTATTATTCTAAAAAACTAAAGTACCTGAAGAACTATTTCGACTCATTCGATATCTACTTCAAAAAAGGCGATCTTGAAATTGATACTGCAAAACAGGTGTTCCGCTCAACCGGCAGCAAGATGACTGTTACTGTTGAAACATTAAACAAGATCCGTGATTATGTAGCCAAGCTCAGGACTGAGATGGTTACGCCATAAGATTGCGTGTACTAATCCGCTCATCCTTTTGCCCCCCTGCCCCCCTAAAGGGGGGTTCGTACTCTATCATAGTGTAATCCAAAAATATGATATAATTAATAATTGCCCGTAGGGCATATAGTATTGTAGAATCATTGATTGATAAAGATATTATACCCTGTAGGGGTTAAAGAAAAAATTGCAGAATTAATTGTTTATCCCCTACGGGGAAATGATTATATGATCTATCCGTATTCTACAATACTATAACCGCTACGCGGTAATGTTGAAACCTTTCTAAACTTCCTGTTCTTTTAGCATAATTTATTTGAATACCAGATTAAAAGGGGCTGTTGAAAAAGTCTTCTTTAACCACAAAGCCCGCCCGGCTGAAGCCGTTCGGACGGGTACACAAAGAAGGCACAAAGTACACAAAGGTAAAAACCTATATTTCAGCACTTTGTGACCTTTGTGGTTAATGGATTTCAACTTTTTCAACAGCCCAAGGGGGGCAATCCAAGGAGAAATAGCTGAACGACCCCCCATTTAGGGGGGCAGGAGGGGCAAAAACGCGGATTTTGGGGGGCAAAAATCCAGGAAAGAGAAGGCCGGAGGTGGTGGTTGAATACAGTTTTTTTTTGTAATTTAGATTCTCTAATCTGATTTAGTGCAACCAAATATCCTGAAAATGAAAGCGGCAAAACTTATTTCAATTTTCTTCATTCTTCTTCTCGTATTCTCATGTGGTCCAAAGGATAATAAACCTTTAAGACCTTTTAAAAGTCAAGCTCCTGAAGCTGTTCCGGCAAATATCCCCCTCGATAAAGGATTCAGCGAATATATTTCAGGGTACTCTTCAGGCGTAATTCCCGCCAATTCGTCAATTGAGATACGATTTACACCGGAGTTTGCAGCTAAAGTAAATAAGTCTGCTACAGGATTGTTTGTTTTTGAACCATCAATTAAAGGGAAAACGGAATGGAAAGATGAAACAACTCTTGTCTTCACTCCTTCACGGTTCCTCGATCCGGGAAAAACTTATACAGGCGGACTAAACCTGAATAAACTTTCGGAAGTGAAAGAGCGCCTGAGGATATTTCCATTAAGGATACAGACTCTTAAAAAAGATTTCCGTGTTGGCTTCGGAACGCTGGAATGTTCCAATGCTGAAGGAAACGGCTATCTCCTGCACGGGGAAATTGTTGCATCAGATTTTATTGCGCCTGCAGAAGCCGAGAACTACATAACCGCAAAACTTGGAAGAAAAAAGATGGAGTTAACATGGGACCATTCGGTTAACCTCATTCATAAATTTACGGTAACCGGTATTGACCGTACCAGCAAATCGCAGGAACTTACGCTTTCGTGGGACGGCTCATCAGCCGGAGTAAAACAGAAAGGATCTTCTACTTTAAATATTCCGCCTTCAGGGGAATTCGACATTCTGGATGTAATTACCAGCTCAGGTGAAAGTCAGAGAATCGACATCATATTTTCCGATAGTGTTGATCCTGCCCAGGAGACCGACGGACTTATTCATTTTACTCCTTCATCCGAAAGCACTATCAGTATTGCTTCAAATATTATAAGCATCTTCCCGACAAAAAGATTACAGGGAGCTGTCGGGTTGAATGTTGAAGCATCTGTTAAAAACAACAAGGGGGCAAATCTCTCATCAGCATTTGCGAAACAACTGGACTTCACTTCCTGGATACCTCAAATAGTCCCCGAAGGAAAAGGAGTCATTCTTCCTTCATCAAAGAATCTTATCTTTCCTTTCAGAGCTGTTAATCTTAAAGCCGTTAATCTTAAAATAATCAAAATATTTGATAACACCATTCCCTATTTTCTTCAGGAGAATGACATAAATGGTGACAACTCTATTAAGCGGTTCGGCCGTCCTGTTTATTCAGGACGAGTTGACCTGGTTACCGGTTCTGCGATGAATGCCGGAACATGGAATCTTTACACAATCGATCTGGCTGATTATATTGATATTGAACCCGGAATACTTTATAAGGTAGAGCTCGGGATGAGAAGATCTTATTCGCTTTACACATGCAGTGCTGCTGGAGGAGAAAGTAAATACGAAGAAGCCCTTCAGCAGGCGCAGGAACAGAGCCGTGAGTTTTGGGACGATCCGGAGAATTACTATGAGGACAGTGAGGCAGAAATATACTATGGATTCAGATTCGACTGGAATGATCGCAACAATCCATGCACTGATGCTTATTACAGTCCCGACAAAAGAGTTTCAAGAAATGTCCTGGCATCAAACCTGGGACTGATCGCTAAAAAGGGAGATGACAATATTCTTCATGTGATGGTAAACGATCTTCTTACCGCCCTGCCATTAAATGAAGTTTCCATTGAAGTTTTCGATCTTCAGATGCAGCTTATTTCTTCCGGAAAAACAAACCCGGAGGGATCGGTTGCAATATTCTGCGAAAGAAAACCTTTCCTCATTATTGCTAAAAAGGATAAAGACAGGAACTATCTTAAAACCAATGACGGATCATCTCTCTCCTTAAGCTCTTTCGATGTTGCCGGGAACAAACCGGAAAAAGGGATAAAAGCATTTATATATGGTGACAGAGATGTATGGAGGCCCGGTGATTCAATTTTTCTTTCAATTTTTATCAAAGATATGAAGAACGATCTTCCGGCAGGGCATACTGTTCAGTTCGAGCTTATAAATCCATTGGAACAGAGAGTCGATAACCAGGTGCAGAAACCTGAAGGCAGAAACCTTCTGGTATTCGCATCCAAAACATCACCTGAAGCAGTCACCGGGAACTATAATGCCCAGTTCAGGATCGGAGGAGCAACTTTTACAAAACGGGTAAGAATTGAAACTGTCAAGCCAAACAGACTGAAAATAAATCTGAATTTCCCCGGTGAGATACTTGGAGGGTCCAATCCCGTTACGAAAGGGACTCTCAATGTAAAATGGCTCAACGGGGCCGTTGCAAAGAATCTAAATTCGTCAGTTGAGTATATTCTTAAACCGACAAAAACAGAATTTGAAAAATACCGACAGTATATTTTTGATGATCCTATAAGTGAATTCCACTCCGAAACTGTTAATATTTTCAAGGACGCTGTTGATGCCAATGGAAATGCCTCCGTTGTTTTTGATCCCGGAAAAGAGATCAATGCTCCCGGAATGCTGAATGCTGTTTTTACTGCCAAAGCATCGGAACCAGGCGGTGACGAGAGCATCACCCAGAAATCCTTTAAATATGCTCCTTACCCGGTGTTTGTCGGTATTAACCTTCCCGGACTTAAAGGGAAAAGCAGGATGCTCTTTACTGATGCCGAGAATGAAGTCAAATTAGTCACAGTTGATGAAAATGGCAAACCTGTGAGATCAGAGGTTGAAGTAACCATATATAAGATCAACTACAGATGGTGGTGGGAATCGGATGAGGAAAACCTTGCATCCTTTATTTCAAACAACAATTACAAACCTGTATTAAAGAAAACAATTACAACTTCCGGAGGAGAAGGCTCTTTTTCATTCAATATTGATAAAAAAGAGTGGGGCCGATATCTGATCAGGGCAACAACTCCTGCAGGCCATTCCACCGGGAAAATTTTACTTATCGACTGGCCATGGGAATATGGGATGAAGGGAAATACCGAAGGGGCCACACTTCTTGTTATCAATACCGATAAGGATAAATATAACCCAGGCGACGAAATAAAACTCTCCTTCCCGGCTCCTGAGAATGCAAGGGCTATTGTAACTCTTGAAAATTCGACAGGTATCCTGGATGAGATCAGGGTTAATGCAGAGAAAGGCAACACTGTTGTAACTTTTAAAGCCAGGCCTGAAATGGCTCCGAATATCTATGCATATGTTACTGTTATCCAGCCCCATGCCCAGACTGTCAATGATATGCCAGTGAGGTTGTATGGAGTGGTACCGGTAATGGTCGAAGATCCGGGAACCAGGCTGACACCTAAAATCGAAATGGCCGATGAGATCAGGTCACAAAAACCATTTGTGATAAAGGTCAGCGAAACCAACAGGAAACCCATGACCTATACAGTAGCAGTGGTAGACGAAGGACTGCTCGATATTACCGGTTTCAAAACTCCCGATCCATGGGCATATTTCTATGCCCGTGAAGCTCTCGGGGTTCAGACCTGGGATCTCTACGATTTTGTTCTCGGGGCTTTTGGCGGAACTCTTGAAAGGATCTTTGCCATCGGAGGAGATGAGGCCGTGGTTGATAAATCTGCAAATAAAGCACAGAGATTTGTACCTGTCGTGAAGTTCCTGGGACCCTTTAATCTTGAAGCAGGAAAGACGAATACTCACACATTAACACTTCCTCAATATACCGGTTCGGTAAGGACGATGGTTGTTGCAGGAAGTGACAGGGCATTTGGTATTGCAGAGAAATCTGTCTTTGTAAAAGATCCTCTGATGTTACTCGTTACGGCTCCGAGGGTTATAAGCCCCGGCGAAAAGGTGGCCCTTCCAATATCTCTTTTCATTCAGAAAGACAGGATCAAAGATATCTCCATCAAAGCCGAAGGAAATGATCTTGTGAGCTTTGAAGAGAAAACAAAAAATATATCGGTGTCCGGTACGGGTGAAAAGGATTCGGAATTTTCATTTACTGCCGGTGAAAAAACAGGAGTGGCAAAAATAAGTGTCACTGCTACCGGAGGCGGTGAGAGTGCAACATACATAATGCAGATTGAAATAAGAAGTCCGAACCCGCCTGAGATACGCGCCGAATCAAAAATGATAAGAAAGGGGGAAAAGTTTGAAACAAACTTCAAACCATTCGGTATTGAAGGGTCCAACTCGGCTATTCTCGAAGTATCTTCCCTTCCGTCAATAAATCTCGAGAAAAGGATGGAATACCTTCTCGATTATCCCCACGGCTGCTCTGAACAGATCACCTCGGCCGCTTTTCCGCAGTTATGGCTCAAAGATCTTTCCGGTAATCATGCGTCTGTGACAAAATCCGCATCTGACAATATCACTGAAGCCATCAATAAACTTGTCTCCCGGCAGATGATAAGCGGAGGTATAGCTTTGTGGCCGGGTTCATCGCAGCCCGATAACTGGGTTACATCTTATGCAGGGCATTTTATGACCGAAGCGGAGAGGAAAGGATATAGTCTCCCGCCAGGATTCAAACAGAAATGGATCAGTTATCAGAAGAGAACTGCACAGGACTGGCGTTTTGATACCAGGTATAAACAGTCGGCTAACGATCAGGCTTACAGACTCTTTACCCTTGCTCTTGCCGGTCAGCCTGAAAAAGGGGCAATGAACAGGCTCAGGGAATCTTCAGGAATTCCTCAATTATCGCGCTGGTTGCTGGCAGCAGCATATGCAACGACCGGGCGCCCGGAAGTGGCTGCCGGTCTGCTCGATGTAAGGAACACAGTTACGGAACAGGAATATTATAATTATTACTATGGCAGCGAGATGCGCGATAAAGCAATTATATTATACACCCTTACACTTCTTAAAAATGAAGAACAGGCAGTGTCGCTGCTCAAAGTGATCTGTGATAATTTCAATAATGACAGCTGGTACAGCACTCAGGCGATAGCATGGGGACTTTTTTCATATATGAAATGGGTAGAATCGATACCGGGTAATAATAACAGTCCGTCAAAAATACAGATCACCCTGAACGGCAAAAAATCGGAACAGACAATCGTATCAAAACAGGTGTGGTCGAAAGATATAAGTGAAAACATCGGAAATAATTCGCTGATTGTCGAAAACAATTCAGATAAACCTCTGTATATCACTCTTACAAGGAAAGGTGTTCCGCTCATCTCCGACATCACCCGTGAAGACAAAGGGTTAATAATGAAGATCGATTATCTGGATATGGATCTGAAACCTGTGGATCATAAGAACCTCAGGCAGGGATCTGATTTCATGATGGTTGTGAAGGTGACTAACAACACTTTTGCAACTGTAGAAAACATTGCACTGACGGAAATGGTCCCTTCGGGATGGGAGATCCGCAATACCAGGTTGTTTGAAGCAGACTACGGTATTAAGGAGAGCACATCTGATTACCGCGACTTCAGGGATGACAGGGTGAATACCTATTTCAGTCTGACACAGGGGCAAACCAAAACTTTCGTTTTGATCCTGGATGCCGCATATAAAGGTGAGTTTTATCAACCCTCTGTATTTTGCGAAGCAATGTACATCTCAAATTGTTATTCAAGATATCCCGGTAGTCCTGTAAAAGTGACCGGACAAAAAATTGAATAGAAAACTTAAAATATTTATGATTGCAGCCGGAGTAGTTATTACTCCGGTTTTGCTTTCACCCTTACCGCGGTTCAGAGCACCTCTTTCAACTGTTGTTGAAGCCCGTGACGGAAGCCTCCTGGGTGCAAGGATTGCTGATGATGGACAATGGCGGTTTCCGGGGAACGGACAGGTTCCTGAAAAATTTGAAAAATCGCTCCTGACTTTTGAGGACAGCTGGTTCTATTATCACCCGGGTATAAATCCTGTTTCAATGGTACGCGCTTTCGTGAATAACATTAAAGCCGGAGAGATTGTGAGCGGCGGAAGTACCATCACCATGCAGGTTGCAAGAATTTCCAGAGGCAATAAATCGCGGACCTATACGGAGAAGTTTATCGAAACTCTGTCAGCCCTCAAGTTGGAGTTGTTCAGATCAAAAAAAAGAATACTCCAGCTTTATTCCTCTAATGCTCCATTCGGGGGAAATACGGTTGGCCTTGAAGCTGCGTCATGGCGGTACACCGGAAAATCAGCAGCTGATATGACCTGGGCCGAAGCCGCCGCCTTAGCGATTCTTCCAAACTCTCCTGCACTTGTCTATCCTGGAAAAAATCAGGAGATACTTAAAACCAGGCGTAATACTCTCCTGAGACGTCTCTGTAAGAAAAAATACATTGATTCGATCACTCTGGTTCTGGCTCTTGATGAGCCCCTGCCGGGAGAGCCGAAACCACTGCCTTCGAAGGCATCACATCTTACAGATCACTTTTTCATCACTAACCGGGGCGAGATGATAAAAACAACTATTGACCCCATACTTCAGGAGAGAGCAACAGAAATCATAAATTCACATCAGAAAGATCTTACAGGAAATTATATTTTCAATTCCGCCTGCCTGATAATCGAGGTTGAAACAGGCAATGTTCTTGTGTATGTCGGGAACAGCACACTTGAAGATGCTCAATCGCATGGAGGAGATGTTGATATTATACATTCTTTCCGCAGCACAGGGAGTATCCTCAAGCCCCTGCTTTATGCCGGGATGCAGCAGTCGGGTGATATTTTGCCAAATACCCTCATTGCTGATGTCCCCACACGCTTCACCGGGTTTTCACCAAAGAACTTCGACCAGAGTTACAGCGGTGCTGTCACTGCCGCGTTTGCACTATCACAATCTCTGAATATTCCGGCAGTTAAAATGCTCCAGAAATATAACCCTGAGAAATTCCTTGATCTCTTACACAAAACCGGTTTCACAACTTTCAATAAACCCGCTGATTACTATGGTCTTTCTCTGATTCTGGGCGGAGGGGAGACATCATTATGGGATCTCACCGGAGTATATGCTTCTCTTTCCAGAGTTTTGAACAGGTATCTCAATGTGAAAAAATATTATAAAAAAGATTATCATCCTCCGGTTCTTATCATGAAACCAGATATTAATACAATGATGACCGAAGAGCCCGCTCCTCCCCTTTCCGCCTCATCCATCTGGCTTACTTACGAAGCGCTGCAAAGGGTGAACAGGCCGGAAAGTGAAACAGGATGGCAATATTTTGCATCTTCCCCGGATCTAGCATGGAAAACAGGAACAAGTTTCGGCTTCAGGGACGGTTGGGCTATCGGAACCACTCCTCAGTATGTTGTTGGAGTGTGGGTAGGAAATGCTTCCGGTGAAGGAAGGCCCGGATTGACAGGAATTTCAGCAGCAGCTCCGCTAATGTTCGATCTTGTCAACCTGATGGGACACGGTGCCTGGTTCGCCAGACCTTATGAAGATCTCACAATGATCAGAGTCTGCAGCAAGAGCGGTTTCCGGGCTTCTCCTGATTGTCCGGAAACCGTAGAAATACCTGCTAGTCTGAATGGGTTAAGAAGTGAAGCCTGCCCCTATCACCAGATTATACATTTAAATAAATCAAAAACACTGCAGGTAAATTCAGATTGTATTTCCACCGGTGATATTATCAACGAATCGTGGTTCGTTCTGCCACCTGCAATGGAATATTTTTACAGGTTGAAACACTCTGAATATAAGTCTCTTCCTCCGGTTTCCCCGGGTTGTACAACAAGCAAAAATATTCCTGTGATGGAGTTTATCTATCCATCTGCTGGAATTAAAATATTTATCCCCCGCGATCAGACAGGAGCATTAACAAGAGTTATCGCCGAAGTGGTCCACAGGAGTCCTTCAAAAAAAATCTTCTGGCACCTCGATGAAACTTATATAGGCACCACCCGTTTTATTCATCAGATTGAGATGCTGGCAGGAAAAGGTGATCATGTTCTGACTGTTGTGGATGAGGATGGGAATATGGTAAGGTGCAAGTTTGAGATAATTGGGAAAAGCCATTAGGACCCCCTTTTAATTCCCCCTAAAAGGGGGAAAAATCTTCCATAACACGAGATTTTTCTCCCCCTTTGGGGGAGATATCGCGAAGCGGCAGAGGGTGTTTACTCCCAAAACAGATCCCTTTTTCAGGGAGATGCCGCCCTTGCTCCGCCGAAGCGACTACCATCGGCCGCCAAAGGCTTGCCGACGGCGCGGCGCGAAGGCGAAGGAAGGGCAGAGGGGGATTTCGTGTAGACATAATTTTTCTACATTTGTCTTATTATGAAAATCTCTATTCCCGAAGAATGGTTCCCAATTGTGGACGAAGATGGAAATACGACAGGCAAGGCTCTGAGGAGCGTATGCCACGATGGAAAGAGCATGCTTCTTCATCCTGTTGTTCATCTTCACATATTTAATTCCGGAGGTGAGCTTTATTTACAGAAAAGGGCAATGACAAAAGATATCCAACCTGGAAAATGGGATACATCAGTGGGCGGTCATGTCAGTCCTGGGGAAACTGTACTTGAAGCACTAGAAAGGGAAGCAGGGGAAGAGCTTGGCTTGTATAACTTTAAATCCGTATTCCGGGTAAAATATGTTTGGGAATCTTCACGTGAAAGAGAGCTTGTTAATTCATTTACTACGGTAACTGATCAGATGCCTGTCGTAAATAAAGACGAAATTGAGGAAGGAAGGTTCTGGCCTTTAGAGGAAATAAAGAAAATTTCAGGGAAAGGTATTTTTACTCCGAATTTCGAACATGAATTTAAGATGCTATGGGGGGATTTCAAACTTAAACTTTAACTTTTCTAAATTTGAGTATCTTTATAGTTAATTAGACTGTTAACATATCAAATATTTATGAAGCCTGATAAAATCCATTTATCCCTTGCCTTACTTATAATACTAACATTTTTTTCCTGGTTTACCTCCTGTACTCATGTAGCCAATATTGCAAATATCCCTGAAATCTGTTTTACGGCAGATGTCTTGCCAATATTCATTAATAACTGTGCCATCTCGGGATGTCACGACGGGGGAGGAAGAGAATCGCGAATGACACTGAACAATTACGCTGATATAAGCAGAACGGTAACAGCTGGCAATCCAAATGCAAGCAGGTCTTACCAGGCAATAATTGCCAAATCGGGTGAAAACATGATGCCTCCCAGGCAACCTCTTTCACTTACAGACAGAACAATTATCCGGGTATGGATTGAACAGGGAGCTATAGAGAGCTCCGCTGCATGTCCTACTACAGGAAATGGAGGCAATACTCCTTTAGTAGCCCGTGCGTGTTTCACCCGTGATATCCTTCCGGTGATTCTTTCCCGTTGTGCTACAACAGGTTGCCATGATGCGAATGCGGGTAGTGAATTATCCAGTTTTACAACTTATGCCAACATAAAGAGTTCTGTTTCTCCGGGGAATCCATCACAAAGCAGACTATATACTGTAATTAATCATAGTTCCGGCGAATCAAAAATGCCTCCCGCAAGCAGGTCTCAATTAACCGCTGCAGAAATCGATTCAATTGGCAAATGGATAAGTTATGGCGCTCTTAACGAAACATGCGGAGAGGTATGTGACACTTTAAATCCTGTTACTTTTTCAGGTACTATCTGGCCAATAATGCAAACATTCTGCACAGGTTGCCACACCGGAACATCGGCAGGAGGAGGCATTGTTCTTGCAAACTATGCCAACGTACAGGCATCTGCAGCAAACGGAAGCCTGATGAATTCTCTCAGAGGAAATGGTGTTTCACTAATGCCCAAAGGCAGTTCTTTCTCAGTATGCCGGATAAGACAATTTGATATGTGGGTTAAGGCCGGTTACTTAAATAATTAGTAATTTGATGAATATGAAGCGATTACTTGTACCTGTTATCACTATTGCCATATTTTTGTTTTTTGTCGTCTCATGCTATTACGATAATGAAGAAGCCTTATATCCTTCTCTGAATAATTCATGCGATACAACGAATGTCACTTTTAGCGCAACAATTACTCCGGTACTGAACAGCTACTGTACTACCTGCCATAGCGGCTCCCCTCCTTCCGGGGGAATAACGCTTACAAGTTATGCAAGTGTTCAGGCTCAGGCATCATCAGGAATGCTTATGAATGCGCTTAATGGGAAAGGAGTTCCAATTATGCCTCTTTCAGGATCCTTGCCTGCATGCAAAATAGGACAGTTTCAGATCTGGATAAGAAACGGAATGCTTAATAATTGAATGAATATAATAACATCCATGAACATGAGACGATTATTCTTTATTCTTCTGTTTTTCCTTATCTCTTTTGGGATTTTTGCCCAGGATGACCTCATGAATCTTCTTAACAAAGACGCTCCGAAGGAGACAAACTACACTACTGCGACATTCAAATCAACCCGGATAATGAATGGCCATTCTATAGAGAGAATGCCTCAGGGACAACTCGATGTAAGAATATCTCACCGTTTCGGAACAATTAATTCGGGGGCTTATAACTTTTTCGGTCTTGACCAGTCAAACATACATTTAGGTCTTGAATACGGGATATTTAACTGGCTAATGGTTGGAGTGGGGAGATCTGAATATGAAAAGACCTTTGACTGGTTCGCAAAGTTCAGTATTTTAAGGCAGTCGACTGGTGCAAAAGTTATGCCTGTCTCTGTTTCAGTTCTCACTTCAATTGCCCTTAAAACGCTTAAGTTTCCGGATCAGACCAGAACAAATTATTTTACATCACGATTAGCTTATGTCGGGCAGATCCTTATAGCACGGAAAATAAGCGAGGCATTGTCTGTTCAGTTAACTCCTTCATATGTCCACCGTAATCTAGTAGCCACGGAACTTGATCCCAATGATATTTTTGCTATAGGTGCCGGGGCGCGGGTGAAGATCCTGAAAAGGATAAGTCTGAATGCTGAATATTATTACATTACAAATCCAAAAACATACATGAGCCAGCAGATTTATGATCCTCTTTCGGTGGGTTTTGATATTGAAACGGGGGGACATGTATTTCAATTGTTCTTTACAAACTCTCTTGGTATGACCGAAAAACAATTTATCGGGGGAACAACCGGCCAGTGGAAAAAAGGTGATATTCATTTCGGATTCAATATTTCAAGGGTCTTTACATTGAAGAAACACCAGAAACCGGCAAACTATTAGGCATGTTTTTTGTTAATTTATAAGGCTTTCTAACTCAAACCCCAATAGCATCATTATGAAACGCGTATTATTATTGATCTTTTTTTTGAATATCCTTCTTGCATTAAATGCTCAAAAATATATGACCAAAAATGGTTATATCGGCTTCTTCTCCCATACTTCAATGGAGGATATAAAAGGAGATAATAACCAGGTTGTGGGAGCCATTGATATTTCAACCGGAGAAATGGTTTTTCAGGCAGTTATTAAATCATTCCATTTCGACAGAGCTCTGATGGAAGAACATTTCAACGAAAACTATATGGAGTCGGATAAGATCCCAAAATCGAGTTTTAAGGGAAAGATCACAAATCTGTCATCAGTCGATTTTTCAAAGAACGGAACCTATGATGTCACTGTTGAAGGAGATCTCACTATTCATGATGTAACCAATAGGATCAGTACAAAGGGAACTATCGAGGTAGTCAGCGGAGGAATAAATGCAAACGCAAAATTTAATATTGTCCCGGAAGACTATAAGATAAGTATTCCCGGTGTTGTACGAGATAAAATCAATAAAAACCTGGAGGTAACAGTTGCTATGAAATATGCTCCTCTAACGGCAAAGTAGAAGTTTTAATAAATTCAAAACCATTACCTTCAAACAATGAAAACCTACGTCAAAATCGCAATTTTTGTTGTCGCTTTTATCGCTTTATCGGCAATTCTGGCAGGTTTGTATCTGTACAATCTGAAGCATACCGATATGGCAAAAGCAAGGCCCGATTTCATTATTACAGCAACGGCTCTTCAGAAAGAATTTGAAATTAATGAGACAACAGCATCCGCAAAGTATATTAATAAGGTTATTGAGGTTACGGGTGCAATAGCATCGGTGACACAGGCCGGTGGCAATAATCTGAACATTTCACTTAAAACCGGAAATGACATTTCATCGGTGATTTGTACTTTCCCTGCAATTGTAGATCCTTCAAAGTTTAAGACCGGTGACATTATTGCTCTCCGCGGAGAATGTTCCGGTTTTACACAGTTATTCCCGGGAGAACCTCCTTTAGATGTACTTCTTAATAATTGTGCCGTTATCGTTCATAAATGAAAAATGAGTAATCCTGTAAAAATACTTGTATTTAAAAACGAGATTGAAGCGATTCTTCTTGGTGAAATACTTACTGAAAAGCAAATCCCTCACATAATCCGTACATATCACGACTCAGCTTTAGACGGACTTTGGCAAACACAATCCGCATGGGGCCATATTGAAGCACCGGAAGAATACAGGAAAGAAATACTTCTGACATATAACGAGATGTCGTCCTGACCGATATTCTTTTTATTACCACAATTATCAACTTAAGTTTTTATCTTTGTTCCTCATTTTTTATATTCCAATCTCATTGATAGGATAAAAAACAAATGTTTAGACTATAGCTTAATGAGTAAAAATTATAAAATGAAAAACAAACTATTCCTGGATATTTCAGGGATTCTCCGTTGTTTCATTCCCTTGTTCAAAAGTAAATATTTATACATCGGTATCCTTGCCGTTTTTGCAGGAGTTGGATTGAATCTTGCTTCCCAGACTTATCTCCATAATTACATCATTGCAGGTAAAACCCTGCCAATGCTTTCAGATTTAATACTTGATAATCTCCCGGTTATCAATGTGTCTCTCATCTATGACCTCTTCGCGCTTTTCCCGATAATTGTTACTCTTACATATGTTTTCCATAAAAAAGATTTTAACAGGATCCCGTTTTTTTTACTATTGATTGGCCTTTTCTATATTGTGAGAGGAATTTTTATTGTTCTGACACCATTTGGGAATCCACCGCAATTTAATGGATCTTACCCTCTGTTTCATGGATTTGCAAATTATGAACTCGGAGTATATCCCTCAGGGCATGTAGGAAATGTGTTTTTACTGTTCCTTCTTGTGAATGACAAGGTTTACAAATGGATCATCGGTATCTGTCTCATCATTGTAGTACTGGCTTTATTTCTTGCACACGGGCATTACAGCATTGACATCCTATCCGGTCTATTCTTTTCATACGCTATCAGGTCCTACGGAATCAGACATTTTTCAATGTTCGATCTTGGCAACAGTGAGGAAACCAGAGTTAAAGATTGCAGTTTAATTACTTACCAAAAAACTTTCTTAGAATGAAATCTAAATTATTATTTCTTGCCATCATTCTGTTAATATCAGGAATCGCATCTGCCCAGGAAAAACCGGATCCGGCCGGTAAGATCATTGATGAAGCTTACAAACTGGCAGCCAAAGAAGGGAAAAGTGTTATGATTGTTTTTCACGCTTCATGGTGCGGCTGGTGTAAGAAATTTGAGGCTTCCGTTGGTGATCCTTCATGTAAAGATTTTTTCGATAAACATTTTGTAATCAGATATCTGGATATACAGGAGCGGGCCGATAAAAAGAACCTCGAGAATCCTGATGCCATAGAAGTTTATAATAAATATGGAGGTCAGGGCGGGGGAATTCCTTACTTTCTGATTTTTGATAAAAACAGAACCCTTCTGGCAGATTCAAAAATAAAATCTTCAGCTGATGGTGCTGATAAACCCGCACAAAATATCGGATGCCCTGCCAGTGCCGAAGAGGTGGCTGCCTTTATACAGATCCTTGAAAAAGCCACAAAGATCAGCAATGCGGAAAAAACCGCTATCACCGAAAGATTCAAAAAGAACGGGAATTAACAAGATAAAAGACAAAAGGTAAAAGACAAAAGTTAAATCCAATTCAAACTTTGCGACCTTTGCGACACCTTTGTGTCCTTTGCGGTTAATGGATTTCAAATTTTGTTTTCATTCTTCTTTTCCATTTTCCTGATGAAATAAAAATTAACAACGCCTATAATAATCATTCCCAGAAGGAAAAGAGGATAAGTAACCTTCCAGTTATCAGGTCCTGTCATCATCGACCACTCTGACATACCGCCGATACTTGCAAGCAGGGTCAGGGGCATAAAAATGGTGGCAATCAGAGTCAGACGTCTTACTGATAAATTAGTATCGTTCGACGCTTTAGTCATAAGATTATTAAGAAGCGAAGTATACAACTCCATCAGGCTAGTTTCAATCTCGCGGTATGTTTCAGTCAGTTCGAAGAATTTAGCCAGATGATCATAAATATCGCGATAGTGAATTATCGCCTTTTCGGAGATAAATGGACAATCCAGCCTGCAGATCTTGACAAGGATTTCCCTTTCATGGTATAATGTTTTTCTGAGCATCATCAGATTTTTCCTCATATGGATCAGTTGCATCGGCTGAAATTTTTCGACATTGTCAAGCAATGATTCTTCAGCTTTTTCAAGCTCATCTTCCATATCGTCGAATGCCTTATATTTTTCATCAACAAGCCAATCCAATACTATATGCATTAAAAAGTCCGGCCCGGTTTTAGCATTCGTATTGCCGTTTTCAATGATATCTTCAATATTATTAAGAGGTTTTCTGCCTTCGGCATTATGTCCGCTGACTGTGATGAGAAAATTCTTTCCGATAAAAAGATTAATCTCATCAATAAACAGTTCATTTTTGGAGTAACTGAAAGAATTAAAAATAATGAAGGTATTATTCGCGAAATGCTCAATCTTCGGAACCTGTTTATCATCAAAGCAATCTTCAACAGATAATGGATGAATGCCGATTGTATTGATCAGCGAAGTGAGCACTTCTTTACTGGGTTGAAAGAAATTGAACCAGACAAAACCGCCTTCCTTCATAACTGCAATTGCCGCTTCCAGTGTTTCGATACCGTAAAATAAACCTGCAGCGGTAAAATGGTAAAATTTTGATACTGACATAAGTCCGATTTTTCAAGTGTTGAAATTTATCCTTCCGAAACAAGAACCAAATTAGTACAAAAAAAGATATCCCGGAAATTTCTTTCAGTGCCTGATAATCGAACTTTTATAGAATGCGGGTGTTTAATAAATAACATGATTGCCCCCTGGCCGCTTTGCAGCCGGGACTGTTAGGTCGAGAAAACAGGGGCATATGACAAGACAAAAGTCATTTGAAATAGAAAGAAGAATGATCAATTTTGCATAAAAAAATTTAGATGAATAACGCCATATATAATTTCCGGGAACCAAAAAATGAACCCGCATTAACCTATAAACCAGGAAGCCAGGAACGAATACTGCTTGAAGAAGAACTAAAAGTTCAAAAGAACCAGATTGTAGATATCCCTCTCATTATTGGTGGCAAGGAGATCCGTACAGGTGTGACAGGTAAAGTTTTCATGCCTTCGGATCATCATCATGTACTTGCAACATATCACATGGCTACGGAGAAAGAGGTTACTCTAGCAATTAATGCAGCCCTTGATGCCAAATGCGAATGGATGAACCTGGCATGGATGGAAAGAGCAGCTATCATGGCCAAAGCAGCCGAGCTTATCTCAAAAAAATACAGGTACAGGATAAATGCCGCCACAATGCTGGGTCAGGGGAAAAATGTCCTGCAGGCAGAGATTGATTCCGCCTGTGAGGTGGCAGATTATCTCCGGTTCAATACTTTTTTTGCTTCCCTGATCTATAGTGAACAACCGATATCCGAAAGTGAAAATATTAACCGGCTTGAATACCGGCCGCTGGAAGGGTTTGTTTATACGATTACTCCTTTCAATTTCACGGCTATAGCATCAAATCTGAATACAAGTGTTGCCCTTATGGGAAATACAACCGTCTGGAAACCTGCAACGACTTCACTCCTCTCAAACTATTACCTGATGAAAGTATTCGAAGAGGCCGGGATGCCAGCCGGTGTTATTAATTTTGTACCTGGCTCCGGAGCATTAATAAGCAGTATCGTTCTAAAACACAGAGATCTGGCAGGAATTCATTTTACCGGTTCAAATTCAACATTTAACGGCCTGTGGAAACAGGTATCTGATAATCTTTCTGTTTACAAATCATACCCAAAACTTGTTGGCGAAACCGGAGGCAAGGATTTCATTCTCGCACATCAGTCTGCCAATCCTGTCGAACTCGCAACAGCAATTGTCAGGGGTTCTTTTGAGTACCAGGGACAGAAATGCTCTGCGGCATCGAGGGCTTATATCCCGGAGTCAATATGGAACGAAACAAAAAAACAAATCATCAGGATGATTTCCGAAATAAAGGTTGGAGATGTTATTGATTTTAAAAACTATGTTAATGCAGTAATTGATGAGGCCTCGTTCAATAAAATAATATCGTGTTTCGAAAAAGTTAAATCATCGGACGATGCAAAAATAATTGCAGGTGGTGCCGGTAATAAATCAAAAGGATACTTCATTGAACCAACTGTAATTGTAACTGATAATCCCCACTATTTCACTATGGAAGAGGAGATCTTCGGACCTGTTATGACAATCTACATTTATAATGATAACCAATTTGATGAAACACTTACTCTCTGTGATGAAACTTCGCCTTACGGTCTGACGGGAGCAATTTTCAGTCATGATAAATATGCAATGATAAAAGCATGCCGTGCATTGCGTTATGCTGCCGGCAACTTTTATATCAATGATAAACCCACTGGTGCAATGGTCGGGCAGCAACCTTTTGGAGGAGCAAGAGCCTCAGGAACAAACGACAAAGCGGGAAGCCACCTTAACCTTCTCCGATGGGTCAGTCCAAGAACTATCAAAGAGACTCTCATTCCGCCTACAGATTTTAAATATCCGTTTATGGAATAAATTAAAATCTTACTTTGTGAACCTTCGTGATACCTTTGTGTGCCTTTGTGGTAAAATTAATTCATTGAACCACAAAGGATCACAAAGTATAACTCAAAGGAACACAAAGTAAAACAGGACAATTAATGTCTTTCCCGGAACATCTTCAATGTTTATTATGTAACATTGAAAAAATCTTCCGTAAATTTGAGCATGAAAAGGCCGGTGGCAGAAAATAATAATAAAGCGCTTTTTGTTTTAAACCCAAGTTCTGGTGTTCCTCCTATAAACTTCATTGTATCGAAAGATCTTGAACACCGTAAAAGAGAATTATCCTGCATCAAGTCATTAACTAAAGAAGATACCGGATCGCTTATCAGGAAGCACTTTGATAAGCATGAAGTGTTTATCGCGGCCGGAGGCGACGGGACAGTACATACTGTGGCTACAGAACTTGTTGGTACTAATAAGATCCTCGGAGTATTGCCATTGGGTTCCGGTAACGGTTTCGCCAAGGAATTTGGATTTAAAATGAATGTCCGGTCTCTTCTCTCCGATATAAAAAAGGCTGATAGTATCGATATCGATGTGATTGAGATAAACGATAAACTATGCCTCAACGTTGCCGGTATTGGCCTCGACAGTTTTGTTGCACATTCATTTAATAATCTTAAACTTCGAGGTTTTCTTCCTTACGTGTGGCTTACATTGAAGACTTTTTTGCAGCTTCGTCCTTTTCATGTTAAAATTAAATGCGGCGGAGAAGAAATTTTCTCTGATAAACTATTTGTCCTGACCATTGCAAACACACGACAATTCGGTAATTATGCCTTCATCGCACCTGAAGCACGGCCAAATGACGGAATTATTAATATTGTTCTGATTAAACCATTTCCGAAGATCTTAGGCCCGATTTTTATTATCCGTCTCTTCACAAAAAAAATTAATAATTCCAGATATGTAATGCATATTAAGACGGATAAAGAGATTGTTATAGAGACAAATGAAACAAGGTTCCATATCGACGGAGAACCATTGGAGATCTGCGGCAAGGTAGTGATCAGGATCAAACAGGAGGTTTTGAAAGTACTGAAAACGACAGGTTATAAATTTGTAGGTAACTCCTCAAAATGATAAGAAATCATTCCCTGAAAATAATCAATTAACTATTTCCCGATACTTTTATCTTTTCCTGCTATGAAAAAACTGGTTCTACTTTTGCTTTTCAGCTCCCTGACAGTGGCTTATGCACAAAAACCTGCACCTCAACTGATTCCCCAACCTGTTGAATTACAGCAGGCTGATGAGAACTATCAGTTAACCAAAGCTTCAACAATCGGGTTCGATAATCCTGAAAGCCGTAAAATAGCTGAGATGCTTTCACAAAAAATCAATGTCCCTACCGGATTTTCAATTATAGCACAACAAAACACAACCGGTAAAATACAATTCAACCTGAATAAAGTGGCTGCGCCACAAATCGGGAAAGAAGGTTATACCCTGGTTTCCTCCGCAAAAGGGGTGGTTATTACTGCCAATGAACCAGCCGGACTCTTCTATGGTATGCAAACGCTGCTTCAGCTCTTCCCAAAAGAAATTGAAAGCAAAACTGCGATTAATATGAACTGGACTATCCCGGCAGTCAAAATTACAGATTATCCCCGGTTTGGCTGGAGAGGGATGATGCTTGATGTAAGCCGGAATTTTTTCACAAAAGAAGAGGTTAAACTTTATATTGATCAGATCGCCAGGTTTAAATTCAATACTTTCCACTGGCACTTGACCGACGATAATGGCTGGCGGATTGAAATCAAGTCTCTGCCACGACTTACTGAAATTGGCGCCTGGAGGGTACCCCGTTTCGGTCAATTCGGAGAGCGAGCCGAACCAAAACCCGGAGAACCAGCTACGGTCGGCGGCTTCTATACACAGGCTGATATTAAAGAGATCGTTCAGTATGCACAGGATCGCAATGTGACTATTGTACCTGAGGTTGACATACCCGGTCATAGCATGGCAGCAATTGCCGCTTACCCGGATTTGTGCTGCACAAAAGATACAAGCACAAAAGTCAATCCGGGTTCATTATTTTCAGAATGGTATGCCGACGGAACCTTCAAAATGCTGAAGGATAATACACTCAATCCATCTGATGAGAAAGTATATGAGTTCATCGATAAGGTTTTTACAGAAATAGCGGCTCTGTTTCCTAATCCATATATTCATGTTGGCGGAGATGAGTGCTACAAGGGTTACTGGACCCAGGATTCCGCATGCCTGGCTCTGATGAAAAAGCAAAATATCATGCATCCCGAAGAACTTCAGGCCTATTTTATGAAAAGGGTTGAGGGGATACTGAAAACGAAAGGGAAAAAGATGATCGGCTGGGATGAAATTCTTGAAGGAGGTCTGGCTCCAGAGGCAACAGTTATGAGCTGGCGGGGTATCAAAGGTGGAATAGAGGCTGCAAAGATGGGGCATGATGTTGTTATGACTCCGACAACTTTTGCATATCTCGATTATCAGCAGGGTGAACGGACAATCGAACCATCGATTTATGCCTCTTTAAGATTAAGTAAATGTTATAGTTTCGAACCCATTCCTGAAGGAGTGGAAGCAAAGTATATTCTTGGAGGTCAGGGAAACCTGTGGACAGAACAGATAGTTACATTGCATCACGCTGAATACATGACCTGGCCCCGGGGCTGGGCGTTGGCTGAAAATTACTGGTCACCAAAAGAAACAAAAAACTGGTCGGGTTTTATAGCCCGTGTTGAGAATCAATTTGAACGGTCAGAAATTGAGGGTGTCAATTATTCACCTGCGATTTATGATGCTATTATTAACGTAAGAGGAAAAGAAGGACAGGTGACCCTGGAGATGGATTCTGAAGTACCCGGTCTGGAAATTTTCTATACCATTGATGGTGCGATGCCAAACAGCTATTCACCGAAATATTCCAAACCTGTTGAACTTCCTGACGGGCCCGTTACCGTGAGGGTGGTGACATTCCGGAATGGAAAACAAATCGGTCATCTGATCACACTTAAACCGGAGGATCTGAAAAAGAGACGGAGTACAAATTAAATCATCTTAGAAGCTTTTTGCAGATATTCATCTGAACACATTCAACAAATTCTTGTTCTTTAGAATTAACCGAATTGTAAATATGAATAAAACTTTAAGAAAAATCCTGATTCTGTTCCAAATAATCTTAATCGGGTTCTCAGCTAATCTTTCAGCGCAAACCCTGAAAGAGATTGAATCTCATGCAGTTTCTCTTCCAAACGGATGGAGGTTAACACCTGTAGGAAAATTGCTGCCCCTGGGTGATCTGCCACTGAATATTGCCATATCGACATCAAAGAAACTTGCAGCCATTACAAACAATGGAGAGAGTGATCAGACTATTCAGCTTATTGACATTGAACGCGAAGTAATTCTCGACTCAATCATTATCGGAAAAGCATGGCTGGGATTAACTTTTTCGGCAGATGGCAAGTATTTATATGCTTCAGGAGGTAATGATAATATTATTATCAGGTATGCAATCACCAACAACCGGCTGTCGGTATATGATTCCATAATGATTGGAAAGGCCTGGCCTGTAAAAATATCAGTTGCCGGAATGGCTCTGGATGATCCCAATAAAAGGCTTTATGTTGTTACAAAAGAAAACAATTCTCTCTATGTCATTGATATTCAAACTAAAAAAGTTATTTCTCAATACCCCTTAGGCGGTGAAGGTTACACATGTCTTTTATCACCTGATCTTAAACTTCTGTACATTTCATGCTGGGGCTGTGATAAAATTGTACTATTTGATACCCGTCTGCAGAAGATCACCGGATCGATCGATGTTGGTGATAATCCAAATGATTTATGCATTACCAAAAACGGACAGTATCTGTTTGTTGCCAATGCAAATGATAACAATGTATCAGTAATTGATACACGTCAGAGGAAGTCAATTGAAACACTTAATACGGCACTTTATCCCGGCTCCCCTTCAGGTTCAACAACAAACAGTGTGGCATTAAGTGCCGACGAAAAGAGTCTCTACATTGCAAATGCCGATAACAATTGCCTGGCAGTGTTTGATGTTAGTACACCCGGATCATGTAAAAGTAAAGGATTTATCCCGACTGGCTGGTATCCTACTTGTGTACGAATTGCAGATGACAAAATTCTGATAAGCAACGGGAAAGGATTGTCCTCACATGCAAATCCTTATGGCCCAAATCCAACCAGGAAGGACGAGGAGGTTGTTTACAGGGTTTCCGGTACCGAACACAAAATAAAGGAACAATATATAGGAGGTCTCTTCAGGGGAACCCTTGAAATTCTTCATACTCCTGATGCAGTACAGATGGCAGCATTCTCACAGGTGGTTTATAACAACACTCCCTACAATAAAGATAAAGAATTTATTTCGGAAGGAGCACCAGGTAACCCTATCCCTGTGAAGATCGGTGACAAATCACCTATAAAGCATATATTCTATATAATTAAAGAGAATCGCACATACGACCAGGTACTGGGAGATCTTCCAGAAGGCAACGGAGATACAACCCTTGTGCTATTCGGTGAAAAGATTACACCAAATCAGCATGCTCTTGCCCGCGAATTTGTGCTGCTTGATAATTTTTATGTTAACGGGGAGGTAAGCGCCGATGGACATAGTTGGACCATGGGAGCCTATGCTACAGATTACCTTGAAAAAGAATGGCCGACAAGCTATGGAGGAAGAGGAGGAAGTTATCCTGGTGAAGGCGAAAGGGAAATTGCAAATAATAAAGATGGATTCCTGTGGGATAATTGTAAACGGAATGGTGTCTCTTACCGGACCTATGCTGAATTTATGGGAGAAAAGGTCCCAAATATTCCGGTTTTAAAAGATCATTTCTGCCCCAGGTATACACCCTGGGATCTCTCGGTCCGCGATACTGTCAGGTTCCGGCAGTGGAAACATGATTTTGATTCGCTTCTGGCAGCAGATGCTCTGCCACAGCTAAACACACTTCGTTTTGGCAATGATCATACCGAAGGACTAAAACTCAACAGACCCACACCTTTTGCACATGTTGCTGATAACGATCTTGCCGTTGGTCTGTTTGTCGATTATCTGAGCCGTAGCCCGGCATGGAAAAACAGTCTTGTAATAATAGTTGAAGACGACGCACAAAATGGTCCGGATCATATGGATGCTCATCGCAGTACAGCTTATCTTGCCGGAGGATTTGTTAAAAGTGGATTTGTGGATCATACTTCATATACCACAGCATCTCTGCTTCGCACTATAGAGCTGATCCTCGGATTACCACCGATGAGTCAGTACGATGCTCCTGCAACTCCAATATGGAGGTGCATGAATAATACTCCTGATCATCCTGCTTTTACAGTAAGACCTTGTAATATTGATCTGAATTTAAAAAATCTTGCACTGAATCAATGGCAGAACAAAAGCGAGGAGTTTAATTTTTCAAAAGAAGATATGATAAGTGACACTGAGTTCAGTGAAGTGATATGGAAAGCTGTGAAAGGAATTGAATCCCAGTGCCCACCAACTGTACATGCGGCATTTTTCAGACCGGATAATAAAAAGGATAAAGATTAAGGGAATAAAGCGGGAGACAGATGATTCTGTTCTGTTTCGGGGATACAAACCCCCTTTTTATTCCCAATCTGTTTTTTAGGAGTTTTTCTCCCCTTCCAGGGGAGATGCCGCGAAGCGGCAGAGGGGTTTAAGGATCAAAAACAAACTTCTAGCAGGAGGTGCCGCAAAGCTGGAAGTGCTTAAATTTATTCTGGTAATAGTAAAGGTGTGGATCATTGGTCCACACCTTTACTATTATAATAAATTTTGCCTGGTGAACTGTTATTATTGTAATTTAAATTCCACAGGTACCATTATCTGAACAGGTACCGGCTTTCCGGCCTGGATTCCCGGTTTCCAGTCGGGCATACTACTTATAACTCTTCTGGCCTCAGCATCAAGCAGAGGGTGTACAGGTTTGCTGACCACAACATCTTTTACTTTCCCTTTAGTGCTTACTGTAAAATTAACAAGAACTTTCCCGGTGATTTTTTCTTTAACAGCTTCTCCGGGATATTTTAGATTGGCAATTATCCAGGCTCTCATGGCATCATTCCCTCCTCCGGGGAATTGAGGCATTTCTTCAACAACAACAAATGGATCTTTGTCTGTTTTTGGATCACCAGGAGTAACAGCTGCTATTGTGCCCTCCGAATTTTTTTCACCCTTCTTGTAATTCGTCACTTCTATAGCTCCATATTTTCCTTTTTCACCGTACTTTTCAATAGCTGACTTTCCCTTTAAAACATCCATCGACTTTACATTGTCCGTATTAATCTTCGACATCCCGTCTTTTTCATATATAACACCATCAATGATTACGAGCATCATGGAAGCTCTTTCCTTAGTTGTTATCTCAATAACACCGTCTTTCCCTTTTTCTCCATACTTATCTATTGCAGATTTATCTTTCAATACATTGACTGCTTCAATTAAATTCGGATCAATGTTTTCTGCCTCATTTTCTGTTACAATATTACCGTCGACAAAAAAAAGGGGTATGGGTCCGTTACCTTTGAATTTTAAACCAATAGGCGGTGGTGGTGGCGGCGGTGTACTGATATTTGAATTCAAGTACTTAACCGTATCTCTCACCATATTGATTGCCATTTCAGAAGTGAAAACAGGTTTTAGAACCTTCGATTTGAATCCCACAAAAGAGACAACAAGTAATCCGTTATCAGGTACATTGTCAATCTTAAAACTGCCTGTGACATCTGCTGAAGTGCCTAAAGTAGTTCCTTGTACTAAAATTGTTGCTCTCGGCAGCGGGGTTCCATCATTCTGTATAATTGTTCCCTTGACAGATTTTTGTTGCAAAGAGGTAGCTGAAATAATTTTCCCTGAGCTTTCATCTACATAATTATATTTGTAGTCGGGCTTAGCAAATGCGTAAAACACAATTGCAAAAACAGGAAGAATAAAAAGTATCTTCATCTTCCTGTAAGGTGAACTTATTATATTTTTCATCATGTTAAATCTTTTTTTGTTAAGTGAGTAATTGAAAGAATTAGCCAGACTTACGACAGGAAAGCCGACAATCTGATTTAAAAGAGCTGCCATGTAAATTGCCGGATCGGATGTTCGCTGCAGCGCCACCTCATCGGCAAGATATTCATGGTTTTGCCTTATGAACCGGATATAGATCCAGGCAAGAGGATTAAACCATTGCATCATACAAAGCATCTCACCAAGCAACAGATCGAACCAGTGCTTCTGCCTGATATGTACCAGTTCATGATTCATGATCTCCTTAGTTTCAACGTCTGTAATTGAAGGATTGACAAACACATAGGAGAAAAATGAAAATGCAGAGGTATAATCGGTGGTTCTGATCAGTTTTGCCGGATGTACTTTAATAATCTCTGATCTTCTAATGGCTTTGAGAACCGATCTGCCCTGTCTTAACATAGTAGTCAAAACAAATAAGATTCCCGTTACATATAAGAACAGTAACATTAATTCGAGATACGGTATAATGCTGCCGGATGAACTCTGAATTTCCCCGGCAACCGCATTTTCGATCTGAAAAGTTTTTATGGCTGGCAGAACTACTGTATAATGTATTGAAATCAGCGGAAACAAAAAGGAAATCAGAATACCTGCTATAAGGTATATCCTGTTTATTACAAAAAACCTTTCATTTCTAAGGAAGAGTATGAATACCAATGTAAAACCTGTCAGCCAGGCTACTGATTTAAGCAAGTACAATGCAAATGTCTCCATCACTTTCTTTTTCTATTATTCGACAATTCTTTCCTGGTATCTTCCAGTAACTCGTCAAGCTCTTTGACGGTCAGATCTTTTTCGCGGGCAAAGAATGTTGCCATTGCCGGAAAAGAGTTGTTGAAATAACCTTCCATCAGTCCGAATAACTGACTCTTTGAGTAATCGCTTTTAGATACGAGCGGATGGTACAGATGTACATTCCCATAAACTTTATGGCCAACATACCCTTTCTTTTCAAGTACTCTCAATACCGTTGATACCGTATTGCGGGCTGGTTTCGGGTCGTGGAAGCTGTCGCGGATATCTTTTACGAGGCCATCTTTCATGTCCCATAATATCTGCATTACCTGTTCTTCTGCTTTTGTAAGTTGCATGATAGAAACTTTTGTCTTTTTACTTTCTTTGTCCATCGTAGCTTTAGCGAAGGTGGATTTTCTTTTATCTTTTCTGTCAATCCTTCGAAACAAAGATATGACTATTTTTATAGTCACGCAAATATTTTGCAATAAAAATGACTATTTTTCTAGTCGCCTATCGTAATGTTTTGATTTTTAGTCTTTAATAATAATTATATCTCCATTATAAGTTCTTCAGATACAACAATGCCCCCTCTGGCGCTATGCGCCATCTCCCCCAGAGGGTGAGAAAAAACTCGGGTAAAAGCAGATTTTCTCCCCCCTTGGGGGCATGGCCGTCAAGCTAAGAGGGGTTAATGGGTTAATTATAAGATAGATCGTAAAATTAGTAATTTGTATGTAATATAGGGGGGTATCTGAACCTA
>Ga0209746_1000178_pt1 | contig 34356 bp, 29 predicted proteins | sample BarGraNGADG00211_3_FD_184496 | JGI IMG/M metagenome (GOLD analysis project Ga0209746, IMG submission 184496) | Arctic peat soil microbial communities from Barrow, Alaska - Barrow Graham LP Ref core NGADG0011-211 (SPAdes) (version 2) | ecosystem: Environmental > Terrestrial > Soil > Wetlands >... | reverse complement strand
ACGCATACCTGGCCGACCTCACGGGCCAGGCTGTCACGGATGCCCAGGTCACCTTCGACACGGATATGACCAACATGAGCCACGGTCTCTACCTGGTTACTGCCCAACCGGCCGGGAGCGGCCACTACGTGGGGCGCATGCACTTCTCCATGCCCGGTCCCTGGCGCGTGATCGCCATCATCGAGCGCCCGGGAGAAGAGGTGGTCAGGCTGCGCTTCGAGTTTGCGGTAAATGCCGGATAGGAGACGAACCATGAGCATTATAACAGCAATCGTTCTTTCAGCCATCTTTGCGGGCCTCAGCGCGGGGGTAGGCATCTATCTCTTGCGTTACCGGGGCATCGTTACGGAGATGCTCGGCATGATGATCGGGATGACCATGGGCATGATGTCCGGCATCGCCATCGGCTTCTTCATGGGGGCGGCAACCGACATGTTCATCAGCAATCTGGTCGGGGTCACAACCGGCCTGGCCTTCGGGGCCGTCTTCGGCCGCTGGGGTGGGCTGATGGGGGCAATGGACGGCGGCATGGGCGGCTTCATGGGGGGCATGATGGGGGGCATGCTGGGTGTCATGGTCAACATCTCCCCGCTGGCCGTCTGGATCACCGCGGCGTTCACAACCGTGATCTGCCTGATCGTGTATGCCGGGTTGATCCGCCTGGTCCAGCAGAGCAACCTCAAGCAGTACGCCAAAGATCCCGTCTGCGACATGCTGGTCGACATCGCAGGCGCGAAACTGACCAGCCAGTATCACGGCGAGACGGTATACTTCTGCGCCGCCGGTTGCAAGCGTGCCTTCGACAAAGACCCCGAGCGCTACCTGGTGCAGTCGTTGCGCAGCAAGGCCTCATATGGCATAGAGATGCCATCTTGAGGTATGATGGATCCAAGCGGCCAGGATCACTGTTAACGCAGATCCCCGCGCCGCCGGCGCACCAATGCGAGGTAATGAATGGCTGAGGTGAAGAGCATCACATTGCCGGTCACCGGGATGACGTGCGCGAACTGCTCGGCGACGATCGAGCGGAACGTGCGCAAGCTGCCCGGCGTCAGCGTGGCCAATGTGAATCTCGCCAGCGAGAAACTGACCGTCACCTATGATTCGGCGCAGCTCGACGAACACGGCATTATCGCGCGCGTCGAACGCATCGGCTACGGCATCCAGACCGGCAAGGTCGAGCTGCCGATCACCGGTCTGCGCGACAATTCTGATGCCTTGGGACTGGAAAGGTTGCTCGCCAAACAAGATGGTGTGCTGGCGGCGAGCGTGAGTTATGGCACCGAACGGGCGGCGCTTCAGTATATTCCAGGTCTGACCAGCATGAACGAACTGGCCGGGCTGATCCGCAAGGCCGGTTTCGATCTCGTTCAAGTAGGTGAAGCCGAATCAATCGAGGACGTGGAAACCAAAGTGCGCGCCGCGGAGGTCGGCCGGCAGAGGCGCCTGCTGACCCTGGGCTTGATCCTTACGCTGCCGCTGGTAGTCTATAGTATGGCGCGCGACTTTGGCGTGGTGTCGTTCAAGAACGACGAATTCGCCATGATGATCCTGGCGACGGTCGTGCAGTTCGTGGTCGGCTGGCAGTATTACGCCGGCGCGTACAAGAGTCTACGCGCGGGCGGCGCGAACATGGACGTATTGATCGCCCTTGGGTCATCGGTGGCCTATTTCTACAGTGTAGGCGTCACCATCGGCCTGATCCCCAGCGTCATGGTCTACTTCGAGACCGGCGCCGCGATCATCACCTTGATCATGCTGGGCAAGTTCCTTGAAGCGCGCGCCAGGGGCAGGACGTCGGCAGCGCTGAAATCATTGATGGGGTTAAGGGCCAAGACGGCCCACGTGATACGTGACGGGGTCGAAACAGAGCTCGGCATCGAACAGGTCGTCGTCGGCGACGTGATAGTGGTGCGCCAAGGCGAAAAGGTGCCGGTGGACGGCATCGTCCTCGATGGGCGATCGGCCGTCGACGAATCGATGATCACCGGCGAGTCGATGCCCGTCAGCAAAGGCCCAGGCGACGAAATCATCGGCGCGACGATCAACAAAGAAGGGCTGATCAGATTTGAGGCCAGCAAGGTCGGCAAGAACACGACGCTGGCGCAGATAGTGCGCATGGTTCAGGAGGCCCAGGGCAGCAAGGCGCCCATCCAGAAGCTGGCCGACCAGATCAGCGCCTATTTCGTACCTACCGTCATTGCCATCGCCCTGCTGACATTCACCGGCTGGCTGGTGATCGCGCGCGCCGATTGGGCGGGCGCGATGATCAATGCGGTCGCAGTGCTCGTCATCGCATGCCCATGCGCGCTCGGCCTGGCTACGCCGACGGCGATCATGGTCGGCACGACGAAGGGCGCAGAGAACGGCATCCTTTTCAGGAACAGTGAAGCGCTGGAACGCGCCGGGCGGGTGAAGGTGGTGGTGTTGGATAAGACCGGCACGATCACACGCGGCGCGCCGGCATTAACCGATGTGATAGCCACGGCGGATTATTCTGCAGATGAGGTCCTGCGCCTGACCGCCAGCGCCGAGCACGGATCAGAGCATCCACTGGGCCGCGCGATCGTCGAGGCCGGCACAGACAGGGGCCTGCGCCTGGCAGACCCGGTCGATTTCCAGGCAGTCAGCGGTTTCGGCATTCGCGCCCCGGTGGAAGACCAGGCCATCATTATCGGCAATCCACGCCTGATGCAAAATGAAGGCATCAGCCTCGATGCGTTGCAAACGGATATCACACGCTTGCAGGCTGAAGGGAAGACGGTCGTCATCGTCGCCGTGCGCCTGGCCGGCAGCGATGAAACCGCCAGGCCGATCGGATTGGTGGCGGTGGCGGATACGGTGAAACCTGGTTCTCGAGAGGCCGTCGCAGAATTGCGCCGGCTCGGCCTCGAACTGGTGATGATCACCGGCGACAATCAGTGCACCGCCGAGGTGATTGCGAAGGAAGTCGGGATCGATCGGGTGTTGGCCGAAGTGCTGCCCGGTGACAATGTCGCCGAGGTCAAGAGACTGCAGGGCATCGGGCAGGCTCATAAATCTCCTCAGCAGGTTGTGGCCATGGTGGGCGATGGTATCAACGATGCGCCCGCCCTGGCGCAGGCAGACGTCGGGATTGCGATCGGCACAGGCACCGATGTGGCCATGGCCGCTGCCGGCATCACGCTGATCAGCGGCGACCTGCGCGGCGTGGCACGCGCCATCTCGCTGTCGCGCGGCACATTGCAGACGATCGTGCAGAACCTGTTCTGGGCCTTCTTCTACAACGTCTTCCTGATCCCGCTTGCCGCATTTGGTTTTCTCATCCCGATGGTCGCGGCAGGGGCAATGGCGTTCAGCTCGATCTTCGTGGTGACCAACAGCCTGCGCCTGCGCGGCTACGACGTGCAGAAGCTCGCCGCGCCAAAGCCGTTAGCGCGCCAATTGGGCGAACTCGCACCACGTCTTGTCGTGCCGGCGGGTGCCCTGGCACTGCTCGTTGCCCTCTCGGTCGGCTGGCTGCAACCGGTGCGCGGGGACCGAATGACAGGCGGCGGGTCGGGCCGCAGGACAACCACCTATCGCGCCTTCATTGATCAGAAAACGCCGCTTGTGGCAGGACAACTCACCCGACTGGATATCACGATCGTCGATCAGTTTGGCAAGCCCTTCACCGACTTCGACCCGAGCCCTAATGGCCAGACTGTTCAGGTCAGGGTTGCCAGTCGCGACCTGACCTTTCTGGCAGCAGACTCTATTCAGCAAAATCCCAGTGGTGGCTTGATGGGGATGGCCACGGGCGCAGTGGCGGCGCCGTCCGCCGCTCCTACCCCGAAGGCATCGCCTGCTAAGCGCACCGTTCAGTCGAAACTCGTGTTTCCGGCCGATGGCCAATATGTAGCATTTGTGGACTTCTGGCCACGTGCAGGCGATAAAGTGGCCCTGGCCGTCCCGCTCACGGTCGGCTCAGCGCGAACAGCGGCAGTGGCGGTAACGCCAGACGGCTCGCTCACGCGCACAGTCGGCGATCTGCGCGTTAGCTTGAAGTCCAGTGGGCCATTCCGAGCCAGGCAGTACAATTACATAGACTTCGAGGTGATCGACGCGCAAGGCCAGGTGCGGTCAGATGAGATCCAGTTGCTTTCAGGCGATCTGTGCCAATTGGAGTTAATTGACGAAGAACTGACCACCTTTCTACGACCGGGGTTCCTCAACCGCCCCAAGTTGCGATTCTCGGCCTATTTCCCAAAGCCGGGGAAGTACAAGGCCTGGTTCTCGTTTTACTATGCAGACACGGTAGATCTCTCTTTCCCGCGGGCTACCACTCAAAGATTCAGGGACTGGTACCTCCGCAGCCATCCGAACCAGCTGTATCGGCTCGCGTTCGATATTGACGTGCAGTGAGGAGAAGCGACGTGAAGCGCGTTTCAGTGGTACTCGTGATTTTGGTGTGGATCGGCGTTATCCTGGCGGCGTGCGGTGAGAAAGCCACGTCGACAAACGGCCTGAGCAACCCCGATGCAGCCTTGTCGCCGGCAAAGATCCGGGTCGGCGTGGAAGGGATCTTGCCACCCTTTGAAGCGATCAACACGACCACCAAGGAACTGACCGGATTCGATATCGAGTTGATGAAAGCGATTGCGACCCGGGCCGGCCTGAATATCCAATTCGTCAACGTGGGGAAAAATCAACTATTGACGGGCGTCCTGAATTGCCAGTACGACGCCGGTATCTCGGCGATCTCGATGACTGACGAACTCAGGCAACAGTTAGAATTCTCTGATCCGTACCTGACTATCGCACAAGCCCTGGTAGTCCAGAAAGGCAATATCACCATCACCGGTCCAGATCAACTGCCGGGCATGACGATAGGCGCGCAGCGAGGCTCGTCCGGTGCAAGCGAAGTCCAAAACATCCCGGGCACTCAATTGGCGATCTATCCGTCTTTCGACCTCGCGTTCCAGGAGCTGATCAGCGGCAATATCGACGCCGTGCTCGCCGGCAAACCGCGAGCAACCAGCTATGCCAGCGTTCCGTCCAACAAGCTCAAGATCGTCGGGGGCGAGTTCGGCAATGAGACCTATGGCATCGCGGTCTGCAAGGAAAATCCGGCTCTCCTGACGAAAATCAACGAAGGCCTTGCCGCCGTCAAAGCCGATGGCACGCTGGACAAGCTGACGCGAAAATGGCTTGCGAACCCGTGACCTGATCGAGGAGCAGATACGGACGGCCTATCGGCGGACGGCCAGGGTAACCGGCAGCCGGGGCAAGGTAACCGCGACTACAGCGCAGGGTGCCCGGGCATGGCATGTAGGTCACATGGAAGCGAAGCCTCTCTGGTATAAAGATGCGATCCTTCATGAGCTTCACGTGCGTGCCTTTCACGACTGCAATGCAGACGGCATGGGCGATTTCAGCGAACTGACGAGCAAACTGGATTACCTGCAAGACCTGGGGGTGACGGCTATCTGGCTGCTGCCGTTCTACCCATCGCCCTTGCGCGACGATGGCTACGATATCGCCGACTATACGAGCGTCCATCCGAATTATGGCACGTTGAGCGACGTCAACCGCGGCTTCCTTGATGATCATCTCCACCAGCGCGTTTGCCAGCCGGGGCGAGATCGCCTCTTCCCCCTCCGGCTCACCGACGATCACTTCGCCACTGCGCTCGTCCATGCGCAAGGGAACGCGAAGAACATCGCCCTGGCCATCGCCGGCGATCTGTTCGGCCAGTAACCGGCTCAACCCCGCCTGGCTGCTCGCGACTGTCGCGCCCCGCTCGTCCACCACCACGACCGAAGCGCGCAACAGATCGGCCATCCGTTCGGCAACCGACTGGGCCAGGCGCTCAAACTGCACATTGAGCGGCGACAGAGCATCCACGCTGCTTACCCCTGCAACAGTGACTGCGCCCCGTCGATCCAGATCTCGCTGCCGGTAATGTGGCTCGAAGCATCCGAGGCCAGAAAAAGCACCAGTTGCGCGACCTGCTCGGCGCTGGCAGGTTGGCCGCGGGTCAGCGGGATACTACCCTCCGGGTACTCGACCGGCTCTTTGACCCGCTCCAGGTCACGCCGCTCGGTGTTCTCACCGATATTGGTTTCGATCGCGCCCGGGCAGATAACGTTGACACGCACACGATCCCGGGCCAGTTCGACGGCGACCATTTTCGCGAAAGCTACCTGCCCGGCTTTTGAGCATGAATAGGCGGTGGCGCCCGTGTTGCTGAAAATGCGCGTGCCGTTGACCGACGAGGTGATGACAACCGATCCGCCCTGCTTCCTCAAGTAAGGCGCGGCGTATTTGACGGTCAGAAACGTGCCTTTGAGATTGATATCTAGCGTCCGGTCCCATTCTTCCGGGCTTAGCTCATCCAACGGCGCCCAAACACCGTTGATGCCGGCATTGGCGAAGACGATATCCAGGCGCTCCCAGCGCCCGGCCAGGTCCGTGACCGCTCGCTGTATCTGCTCGGGCCGAGATACGTCGGCCGTCAGGGGCAGGGCCTGGCCGCCGGCGCTTTGAATTTCGTCCACCGTCTGCTTGACCTCGTCAGCACTATCGCTCAGCGCGCCGACACAGGCGCCTTCCCTGGCCAGCAGCAGCGCGGCGGCCTTGCCGATGCCTGAGCCTGCCCCGGTCACCAAAGCTACTTTTCCTGAAAGCTGCATGAGCGTCTCCTCTAATAGGCTTGGGCGCCAGTGTGTGGCACCAACCGCAAAGAGGATACATAAGCCCGGCTAATTATGAAGTGATGAACATTACAAATAAACTTACCAGAAACGCCTGGCGCCCACGCAGTGCTCATAGAGCCAGGCGCGGTAGATCGGGCTCGCAGGATAGAAGCTATTGTATGAGACGGCCCAGGCGGAGCCGTTGGCATGGATGAATTCGTCCCCACCCAGCGAGATGGCCACGTGAGTGATGCGGGCAAAGCGCCCGCGCGCGTCCTCATCCTCACCGTCGTCCTCGCCGAAAAACAACAAGTCGCCCGGTTGCGGAGCGCCCCAGACCGGGTTGCCGACCCGGAACTGCTGGTCGGCATCGCGTGGCGCATTGGCGCCGAGGAAGCGCACGAAGGTCTGTGCCAGGCCCGAACAGTCAAAGCCGAAGGGGCTGCGCCCGCCCCACAGATAGGGCACGCCCGCGCTGCGCCTGATCAGCTCCAGGGCAGCCTGGATGCCCTGGCCGTCCGGCCGCGGCCGGCAGGTCGTGGGCAGAACGTCGCTCTCCGGCAGCCACCAGATACGGTCGTCAGGCAGCCGGAGGGCGACCCAGCCGGCGCAAGCTTGCACAGACGGTAACGCGACCCCGAAGGGTACCTTTCCCGCGGCCAACGCCGGCTCGGACTCGAGCGCGCCAAGGGGGCTAAGGTATGCCTGTCCCAGTTCGGCTTTGATCAGTGTGTCGCACGACTGCTGATAACTCTGGGCTTCGGCAGCGCTGCAGCGTTGCAGTGCGCCGGCCTGGACCCAGCCTATGTAGTCGTCGCCCGCAAGGCGCACGCGCGCCCAGTCATCGCGCTCCTCCAGGACGCGCACAACCTCACCCAGCAGCGCCTGGCTGACACGCTCCGCCTGGCGGCGCGGTTCCCGGCGCAAGTCGGTGACTGCTCGCCGTATCAGCGCCCACGGGCTCGTCGCGGTCAGGAGCACCTGCACCCGGTCCACTGCGGGCAGGGCCGGCAATGCCTGCAGGGCAGCCTGGTGCTGCTCCTCGGTCAAGACCTGGCCAGCCAGTTGCCGACTGTCGCCCTCGGCTCGTAAGGCGAAGATGGTTTCGCGCTCGTCCGCATAGCGCGTGCGCTGCAAACGGTAGAGGGCCTCATTTGCGTCGTCGCCCCGCCTGGCCAGGAAATCCAGCACCCGTCCCAGCCATTCCGCGGGCAACTCTTTATGGACGTTATGGGCCGCGCCGGACGGGACCAATAGCTCGGCCTGCGGGATGTGGCGGGCGATGAACTGGGCATGGCGTGCCGGCGCGTTGACTGGATCCCCCTCGCCCTGGACGACGAGGACCGGCCGGGTCACTTCCGCCAGTTGCTCAGGTGTATAGTTGGGCTCGCTCAGGATCTCACGCAGGGTCATGGCCAGGAGGTCTCGCCAATACTCGGCGCCGTGCGCCGGGCCGTGGAGCGCGATCATCTGCTCCATCCAGGCCGGGGCCTCTCGCGCCACGCGTTCGGGATCGAACACGGCCGGCTCACGGACCAACAAGTCAGGGCTAACAAAGGCATTGGCGGCCTGGATGACGCATGACTGCACCACATCGGGATGCTCGAGCAGAGTGACCAGGGCCACGTTGCCGCCGTTGCTATGGCCGATGATATGCGCTCGTTGGTAGCCCAGGGCGTGCAACAGCGCCGCGGCGTCATCGGCCATCTCCCGAAAGGAGTAGCTATGGGCAGGGTTCGTGCTCTGACCGTGACCACGGCAATCGGGCACGATCACCCTGTAATGCAGGGCCAGCAGGGGCGCGATCTCGCCCCAGTCTGCCTGGCCCGTGATCGTTGAGCCGTGAATCAGCAGAATAGTGGGCGCAGACGTTGGCTGCGTCCCGTAGACTTCGTAGTGCAGTCGGGCACCGTTGACCTCGATGGTTGGCATGTGTCTCCTCGCGCTCTGATATTTCGGCGGGTCTGCCGGAAGGACATTATCGGCTGCCGGGCATTATAGGGGCCTCTGCGGGCACCGTCAAACGATTCACCGGCGCTTGGTAGTTTCTCTTCCTTGACGTAATCCATTTGTGCCAGTACAATCTTACTTACCACGGCTCAGCCAACTGCCGCAGCGGAGTAGCGGCGGCCTGGTGGGATCCGCAAAAACAAGGGTCTCCAAACTCTCTCCTACCATCTCCAATCCGTCAACTGCCAGCCTGGGGGATTGTAGTGTCGTGACCGGAGCGCTTTGCCAGCTCGGGTCTGTTCGGCGCTTCGGAGTCAGTCTACCGGTCGGGGCAATCGCAGAGGGTCGATCCCGGCATTGGTTAGTCGACGGTCATCGCGGCCCGCCTTATGGCTGGCTTTGGCTTAATCCGGAGGAGGAGTAGGCAGATGAGCACTAAACAACCGAACTTGATGGATTTATTGTTTGCACCAGAGCGCGCCGAGGTATTCAGGGAGTTCTATTGGCACGGCACTTTCCCGGATTATTTGAAGATCCTCGAAGAAAACCCCAAAGTGGCGCGCACTGCCTTCCAGCGCATGTACGACATGATCCTCTCGTACGGCGCGCGCAGCTACACTGAGAACCGCGAAGAGATCGTGCACTACAATTTCTTCGACGATCCGATCGGTAACGGACGAGATGCCGTGTTCGGCCTGGATCGGCCGCTGATGGAGCTGGTCCAGTTCTTGAAAGCCGCGGCGCGCGGCTACGGAGCGGAGCGGCGCGTCCTGCTGCTGCACGGTCCCGTCGGCTCGAGCAAGAGTACGATCGTGCGCCTGCTGAAGAAGGGTTTGGAGGGCTATTCGCGCAGCGACGAGGCCGCGATGTATACCTTCGCCTGGGTCGTTGACGGCGAAACCCTCGCCTGCCCGATGCACGAGGAACCGCTGCACCTGATCCCGCCCTCCGTCCGGGTGGATTACTTGGCGAAGTTGAACCAGGGCCTCGAGGCACCCATCATCTGCGACGGCGATCTCTGTCCCGCCTGCCGCTACTACTACAAGGACCTGATGGACCGCTACGGCGGGGATTGGGCCAAGATGTTGGACCACGTGCAGGTGCGCCGCCTGCTGCTGTCCGAGAAAGACCGGACCGGCATCGGCACGTTCCAACCCAAGGACGAGAAAAACCAGGACTCGACCGAGTTGACGGGGGACATCAACTACCGCAAGATCGCCGAGTACGGTTCCGAGTCCGACCCACGGGCCTTCAACTTTGATGGCGAATTCAACGTGGCGAACCGCGGCCTGGTCGAGTTCATCGAAGTGCTGAAGCTGGACGTGGCCTTCCTGTACGACCTGTTGGGCGCCAGCCAGGAACATAAGATCAAGCCGAAGAAGTTCGCCCAGACGGACATTGACGAGGTGATCATCGGCCACACTAACGAGCCGGAGTATCGCAAGCTTCAGTCCAACGAGTATATGGAGGCGCTGCGCGACCGGACGGTGAAGATCGACGTCCCTTACGTGACCCGCCTGGCAGATGAAATCTGCATCTACGAGAAGGACTACAACCCGGCCCGCGTGCAAGGCTGCCACATCGCGCCGCACGTGATCGAGGTAGCGGCCATGTGGGCAGTGCTGACCCGCCTGGAAGAACCGAAGAAGCACAATCTCACCTTGCTGCAGAAGCTGAAGCTGTATAGCGGCCAATCGGTCGAGGGGTTCACGGAAGATCACATCAAAGAACTGCGCGCCGAAGCCAAGCGCGAGGGCCTGGAAGGTATTTCACCACGCTACGTGCAGGACAAGATCAGCAACGCGTTGGTAAACCAGCGCGAGGGCTGCGTGAACCCGTTTATGGTGCTCAACGAGTTGGAAGACGGTTTGACCCATCATTCGCTCATCACCAGTGAGGAGCAGCGCGCGGCCTACCGGTCGCTGCTCGGCGTGGTGAAGGAAGAATATGCGGATATTGTCAAGGGCGAGGTACAGCGGGCCATCTCGGCCGACGAGGACGCGATCAAGTCGCTATTCAGCAACTACGTCGACAACGTCAAGGCCTATATCCGGCGCGAGCGGGTGAAGAACCGCTACACCGGGCAGGATGAGCCACCCAATGAGAAGCTGATGCGCTCGATCGAAGAGAGGATCGGCATCACCGAGAGCCGCAAAGAGGACTTCCGTCGCGAGATCATGAACTATATCGCGGCGCTGGCGATCGAAGGCCGGCAGTTCGACTATCGCTCGGACGCCCGGCTGCAGAAGGCGCTGGAACTGAAGCTGTTCGAGGACAAGAAGGACAGTATCAAGCTGACCACCTTGATCACCAGTGTGGTGGACCAGGAAACCCAGGCCAAGATCGACGCGGTCAAAACGCGCATGATCCGCGACTACGGTTACTGCAACGTGTGCGCGACCGACACGTTGAACTACGTGGCGTCCATCTTTGCCCGGGGCGACGCGAGGTGATGCATGGCCAGTTCTATTGAACATGATAGCGCCCGCTACCGAGATATCATCAAGGGGCGAGTGCGCAAGGAACTGAAGCAGTACATCTCGCACAGCGAGATGCTGGGCCGCAAGGGCAAAAACCTGGTCAGCATTCCTATCCCGCGCATCGACATTCCCCACTTTCGCTTCGACCCAGGCGGGTCGGAGGGGGTCGGGCAGGGCGACGGCGAGGTGGGCGACGTGTTGGGCCGCGCCCGGGCCGGACCCGGCAGCGGCCCGGGCGCCGGCGACCAGCCGGGCTCGCATCTGATGGAAGTCGAGTTGACCCTGGACGAACTGGCCCAACTGCTGGGCGAGTTCCTGGAATTACCCCATATCGAGCCACGCGGCAAGGACTACCTCTTCAGCGACAAGGACCGCTACAACAGCATCCGGCGCACAGGGCCCGAGAGCTTGCGCCACTTCAAGCGCACCTACAAGCACGCCCTCAAGCGCCAGATAATCTCCGGCACATACGATCCACGCAACCCGCGCATCGTGCCGATCCGCGAAGACAAGTACTACCGTTCGTGGACCAGCCGTCCGGAGCCACAGGCCAACGCTGCGATCCTCTACATGATGGACGTGTCCGGCTCCATGGGCCAGGAACAGAAAGACATCGTGCGCACCGAAACCTTCTGGATCGACACCTGGCTGCGCCACCAGTACCGCAGCGTGGTCACGCGCTACATCGTCCATGACGTCAAAGCACAAGAAGTGGACCAGGAGACGTTCTACCACCTGACCGAGAACGGAGGGACGGCGATCTCGTCCGCCTATATGCTGGCCGACCAGTTGGTCACCAGAGACTACCCGTCGGAAAGCTGGAACGTCTACGCCTTCCATTTCTCGGACGGCGATAATTGGGGCGCGGACTCGAAACGCGCCTGCGAGGTTGTGCAGCAGATGCTGCCGAAGCTTAACCTCTTTGGGTACGGGCAAGTGCGCAGCTACACAACCGGGCAGTTCCTCTCCACCCTGCGTGACTTCGCCGAAGGTCTGCCGGAAGCGACCTATCCGGACGGCACAGCGCGGCTCGTCACCTCTCTGATCAACGACCGGGATGCTATCCTGGACTCGATCAAAGAGTTCTTGGGCAAGGGAGCCTGACGGCATGGGCAGCGCCCGCGACTTTCCGACCCTGTCGGCACTGAACACAGAGATCCGAGCCAAGGCCCTCTCCTACGGCCTGGACCCCTTCGATCTGGCCTTCGAAGTGGTGACCTTCGACCAGATGAACGAACTGGCCGCGTTCGACGGCTTCCCGGTGCGTTACCCGCACTGGCGCTTCGGCATGGAGTATGAACGGCTGCGCAAGAGCTATGCCTATGGGCTGCACATCATCTATGAGATGGTGATCAATAACGACCCCTGCTACGCCTACTTGTTGGAACACAACAAACTGGTAGACCACAAACTGGTCATGGCGCACGTCTACGCGCACTCGGACTTCTTCAAGAACAACCTCTGGTTCAGCCATACCAACCGGCGTATGCTAGACGAGATGGCAAACCACGGCACGCGCATGCACCGCTACGTGGACCGCTACGGGGCGGAAGCGGTCGAGCAACTAATCGACACTTGCCTGTCAATCGACGACCTGATCGACCCAAACGCGGCGTTCGAGAACCTGCCCATTGAATTCGAGCATGGCGATGAAGACGAGGAAGAGGCGTTCCGCGTGAGCCGCTTTCGCGCCAAAGACTATATGGAGGTCTTCGTCAACCCGCCTGGCGTGCTCCAGGCGGAACGCGAGCACCAGGAAAAAGAGCGGCGGGAGCAGCGTTTTCCCGTGCAGCCCATGCGCGACGTGTTGTACTTCCTGCTGACCCATGCCCCGCTCAAGGCCTGGCAAGCGGATGTCCTGGCCATGCTGCGCGAAGAAAGCTACTATTTCCTGCCACAGCGCCAGACCAAGATTATGAATGAGGGTTGGGCAGCCTATTGGCATAGCAAGATCATGACCGAGAGCGGGCTCATGTCGCCTTCGGAAGTGGTGGACTACGCAGATCACAACTCGGGTACCCTGGCCATCTCGCCGGGCCAACTTAACCCCTACAAGCTCGGGGTGGAGTTGTACCGCGACATCGAGGAGCGCTGGAACACGGGGCGCTTCGGACCAGAATGGGATAGCTGCACCTCCAGGGAAGCGCGCCGCGGCTGGGACAAGCACGTAGGGTTGGGACGCCAGAAGATCTTCGAAGTACGCCGGGTTTACAACGATCTGGGATTCATCGACACTTTCCTGGACCGAGAATTTGCGCTGAAATCGAAGTTCTTCGTCTATAAGGAAAAAGAAGGCGAGGCTGGCGAGAGCTACTACGAGATCGTCAGCCGGGAGTTCGACCAGATCAAGCAGACGCTGCTGTTCCAACTAACAAATGGTGGCCGGCCGATAATCTTTGTGGAAGACGCTAACCTGCACAACCGGGGAGAGCTGTTGCTCCGGCACCAGTATGACGGGCTGGAGTTAGACAAGGCTTACGGCCAGGCTACCCTGGCCGCCATCCAAAGCCTGTGGACTCGGCCGGTGCACATTGCGACCATTTACAGTGGTAAGTCCGTGCTCTTGTCCTTCGATGGCAAGAAGCATAGCGAGTCCCGATTCGAAGGCTGAGGGTGTCAGAGAGATATAGATCGTTTCTCCCCGGCTAAAGCTTCGGCCGATACAGGGCCATCACGCGTCGAAGCTCGTCCAACGGCAGAGCATAGGCCGTGTGGCCCATGTAGCCGGTCATGGTTTCGGCTGCGACCAGGGCGTTGAGGATCGACTCCTCCACCGCTTCGGCCGTGGCTTCGAAGAACGGCCCCATGTCGCCAGGCGAGAGCACCTGGACGAACTGCGGCCCGTCGCCGGAGCGCGCAAGATGACTGCCGGTGGCAAAGGCCAGGAAGATGTCCCCGCTGAAGCTGTCGCCGTATCCGCCGACGCGCGCCAGGCCTACTGTGGCACGCTGGGCCAGGCGTCTGCATTGGGTGGGCATGAGCGGAGCATCCGTGGCGATTATGACAAGGATCGAACTGCTGAGCGGCGGTTGCGTCCAGGGCAGTGGCGCCACGTCCGGACCGATCGTGCGGCCCACGGGGACACCGTCCACACGCAAGAGGTGACGGTCTCCATAATTCGCTTGCACGAGCACACCAAGCACATAGGTGCTTTCTCTGAGGGCTACCAGGCGGGACGAGGTGCCGATGCCACCCTTGAAGTCATGGCAGATCATGCCGGTGCCGCCCCCGACATTCCCCTCAGCGACAGGGCCGGAGGCAGCCGCATCCAAGGCGGCGTAAACGTCCTCTTTGGTGATGGGATAAGCACTCGTGTCGTTCAGCCACCCGTCCCAGGTCTCGCCGGCGACGGGCAGCCAATAACCCGCGCCGGCGTATTTCTCCAGCGCGTACTGGGTAATGGCATCGCGCACCAGCCCCACCTGCGCAGTGTTGGTGAGGCCGATCGGCGACATCAACATACCGGAGTCATCCACCCACAAGAGCCCCGTCATCTCGCCGCAACCGTTGAGCGAGTGCCAACCGGCGAAGCAAAAGTCCTGGCGGCTGCTCTCACCGCGCGGGAGTATGGCCGTTACGCCGGTGCGAGCAACGCTCGGCTGGTCGTAGATTAGCGTGCGATGGCCAACCGTCACGCCCGGCACATCGGTAATCGCGTTGTAGCGGCCGGTAGGAAAGCGACCGATCGTTATGCCCAGGTCCCGCAGCCGGGCACGGCCCATGCACCACCTCCCGAGCTATCCTTGCGAAGATAACACCCATCTGCGCGTTCCGAGGTTCAACCAGCCGGCAACGGCTCGTCGTTAGCGAGGGCGAGAGAGTCGGCGGGATCGACGTCCAGGATCAGATCGATGCCTGAGCGGGCGAAGCGCCGGGCAGCCGCGCGCGCCCGCCCATCTTGCTCGTTGTCTATGGACCACTGAGCCTGCTCGATCAGGAGAGCCAGCTCCAGCGCCCGGCCGAGTGTGAGGGCGAAGCGGCGGGCGCCGGCTTCGGAAGTCGAATCAACACCCGGACCACCGTGCTCGGCGACCTCGTGCAGCCAGGCTTCAGCATGAGCCAGCGCCCGTTGTGCCACTCGGGCGGCCTCCAGCAGGCCGGCATCGTGCGCACTGTGCAGGCAGGCGTCCAGCCGCGCCCGATAGGCGACCAGACCCTCGCTACGGGCCAGGGCACGCATGACGTCTAAAGACAACACATTGGTTGTGCCTTCCCAGATAGGGAAGACCTGACTGTCGCGCAGCAGCGCCGGCAGGCCGGTATCCTCGAGGTAGCCGGCGCCGCCGAAAGCTTCCAGCACCTCGCTGGCCACCGCGATCGCCTGGCGGCCCGTCGTCAACTTGACAATCGAGGTCAGCAGGCGCAGTAACTCCGAGTCACCTGCCTCGATCTCGCCCGTCTCATCGCGACCAATCAACTCTACCAGGTAGAAGGCCAGGTGAAAAGCCGCTTCCATCTCGGCCTGTAGTCCCGCCAGAGTGTCTACGTGTAGTGGTTTGCGAGACAGCGGAGCGCCAAAGGCCACCCGTTTCGCGGCATAATCGCGGGCCAGCGCCAGGCCCCGTCGCATGGCTGCCGCCGCCGTGACACTGTTCCAGGTGCGGGTAAGGTGCAGCATGGGCACGATATTGGCCACCCCGTTACTCGCACCCATGACCAGGTAGGCGGAAGTAGCCTTCATGGATAGTTCGGCAGCAGGCAGCTTGCGCGTGCCCAGCTTATCCTTCAGGCGATTGATGCGGATGTTGCACAGATGGCCGCTCTCATCCCGCGTCTCGAGGTAAAACAGGGCCAGGCCGCGTCCTCCCGAGACGTTACCCTCTGGGCGCGCAAGCAGCAGCGCGATCTGGAAAGTAGCCGCGGAAGTGAACCACTTACGGCCGTAAAGACGCCACGTTCCCCTTCCCCCAGGGTGCTCACGCGCCAACGTTTCGGCGCGTCCGACGTCCGAGCCTCCCGTGGATTCCGTCATCCACTGGCCGCTGGTCCAGAATTGGCGCGGGTCGCAGCTGGTGAGATGAGGGACGGCGCGCTCGATCAGTGCCCGGTCGCCCGAATGCAGAAGAGTGCGCGCAGCGCCGTCTGTCATGGCCAGGGGGCAGGTGTAGATGTCAGTCGACGGGTGAAACAAGCAGGCAAGGGCAAACTGGTACGAACGCGCGAAACGACCGTAGCGGCCTTCGTATGCCGCCGCCAGCACGCCGCTTTCTGCGGCCAGCCGCTCAGCCTCTTGCCACAACGGCGTAAGCTCGATCCGGTCGACCCGCTCACCCCAGGCATCCCATTGCGTTAGTTGCGGCTCGTGGAGACGATAGGCCAGTTGCATCTGGTATAGATGGCCACCGGCGAGCCTGCCCATCTCCTGCAAGGAAGGCTCAACCTGTTCGAGCACGTCGGGCGGTAAGGTCCGCCGCAGGTAAGAACAAAGGACACGATCGCCTGAATACTGGTTGCCCAGCCTGGGCGGCGCCTGGTTGAAGGATTCGTACATGGCTTGCCTCGCTCACCTCGTTCGCCTGGTTCACTTCACCGCTGCGAGAAGCCGTCGCCGTTCTGGATAGAACAGTAGCACGGCGCCCAGGCCCAGGAGGTCCGCAAGGTTCCCATTGAGGATTATGTAGCTTCAGTCGGCCGCGCTGATCGCCTCAATCTGGGCGTTCTCGGCGTCCGCGACCGCGGCGCCCTCTCGCTCATTCACCTTCCAGAGCAGATACATGCCGGCCAGGAAGAACACCGAGATGGATAGGACGCTTGCGCGCGGGTCGTGGGTCAGTTGGCCGACAATCGCGTATAGCAGCGGTCCCAGGATGCCCGCAAACTTCTCGCTCAGTCCGTACAGGCCAAAGAACTCACCCGATTTCCGGCGTGGCGACAGGTCCGCATAGATCGAGCGGCTAAGCGCCTGGGTACCGCCCTGGACCGTGCCGACCAGCCAACCGATCATGAAGAATTCCGCCTGGCTGCGCAAGAAGAAGCCCCAGATCGGGATCACTGTGTAGATAGCCAGACCCAGGAGGACCGTGCGCTTGGTATCCAGCCATTCTGTAAAGCCGGCCAGCAAGTGCCTGCCCAGCAGAAAGGAGAACAGGATCCCCAGGACTTGATCGCCGCCGATCAGGGCAAAGGTAAGCGGAAGACCGAGCTCGCCGTTACGGTTTGCATAGATGCCGATCAGTGGCAACGTAAAACCCGTCCAGACGAGCATGGATACGAAGGCGCTACGCCAACGATTGGCCGGGTCGGGGATGCGCCCGTAGAGGAGGGAGTAGGGGAAAGCGACCAATTGGGTCATCAGCAGCGTGGCGATGAGGATGGCGGTATTCAACCCCAGGGCCGCGCCGTAAGCCGTGGCGAGCAGGATGATGGCGCCAATGCCCTCGCTGTAGAGCCAGAAAGCAATCAGCATCTTGAGCAGCTCGCGGTAGCGTCGAATGTCTCGCAACGTATGACCCAGGCGCACGAAAGTGTCGACCATCGGGTTGCCACGGCTACTGTGTGCCAGGGGTGTGGCGGGAGGCTCCGGCACGCCGCGGATCAGCGGCACAGAAAAGCCCAGCCACCAGAGTCCGGCGCTCAGGAAGGCGATGCGCACCGCCAGGCCGCTGTCGATGCCCAACTTCCCGGCAAACAGATACAGGGCTGTATTGAGCGCCAGCAGCACGCCGCCACCGATGTAGCCCATCGCGTAGCCCAGACTTGAGACCCGGTTCATGTCGTCCTGGCGGGCGATATGCGGCAGGAGGCTGCTGTTGAAACCCAAGGCGATGTTGAGCGCTACCTGGGTGGCGAAATACAGCACCAGCCCCAAGAACCACAGCCCGGTCGTCAGAACGAACATCAGCGAGGCCAAGGTAGCGCCGATGATGGTAAAGACGATCAACAAGCGTTTGCGCCGGCCGGTGATGTCTGCGTAAGCGCCGAGCAGCGGCGCCAGCAGCGCGGCCACGAAAAGCGCGATGGAAACGGTGAAGGCGTAGAGATTGGAGGCCGTATCGCGGGCGACCGCGGCCGCGGCAGTGTCACCCGCCGCCTTGCCCACGGCGAGAAACGCCGGGGCGGCGATAGCCACAAAGTAGGGTGGAAAGAAGGTCGAGGCCGTGGTCGTGATATAAGCGTGATCGGCCCAATCATACCAGGACCAGGCCCGGATGCGCCTGGAGTACGCGCGGGCCGCGCTCGGCTCGCTCAAGGCAGCGGCAAGCCCGGCTCCCGTTTCGGGGGGTTGCTCAGATGGCACAGTAGTCTCCTCGGTCTGCAGTTGGCAACTGCAGTTGTTGGACAAAGCCGTTACGCGGCAGGCTGCCATCTGCGATAGCGCCAGAGCGCACGCAAAGTGGGCAAACCGTCCAGAGGCGACAGTTTCTTGTTCTCGTAGCGTGCGCTGTAGCTGATTGGCATCTCGTGGATCTTATAGCCCATGCGCAGCAGCTTGGCAGTGATCTCGGCCTCAACATCGAAACGACGGCAACGCAGGTCCAGGCGCAGGGCTGTGTCGCGCCACATGAGCTTATAGCAGGTCTCGATGTCACGCAGGTACTGGCCATAAAGCAGGTTAGCAACGCGGGTGACGAACCGGTTGCCCCAACGCATGATCGTTTTCTGGCTGTCCAGGGGACGCACGCCGTAGACGACGCGAGCCTGGCCTGCCGCGATAGGTTCAATCAAACGCAGAAAATCGCAGGGGTCATATTCGAGGTCCGCGTCCTGAATGACCACCACATCGCCGGTAGCCATCTCAAGGCCGGTGCGGATGCCCGCGCCTTTGCCGCGATTGATGGGATGGTGCACCACCTTGACGCACCGCGAGGCCAGCCTGTCCACTATTTCCTGTGTACCGTCGGACGATGCATCGTTAACCAGGACGATTTCCTGCTCGATCGGCACGGCCTGAACGCGTGCGACCACCGCGGCGACCGTGTCAACCTCGTTGAAGACGGGCATAATGATGGAGAGTTTCATGGGTTAGCTGTCTGCAGATCGGCCGCGAACGTGTTCAGGTCGGTACTGTATGGGATGTCGATGCGGGGCAACTGAAAAATTCTATCCCGGCTTGCCCAGAGACCCGGCTCGATTGTGAACGCCGCGCGGTAACCGGCCGCTTTGGTCTGCTGAATGACATTATCGTCGTAGAGACCGAAAGGATAGGCCAGAGCGATGACCGGTTTGCTGGTGTGTTTCTCGAGCCGGGCCTTGGAGTTCTCCAGTTCCCAGGTCAACATCTCCGGTGTCGACTTGATAAGATAGGGATGCGTCATGGTATGGCTGCCGATCTCCATGCCCGCCCTATCCATCTCCTCAATTTGCGCCCAGCTTAAGGTGCCGTCGAGGTTTTCAACCCAGTTGGCCGGGATGAAAAACGTCGCGCTCAGGCCATACTTGCGCAGGATGGGAAAACCCACGGTATAGGTCTCCTCCCATCCATCGTCGAATGTGATAATCACTGGATTCTCCGGCAGAGGTCGCCCTTGCTCCAGGTACGCGATCAGGTCGGCCACGCTGGTGCTGTGGAAGTTGTGGGCAGCCAGATACGCCATCTCCTCCTCAAAGGTTTCGGGTGTAACAGTGCTGTCTTCCCAGTCGGTGCCCGCGTCGGCCGAAAGGATCTGCAGGTGATGATACAGCAGCACCGGCACGCACACACGGCCAAGCGCATCCGGCGTTGGGGCGGCAACCGGCGTAATGTTGAGTGGCGGCAGCGTAGCGGCCAGATAGCGATCGCTGCCGTAACCTGAGCCCGAGCACGAAGAGGCCAATGTGGCAACAAGAATGAGGCTACAAGCCAGAAGAGCAGATACGCGCATCGATCTCATCCTATCTACCTATAGATCACAGGCATGAAAAAGTCCGAGCCATTGATGACCGGACCGGTCTGGATCATGAACGAGCGTCCCCCGTAAGTCCAGCCGATCCGAACGCCCGGGTTAACGATCACGTGCGGCAGATATGGATCGACAGTCGCCGTCGGCGTCGGAGTGTCAGCTGCTGCCAGTAGTCCCCCTGCTGGCAGCAGCGTGGGCGCAGGCGTGGTCGCAGTGATCGCAGTCAGGCGGGGCATCGGAGTGTCCGCGAGGGCGGGCGATTCTTCCTGCCCACCCAACGTCGCGGCCGTAGGTTGCGGCGCACCCACCGGCGTCGAAGTAGGAGTCACAGTTGGCGTCGGCGCGCCGGTCAGTGCCGACGCCACCCTTGGGACCGCAGAAAACGACCAGCCGCCCCAGCCGGCTCGTTTGGGACTGAGCCGCAAGCGACGCGGGTCGGGTAGTCACCTGGCGGAAGGCCGAGTCAATTTCGTCGGACTCTCGAGGGCGCGTGACGAAAGCGCGCGCGCCTGGCAGCGAGGCTTCTCGGGTGTGACCCATGGCATCTGCGTCCACCAGGGCCAGGATGGCCGCGTCGGGAATGCGCGAGCCCAACTCCTGGATCAAGGCGGCCTGGCTCGCGCCCCCCAACTCGTCGTCCGCCAGGATGATCCGGGCCGCGAGATCCTGGGCGCGCACCGCGGCCTGATCGGGCTGAGACACCCAGAAGAGGCGCGTATCGCCGCGCTGTCCGTCAAGGGCCTGGGCTACCTCATCCCGATTGGCTCGTCGCGCGCAAACCAGCAGAATGGATAGACTCTCTGCTGCAGACGGACCGGCCATGGGATTCTCCTGGGTCGCGAAACAACGAGGAACTGACTGCTTTGTACCACAAAATGGCTTTGCTTACAACTCCGCGCAGTGCGGAAGCCTCAGACGCCGGCGGTTTAGCTCCGGCGCTCGAGGAGGACGGTGTCTCGCCAGACACCATTCAGCCGAGCAATATGCTCGCGGCGGCCAACCTCGCGAAAGCCGCAAGTCCGATGAATCCTCAGGCTTGCCTTGTTTTCGGGAAAAATGCTCGCCTGCAATGTCCACAAGCCCTGCTGTTCCGATTCGTCGACCAGCCGGCGCAGGAGGGCCCGTCCGTAGCCCCGGCCCCTGGCCGGTTCCGCCACATACACGCTGACCTCGGCAACGCCGGCGTATACCGGCCGGGCCGATACCCGGCTGAGCGCGGCCCAGCCCAAGACATGCTCGCCCTGTCGCGCCGCCAGGCGGCAGACGGACAGATAGCGTTGGTCCCACTCCTGCCAGGTGGGAACAACGGTCTCGAAAGTGGCATTGCCGGTCGCGATGCCCGCGGCATAGATGGATTCTACTGCCGGCCAGTCGGCCGGGCGCATTTGGTCGATCACCAGTTCCACGTCAGGTAACCGGGAATATCTTGCCCGGGTTGAGAATGCCTTGCGGATCAAAGACGGCCTTGATACCGCGCATCACCTCGATCTGCGCTGCATCGAGCGCGAGAGGCAGGTAATCTCGCCGCGTGGCGCCAATACCATGTTCACCGGTCAGCATGCCACCCAAGGAGAGGGTGAGCCGGTATACCTCTTGCGCCACCTGGGGCACCAACGGCTCCCATTCGCTCAGGGGCATGTCGTCTTTCAGGACATTGACATGAACGTTGCCATCACCGGCGTGGCCAAAGCAGATAATGCGTACACCGTGGCTGGCGGCTATTTCCTTAATGCCGGCCAGGGCCTGCGGGATGCGAGCGCGCGGCACGACGACGTCCTCCATGTGGTTGACGGGGCTTTCGTGCTTGAGGGCGTCGATTATCTTGCGGCGCGCCTCCCAGAGGCGGTCGCGCGTGCGTTTATCTTTGGCTACCAGCACGTCACGCGCCCCATGTTCCAGGCAAATCTGGCCCACCGTCTCGTAGTCAGCATCCACCGCGTCTGGGCTGTTGCCGTCCAGTTGGATCAGCAGGTAAGCTTTGGCATCCCGGAAGGGCAGCTCCTTTTCGAGCAAGCGTTCGACTGCTAGAAGGCTGTCCTGCTCCATGAACTCGATGGCGGTGGGCAATATACGGTTGGCTATGACCGCCGCGACAGTGGCTGCTGCCGCCTGGAAGTCGTCGAAGGGGACCAGCAGGTCGACCTGTACCTTGGGCAAGGGGACGAGGCGCAGGATGATCTTGGTGACCACTGCGAGAGTGCCCTCGGAACCGATCAGTAGCTGCGTCAGGTTGTATCCGGTGACGTCCTTGACCAATTTGCCTCCCAGGTTGATGATCTCACCGGAAGGCAGGACCGCTTCAAGCCCGCACACGTAGTCTTTGGTTACCCCGTACTTGACTGCGCGGGGGCCGCCCGCGCACTCGGCGACGTTGCCGCCGATGCTGCAGGAGTCGAGGCTCGCAGGGTCCGGCGGATAAAAGAGGCCGACCGCTTCCACTGCCCGGTGGATGTCCCCGGTGATCACCCCCGGTTCCACCGTAACCATCAGGTTATCGCGGTCGATCTCCAGTATATTGTTCATTTTCTCGAGGGTGAGGACGATACCGCCACACAGAGGTACTGCCCCACCGCTAAGGCCATAGCCGGCGCCGCGCGGCGTGACAGGTACGTGCTCGCGCTGGGCCAGGCGAAAAACCTCTGCGACCTGCGCCGCAGAGGTGGCCCGTACAACAACCTCCGGCTCGGCGCTCAGGCCGGGTACCTCGTCGTGGGCGTAGCGCTCCATTTCCTCGGCACGCTCCGGTCGAGCCAGCACGTTATCGGGGCCGGCGATCCGGCACAGAGCTTCGATGATTTCAGGAGTCACTGGGCGATACATGCGCGTTTCCCTCCAGGCGGTTCGCTGACAGACTAATTATAGCACAATTCACATCTGGAGGACCACGTTATTTATCCAGCGGCCGGAGAGCACACGCCAGAGCGAGATCACGAACTTGGTGGCCTCGTCGGCCATCACCATCAGCACCACCCAGTAAACGGGGAGATGCAGTACGAAGGCGCCGAGCAACGCCAGCGGCACACCGATGGTCCAGAGCGGGGCGGTGTCCGCGAACAGGGCGAAGCGGGTATCGCCGCCGCTGCGCAGAATGCCGACGATCATCACCATATTGGCCGCCTTCAGCCAGAGTGCAGCCGAAATGACAACCAGCACACGGCGTGCGTAGGCCTGGGCGTCGGGCGATATCTGGTAAAGCCCCATGACCGAGCCGGAGACGGCAAGGACCAGCGCACCGGCGAGCAGGCCCCCGCCGATCGTCAGGACGAGAAAGCGACGGGCGTAAGTCGACGCGTGAGTGCTATCGCCGGCGCCGATGTAGTTGCCGAGCAGAATTGCACATGCATTGCCCAAACCCATGAAAGGCACCAGCGCGATGCCCTCAATCGTGCTCGCAATGCTCACCGCGGCCACCGAATTGGTCCCGATGTGCGCGTACACTGCCGAGTAAATGGTGACCCCGAACGACCACAGCATCTCGTTCAAGACGACCGGTAAGGAAGTGCGTGCAAAACGACTGAGAAAAGCCCGCTCTACGCTAAACATCTCGCTGAACCGGGCCGCAACCGGCAACTGGCCCAGGTAGACCACCGACAGCATCGCCACGCACTCGAGCAGGCGGGCGACACAGGTGGCAATCGCCCCGCCCAGGATGCCAAGCGCAGGCAGGCCGAAGCGGCCGAAGATCAGGGCGTAGGCCAGCAAGGTTTTGAGGCTGAGCGCCCCGATACTGACCGCCATCGGCATTTTCACATTGCGGGTGCTCCGCAGGATCATGGCGAATATGGTGGTGATCGCGATCGGGATGTAGCATAGGCCCACGACCTGCAGGTAACGGCTGCCTGCCTCAACCACCGCCGGGTCCTGAGAATACAGCCCCAGCACCGTCTCAGGCGCGAAGATTGCGACCAGGCTGAACAGGGCGCTGCCGCTGATCCCGATCAGCAGGGCCAGGCCGAGCGTGCGGCGCAGATTAGCCAGGTCGCCGCGCCCCCAGAACTGCGCCGCGAAGACAACCGAGCCACTGCCGACGCCGAAAAGAAACAAGGACATCAGGAAGAACAACTGGTTGGCCAGGCCCACTGCGGCCACTGCCGTATCGCCCAGCTGGCCGATCATCAACACGTCGACGGCGTTCAACGCATTCATGACCAGTTGCTGGGCGGTGATCGGCAGGGCCAGCGCCAGCAGTGAGGCGTAGAAACTCCTGTCAGACAGCAGGTGCCTGCGCGCGCTGCGAAGTATCACTGGGCGAGCACAGCCTGCACGCGCGCAAGCTGGATGGCGACCCTCGCGTACTCGTACTCGGCCGAATGATGCTCGACCCCCCAGTAACCGTCGTACCCCTGGTTGCGCAGCAGGCCGATGCTCTCCGCCAGGCACTGCTCGGTGATGTCCCAGGAAATGTGGGTGTGCATAGCCCAGGGCGCCATTTCCGCGTCGCCGTGGTTACCGCGATAATGTAGCAGCACGCCGAAAGCCGGATGATCGACGGCCCGGCAAATGCTCAGCATGTTCTCAGGCACGACCTCGGCGCCCCAATGATTCTCAGGCCCCACCCGGTAGCCGTTGTCGTGCGCGCGCTGTGCAAACTCTTTGTAACGCCTGACAATCCAGTCGAACTGCTCGCCGCTGAAAGTGGGGGCTTGGACACCCGCGTCGATGCGGATCGTTCGGGCGCCCAGCGCCTCAGCTGCGTGCAAGTGGGCCAGCGCGTTCTGATAGTTCTTCTCACGTAAATCCGCATCGTCTTCCCAGATATGGGCGCTGTCGACGCAGAGATTGGCCAGGACGAGCTCGCGCTCATCCAGCGCCTGCTTGACCTTCTGCAGGTAGTCATCGTCCGTGGCGGGCAACATGCCGTTCCAGATGTCGGCCGAGTCCAGGTGGTAGCGGTATTTGCAGCTTTCCAGGTAACCGAAGACGTCGATCTGGCCCTTGGCAAGCAGGCCATGAAACGAATAAGATACGATGGATACCTTCATGGTCAGACTCCTCAAAGTGCAAATGCGGTTGATTGTGACAACGCCTGCACCTCTTCGCTCGTAACCTCGCGCCCCAAACGATCGGAAAGGTAAATGCCTTCGGAGATGAGCATCGTGTTGAGTGCCAGTTCCGCCGTAAGCAGCAGTAGCACCCGCCCCTGCAGCGCGGCCACCCAATGCTGCTGCGGGCTGTCATAGGCGGAGGCGTTGGCGCGCAGGTCGTGCAGGGGCTGGTCAAAGGCGTCCAGGTTGGTCGACATGTCCAGGTCCAGGTCGTCGCAACCCTGGAAGAAGCCGAATGGATCCAGGCGAATTCCTCCCTTAGGGCCGACGATGCAACTGCCGTCAAGCTTGTCAAGATGGATCGCCCATGGCTCGATGATATCCAGACTGAGACCATCCTGCAATCGGACGAAACCGAGCCCTAGCTCCTCCACATCATAGCCGCTGTTGTCGCGGCGAGTGGCGTCCATACCGATCGCTTGATAAGTCTTCCCGCAAATGCGGAGCACCTGCGGATTGTCCAACAGGTACAGGATCTGCGCAATGTGATACACGCCCATATCAAACAGAGCGCCGCCGGCCGCCCACTCCTTCTGCACGAAGTGTATGCTGCCGTAACCGTCCACCCAGGGACGGCCGCGCCGGCGGAAACCGACCGACCAGGCATGATACGGCTTACCCAGGAGCCCCTGGCCCACGATCAGCCTGGCAGCCTTGGTCGCCTTGGCAAAGAGCGTGCTGAGCTAAATGGATAGAAGTTTGCCCTGCGCATGGGCCACGCGCAATATCATCTCCGCGTCGCAATAAGCGCCGGCCATCGGCTTCTCGCAATACACGTGTTTGCCGGCCTGCAGCGCAGCGACCGTCACGGGCATGTGGAGGTTGTTGTGCAGGCAAACGTCCACCGCCTCGATATCATCCCGTTTCAGGAGCTCGCGAAAGTCAGTGTAGGTGGCGCTGATGTGGTGCAGGCCGGCCACCCGGTTGAGCTCGGGAACGTCGATATCGCAGATAGCCACCACTTCGGCTTCGGGTATCTTGGCATAGTTACTCAGATGCACTTGCCGATCTGGCCGACGCCGACAATACAGATGCGTACGGGGTCCTGCATCTTCTTATTCCTCCTTTGGACTGCAACTATCATACCACGCCTGCCGCCGATGCAGCTAGAGTTTGACATTGGCTAGGCTGGGACTGGTGCTGATCAACCTGTTGGGGGACTTTTCGCGCCGCTGCTGAGCGGCATTGAACTGGGGCAGAGCCGTCGTAGCCGGCACCAGCTCCAACTGCTAGGGTTGGGATCGCGCGCGGCATACCGGCCGGATGACGGGCATAGGCTGGTGGATGGGAGAAGGCGCGGGCGCCGGGGAACTGGTCGCGGAAGCGCTGCGCGGCGTGGCCCGGGCCTGGTCCTTGCGCCAGCCGGCCACCCGCTTGACCGAGGCATTCATGCAGTTGACCGGTGCTCTGGATGCCGATGACCTGCTGGAGGGCCTCACGTTGGAGCGCTACCACCTCAACGCCGAGGCTGCGCGCTCGGTATTTCGGGTGGCGGCGGACGGCGATGTGGTCGCCTGCCAGGCGATCGAGTGGGCGGGCAAAGAACTGGCCAGTCTGGCGATCGGCGTGATCCGCCAGCTCAACTTCGAGCGGCTGGATTTCGACGCAGTGCTGGTGGGCAGCCTTTTCGACGGCGGTTCGCTGCTCAACGAGCCGCTGTTTCGTGCGGTGCGCGCCGTCGCGCCGGGAGTCCGCTTCCTGCGCCTGTCAGCGCCACCTATCATCGGCGGCGTCATGATCGGCATGGAAATCGCGGGATGCGACCCCCGGCGCGTGCACACAAGACTGATCGAGTCGACCCAGGAGCTGTACTCATCGCGCCAGGGCGCCGCCATGGGTGAAGACTGAGCAAGGGTTTAGCCGCATCCGCCCTTCCCATTGCCCTTCCCATTGCCGTTCCCATTGCCGTTGCCGTTGCCGTTGCCGTTGCCCGGATTGTCCGGGCCGCCGGCGGAGCGCGGGTTCTTCGTGTCGATGCTGGCAGCATTGGTCGACCCATCAGACTGCAGCCAGCCCAGGACCTGGACCAGGGCTCCCGGGCCAAGGGTCCATTGCTGCTGGCGAATCCTGGTGCCGTCGGTGGCGTGGATTTTTCGCCCACTTACGCACCAGTCGCCGACCAGGCCAGACGCAGGCCAAGACTCGACCACCCCACGGAACACGACTTGCCGCCCGCTGCGGTTCCCGCCCTGGGAGTCGTTCTCGGACTCGGCAGCAGCCGGCTGCGGGTTGGCCGGAACAGGCGTGGCTAGGCCACCGGTGGCCGAGGCCGTGGCGGTCGCGGTTGGCGCCGCAGTGGGAGCGTTACCCGCAGCCGGCGTCACATTCGGGCCGCCGGTGGCAGCCGCCGGCGTGCTCGCCGCGACCCCGGACAGCACGTGTATCCAGCCAGCATCCACCGAGCCGTCGGGACGCGACCAGCCCTCGACTTCGACTTGCGCGCCCTTGCCCAGACCACCCCGTTGCTCGTCTACTACCGTGGACGGCGATACATACACGATCTGGCCATCGATCCGCCAGGCCCCTTCCCAGTTGTTGCCGCTGGGAACGATTGCCACCGTCCCGGTGAACTGGACCGCAGCGCTGATCTGTGCCTGGTTATCCCCGGCCGGTGTTGAGTTATCCGCCGGTCCTTGTGTCGGGCTGGCCGGCGCAGGAGTGACGGTGACATCGGCCGCTCTTATCCAACCCTGTTGGGCCTCGGCAGTGCTCACGCCGGGCACGGCCGCCGCGCTCTGCGTGTTGGGGACCCAGGCGCTCATGCCGGCGCAGCCTGCCAATAACAAGATTGCGACGATCACGCCGGCCATCTTGAGCGCCGAGCCACTGTTCGTTTCGATAGTTCGTTTTCGCCTTGCATGCATGATACCCAATACCTCCGGTAATACCCCTGACGGGGCCATAATACCGCCCCCCCGATTATCATTGTACCGGATCGCACGGACGGCGTGTGAAAGCAGGCATCCAGTTCGGACCTACTTGACCGGAAGGGGAACTGACCAGAACGTACAGAGCGATTAGGAGTTTTTGACAACATGTGGTAAAATAAACAGGTAAGTTTAGAAAAGACTGGGCTGAGAGTGCGACTTGGCTCAAATCTAAGAGTCAGGAAGGACTTTCAGTGACTTTCACAGAATTCAACTTGAGCCCGCGCATTGCGGCGGGTGTGGACGCGCTCGGTTATCAAGAACCGACGCCCATCCAGGAACAGGCGATCCCTCCCATTATGGCCGGCCGCGACGTCATGGGCCTGGCCCAAACCGGCACCGGTAAGACGGCAGCCTTCGCCATCCCAATTCTGCAACGCCTCGAAGCCGGCCCGCGCGGCCGCGTGCGGGCGCTGGTCATCGCGCCAACGCGCGAGTTGGCCGAGCAGATCCATCAATCGTTCCGCGACCTGGGCCAACAGACAGGCCTGCACAGCGTCGCCATTTACGGCGGGGTCAGCCTGGGCCCGCAGCTACAAGCCTTGCGCAGGGGACCCGAGATCGTGGTGGCCTGTCCCGGCCGCTTGCTCGACCATATCCGCCAGGGGACCGTCAATCTGAGCCCGGTCGAAGTGCTCGTGGTGGACGAGGCCGATCGTATGTTTGACATGGGCTTCCTGCCCGATGTGCGGCGTATCATCCAGGCCGTGCCCGGCCGCCAGCAGACCCTGATGTTCTCCGCCACCATGCCGGACGACATCCGGGCGCTGTCCGCCGACGTGCTCAAGAACCCGCTGACCGTGCAAATCGGCCACGCGGCGCCGGCCGAAACCGTGTCTCACGCCCTGTACCCGGTGGCGCAGAACCTGAAGACGGCCCTGTTGATCGACCTGCTGCAAGGCACCGAAACGCATGCTGTTCTCATTTTCACCCGCACGAAGCACCGCACGAAGCGCTTGGCCGAGCAGTTGCAGCGGGCCGGCTTCCGCACTGCTTCGATACAGGGAAACCTGGGACAAAACCAACGCCAGTCCGCCCTGGATGGCTTCCGCTACGGTAAATACGATATCCTGGTGGCGACCGATATCGCTGCCCGGGGCATCGACGTCACGGGCATCTCGCACGTGATCAACTACGACATGCCGGATACTGCCGACGCCTACACGCACCGCATTGGGCGGACGGGCCGGGCCGAGCGGACCGGCGAGGCCTACACCCTGGTGACGGCGGAGGACGCTGACACGGTGCGAGCCGTGGAGCGGGTGCTGGGCAGCAAGATCGAGCGACGCTTCCTGCCGGAGTTTGATTACCACGCCGCCGGGTCAACCTTCGAGCGCGAACCGAGGGACCCGCGCGAGCGGCAATCGCGACCAAACGCCGGACGCGGCTCGTATGCGCCTCGCTCCAGGCAACCGTCGCGCGACCCAGGGCGTACGGGACAGGTGCGTCCTGAACGCCGCTCGCAGGCCATCGTCTAGGATTCACACCCAGGCCGGGCAGGGCAAGTCCACGCCCGGCCTGCAGACGGTCAGCCGGCCGCTCGCCCCACACTGTCCTCCTCACACCGGCGCCACAGAATCCCTGCGGGCTTAATCTAATACAATCATAATCATGGTTATGAAACCGCCACAGCCTTCAGTCAGCATCTCGGTCAGCATCATTATGAAAGTCTGGAACGCGTTCGAGCACGTCCGGCTGTGTGCCGGCACGTTGCTGCGCAATACCGACGTACCATTTGAGTTGATCGTGGTCGATAATGGGTCGCAGCCGGAGGTAGTGCGGTTCTTGCGCGACCTCGCGGCAGCCGACTCGCGCGTTCTGCTGATCGAGAACCGGGAAAACGTGGGGCCGGGGCGGGCCAACCTCCAGGGCACAGCGCAGGCCAGCGCCAACCTGCTCTGTCTTATCGACAGCGATGTCCTCGTGCCGCAAGGTTGGCTGTCTAGGCTACTCGCCGTGCATGCTCGACATCCCGAAGTCAGAATGCTGACTCCGATGCGCTACCATCAGACCATCGATCACCCCTTTGAGCCCGCCAACAGCCTGGAGGCATGGTTTAAGGTCAAAAAGGAGAACGCTCGCCTCTCGCCGCTGTGGCAATTCTACGCCTACTCACGCGGCCTGAGCATCGACGAATTCGATCGGCTGATGTGCAGTGAAAACCCGCAGGAACTGAAAGTGATCGAGTGCCCGCCGGCGTTCACCGGCACCTGCTGCGCGCTGTTGGATGCTCAATTCGTGGCCGGTGTGGGCGGAGTGGCAGATACACGATTCGAGGGCTACGGAAGCGAAGACGTCGACTTGTGCTGGCGTATCGGCGAAAATGGGGGGCAGGTAGCGGAAACCGGCGCCGTATACGTGCATCATTACCATCATTCGAGCCTGATCGACAACGCGATCGATGGGGAATTGGCCTTGCGAACGGCCAATCAGATCCTGTATGAGAAGTGGCAACCGCGGCTGATTGCCCTCGCGCAAGCGGAGATACTACGGAGTGGCTCGGCGAGGGATTACCTGAGCGCACATTTCATCTTCCAGCCGTTGTCACGCACCACGTCGTTCATTCACGACTTGCGCGTGGCGACGCAACGCGCAGATATCCCTGACGTCGTGACCTGGAAACCGAGGCGCGAAGGTCCGCCTTGTTCGTGAGAGGGAGGGACAGTGGGTTTACCGGTGCGCAGTGAGATCCGGCCGGGGGCGCGGGTGCAGATTGTGGAAAAGCAGAACCAGCGCAGCGGCACGCTGACCGAAGGGGTGGTGGCGCGCATCCTGACCAGCAGCCCGACGCATCCCCATGGCATCAAGGTGATGCTGGAAGACGGGCGGGTTGGGCGGGTGAAGTCGCTGTTGACGCCGGCCACCAGTGCCAGCAGCGCATGCTCCAAATGAGCCTAGATATGGGAGAGAGCGCAAGCGGCATCTTGAGGCGTGACCGGGATGGCGCGCGCCTGTTCAATGCGGTGCAGCCGGCCGCCGGCGAGGTGCTGGTGCCGGCCAGGCTGGTGCAAGAGTATGCCCTCGTCGAGGGAGCCTCGGTGAGCGGACCGGCAACAGAAGGCAGGCAGGGCCGCGAGCTGGCGGGGGTCGAAGCAGTCTGCGGCGTGCCCCCTCAGGCGTATCGCAACCGGACGCCGTTCGCTCGGCTCGTAGCCATTGACCCGGCCGAGCGCTTCAACCTGGGGCTGGAAGGCGACGGCGCGATGCGCGCACTCGACCTGCTCGCGCCGATCGGCAAGGGCACGCGCGGGCTGATCGTTGCGCCGCCAAAGGCGGGGAAGACGACCCTGCTCGAGCAGATCGCGCGCGCCATCCGCGCCGGGCACCCGGCTGCGCGCATCGTAGTCCTACTCATCGACGAACGCCCCGAGGAACTTACCTATTTCCGGCGGACTGTGGCAGCCGAAGTGTTTGCCAGTTCCAGCGACCGGCGCCCTGCCGAGCACGCCGCCCTGGCCGAGCTAATGCTCGCCCATATTCGCACGGAGCTGGAGTGTGGCAATGAGATTGTGGTCCTGCTCGATAGCTTGACCCGCCTCGTGCGGGCGTTCAACCTGAGAGGCAGCGGCGCCGGGCGCTCGCTCTCCGGTGGAATCGACGTCTCGGCCCTCGAGATCCCACGCCGTTTCTTTGGCTTGGCCCGCAACGTCGAAAACGGCGGCTCGGTCACGATCCTGGCTACCGCGCTGATCGAAACGGGCTCACGCATGGACCAGGTGATCTACGAGGAATTCAAGAGCACCGGCAACAGCGAGATCGTGCTGGACCGGGCGCTAGCCGAAGAGCGCATCTTCCCGGCGATTAACGTACATCAGACCGGCACACGTAAGGAAGAACGGCTTTATAGCCCGGGCGAGATGGCTCAGTTAGCCGCGCTCCGGCGCGCCCTGGCCGGCTACCCGCCCCGGGAGGCTATGCTGAATTTGCTCAAACTGATCGGGCAGTACCCGAGCAATGAGGAGATGCTGCTCCATCATGACTGATTGGATGAGAACACACGGCGCTCTGTGGCGCGCTTTCGTCATATCGCTGATCGCCCTGGGGTTACTTGGCGGCTGTATGGCGATCCGCAACCTGATCGGACGTTCGACCGGCGGACCTGCTCCTACGCCGGCTGCGACCTTCACAGTTGGCGCTCCAACGCCCCTTCCGAGCGCGCCTTCCACAACACCGGCCGCCGGGTTCACTCCGACGGTGCCCGGTGTGCCCGGCAGCGCGCTGGCAACGGCACCTGTTCCATCCGCGACGCTTGACCCGGCCCCGACTGCGGCTCTGACCTCGCGCGCGGCGCCGACCGTCACCGTTCCACAGACTATGGTTGACAATTTCGAGGGTCGATCACAGGCGGATCCGTGGATTTTCTCGACCGCCGGGGGTGCAGCCGGTTCCCTCAGCCTCGGGGAGGGCCACAATGGCGGCACAGGACTCCGGCTGGCCTACGACTTCATGCAGGGTGGCGATCGAGTGAGCGCGCAGCTTGCTTTCCCGTCCCCCATCACCGGTGCGGGCCTGGCGTTCTGGGTCAAAAGCCCCCCGGGGATCCTGCTAGCGCTCCAGGCGGTGGACGAGAGCGGGCAGAGCCTGAGTTACGTCCTGCGCCGGCCCCTCAGGGCGGTGGATCCCAATGCCTGGTATCAGCAGGTGGTCGAGATGGATGCGTCGGCCAGTCACAGCGGCGGAGCTAACGATGGACAAGTTCACGGCGGCATCCAACGCGTCGCCATTCAGGCGACCAATGCGCTGTCAACCGGACTGAAGGGCGAAGTGCTCCTGGATGATGTGGCGCTGCTGGGCTCGTTGGTATTCGCCCTGGATTCCCAGGGCGCTACACCCGTCCCGGCCACGGCGGACTACGGGGATCTCTCCTCCCGGCTGGGCATAGATATCCACTCGCTGAACGACATACGAGCGCTGGACGCGGCGCGTTCGGCCGGCTTCACCTGGGTGCGCACCGACCTCTTCTGGAAGGATGTCGAACGCCGGCGGGGCGTTTACGATTTCTCGCGGTTCGAGGCTTTTATGAAAGTGCTGACCGCGCGCGGGATGAAGGCGCTTTTCATCCTGGACTACGGAAATCATCTTTACCAGGGAACCGACCAGACGCCGCCCACTACTCCGGAGGCCATCCAGGCGTTCGGCCAGTATGTCACTGCCGCGGCCCAAAAGTTCGCGCCTTACGGGGTGCGCTACGAGATCTGGAACGAGCCCAATTGGGATTCTTTCTGGCCGCCTTCGCCCTGGCCCGACCAGTACACGGTCGTGGCCAAAGAAGCCATTGCGCGTATCAAGGCCGTGGATCCCAACGCGGTCGTCGCGGCCGGTGCGCTGAGCAAATTCGACTATGGCTATTTGCAAAGCATCATCGCGAGGGGGGCTGCGAACGACGCGCACGCGATCAGCGTCCACCCCTACGTGAACACGCCGGAAGATGTGTCCGATAACCTCTTCTACATGCGCTCCCTGGTCGACAGCATGCTGCCGCAGGCGCGGCTGCCCATCTGGAACACTGAATGGGGTTACAGTTCGGCGGACTATGGCGACGGGCACTCGAGCCAGGCGCGCCTGCAGCAAGCCGTGATGGTCACACGTGAGTTGCTCGTGTCCTGGGCCGAAGGCTTGCCGATCACGGTCTATTACGATCTGCTGGACGATGGCACCGACCCAAGAAACAAAGAGGAGAATTTCGGACTATTGGACGACAAGGGCGCGGAGAAGCCGGCCATCCAGGCTGTGCGCACCCTGGTCGCCAACGCGCAGGGGCGCAAGCTGACCGGATTCATCGACACCATACCGACCAGCCTGCATGCTCTCATGCTGACCGGCGCCAACGATTCCGTGGTGGTATTGTGGTCCGACACGGCGGGGGCCAAGGTCCATGTCGTAGTCCCGCCCGGGGCGACGGTCACGGACATGCTAGGAGCTCCGCTGACGCTGGCGCCCGACGAGGAGGCCGGTGGGCAAGATCTGACCGTGCGCGAGTCCAGCGGGCCGGTTTATGTTCATATACCCGGCCACTAACCGCGGGGGCGCAGGCCGGCGCAGAGCGCGGCCGCACTCACTCGGGGGCCGCTTTGGCTTCGAGGGTCTCCCAGCGCGCGTAGGTCTCGGCCAATTCCCGTTCCAGTTCTTCCAGCCTGGCGGTGGCCTTCACAACCTCATCTCCTCCCTGCTGGTAAATGGCCGGGTCGCCCATCATGCGATACAACTGGCTGTGCTCGGCCTCAAGCGCCTCAATGCGCGCGGGCAGAACTTCCAGCTCACGCTGTTCCTTGAAAGTCAGCTTGCGCGCCCGCTCGCCACGTGGAGCGGAGGCCGTCGCGCAGATCCTCGGGCGAGTACTCGAGGCCGAGTAGGAGCAACAGGAGCACGACCCCGATCTCCGCGCCGACGGCGATGAAGTAGTCTACGGCGCGGATGGGGCTGATGCCGCCCTTGCCGAGTGCGAGCCCGCCGAGTAGGTAGAGCGGGATCGAGGAGAT
>Ga0209746_1000176_pt1 | contig 34374 bp, 22 predicted proteins | sample BarGraNGADG00211_3_FD_184496 | JGI IMG/M metagenome (GOLD analysis project Ga0209746, IMG submission 184496) | Arctic peat soil microbial communities from Barrow, Alaska - Barrow Graham LP Ref core NGADG0011-211 (SPAdes) (version 2) | ecosystem: Environmental > Terrestrial > Soil > Wetlands >... | reverse complement strand
CTCGCCTGAGCGAGGACAGATAAAAACAAAAAGACCATGCGAGTGAAACGAGCACGGGATTGATTTGCTTTGAAGCTCCCCTGCGAGGGATCACAGCCGAACTAAATGAGGCTGTAATCCCTCTTTCTCCGCTAAATGAAAATGCAATCACAAACAAAATCCTGAAATAGCCTCTGTTTCAGGGTTTTTCATTTTTACCCCCTAAGCAGAAAAAAGCAAAAAAACGCTAAAAACACCGGTTCCCAGGTGTACTATTCGGTGTAGGGGTAAAACCAGGATATTGTAAGTAGATAATTATCAGAATTATAGGAAAAATGTTCGAATCCTACTGAGATCTATCTAAATTCAACTTAGAAAAAATATTAGTATGGTCTTGAAAAACATTCTTTAATCGGTTTAGATTTCGTCTAACTCTGATTTGCTACATTACAGGCTACATATCATTGATATCTTAGATAACCGATAGTCATTGAAAATAATTTAAGTTCGAGATTTTATAAATTGTTGTATTAAAGGGATATATTTGTATCAATCTAACAAAAAAGAGTATTCTTGGACTTAGTCCCCGGAGATATTGAATTGGTCGAGAGACTACAAAAAGGCGACGTCGAGGCATTCGACTTGATTTATAAAAAATATTCACGGAAACTTTACGCCTTCGGTTTAAAATACCTCAGATCGACTGCTGAGACCGAGGAACTAGTCCAATCGGTTTTTCTAAAAATATGGGAAAACTATAAAAATTTGAAAAAAGAATCATCTTTCAAATCATATCTTTTTACCATAGCATACAACGATATATGTAAACTTTTTCGAAAGAGAAATTATCTGCAAAAATTCGTCGGTGACACCTTGTACGAAAATACTCAATCTTCTTCTGAAACAGAAGACGGAATCGACTACCAGTTTGTTCTGGAACGTGTGCAACAAATCGTTGAAAAACTCCCCGAAAAGCAAAAAAACATCTTCCTGAAAAGCCGGCAGGAGGGTAAATCAACCAAAGAGATAGCCGAAGAAGTTGGACTCTCGCCAGGAACTGTTGACAATTATATTTCAGAATCCCTTAAATTTATTCGTAGCCGGTTGCAGAATGAAAACTTACCAGTACTTCTGCTTTTTTCCTTATTTTTCCTTTGAACCAATAGAATCAATTTTCATCCTAAAAATAACACTATCTGAAATATTTCTGCAATATGCTTTAAAACAGTGTGTTACAAACTTATTGTGATAATATAGCCAAAAAATAAAATCAGCCGGTTAAAAAAAGTACATTTTTCTTATGAGATTCATTTTACTTGCGGGTATTATATAAACCAAGGTGAGAAATGTAAAGATTGAGGTAACTATTTAAAAGAATACAATAATTAGTAATATATAAAACAAGATTATAATAGTTAGGTTAGTTAGGTTAGGGGGTTTTTAGGTGTACTGGCAGGTACTTGCAGGTCGTAAAAATAGTTCTATTTCTGCAATACCTGTCAGTTTTTGTTTTAATGATTATTTGACACTACTTATCTACGTGAATGGGTAAAACAAATTGTAGATTTTTCTCCATTACTTTACGTATCAAAACCAGTAAACCACCGAATATCAATTACAACACATTTCATCATTAAAAATCAACAATCGATAATTCTTCTTTAATAGATTTTAATCAGAGTATAACATGCACTATAAGATAATCCGATAGAAATAAATGATCATACTAAAAAAAATGCATTTTTAATATGAGATTCACCATACTTACGGGTATAATATAAATTATGGGAAAATTACATTCCCCCGGTAATAATTAAAAATGACAATGCTAAAACAAGAAGAAATAGAAAAGATAGAACGATATATTAACGGGCTGTCGGACGATAAGGAAAAAACCTTTGTTGAATCTCTGTTCTCAAATGGGGAAAATAATAGTCTATTACGTCATCACCTTGAAAAAGACTGGGATTTAATGCTCAGGGAATCCTCACCAGTTGATTTTAACCTCGACCACCTCCTTGATCATGTTCACCATATAATTCGAAAAAACGAGACTTTAGAAAGGCGGAAACCTATGCAAAAATTTATACGGGTCTACATGAAGGCTGCCGCCATTTTACTCATACCATTACTGATTACGGGAGGTCTTGTTTACAGTTATCTGGGCTTCCATGGTAAAATATCAACCGACCGGCAGGTCAGCTCAACGATCTATGCTCCTCTGGGTGCAAGGGTCACCTTCAATCTGCCTGATGGCACCACCGGTATGCTTAACAGCGGCTCCAGACTAACCTATACCCTGCCATTTAACAATAACCGTAATATAAACCTTGAAGGCGAGGCATGGTTTGAAGTGAACCACGATGAAATTCACCCATTTGAAATCAGAGCCGGTAATTCAACAGTGAAGGTACTGGGCACCAGTTTTAACCTGAGCGCTTATCAGGCAGAAAATTATATTGAGGTTGTACTTCAGAAGGGCAAAGTGGAGTTTCATGATAAAAAAGGTGATAAAAATGTAACATTGCTCCCAACGGAGAGGTTGGTTTTTCAGGACGGGAATATCAGCAAATCATTTATCGATCCTGCAAAGTACTATGCATGGACCGAAGGCAAGCTGGTTTTCAGAGGTGACCCTATGGATGAAGTAGCCCGACGTATTGAACGGTGGTATAATGTAAAGGTCGAATTAGCCGACAAGGAGCTTGAAAAATATTCTTTCCGAGCAACTTTCGAGGATGACAAACTTGAGGATGTACTTCACTATTTAAGTATGACCTCTCCCATCAGATATAAGATTACTCCTCGAGAGATGATGTCCGACGGAACTTACATAAAAGAAATAGTTACCATTTATCTGAAAAAATGATTTTTAAACCCTAAAACCAAAAACTATGAAAACAACCAATGGACCTTAAAGAAGTAAGACAAAAAAAAAGGAAATCGCGTCAACGATCTCCCTAAAAAACATCAATCAGATATTTTTTAACTTAAAAACATTACAAATCTATGAAAAAAAACAAACCTTTTGGGGAATTGTTTTTATGTTCTCTGAAAAAAACTCTTAAAATTATGCGTAATGCTTTAATTCTATTATTTGTAGGAGTCCTGCAAGCAAACGCAATTGACACCTATTCGCAGAAAACGAGGCTTTCCTTAAATTTTACAGATACGGAACTAACTAAAGTTCTCGACAAAATTGAAGTGGAAAGCCAATTTTTCTTCCTGTACAATGAAAAACTGCTTGACACTGAGCGTAAAGTCAATATCAATGTAAATGACCAGCTAATTACCGTGATCCTGGATGATTTATTTAAAGGCACCGATGTCAAGTATTCAATTGTTGACCGCAAGATCATTCTTGCTCCAGATTACCTGACTTCAGAATCAGAACAACAAGTGCAGAAAAAAATAACTGGTACTGTTACTGAAAAAAATGGTGCACCACTTCCCGGTGTAAACGTTGTTGTTACCGGAACATCTTTAGGAGCTCTGACCGATGTTAACGGTAAATACAGTTTAGAAGTACCTCAGGGAAGCAAGAGCATTACATTCTCTTTTATCGGGAAGAAACCCCAGGAGGTCAGTATTGGGACATTAACCCAAATCAATGTAGTAATGGCTGAGTCTGAAATTGGTCTGGAAGAAGTCATTGTTATCGGGTATGGGACAGTGAAAAAAAGCGATCTGACAGTGTCCGTTGCTACAATCGCCTCCGATAAGTTGGAAGCATTTCCCACTACAAATGTATTACAGGCAATGCAAGGGAAAGTTGCAGGTCTCAGCATCACAACAAATAATGGTGCTCCGGGAAGTGGGTCTACCATACGTATCAGAGGAGGGTCATCAGTAAATGCCAGCAGCAGCCCATTATGGGTGGTTGACGGTTTCCCAGGGGCGCCTCAGCCTGAATCGGAAGACATCCAGTCGATACAGGTTTTAAGGGACGCTTCTGCTGCTGCTATTTATGGTTCACGCGGTGCAAACGGGGTTATCCTGGTAACTACCAAGAAAGGTACTTCAGGGGACATGAAAGTGCAGGCAAATGTTTCATACAGTATTGGACAGGCAACTAAAAAGTATGATTTATTGGATGCCCATGAGTATGCAAAATTTGTAAATGACCGTAATGAAAACCTACACCCGGGTTCGAACCCAATATTTGACCCTGATACCATTGGCGTTGGAACCAACTGGCAGGATGTAGTATTGCGCAAATCGGCATTGCAAATGTATCAGGTCTCAGTTACCGGTGGTTCTGATAAAGTGAAGGTGTATTCGTCAGTTAAGTATTCTAATAATAAAGCTATAATTATTAGTTCATTCAATGAATATCTTACAGGTAAGTTAAATTTAGATGCTGCTGTTTCTGATAAAACCAATGTGGGCATGCACTTAGACTTTTACCATTATAATAATAACGGTGTTCCGTCCCAGACATGGTTCCAGGGGAGTGGTGGTGTTATACAAAGCGCTTTGGTTTTTGAACCAACGGTTGGTATTTATAAAGCTGATGGAACTTATCAAAGATCTATAAATAGTTCTCAGGGCGGCGGGGATAATCCTTATGTAAATGCTGTTGAACGGAAAAATCAAGGTACAGGGGATAATCTTTCTTCTAATATGTATTTAGATTTTGAGATTATTAAAGGATTGAAACTTAATACGAATTTAGCAATCCAATTTAATAGCAACAGGAATGGTTCTTATGCCCCATCGTTCCTTAAACTAAACGCTGATGGTGCCACTGCATCAATGTATGCTGATAGAAATATTAACCTTTCTAATTATGTCTATTTAACCTTTGAAAAGACCTTTGCCGACATTCATAAACTTACCGTAATGGCAGGGCATGATTATCAATCTTATGTTGGTGAGAGTTTTAGTGCTGCGGGTAAGGGTTTTACTAATGATGCTTGGACTTACTGGGCCCTGGGTACAGCCACAACAGCACTAACCCCTTCGTCTGGTACAGGCAGTTGGAAAATGGAAGGTATATACGGGCGTTTGAACTACAGCCTGAAAGAAAAGTACTTTTTTACCTTTACCGCAAGGGAAGACGGTTCATCGCGTTTTGGCGCCGACAATAAATGGGCGTTTTTCCCATCAGCAGCTGTAAGGTGGAATATTAAGAAAGAGTCTTTCCTGGAAGGGATAGATGCAATCAGCGATTTAAGCTTACATGGCGGCTGGGGTTCAAACGGGAATACTGACATTGGTAGTTACAATTCATTGGCAACGTTAAATGGTAATGGCATATACGAATACGTTGGCGGCATCAAGCAAGCTGCAGTGGTGCCAACATCAGTGGCAAACGCCAAACTGAGCTGGGAAACCACTACAATGACCGACGCCGGAGCAGATATAAGCATCTTCAACGGGAAGGTCAATTTTTCGGCAGAGTATTACAATAAGGTAACAACAGGCTTGTTGTACACTGTTCCCCTTCCTAAATATACAGGGTATGATAACATGTATCAAAACATTGGTAAATTCAGCAACGAGGGAGTTGAATTTACGCTGGGAACCATTTTATCTAAAGGAGGTTTTAATTGGTCCTCCGATTTCAATATTTCGTTCAACAAGACCAAGGTAGTAACACTGCCTAAAGGTACTGACCTGATTGCCGGTTGGTCTCCTTTTAGTGGTGTTTCTTCGTGGATATTGAGAGAGGGAGAGGCTACCAATTCATTTTGGGGATTTGTGTATGAAGGAGTTTATCAGCAAGGTGATGATATACCGGCCGGAGAAGCCGTTGGGCATGCAAAATATGCCGATATAAACGGCAGGGATACCAATGGCATGCTGACAGGCCAACCTGACGGTAAGATAGACGGTGATGATAAGACCATTATTGGCAATGCGAACCCCAAGTTTACCTTTGGCTGGACAAACGATTTCGGGTACAAGGGCTTTGACCTTAATATACAATTAACGGGTTCTTACGGGAACAAGATGGTCAATGCCACACGGATAGAGCTTGAAACCCATTATAACCCTGATAATACGACCCGCTCTTCTTATGCGGATGCCTGGACCCCGACTCATACCAATACTAATGTGCCTAGTTTAGGTTCGGAAACACAGTATACTTATTCCTCAAGATGGGTTGAAGATGCGAGCTACTTAAGGATACAAAATATTGCCCTCGGGTATACGCTACCCTCATCGGTTACAAATATGCTAAAAATCAGCAAGTGGAGGTTATATATTAGTATGCAGAATGTGGCTATTCTGACTAAATATTCTGGTTACGATCCTGAAGTAATCTGGAACCCTGCAGGTTCTACGTTGGCCAGTAATGTCTTCCGTGGTATGGAATACGATACCTATCCCAGGACAAGGAATTTTACAATGGGTATGAATATTACATTTTAAATTTTAAAACTTTATAATTATGAAAAAACTCTTTTATATAATATTCCTTGCCCTCTCGCTTGTTTGGAGTGCATGTAATAAAATATTGGAAGAACATCGATTAGGGGCAATGGCTCCTGAAGATTACTTTACTTCTAAAGCCGCTGGCGAAGCTGCTGTTCTTGGGGCTTATGCGTATATGGCAGGCTACGAGGACTATGGCAACGACATACAAATGTCAGTTGGTGCTCGTGATGATCAGTATAAAATTGCATATGCCGGTGACCACTTGAATATGGACCTGATATTGCCTGTTACACCACAAAATGAAAAAACCAGGACTCAGTGGTTGCGTATTTACTCGGAGATCAGTTGTTGTAATAATGCTATTAGTGGTATTCCTAATATACCGTCTGACAAGATAACTGCGGCTGATACTGCAACATTGATTGCTGAAGCAAAAGTCATAAGAGCTTTTAATTATTTCAGGCTTGTGAGGATGTATGGGGCCGTTCCATATATTGATAAATTTGTAACGGATCCGGCAGCAGTTGCTTCGACAACTAAAATGCCAACGGCAGATATTTATACCCATATAATTGCCGATCTGGAAGCCTCGAAGGACAAGTTGCCAAATAAGTATGATGCTGGCACCACGCCTGTACGGGGCAGGGTAAGCAAAGGAACGGCCTATACTGTTCTGGCCGATGTTTACCTTACCCGCCAAAATTGGACCAAAGCGCTTGAAAATGCTAAGTATGTTATTGACCATAAAGCCGATTTTGGGTACGATCTTATGTCTGATTTTAAAATGGCGTTTAATTTTTTCCCGGGGACTACATCTCAGGAAGCTATATGGGTGGCTGAGTTTAAAAGTGGTGATGCTGGTTACTCGACAGGCCGCGACCAATTGATTATGTTGACCGGGTTACCAAGCTGGTTTGGATGGAATATTGGCGGATGGGCTACCGCGTATGCCTCTGCCCAATCGTTAAATGATTTTGATGCTGCAGATTACCGGAGGAAAGTAACATTTTGGGAAGATGCTCCTGATAATAATGGTGTAATGCATCATTACGACGAAGCTGGCAAGCCATTTCCCCAAAGTTGTCCTGCTATTAGAAAACTTATGTGGTCATATATAGGTACAAACCTGCAGGATGCTTGTTATAATACTGATATGAAATGGCCTATTTACAGGTATGCTGAAGTGCTGCTGATTGCTGCGGAAGCTGAAAATGAACTAAATGGCCCTGTAAATGCATACCAATACATAAACCAGGTACGCGCCAGGGCCAGGAATTACGATGGTGTTTTAAACAGCTCCCTTATTCCGGCAAACCTTTCCGGCTTGAGCAAAGATGATTTCAGAACTGCCGTTATACTGGAAAGAAAGGTTGAATTGGCCTTTGAATTTAAGAGATGGTTTGATATTACCCGCCTTAACCTGACATTAAGTACCGTATTTGGACCAACAGGCACAGACCCTTTGCCTAACAGTTCCCAAATAACACAAACATATAGGTTCTTTCCAATTCCTCAAGTGGACACTGATTTAAATCAAAATTTACTTTTGCCTGTAGACTAAAACAGGAAAAGCTAACAATTTAACATTGAAAAAGCCCCACAAAAAAACAGGGTGTGGCTTTTTTATAACTCTTCACTCAATTCTAATTTTTTTTGATATTACCCCTTGGAATAATATCACTCCTTATAATTACATTGTTATAACTTTAATTGGGACTTTATATGAGAAAAAACGATTCTTCCAGGCGCAATTTTTTAAAGCAATCAGCCCTGGTAACAGGTGCAGCTGCACTAGGTTCTTATGGTTTTACCAATAATTCATTGCTTCAGAAAACATTAATAAAAAAATTACCACGCGAAGTTTGGATTGCAGGGATCTCACAAATGGACATGCAAACTCAAACTCCTCAAATGATGGTCGACGAGATTATCCGTATCCTGGATAATGCTGTGGTTTATCAACCAGATATTATATGCTTACCTGAAACTTTTCCTGTAGTTAATATTAATCAAAATCCTAATCTTTCAGAACAGCTGGAAATTTCAGAGAAGGCATTGCAACAATTCTCTGGTTTTGCAAAACAAAATAACTGTTACATTATTTGCCCTGTTGTCACATCATCGGGAGGGAAAGCATATAATGCTGCGGTGGTTTTAGACAGAACAGGTTCAAGATTAGGAGAATACCGCAAAATTCACCTTACCATAGGGGAAATTGAATTCGGCCTTACACCCGGCCCTCTGGACCCACCCGTATTTCAAGCCGATTTTGGCAAATTCGGGATTCAAATCTGTTATGACATATATTGGAATGATGGTTGGGAAAAACTGAGTGAAAAAGGCGCTGAAATAGTATTCTGGCCCTCAGCATTTGCCGCAGGCCAGAGGGTGAATACAAAAGCAAGTGAAAATCACTACATCGTGGTATCAAGTACTCGAAAAAACACTTCAAAGATTTGTGATCTTAGAGGAGAGATAATTGTCCAGACAGGTATTTGGGATAGAAATTTCTTTTGTGGATCCGTTAACCTTGAAAAAGTACTGGTAGATGCCTGGCCTCACATAAAACATTTTAATGAGATCCGAAAAAAGTATGGCAGGAGAGTCCGGTTAACAACTTTCCATGAAGAGCAATGGACTGTTATAGAAAGCCTGTCGCCTGACGTTTTTGTAGCGGATATTTTGAAAGAGTTTGGGATTAAAACCTTTGTACAAGATGTTCGGGAAGCTGAAAAAGCTCAAATAAAAGCCCGTCAGGGCTGATTGTGAGATTGGAGTATTTATAATTAACAGAAGTGCATCATCTATTTGATGATTTATGTACGACTTCAAAAATAAATACACATGCAAACAAAACATTCTATTTCTTTATTTATTCTCATTTCACTTTTTAATGGAAATATTGCTGGGCAGGAAGATTTTATGGTCAGCCTTAAAAAGGGAGAAAGCCTTGGCATAATGGATTATCCGGCACCTGACTGGTTACGCGATGCGGTAATAGTTGAATTGCCTGTTCGGGGATTCAATTGTTCTGATTATAAAGATCCATCAAAATGGAAATCTCCCATTGGAGATGGAACGTTTAATTCAGTGACAAAAAAACTTGATTTCCTGAAATCAATGGGTATTAATGTACTGTGCCTTTATTCGGTTTACGATTGTAATGCCACTAATCTCTATGCTATTCGATACGACAATGTAAGCCCGGATATGGGGACGATGGATGATTTGAAAAATCTTATAAAAGAGGCTCACAAAAGAGGTATGTACGTAATGAGCAATACAAATCATTATGGTGTAAGCAAAGAGGCTCCGATATTGACAGAACATCCCGATTGGTTTTTACCTGAAGAACAGTTGCAATACGATCAACGCGTATTTGACTTGAGTAATCCGGAAGCCCGTAAATATATTATTGATATTCACTCATGGTGGTGTACCGATATTGGTCTTGATGGGTGGCGCATTGATTGTGCATCGGCTTTCGCATTTAAAAGAAACGTCTGGAACGATATTTTAAAGAAGTGTAACGATAAAGGAAAAAGAATTTTACTTGCACCCGAAGGGGCACATCTCTACGGATATATTGAAGGCGGCGGACGCTGGGGCTTCCACGAAATATTGGATATGCAAAATAATTGCCCCCGAAGTGGCGCTACAAAGAATGATCCTTATCGCTCTAAAGAGATTAGCGGACACAATGTCGGTGAACCCAACGATAAAATTAAAATAAACGCATTTAACAATCCGACTAATCCCGGACCAAGAGAAGGATGCTACAGAATAAAAGGGAGCAGGTTTTTGTACGGACACAATTCAATGTTTGCACCGATGGTGCCGTTGATGATGACTGGTGAGGTTATCGACGCCACCCATCTGGGGTTAGGTAAATCAACGACATATCACTCAAAGATGCTTCACTCATGGATTGATTGGACTGATGCGACAACAAACAAAGATGTAGTGAATGATTTTCGGAAAATCAATCAAATACGTTTGGCAAATAAAGATATTTTTCATTTCAATATGTATGAAACCAGACTTATCAATGTTCATTGTGAATCAACGCCAACATCACCAGTTAAACCATATGTTCGCTTTATTGCCGGTGAAAAGGCCGGAATTGTCATTGGCAATAATAGCACTACAGAGGATGTTACATTCTTTCTTCACGTGCCACTGGCAGAAATGGGGATGAATAATATTGAAGAGTTCTATGTTACGGATTGTTGGACATCAACAACCAAAAAAATGAAGAGAAGTGCTCTTGATAATTATTCTGTACTTGTTCCTAAAGATAAATCAAAAGGTGGAGGAGTCAGGGTTATTATTATTTCAAAGGAATCGCCTAAATAATAATCATTATGAAGGTTAAGTTCTTATCTGCTTTACTTGTATTTATCTTTTTGATCGGTTTTGTTAATCCTTTCATGAGCGGGGTGGTACCAAATAACCACTTCAGACATGCAAAAGATGATTTTCAGATTAGCCCATATACCGGGTATACACGTAAGCACTGGCTTGAAATAACAGAACAGATTATAGCTGGGGTTTTGCCTTATTTAAACTCTGAAACAGGAATGCCACAGTTAGCTGACGATCCTGCAGAACCAGCATATGCAAAAGTCAGGGATAGAAACCCGAAAGAAGAAGGGAAAAGAGCTCTGGAAAGGATCATGATGGCAGTTATAATTTATACTAAAGCTACAGGAAACGACCGGGTACCCGGTTATAACGGTTCTATCTCAGCTCCATTTATCAAAGCAATCATACGTGGAACCGATCCCAATGACGAATCATTTTGGGGCGACCCTAAACCAAATGACCAGGTTGGTTCGGCTTTCGCCTTAGGTGCTTACCTGAACCCTGCAGTTTTTTGGGATCCCATCAGTCAATCACATAAGAAGAATATATTGAGTTATTTACAAAAACAGGTATTTAACCAGACTTACGACAATAACCACTACTTTTTTCATATGGTACCAGTTGCCCTCCTGGAAAAATACGGTTACGATGCTAACAAGGAACACCTGACCCAGATGTTTGAAAGGCTGTTAGGCTGGTACCGTGGCGATGGATGGTTTATTGATGGAAATAATGGAGGATTTGATTATTATAACCTGTGGGGATTTCAGCTCTTTTTCCAGGTTTTGGACCGGTTTGATGCAAAATGGCATGATCAATTTGGAGGCAAGATAAATAAGCTGTCTACTCGCTTTTTTGAAACCCTTCCTTACCTGTTTGGCAGAGATGGCGGCCCAATCCCATGGGGCCGTTCGCTGAGTTATCGTTTCGCAGGTATATCTTCAGTTGCCTGGGCAGAACTCAACGGCAATTGCACCTTGCCACCAGGACAAGCCCGCAGGATTGCATCAGGCGAATTGAAATATTTCTGGGAACATGGTAGTCTGGACGAGAATAACTTGTTAAACATAGGCTATTGGGGGGCAAATGCCAGTATGGCTGAGAGTTATCTTTCTCCAGGTGATCCTTATTGGGCAACACATGGGTTAGCTTGTTTACTGATACCAGAAGGAGATCCATTTTGGACAGCTATTGAAGAACCTATTCCTGCTGATAGTGCCGGTGGCAAAATTTCTTTGCCCGGTGCACAATTTGCAATCAGGGTAAGCACGTTGGACGGTGAAGCTCGTTTGTTTCCTGTCGGGCAACCCTTTACACATGGGAGGGAAAAATGGAAGACAGGTGAAAAATATGACCAATATGCTTATTCAAGTTTTCTGGGCTTCTGTGTTAATGGGGAGCGTGGGGCTGATATAGGCGCATGCAGGTCGGGATATTCTTTCGATGGCGTCACCTGGCATTTCAGGGAGAGAGCAGTACCTGTTCTGGTCAGTAATAGCCATCTTATTAGCAGATATGCTTTGGTGCAAAATAACCTTTATGGAATAACCACTCATACTATAATTGGTAACGATGGCGAAATCCATATTTTCTGGCATGACTTCCCTGAACCTGTTTACCTATATATGGGAGGTTATGGCATAAGTGTAAAAGCCGGTGAAGAATTAACAGTTCAAAAAGAATATAACAATATAATGATCAATACAGGTGAATATTTTTCCGTGCTTCGTTCAGTAAATTCTCCAGCCGGTTTGTTTGAAAAAGAGTTTCTTACAAACCATGTTGGATGGAACTACACACATTTATTTGGATGGGAAGGCGCTTTCCCTTTTTGGAGAAGTAAAAATCCTGTGCCCCCTCTCATTCCTGTTATGATTTATATAAATGGTACGCGAAACAGGGATTCTGGCCCGCCAACCATTCAACTCATTGAAAGTCCGGGACTGGATAAAATACAATTTGAAGGTGAATGGTATGACATCAAAGTACCCTATTAAGTTAGGCGATCATTTATATTCTATTCCGGATTTAAAAATTGTAAGGATGAAACCACATGATACCTTAATAAACAAGACACGTTAAAATGAAAAAAAAGTATTTTTTATTTATCCTGTTTATACTGCCTCAGTTTGCTTTTTCACAAGAAGTTGCAATTGAGCGACCTGCAATTTGGGGGATCGCCAAAATGACTTTTCTGGTAAGTGATTTTCAGGTGGCGAGGGATTATTATGGCCGATTTCTTGGTTTTGATGAGGCGTTTTCCTATCCCTCTGTCCTGGGAAAAATTATTTCCTTCAAAGTAAACGACAGGCAGTTTCTGGAGTTCATAGAAGATCGACAGGCAAAAGATAAAAAACGACTGGTTTCCATATCTTTTGAGACCGAGAACGTTGACCAAATGCGGCAATATCTGAAATCTGCGGGTGTAAAAGTGCCGGACCAAACGAGCATCGATGGAGCCGGAAACGAAGTTTTCATGGTTGACGATCCTTCGGGAAACCATATTGAATTTATTGATTTTAAAGCCAACGGGCTGCATCGTCAATCGAATGGCCGGTTTTTATCGGAAAGTAGGATTTCAAAACGTATACACCATGCCGGTTTATATGCTGAAACTATCAAGGACAACGATCCATTTTATGTTGGCATCTTAAAATTTAAAGAGATGGTTCGATATCCTGAAGATAAAAGTCTGATGCCTACTATTCTGTACCTGAGCATGGGAGATTGCATAGAAAATATTGAGCACTACTCTCCTAACGATCAGAATATAAGCCATCCTTGTTTTTTGGTCGATGATATGCAGGAAACCATATATACGCTTAAAGAGCGAAAGGTAAATGAGTCATTAGATAAACCGGTGATAGGAAAAGGCAGGCGTTGGATATTGAACCTGAAGAATTCTGACCAGACACGGGTTGAATTCACAGAAGCATTTTGCGTTCGCTGAAACACATAGGAATTAAAAACTTTAAACCATAAAAAAATGAAAAAGAATATTTTATCACGCAGAAAATTTATTAAAGGGACTGTTGGGACCGCGGGTTTAGTAGTGGTTGGGACAAAGTTATTTCCCTCCTGCTCTATTTTTCAAGTGGCTGGTTCTTCTTCACCATATGATGCCAAAGGATTGCCAACGGTTATTCTGGGTAAAACCGGCGTGAAGATACCTCGTATGGCCATTGGTTTAGGGAGCCGCTTCTGTAACATAGAAAGTATCGAAGAATCAAGTAATATGTTGAATTATGCGTTGGATAATGGCCTGTATTATTGGGACACTGCCTGGTTTTATGAAAACATTAAACTGGGCATTATCAGTGAGGAACGCGCCGGGCAGGTAGTAAAAACACGTCGTAAAGAGATTTTCCTTTCAACAAAAGTAACCAGCCGTGATCCCGATGAAGCATTGCGCCAAATCGAAACAAGCTTGAAACGATTGCAGACCGACCATGTGGATATATTGAAAATCCATGATGTACATTCAGGTACAGATGTAGCTAAGCTAAGTGAAAAGGGTAATTTAATTGATATCCTCATAAAAATGAAATAGCAGAAGGTAACCCGCTTCATAGGTTTTTCGGGGCATTCTGAAGCTACTGCCATGAAGGCAATGGCTGAGAAGGGTGTTTTTGACAGTATGCTGATTGCGATGAACCATTGGGCCGGCAATACAGAAAAACGGCAGGAGTTGGCGATACCGGCAGCTAAGGCACAAGGAATGGGTGTTATGCTGATGAAAGTAGTACGTCCTCGTGAAACCATCAAAGAACTTGATCCCATTGATCTGATAAAATATGCTCTGTCATTGGAGGGGCCAGATGGAATTGCGTTAGGAATGGACAAAATGGAGGTGGTGAAATCAAATCTTGAGCTCCTCCGAAATTTTAAACCTTTGGAGGGAGAAAAGATGAAAGAACTTGCCTTCAAATTAACACCTTTCTATAACCATGAAAATCTGCCATGGATGAAATCCGGCTATTGCGATGGGAAATGGGCATGAAGCTAATAGATAAGGAAATGGGAAAAAAAGTAAGAAATTCATTGAGTAAAATATTAGCTCTGGCTGTCATTGTTTTTCTGTTGTTTTCACAGTTCAAACCTGCATCGGGCACAGCCTATTATTTTTCTACTTCCGGTGATGACGGCAATAGCGGATTAAGCCAGAGCTCACCGAAACAATCACTTGCTGCTGCTGCCAGCCTGATGAATCCCGGGAATACAATTTTATTCAAACGAGGTGACAAATGGTATTCACCGGTATATGAATGGAACTTTTCTGATAAAGCAGGAACCTTATCAAATCCGATTTTGGTAGATGCCTATGGAAGCGGTCCTAAACCAATAATAGCCTGTATGGAATTAATGACCAGCGGCTGGTCTGATGAAGGATTAAACAGATGGAGTCATCCTCTTAACGGTTATACAGATGTGCGACGTTGTTTTATCAATGGAGTTTCAAAGCTAAAGGTAAGCGAACCCGATTCTGTGAAGAATACTCATAAGTTTGCCGTGACTTCAAGGACTATATACATTTATTCAATAACCAGGCCTGTAAATGTAGAGGTTATCAATAATGATTCAGGTTTAGCGGTACTACGTTTAGCAAATTGCTCATATCTTACTTTTAAGAACATTGACTTCAGAGGTGGCGGAAAGTGGTGTGCCATAGAGGTGTGTGATCGTAGTTCACACATAACCTTTGATTCCTGTAATGTACAAAGGATATCAATGTACGGAATTCAATTCCACAATAGTACTAAAAATTACAATTGGTATCATGAGAGCCCTATAGTCAGGAACTGTTACCTGAATATGGGCTGGACTGCCCAGGAACGAAATCCGGACATGTCTTATGGAGGAGACGGAGTAAACTTCAGAAGCGCGGTGCAAAACGGTCTTGTGCAGGGTAATACTGTTATCGATTTTCAACACACCGGTATCACTGCTGAATTATGTATCAGTCCTGAGTACATAGGTGTACTTAACAATGTATTTGAATGTAACGAAGTTTATTCTACAGCTCCAGGCTACTGTCATGGATTTGATTGCCAGGGCGTTGAAGGTAAATGCACAGGTAATATTTTCAGAAGAAATTATTTCCATGATATTACAAACAGTGGCCATTTATTAGGTAACAATAACTATGTCTACAGCAACATATTCAATAACATTGATAAAACTACTACCGGGACAACAATCCAATCGTATTCTATTGATATGATGCCTTTCACTTGGGACGGTATGACATTTATCAGTAAGAATAATATTATAGTAAATAATACAATTTATGATACTGATAACAGCGGAATCAGAGTCGAGGGACCAACCACGGTATACGAAAATACAATAAAGAATAACTTAATCCTTAAATGGACTCCTCCGGATTCAATCTGGAAAAATTACGGATTACGCATTGATGGATCTTTTCAACCTCTGATAGTTGAAAATAATTGCATTTACAATTATGATAAAACCCACAGGAAGGTAATAAAACAGGGGAATTCGTATTTTACTGCTCAGGAGGCAAATGATACATTCAGCAACTATAACAACAATATAGAAGTTAATCCTTTGCTGGTTGATCCCGATAACGGTGACTTCCACCTTCTACCAGATTCACCCTGCAAGACTGCAGGGCAGGCCCTTTCCGGCTTGGGCAGCGGTTTTGTTGATTATTATGGTAAAGAATGGGCCAATCAACCTAGTATTGGCGCAATTCAATATATAAATCCCGAGGAGATAACTGAGGTAAATGCAGTCACAAATGTGTGGATGAACTCCCACCCTACTGAATATATATATTAATAATTATTTAAAGATGAGAATGTTATACACTTTTTGGTTATGCTTGTTTTTTATTACTTCTCAGGCGCAACAAAAACCAATACCCAGGTTAATTGTACGAGGCGATGATATGGGATCTTCCCATGCCAGCAATATAGCTTGTCTGGATAGCTATAAAAACGGGATAGAGACTTCTATCGAAATAATGGCAGTAGCGCCATGGTTCCCTGAAGCAGCACGGCTACTCAGAGAAAATCCCGGGGTTGACGTGGGCCTGCATCTTACAATTACCAGTGAATGGGATAATATTAAATGGAGACCGCTCACCAGCTGTCCCAGCCTGACAGATGACAACAGATATTTTTTCCCAATGGTCCAGCCGAATCCGAATTATCCTAGACTTGCTATCACTGAAAATAAATGGAAGATTGATGAGATAGAGCAGGAGTTCCGGGCCCAAATAGAACTGGCTCTGAAAAACATACCTCATCTGAGCCACTTGTCCGGTCATATGGGATCTACAAATTTTGATAAAAAAGTAGCGGAGATGACCCGCAAACTGGCTACCGAGTACAATCTGGCCGATATCAGCACAGATCCTGAAGCAGATTACGGAATAACCAGTGTAGGGTACAGCGGTCCCCATAAAACACTGGCAGATAAAGAGACAAGCTTTATAAAAATGCTGGATACGCTGGAAGCAGGAAAAACCTACATTTTTATAGATCACCCCGCATTGAATAACGAAGAAATGCAGGCTGTACATCACATAGGTAACGAAGATGTTGCTTTTGAACGTCAGGGAGTAACGGACCTTTTCACCAGTGAAAAAGTTAAGAATGCGATCAGGGAAAAAGGCATCAAACTGGTCAGCTACAACGACGTGACTAAGGCATTGCCCCTCAGTACCACTGAAAAAGAAAGTTTTCCTTCCGAAAATATCAGCAATTATTTGAAAGCTGTAAAAGAGAACAAGCAAGACCTGCATAGCCTGATGATCTTACATCACGGCAAAATAATTGCAGAATACTGGTCTGATGATAATGCCCCGGGTAAAAAACACATTATGAACTCGGTAAGCAAAACGTTTACTTCAATGGCGGTTGGTTTTGCGGTGTCCGAGAACCGTCTTAAATTAAGTGACAAGGTGATCTCTTTCTTTCCGGATGATTTACCTGAAAAAATATCTCCTTTCCTTGCAGAACTACAGGTGCGCGATTTACTCACCATGTCTGTAGGTCATGAAACCGATCCGACAAAAGCTATAAGAAGCCAAGGTGAAAACTGGGAAAAGATTTTCCTGGCGACTCCAATTATGTACGAACCAGGAACCAGGTTTGTTTATAACAGCATGGCCACATATATGCTTTCCTCTATTATACAGAAAGTTACTGGGAAGAAGTTGATTGATTATCTATATCCACTGTTATTCCGTCCACTGGGAATTACAGGAGCAGAATGGGAAACCAGTCCGTCAGGAGTGAACTGTGGTGGATGGGGCTTATACATTAAAACAGAAGATATGGCTAAGCTGGGACAGCTTTTATTGCAAAAAGGTAGTTGGAATGGTAAACAACTTTTGCCGGAATCCTGGATTGCCGAAGCTACGACCGCAAAAATTATTCAGGCTCCCGCATGGGTATCTCCTGAAACCAAGGCAGAAAACAGCGATTGGATGCAAGGGTATGGTTACCTGATATGGCGCTGTCGGCATAATGCATATCGCGCCGATGGTGCCAATGGTCAGTTCATAATAGTTATCCCTGAGAAAGATGCAGTAATTGTTACCACTGCCAACATTAGTGATATGCAGGCAGAAATAAATCTTATCTGGGAGTATTTGTTGCCGGTATTGAAATAAAGAAATTCCATGTTATTCTCAAAAGAAAGATAAAATGGAATTCAGATGCCAATACGATAAAACATAGTTGAACCTGAATACTCTTTACATATCTGTCGGATTAATTTTCGAAATGAAAAATGATAAGGAAGGTTAAATTGGGACATACTGGTGAATCTATCAGTGAGATAGGGCTCGGAACCATGTATTTTGGGTCAAAAGTTGATGAACACAACTCGTTCATGATGTTAGACCGGTATTCCCAGGCTGGAGGCTCTTTTTTGGATTCGGCAAATAAATATGCCAGCTGGGTTCCTGGATTTAAGGGTGGCGAAAGTGAACAGGTCATTGGTAAATGGCTCAAGGAAAGAGGTAACAGGCAAAACATGTTTATTGCTTCAAAAGTTGGATTCCAGTATGGTAAAATCCCTCGTTCTCTTAAGAAGAAAATCATAATTACAGAATGTGAAAAAAGCCTGAAAAGATTTAGGGTAGATTGTATTGACTTATACTTTGCTCATGGATACGATTCCAAAACTCCCAATGATGAAATTATGGAAGCTTTTTGCAAACTTATTGAAACAGGGAAGATAAGATTTGCCGGAGCTAGTAATTATTATGCCTGGCAACTGGCTGAAGCAAATTTAGCAGCCAATCGTCAGGGATGGGAAGGCTTTTGTTGCATTCAGCAAAGACATACTTTTTTGGAACCAACCTTACGGGCTGATTTTGGAACTCAGCTTTTGCTTACTCCTGAAATACAGGACTTTTGCACAGCAAAGGGAATAACAATGATAGCCTATTCCCCACTTTTGAATGGTGCTTATGTAAGCGAGAACCGGTCTTTGTCAGTGTATTATAAAAGTTTTAGTAACAATGCAAAACTTGAAACACTGAAGAGTGTATCCAATTTTCTTAATGTTTCCCCGAATGCTGTTGTTCTGTCCTGGATGATGCAAAGCAGGCCTAACATAATTCCTCTTGTAACAGGAAGTACACTCTCTCAGCTTAATGAAAACTTACAGGCGACATCCATTCAATTATCGGAGGAACTTTTGAATAATTTGAATCAGTCGATAGTCCCGGCAGACAATCTGACAAATATCAGTTTACAGAATGAGATTAATTATAAGGACGAAAAAAAAATGGGGCAGGAATCCGGAACTTTCTGACAATGACCGAACAATAATTTATAATCAGAGAATGAATAAAAATCCAAGAACACATACCAACTTTCGCTGGATCATACTGGGACTTCTTTTTATAGCCACCACAATACTTTACATCGATCGTTCTGCTCTCGGCATTCTAGCTCCCGATCTTCAAAAAAGCATTGGCTGGTCAGAAGAACAATATGGGATGATTAACACCATTTTTATGATTGCCTATGCCATTTGCTTTATTATAATGGGCCGGCTGATTGATAATATAGGCACTCGGAAAGGATATCTGGTTTCGATTGGCATTTGGAGTCTTGCAGCCGTGGGTCATGCTCTTTCAAAATCGTGGGTTGGATTTGCGGTTGCGCGTTTTAGTCTCGCAATTGGCCAATCCGGAAATTTCCCGTCCGCCGTAAAAGCAGTAGCCGAATGGTTCCCTAAAAAAGACCGGGCTCTTGCAGTGGGGATATTTAATGGTGGTTCCAATATGGGGACTATCCTTTCGCCATTGATTATTCCGGTGCTGGTGCTTAGTTTTAATAACTGGAGGGTTGCTTTCCTCTGGACATTCCCCATCAGCATGATCTGGGTCATTATATGGTTGAGATATTTCAGAAGACCTGAAATAAGCACCAATGTTTCGGAAGAAGAACTTCGGTATATTAATTCCGATAATGAGATTGAAGAGAATACCGAAAAGGTAGAATGGAAGGATATTCTTCCTCACCGAGGCACCTGGGCCATTGCAGTTGCAAAGTTCATGGCTGATCCAATCTGGTGGTTTTACCTGTTCTGGGGAGCGAAATTCCTGAACGCTAAATTCGGGATTAACCTGAATACAATCGGGCTACCGTTTTTTACCATTTACCTTGCTTCATGGGGGTTGGGTATATTTCTGGGATGGTTATCATCCAAATTCATAAAATCAGGATTAAGCCTTAACCAAAGCCGCAAGTTAAGTATGCTTGCATGTGCCCTTTTTGCCGTTCCTGTAATATTGGTGCCACATCTATCGAACATGTGGTTTGCCGTCGGGTTGATTGCCCTTGCTGCCGGAGGCCATTGCGGCTGGTCGGCCAATATTTTCAGCCTGATGTCAGATATTTTTCCGAAAAAGGCCATAGGATCAGTTGCCGGGTTTGGCGGTTTTGCAGGTGCTGTCGGTGGAGCCATTGCAGCCTTTTCGGTAGGTAAAATCCTTCAGGATATTGGAACTGATGGTTACACCATACCATTTGCCATTGCCGGATCGGGCTATCTGATCGCGCTGCTGATCGTCCACTTATTGGTGCCAAAAATCAAAACTATCAATATATAGCAACACAATGAGAAGGAAAATACTTTTTACACTATTCCTGGGACTGATGGTACTCGTGGTGGCAGGTCAGGAAAAACCTAAGAAACATATTGGCATAATTGGTCTTGATACTAAACATTCTATCGATTTTGCTTCTATGTTCAACGGTGCCGCAGCAAAACCCGAATTTGGGGATTACCAGGTAACGGTTGCGTATCCCTGGGGAAGCAAAACTATTGAAATAGGCTATTCACGAGTCCCCGTCTTTACTGAGGAGGCAAAAAAACTGGGGATAAAGATCGCTGAATCAATAGATGACCTGTTGGCTCAGGTAGACTATGTTTTATTAGAGACCCAGGATGGCAATTTACATATAGATCAGGCTCTGGCAGTGTTTAAAGCCGGCAAACCGGTATTTATCGACAAACCATTGGCTGCAAACCTCACCGATGTTTGCCTGATTTATGAACTGGGAAAAAAATACAATGTTGCGGTCTATGCCACATCTTCGTTCAGGTATACCGAACCAGTCCTGGAAATATCGAGCGGCAAAAAAGGTAAGGTGCTGGGTGCCGACTGTTTTGGCCCATGCGAGGAAGAACCCTCTCATGCATCTTTATTCTGGTATGGCATACACGGTGTCGAAATGTTATTCACAGTAATGGGTACCGGTTGCGAATCCGTTACCCGTACTCATACAAATGAAACAGATTTAGTTGTAGGTATATGGAATGATAAACGAATTGGAACATATAGGGGGATGCGCATTGGCAAAGGGCCCTATTACCATTTCGGAGGTTTTGCCTACTGCGAGAAAGAAGCAGTGCCCCTTGACAATTACAGAGGTTATGGATTTTATGGTCTTACTAAAGAAATGGTTAAATTCTTCGATACAGGCATTGTTCCCGTTACTCCCGAAACGACTATTGAGGTTTATGCATTTATGGAAGCCTCTAATCAGAGTCTTCTTTCCGGGAAACCTGTAAAAATTGCCGATGTAATTACAAAGGCCAAAAAAATGGCTATTAAAAAACTTCAACAATATCAATAGAAAGAGTAGTAATATAATTACAATGAGAAAAATTTACTTCTTTCTGGTAGCATTGACCATTATAACCGGAGAAGACCTTCTGGCCCAAAAACAGTCCGGGTTTTGGAACCACCAAACCAAATTGCAACCCTGGCGGTTACCCATGCCTGATGATTTAAATAAAATTAAAAGGATAGATCTGGATAAAGATGGCGATCCGGATGTTATTACATATACCATCCTCGATTCCATTCCCGTGATGTGGGTTGACGACGATGACGATATGAAATGGACAGACATAGAAGGCGATATGGATAATGATTGCCTTTTTATCGATAGAAATAAGGACGGGATATTTGCCGGTCCCTGGGATATCAGTATCGATTGGGATGACGAAGACGGTGATGGTAAGGCCGATATGCAATTTGTAATAGAAAATGATAATCCGGCAAAACGCAATGGATTTGATTGGAAAAGCAATCTGATGATGATTATTAATGACGATAAATCTGGCATTTTCAATTACATCGACTGGAACCTTATGGAGATGCGGCCATGGGAACACAACGGTCATGCCAATTTCTTTACCAATTATCATGGAAATACTTTGTTTACCAAAATGTGCGTTTCGTCGTTTCGTATTTCCGATTTTCGGTTCAGCTGGGAAAACCCTTTTATTTTCTGGGATTACGATAATGACGGAATGGCTGAGATGGCTCTCCGGATGTTGGATATCCCGCGTTTCAGGCCCAAAAATAACAAGGACTCCCTGTTCCTGAAAGTAGATGATAAGATCGATGTTCTTTACTCAAAAAAGATTAATTATGTTGCTATAACTTATGATTTGGACAATGATAATGGGCAGGGTAATGAGTTTGATTTTGATATGTCGCTATGCTTTGAAGGCGATGGGTTTGACTATTCCGATCAGGTTAATATATACAAAAGCCTGAGGGGATTGCTTGATGCCGACAAGCTTTTGTACGATCCATCCTGGCGGCAACTTAACGAACTGGTATTCCCAAATCGTCAAACGGCGCTTGATCTAACATTTAACCGGGGCATATGGAATCGTTGCCGGCTCGTGTTTGACGAAGATGATGATTGCAACAGGTGGGAGCGTGTTGAGTTGTACGAACCGAAAAAACTCTTTGTTACAGGGGCAGGCAAAGGAGGCCTTGATGACAATCCACAGGCCGATGCAATAGGCGACAGAGGCGAATTCGATAAGGACTTTTCGGGGAAAGGGAATCTTTATATCGGCGGGTTTGACAATCGTTTCCACCTGTATGGTGCCGAATGGGGTGCGTGGCGCATTGACCAGACAGCGCTATCTTTTCAGGGATTTGGCGGGTTATACGATCTTTGGGGTCCTTCCCGTATTCAACGGGAGCCGGGTAAGTTTGCAACTGTAAAGTATACCGATACAGATAATAATGGTTTCTTTGATCTGATCCAATACAATTTGGATGGAGATACGATTTTTGAAGAATCGGTTTCATTAAAGGCCCTGAATATTGATGACAAGCAACAGGTAATTCAAACTTCCGGAATGAGTTATCCGGATTTTCAAAAACTTTTTAAAGACATTACTGAAAAGAACTGGAAAAGAGCCCTCCAGGCCATTGCAGTTGCCCGGAAGAATGGATTGAATACCGACTGGTATGCTTTCTGGAAATCACCACGGACCCTTTGGGAGAAGTATGATTACTCCTATTGGCTTAGCTTTTATATTTATAATGACTTAAGGCAAATGTCAAAACTAAAGCATGATAAAAAATCCACTGACAAAATTGACCACTCATACTATTCCGGCAACTGGCAGGAGCTGTTATGAACAGGTGATTATTCACCATATAATTTGTCATAAAATTATAATACCATACTATGAATAGCAGAGACAGAATTCAAACAACCCTCAATCACAAGGAACCTGACCGGATTCCTTATGATTTGGCCGGAACTACTGTAACAGCGATTACTAAAAATGCTTATATAAGAGCAATGCAGTTTCGTGGACTTTCAAGCCAAATTGGCGACGATGAAATCGACCCTATCCAGCAAATTGTTACACCCAGCGATGAAAACCTGCTCCTTCTTAAATCCGATGCGCGACGGTTGGGTGCCCAGAGGATTACTGATTATCGAAATAAAAAAAGAGTTACCGGAAATGTAATCGAAGTAACTGATTTCTATGGGTGTAACTGGAAATTTGAAAAAGGAAAGGATTTGTATTTTCATCTGGTATCTTCCCCGTTGGAAAAGGCAGGTTCGTTATCTGGTTCGTTACATCTACTCCAACGTCCTGATTGGAATAGTTTTACTTCGCTTATTCGTAATAATCTGAACGAACAAATTGATAAGATCGGTGACTTTTGTGGGGTAGCTGACAGGAATACTGCCGGATTAACCGAAAACAGTCTTCGTATCCGCGGATACGAAACCTGGTTCATTGATGTCCTGGTTGATCCGGCAGGGGTTGAAGCTTTGTTTGATATGATTGTGGATGATAAAATCCGATATTGGGATGCCATTATTGATTGGGCTATTGAGACAGGCAACGAGCAAAAAATAAGTGTTATTTCCGAATGCGATGACCTTGGTTCGCAAACATCAACGATTATAGATCCTGTACAGCTCCGGCAAATGGTCATACCTCGTTTTAAGACCATCTTCACCCATGTAAAAAAACGGCTACCCCATGTAAAAACTTTTATGCATAGTTGCGGTGCCATTTATGAGCTGGTTCCCGATTTGATTGAAGCCGGATTGGATATACTGAACCCTGTGCAATATACTGCCACTGGAATGAATCTTAAGGAACTGAAGCGAAATTTTGGAGATGTTCTCACTTTTTGGGGAGGAGGAATTGATACTCAGTCAACCCTTAACAATGGTAATCCACAACAGGTTGCAGATGAAGTAAAGCGGATCATAGATATTCTTGCCCCCAGCGGAGGTTTTGTATTTGCACCGGTGCACAATATCCAGGACGATGTTCCGCCAGAAAACTTCTGGGCCATGTGGGATACATTACAGGAGTATGGAAAATATTAAAATATAAGGGATGATTTCAGTATTATTTAACTTATTGAACTGACATACAAATAGGTTATTTAATGGAAGTAAGCCGGATTAAGTAACGATTTATTAAAACAATGAATTAAATGAAAACAAATTCTTCCTTAATATTAATAATCCTCTTATCTGTTTTCGCCTGTTCAACACAGGAGAACAGGGACAGAAAATTAAAGAAAACCATGAAACAGTCTTTAGAAAACACTTATAGTGAAGATAAATACTTTCTCAGGAAATATTGTGACCTGATTGAATTGAATAGCGGGAATGCCAAAGTTCTGCTTTCGGGAAATTACCAGGGCCGGGTTTTTACCAGCACCGCCACAGGGGATAAAGGATTAAGCTTTGGTTGGATCAATTATAACCTTTTTAAATCAGGAAAGGTAAGCAAGCAATTTAACCCTTATGGCGGAGAAGAACGTCTTTGGCTGGGCCCGGAGGGAGGTCCTTTTTCAATATATTTTGAGAAAGGAAAAGAACAGGTATTTGAAAACTGGGTGGTCCCGAAAGAAATTGACCTCAGCGCATTTGATGTCGTAAAGAAAACATCTCAAAGTGTATGCTTCCAAAAGGAATTTACCTTAAAAAACTATTTGGGAAATACTTTGAATATAAGAATTGAAAGAAGCGTGAAATTACTTAACTCACAAGAGATTAAAAATGCATTAAACTGTCCTGTTGATGATTCATTGAAATATGTAGCATATGAATCAGAAAATACATTGATAAATAACGGAATGACAGGCTGGAATAAGGAAACAGGGGTCTTATCTCTATGGATGTTGTCTATGTTTAACCCATCAACAGTGGGAGTAGTTTTTGTCCCTTACAGGAAGGATAGTGTAAAAAGTAATTTATCCAAAATAGTAACGGATGATTATTTCGGTAAGGTGCCTGCAGACAGGCTTTTAATTAAGGATGGAATTATTTATTTTAAAACAGACGGGAAATGTCGCAGTAAAATTGGCATTTCGCCTCTACGCGCATTGCCCTGGTGCGGCAGTTACGATCCCCAAAAACAGATATTGACACTGCTATGGTGCTCACTGCCCAAAGAACCCGCAGAATATGTAAACTCCAAATGGGGTAAACAAGATAATCCGTTAAAAGGAGATGCCATAAACTCATACAACGACGGACCTAATGACACCGTGGATGTGATGTGGCCTTTTTATGAAATTGAAAGTTCCTCACCTGCAGCATTTCTTTCCCCCGGCCAAAAAATCAACCACATACAGAGAATTTTTCACATAATTGGTGATGAAAAGAAATTGAACATTATTACAGAAAAGATCTTCAATTTATCTCTCACCCAAATAAAGCAAGTTTTTACACAAAATTAATATTGCTTTTTTATGAATAATAAAAAAAGAGTTTCACTTATTAAAAGCCCGGACGGAACAAGTTACCTGATCCCGTTTATTCTGGTTACAAGTTTATTCCTTTTATGGGGATTTGCCCACGGGCTGTTAGATGTTCTCAATAAACATTTCCAGAACATTTTACATGTGTCAAAAGCACAATCAGGATTTGTTCAATTCTCTCTTTATATAGGGTACCTGGTGATGGCTATTCCTGCAGGTCTTATAATGAAAAGATTTGGCTACAAATTTGGGATTATCCTCGGCCTGGGGCTTTTTTCACTTGGAGCATTTCTATTTTATCCCGCGGCTGCTTTTAGAACTTTCGTCCCCTTTTTGATGGCTTTATTTGTTATCGCCTGCGGTTTGGCATGCCTCGAAACTGCAGCAAACCCGTATTCAACAGTTCTGGGCCCCAGAGAATCGGCACCTCAACGAATAAATTTTTCACAATCATTTAACGGGTTAGGATGGATTCTGGGACCTCTTATTGGAGGACTACTTATTTTTGGAGCAGAGAAGACAGGGGAGGCAGATAAATTTAAATCGCTTCTTACCCCTTATATGATAATAGGGTCAGTTGTTGTTGTAGTTGCAATTGCCTTTCTTTTCACTAAGCTACCAGACATAAAAGAGCAAGCTTCCGATGGTCCTGAAGAAAACCCTCCGATGAGAATGTTATTTAAACATCCTTTTTTTATTCTTGCTGTGGTTGCACAATTCTTATATGTGGCTGCACAAACGGGTGTCAATTCATTTTTCATTAATTATGTTACCGAGGAACTACCAGGTGTTCTTGCTCCAGTTCAAAATATTATGGGGAATTTAGGACATTTCGGTGAAACATTTATGCCTAAAAACTCTGAACAAGCGGCATCTCTTATTCTTGCTTTTGGAGGTATGGGGCTTTTCTGGCTTGGAAGGATTTCCGGATCCTTTTTCATGAAATATATGAATCCTAACAAGATGCTCATTGTGTATGGTTTAATAAATACCATATTTATGATTTTAGTGGTGTTGGGGTTTGGAATAATTTCAGTAGTCGCATTATTTTCCACATATTTTTTCATGTCCATAATGTTTCCGACAATTTTTGCTTTGGGTATTCGGGATTTGGGAGCATTAACAAAAAAAGGATCATCATTTTTAGTGATGGCTGTTGCCGGAGGAGCTTTTTGTCCTCCAATAATGGGCGCAATTGCCGATCATATTAACATGGCAATTGGCTTTATAATTCCACTGGTCTGCTTCGCATTCATCTCTTATTTCGGTGTAATCGGCTACAGAAAATTTTTAAAAGAAGTTTCTTAAGACTGTTATATTCCAAAATCCAAATTTAGAATCTATGAAAGGAGTAAGCAAAGCATCAAAACAATTCAGATTATCAATATTTTATAATATTAAACACTAAAGAAATTTTAACATGAAAGCATTACAATTATTTTTATCCGGCTTTTTCATGGTATTAGCTTTAAACTCATGTAATTTGGATAAGCCCAATACCACTGAAAAGAGACCTTATAATGATTTCTATTCAGGTTCAAATCTCAATCGGATTGCTTTTCCGATAGGAGGCATCGGTGCCGGAATGTTCTGTCTGGAAGGAACGGGAGCCATTTCTCACATGTCGGTTCGTAATCGTCCGGAAATATTTAATGAACCTTGCATGTTTGCTGCCATTTCATTAAGGGGAATTAAAAACGGGGCAAAAGTACTGGAAGGACAGGTTCCGGACTGGAAAAAATTTGGGTCTCCAAACTCAGGCAATGGCTCAAGCGGAACGAGTTGGGGTCTCCCCCGTTTTGAAAATGCCAGGTTTCTTGTCCGGTTTCCATTTGCCTATATTGATCTGGATGATAAGGATCTGCCTTTGAAGGTACAGCTTAAAGGGTGGAGTCCTTTCATTCCAACCGATGCTGACAATTCAAGCCTTCCTGCCGGAGCAATGGAATACTCGTTTACAAATACAGGGAATTCACAACTTGAAGCAGTTTTTTCATACAGTTCAAAGAATTTCATGGAGCAGAGAAGCAGACCACGGCCTGATGCTGCACAAGGCGGAAGGCCTGCACCTAGTGTAACATCAATAAAACCTGTTACAAATGGATTTGTATTGTCGCAAGAGGGGACAAAAGATGAACCGGAAAACCAGGGGGATTTTGCCATTTTTACGAATGAACCCAACACGGTTGTCGATTACTGCTGGTTCCGGGGTGGATGGTTTGATGGTATGACCATGACCTGGAATACTATTTCAAACTGTGAGACTAAAAGCAATCCTCCTGTAGAGGAAGGAGCTTCCGGCGCTTCCCTTTACGTACCCTTTACCCTTAAACCCGGGGAAACAAAAATAATCCGTTTAATGATGGCATGGTACGTGCCAAATACGAATATGAAATATGGAGAAGACTCAAAGGAAAAAACCGAAGAAGTATGCAAAGACCCCAATTGTTCCTGTAAACTTCCTTTTTACAAACCATGGTACTCAGGAAAATTTGCAGGTATTAATGAAGTAGTAAATTACTGGATGACAAATTATAATGATCTCCTGAAGAAATCAGAGCTTTTTAAAGAAGCATTTTATGCCAGTACACTTCCCGCTGAAGTAACGGAAGCTGTTGCCGCTAACCTTACAATCCTCAAATCACCAGTTGTTTTGAGGCAGCCCGATGGGCGGCTTTGGAGCTGGGAGGGGTGTGCCGATAATTCAGGCTGTTGCTCAGGCTCGTGTACCCATGTCTGGAATTATGCACAGGCTATTTCTCATTTATTTCCAGGATTGGAACGTACACTACGTGAGACCGAGTTTTTTCCAAGTCAGGACAAAGAGGGCCATCAGACTTTCAGGGCGGCGCTCCCGATAAGACCTGTGGCAACCACTTTCTACGCAGCATCCGACGGACAGCTTGGTGGAATCATGAAAATGTACCGTGACTGGAGAATCAGCGGAAATAGTGAATGGCTGAAAAAAATGTACCCTAAAGTTACAGAAAGCATGGATTATTGCATCAGGACATGGGACCCAAGGTCAACAGGGACGCTGGAGGAACCTCATCATAATACCTATGATATAGAATTCTGGGGCCCTGATGGTATGTGCACAAGTTTTTATCTCGGTGCCTTAAAAGCTATCTCTGAAATGGGGAAATTTCTGGGTGAAGATGTACAAAAATATCAGGCATTGTATGATAAAGGAAGAAAAGCCATTGAGACAGAATTGTTTGATGGAGAATATTTTATTCAGCAAATAAAATGGAAAGGACTGAATGCAGCTGACCCTATTGAAGCCTCAAAAGGTACCATTAATTCCAACTATTCGGAAGAAGCACTGAAATTGCTTGAAAAAGAAGGGCCCAAGTACCAATATGGCAAAGGGTGTCTTTCAGACGGAGTTCTAGGGAGCTGGATGGGAGAAGTATGCGGTTTGAAAAACATAATTGATTCAGGGAAAGTTGCGAGTCATTTAGCTTCAGTGTACAAATACAATTTTAAAAAGGACCTGAAGGATCATGCAAATCCGCAACGACCATCCTATGCTTTAGGTAATGAAGGAGGTCTGCTTTTATGCACATGGCCCAAAGGTGGCAATCTTTCTCTTCCGTTTGGGTATAGCAATGAGGTATGGACCGGAATAGAATACCAGGTAGCTTCTCATCTTATGCTCCTAGGACAGGTTGAAAAGGGTCTTGACATCGTTCGTGCCTGCCGTGACCGTTACGACGGGAGGGTAAGAAATCCGTTCGACGAATATGAATGTGGACACTGGTATGCGCGTGCAATGTCGAGTTATGCATTGTTACAAGGCCTTACCGGTGCGCGTTATGATGCAGTTGACCAGGTTATGTATATTGATTCATGGGTTGGTGATTTTACAAGTTTTCTTTCGACGGAAACGGGGTTTGGAAATGTTGGACTAAAAAACGGGAAGCCATTTTTTAATATCGTCTATGGTGACCTTAACATCAAAAAGTTCATCGTATCTGGAATTGAAAGAAACTAACACTGACTGTAAGGTACTATTGTCAACCTCGTATAATCATTTAATCAATTAAGTTCATGAAAAAACTTCCTTTTATATTCTGTATATCAGCTTTTTCGTTAATTCTTACAGCTCAGAACGGAAAGGTCTATGATGACTTATCCATGAAGAGTAAATTACTGAAGATGGATAGGAAATATGCTCTGTATCTTCCTCCCGATTACGAAACCTCTCAACGCAGTTATCCTGTTTTGTACCTGTTACATGGTCATGGAGATGATCAGACAGGCTGGATACAATTTGGAGAAGTGAAGTATATAGCGGATAAAGCTATAATGGAAGGAATTTTAACACCCATTATAATTGTAATGCCTGATGCAAATACAGGACGAATAGGTTATTCTAATGATATAAAAGGAGAATGGCCCTATGAAGATTTTTTCTTCCAGGAATTTATTCCTTATATCGAGAAAACTTATCGAATAAAAGCTGACAAAAAATATCGTGCAATTGCTGGAAATTCAATGGGTGGCGGTGGTGCATTCACTTACGCTTTACATCACCCTGAATTATTTGTTGCTGCTTGTCCTCTAAGTGCAGGAACCGGTCCGCTTACACTTGAAGATGCAAAAAGCCAGCTTACCAGGGATGATCCCAATATGCCTGATTCTTTAATAAAAATGTATTATTCCTGTCAAAGCGTGTTGGAATTAATAAATAATGTACCTGATAATCAGAAGAATGCTGTCCGGTGGTATATAGATTGCGGTGATGATGATTTTCTATATGAAGGTAACTGCCTGGTACACATTGCTATGCGCATGAAAGAAATACCTCATGAATTCAGAATACGCGATGGTATTCATGGATGGGCTTACTGGCAGGCAGCATTACCTGAAGTCTTTAAATTTTTAACTAAAAGCTTTAATAAATTATAAATATATTGCATGAGGAAGAAGAGTTTGCGCGGAAAGGTTTGCTTAATCCATATTTTAAGGCAATGAATCTTAAAATAGTTTCAAATAGACTATGCTGACCAGGAGAAAGATACTTTTAATTTTTGATGCGAATAATTAATTAATAAGTAATTGAAAATGAAAAAAAATGTCAGAATTCTAAGTTTTGCATTCTTTTTATGCAATGTCATTGTTGGTTTTTCCCAGACAATCAATATTAGTCCTCATCGTATTGAATCAATTGATTACAATCGGCTTGCGAGAATAGATACTCTTTTTAATACGTATATACAAAATGGGTGGATTAAAGGTGCGGTCACAATAATAGTAAAAGACAACCAGCTGGTACAAAATAAAGGTTATGGATATGCAGATGAGGAGAGTAAAATGATGATGAAAAGCAATTCCATGTTCCGTATTATGTCTCAGACAAAAGCTATTACAAGTGTCGGCATAATGATGTTATTTGAGCAGGGTAAATTCTATTTGGATGAACCGGTCTCAGATTTTATACCCGAGTTTAAACATCCTGTTGTGCTGAATACATACAATCCGGCCGATACTACTTATACTACCGTACCTGCAAACAGAGAGATAACTTTTCGTGATCTGCTTACTCACTCATCTGGCATTGATTATCCGGAGATAGGCTCTGATAATATGAAAGCTATTTATGCTAAAGGACGGATACCGGGAGGACTTGGTAATATTGCTGCAACTTTGGGCGATAAAATGAAAGCATTAGGGAAGCTGCCTCTAGCACATCAGCCTGGTGAAAAATTTACATATGGTCTCAATACTGATTTATTAGGTTACCTGATTGAAGTTATGAGCGATATGAGTCTCGAAGAATATCTGGCAAAAAAGATATTTCAACCGCTGGGAATGAGAGACACCTATTTTAATGTCCCATCCGATAAAGCTGACAGGCTTGCGGCGGTGTACACGGAAGATTCTCCTAATCATATTATAAGGTGGAGCAAAACTTTCAGAAATATTAATCCGGATTATCCTTTGATGCAAAAGCACTATTTCTCAGGCGGAGCAGGATTAACTTCGACTGCTTTTGATTATGCTGTTTTTTTACAGATGCTGTTAAACAAAGGCAGGTATAATGGGATTCAGATTCTGTCGCCTCGTACTGTGGAAATGATGACTACCGAGCAATTAGATTTTCTGATCAATGGAAAAGACAGCTTTGGCCTTGGCTTTGAAATAACAAGCGTTAAGACGGCAAGGTATGAACCCAGAAATGAAGGTTCATTTGGATGGGGTGGTTATTATGGAACCGTTTACTGGGCCGACCCCAAGGCAAATCTTGTTTGTCTTTACATGATCCAGCATACACCTAATAGTCACTGGGAATTAGAAAAAAAGTTTGAAGAGCTTGTCTATCAAAGTTTGAAATGATTTGAAAACGGAGTGAGTGACTTTCGTTTTTATTTAGTCTCTCCGGCCTTAAAAGGAGACCAAGGCTGTGCTGGACGGTCTTTAAGCAATCCATTCATCCAGTTGAACTGAGGATGTTCCTCTAAAAAAGCTTTAGCGTTGAATGGATTCCCGCATGCACTGCCCCATCGTGCAATAAATGACATTTGTTTTGCCATTTTTGAGTCAATAACTTTTCCATCAAGGGTTCCTACAGGACTAAATGGATCGTCATAACCAAATGTCTGGACATCAGAATCTAGATCACCGTGCGCACATAATGTTCTTCCGTCTGGTTTAATCATTTTCAAATACGGATCAAAATGATCGGCTTCAAACTCTTTCGCAAGCTCCAGATTAACCTTTCCCGAATTTTCTTTCATTAATTGTTTCCAGCGAACACGACGGGCAACTGAAGAAATCCTTATGTTCGTTTCCTTGGTTTTTGTTTCGAAGCGTAAGATTCTTAAATCTTCAGCAACATTTGAGCCATTAAAATAACCGTCTTTCTTTTTCTCAAAACCAATATACTTGAGTCCAAGCTCAAGCCGGGCAATCTCGTTTGTATTGATATCACCTATCAGCCAGGCATTTGCATACCCACCATTGTTACCCTTTTTCATTATTTCACACCATTCATCAATTGAAGAGGCATATTGAGTTGCATGGCGCATCCGGGAAAACTCAGGAATGCCTTCTTCATCGAAAGGGAAGAAATCGCCAATTGTGGTTTCTGAGCCGACAAGACCAGCGTTTGTTACAAAGAAATCTGTTCCGCTGTGAATGAAACCAGCATTCGATTGCATGAGTATGTTGTGACCTTTTTCGGGAAGAATATCCAAAACTATATTGCAGAGAGGATAATAATATGCATTCATCATGTTGTGTCCAAGAACGATGCCACCATCGGCAGTCATACTTCCTGTCGCGATAAACGAACTGCACGATTGTTTTTTGGGATCAGGAGAACCAGGTGATATTGTATCTTTTACTGTAGGCCACCAGTACCACATGAGCTCCATGTAACCATTGTAAGCTACAATTTCATCCCGGCTCGTTTTAACGCCAGCTGTTTTCATCCCTTCCACAATACCATCAATTTCTGTAATATTTTCACTATCTACTTTAGGAGTGAACATAATGCCAGCTTTCTTAACAAGCCATTGCCACTCTAATGCGCTTTGATATTGCCAGACCCCACTCAGTACTCTGATCGATTCCTTTATTTCTTTTGCAAGTAAGTATCCATGCTGGAAACCACGTTCTTCTGGCGCACCTTCAACGTGAAGATAAATCCATCCATTTTTTTCGTGCCGATTTGCTTTTGATAACCATGTTTTCTGCTCATTTGTGAGCAGAGAATTAGTTTGACTACGGACTACATTGGAACAAATGAAAACCGCCAGAAGAAGAATAATTATTTTTTTCATTTACTATAGGCTATATCGCTATATATTATACTCTCAAGTCAAATGAATCTCATAAAATAAGTGCAATTTTTTTTGTTGACAATAATCCCTTTTTACATGTACTCACCCCCAAGCCTTCGCCAAGGCTTCGGCTTGTAAAGCCCGACCTCCCGCTTTCTAATCTACCCATATCCTATCCCATTCCCTTAAGTCTAAGGGAAGGGACGCATATTTCTATAAATAATTAAATCATCTCGCCTGAGCGAGGACAGATAAAAACAAAAAGACCATGCGAGTGAAACGAGCACGGGATTGATTTGCTTT
>Ga0209746_1000175_pt1 | contig 34747 bp, 30 predicted proteins | sample BarGraNGADG00211_3_FD_184496 | JGI IMG/M metagenome (GOLD analysis project Ga0209746, IMG submission 184496) | Arctic peat soil microbial communities from Barrow, Alaska - Barrow Graham LP Ref core NGADG0011-211 (SPAdes) (version 2) | ecosystem: Environmental > Terrestrial > Soil > Wetlands >... | reverse complement strand
AATCGGCGATGACCCGTTCGAAGGCGGACATAGCCTCGGGCGTCTCCAGGTCGCCGATATGTTGGCTGATGAATACCTGACGCTCCACGCTGAGCGCAACGGTGTTCTTGAGGTGTGCGCCGACCGCCAGAACCGTGGGCAAGGAATGATCGAGCAAGACCGGCAGAGGCGCATATCCGCGCGCCCGCCGCAGGAGGCGCGGCTCATCCAGCAAGATCCAGGCCAGGCTGTCATCGGCATGGCGGAGGATCGGCCGGTCGTGCACCAGGAACAGATCCGCGATGCCGCTCAGGCGCTCCAACGCTTCGGCATTATCAATGCAGATGGGTTCATCTCTGAGGTTCCCGCTGGTGGCGACCAGCGGGAAGTCGAGCTCACGCGTTAGCAAGTGATGCAGGGGAGTGTACGCGAGCATGACGCCCAGGTATGGATTATCGGGCGCCACCTGGGCCGCCACCGGCGCGTCCGCCCGCCGCCGCAGCAGCAGGATGGGCGCCTCGGCCGAAGCCAGCAGGCTCTCAGCCGCCGGCGGCACCTCACAGCAAGAGCGGACCTGCTCCAGGTCACGCGCCATCAAGGCAAAGGGCCTGTCAGGGCGCTGTTTGCGCTCGCGCAAGCGGGTCACGGCGAGCGCGTTACGCGCGTCCACCATCAAATGAAACCCACCCAGCCCCTTGACGGCCAGGATGCGGCCCGCGCGCAGGGCAGCCGCGGCCTGGAGAAGAGCGGCATCCCCCTCAAACGTAACCGCCCACTTGCCGGCGCCGACGGACGGGGGCGCCTCCGGAGCGGGGCGGTCCGGACCATCCTGGCGGGGCTCGTAGAGCGCCAGGGCCGGCCCGCAGACCGCGCAGGCATTGGGCTGGGCATGGAAACGGCGATCGCGCGGGTCTTCGTACTCGGAGCGACAGGCAGGACACAGCCTGAAACGGCGCATGCTCGTATTGGGCCGGTCGTACGGTAAGGACTCGACGATCGTGAAGCGCGGCCCGCAGTTGGTGCAGTTGGTGAACGGGTAGCGATAGCGACAATTTGCCGGGTCCAGCACCTCGGCCAGGCAGTCCGGGCACGTGGCGATATCCGGCAGGACCAGGACGGTTTTGGCGCCACGGTTGTCGCTATGCCGTATCTCGAAGGTGGTGTAGCCCACCGGTTCCAGCCAGCCGGCCTCCAGCGATTGGATGATGGCGCGTGGCGGCCTTTCGGCCGGCAACCGGTCGAGAAAGCTCTGCAGAATCGGCTGCGAGCCTTCGACCTCAACAAACACGCCCTGGCTATCGTTAATGACCCAGCCGTTCAGGCCCAGCTCGGTGGCCAGGCGGTAAACGAAAGGCCGGAAGCCGACGCCTTGCACAGCGCCGTGGATTTCAACGCGCAGCCGCATGGCGGCCGTATATAACATGTTGTGGCGAATTCTCCCTCGTGGCCCTATTGTGCCTTATGTTACACTTTCTGTCAAGCGACGCGGGCAAGCGGATAGAGGAGGCCACGCGCATGAGGAATGCCAGAGGCGAGACGGTCTGAATGGCGCCTGGCCGGCGGTCGTTAGCGCCCTCTTGTCTTAGCTGCGCGCGCCGTTTATGAAATTCTCAAGGTCGGCTATCAGGACCTGTTGGTTGGCAATGATTGACTGCAGGACATCGCCGATGCTGATCATCCCCAGCAACTGATCATTTTCGCATACCGGCAGGTGGCGGATGTGCTGCGTCGACATGAGCTGCATGCAGGTCTCGATAGTTTCGTCCAGGCCCACGCAGAAGACCGGGGAGCTCATCAGCTCGCCCACGGCCGTGTTCTGCGAGGACTTGCCCTTGAGAATGACTTTGCGCGCATAGTCTCGCTCGGAGAACATGCCGACCAACTCGCCGTCGTCCACCACCGGCAGGGCCCCAATGTTCTTGCCGGCCATTTCCTGCAGCGCCTCGAACACCGTGGCCTGGCGCTTGATCGTCCACAGGCCCGCCTGCTTGCCTTGCAGTAGCTCCCGTACAAAGGTCATATTCCCTCCTAAGCCTGACAGTGAGCCGTCATCGGCCCGCCCATCGTTACCTGTTTATCGCGCCCCACGGCCTGCTTGTCAATAGGAACGCGAAATCGCGAAAGACGACCGGCAGCCGAGGCCCAGGCTACTAGCCCAGGCTACTTCCTGGCGGTCGCCAGCTTGCCTGCCGCCTTACCCGAGGCCTTGACCGGCGGGGCGGGCGCGAACGGGGCGGCGGCGCGGCGGCCCTTGGTGCGCAGGTAGGCGAACCAATACACCAGTCCGACCATGCCGGCGCCACCGATGATGTTGCCGATGGTGACGGGCAAGAGGTTGACCAGCAAGAAGTTGCCCCAAGTCAGGTGCGCCAGCTTGTCAGCGCCGATCCCGGCCTTCAGCACCGCGTCGAGCTTCCAGAAACCGTCACCGGCGAAGTCCTTGATGAACAGGCCGATTGGGATGAAGTACATATTGGCGATGCTGTGTTCGAAACCGGCGGCCACAAAGGCCGTGATCGGGAAGATGATGGAGAGAATCTTGTCGGTAGTGCTGCGGGCGCTGAAGCACAACCAGACGGCCATGCAGACCAGGGCGTTGCACATGATGCCCAGCGCGAGCGCCTGCACAAAGCCCAGGCTGGTCTTGCTGACCGCAGTGTTGATTGCGGCGATGCCGACCGCTGCGCCGCCCGACAGGTATTGGCGTGTGAAGAACATGATGACCACCGTGGCCAACGAACCCACAAAGTTGCCCACGTAAACGATGATCCAGTTGCGCAAGAGCTGTAACGAGCTAACTTTGCCGTTGGCCCAGGCCATGACGACCAGGTTATTGCCCGTGAAGAGCTCGGCGCCGGCGACGACAACCATGATCAGACCCAGGCAGAAGGCGAGACCGGCCAACAGGCGGGTAACACCGTAGGTCAGTTGTGTGCCGGCGCCCGCGGTGACCGTGGTGGCGAATATAGCGCCGGCGGCGATAAAGGCGCCGGCCAGGATCGCCAGGATGAAAGTAGAGAGGAAGTCGAGGCGCGCTTTGCGGATGCCGACCGCCTCGGCTCGATCGGCCATCTCCGGTGGGATGAACGCGTCAATGCTGAATTCGCTGTCTGCCATATTTATCCTCCTCGTTACGGATAGTGTACCCACGAGTGCTGTTTTTCACAAATGGACGCTAACAATTCAGCCTATCATCCTGTCTATCCTGTCCGGGAAAGAGCTTGACCCCACTCTCTGCTCAGTCAGCCGCCCCGCGCTGTGCTTTTTCCAGCTTCACCGCACAGACCTTGAATTCCGGGATCTTCGCCTGCGGATCGACGGCCGGATTGGTCAAAAAGTTGGCCGCCGATTCGGGGAAGTGGAAGGTGGCGAAGACCAGCCCGGCCCCGACCCGCTGCGTCACCTCCGCCTTGGCGAAGATTTCGCCGCGCCGTGACGACAGGCGCACCAGGTCGCCGTCAGATATACCGGAGTTCTGCGCGTCTTTGGGGCTGATCTCGATCAGCGCTTCGGGGTAGGCCGCATACAGGCCGCGCGCCCGCCGCGTCATCTCGGCGCCGTGCCAATGGTAGATAACGCGCCCGGTGGTCAGCATGAGCGGGTATTCCTCGTCGGGCAACTCGGCGGGCGGCACGTGCTCAGCGGCCACGAAGCGCCCCAGCCCGCGGCTGAATTTCCCGACGTGTAAGACGGGTGTTCCCGGATGGTTCACGTTCGGCACCGGCCACTGGAGGGGCTCGCCCGCGTCCAACCGCTCGTAGTTGACCCCAGCGTAGCTTGGGGTGACGCCGTTGATCTCGCTCATGATAGCAGACGGGCTGGCATATTCCCAGCCGCCCCAGGGGGCATCGCCCGCAGGGGTAGACGCGCCCAGCGCGAGCATGCGCCTGGCTAACTTGGTGACGATCCAGCTATCGATGCGGGCCTGTCCTGGTGGCGCCACCGCCTTGCGCACGCGCTGGATGCGCCGCTCCGTGTTCGTGAAGGTGCCTTCCTTCTCGACGAAGCTGGCCGCCGGGAAGATCACGTCGGCATATTGGGCCGTCTCGCTGTAAAAGATCTCCTGCAACACAATGAACTCGGCCTTAGCCATCGCCTCGCGGACGTGATTGAGGTCGGGATCGCTGGTCATCGGGTTCTCGCCGATGACATACAGGCAGCGTACCTCGCCCAACGACAGGCCCTTGAGCATCTCAGTGATGGTCAGCCCGACCTTGTCCGACAGCGGCACACCCCACGCCTGTTCAAACTTCCGCTGCGCCGTGGCGTCGGTGACGTACTGATAGCCCGGGTAGGTGTTCGGCAGCCCACCCATGTCGCAGGCACCCTGGACGTTGTTCTGTCCGCGCAGGGGATTGACTCCCCCGCCGGGCACGCCCATATTGCCCAGCAGCATCTGCAGGTTGGCGCAGGTGACGACGTTGGCAACGCCCACCGTGTGCTGCGTGATACCCATCGCGTAAAGCAGGGCGCCCGGCCGGTTTTCCGCCAGCATGCGCGACGCAGCTTCTAACTGCTCCACCGGCACGCCGGTGATCTCGCTGGCTACTTCGGGAGTGTACTTGGCAACCACCACCTGCAGGGCCTCAAAGCCCTCAGTGCGCTCGGCGATGAACTTCTCGTCCTGCCAGCCCTCGCGCAGTATGATGTGCATGATACCGTTCATCAAGGCGATGTCGGTGCCGGGCTTGTGGCGCAGGTGCAGGTCGGCGTAGGTCGCGATGTCAATCTGGCGCGGGTCGGCGACGATCAACTTGGCCCCACGCTGGCGCCTGGCGCGCCGGATCTTGATGCCGAGGACCGGGTGCTGCTCGGTCGTGTTGCTGCCGATGATAAAGATCGACCGGCTCTGTTCAGTGATATCGCGGATCGAGTTCGTCATTGCGCCGCTGCCGAAGCTTGTCACCAGACCGGTGATGGTGGCGCTGTGTCACAAGCGCGCGCAGTGGTCGATGTTGTGCGTCCCGATCACCTGCCTGGTGAGCTTGTTCACCAGGTAGTTCTCCTCGTTGGTGCACTTGGCCGAGGCGAGCACGGCGACCGCGTCGCCGCCGCTCTCGCGCTTGACCAGCGTCAGCTTGCGGGCCACCACATCCAGGGCGGTGTCCCAATCGACCTCAACCCAACCCGAGGGCCGGTGGTCGACCACAGCGCGCGCTTGTGACACAGCGCCAGCGTCACCGCCGTTCCCGGTCCGGCGGCGGCGTCGTGCCTCGCCGGCCGCGTCCAGGCCACGGGGCGCAGAGGGCGCCGGTGTCACCGTGCGCCATTCGCCGGCGGCCAGGCGTGTTTGCAGTTGTTGGGAGTCGAGGTATTGGGCGCGCACCATCGGCTGTGTGAGCCGGTCCGGATGGTGGACGTAGTCATAGCCGTAACGCCCTTTGACGCACATCGCCATCCCGTTGACAGGCGCGTCCGGCGCGCTGGTCACGCGCACGACCTTGCCGTTGCGCACGTTCAGGTCGAAATTACAGCCGACCCCGCAGTAAGAACACGTGGTGCGCACCTTGGTAATCTGGTTGGGACGGCCCGCCCCCAGGCTCAGCTTGTCGTACATGGCGCCAACGGGACAGTATGCCACGCACTGGCCGCAACTCTCGCAGCGCGCCTCCTGCAGGAACTGGTCGGCGCCCGCCACCAGTTTGCTCTCGAACCCACGCTGAGCGATATTCCAGACATCCCGGTTCTGGATCTCGGCGCAAGCCCGCACGCAGCGGGTACAGAGGATGCACTTATTGCGGTCGACAAAAATGAACGGGCTGGGATCGGGATTGATCGGGTACGCGTGGCGACGCCCATCATGCTCGGGCCAGGGCACATCGTACTCGTAGACAAGGTCTTGCAGCTCGCAATCGCCGTTGACCTCGCATTTCATGCATTCATTCGGATGATCGCCGAGCAGCATCTCCAGCACAAAGCGGCGCGTGGCACGTGCGTCCTTGGACTCGGTATCGACCACCATGCCTTCAAAAATGGGCGTGGTGCAAGCCGTCTGCACGCCGCGCGCCTTCTCGACCGAGACGACGCACATACGGCAGGCGCCGACGTTACTGAGATCGGGATGATGGCAGAGCGTGGAGATACGGATACCGGCCGCGCGCGCCGCTTCCAGGATGGTGCTGCCCTCAGAGGCCGAGACTCGCTGGCCGTTGATGGTAAGTGTAACCGCCATGTATTCTCTCCGGCAAAGTGCTCAAGCAAAGTGCTCAAGATAGCGCAAACTCAGGGAAGTGGCTCACCTATGCGTTCGAGCCATTCCAGGTCGCAGCGCAGGCAGCGCTTGCACTCCTCGCGGATCGTGCGCTCGTCCATGACCATTTCGACCTCGTCAAAGCGCTGACGCCGGTGGCGCTCCTCCGCCGAAAGCATGACCGGCCGGGGGCGGCGGGCGTCAGCATAGTCGTCCAGGTCGTAGAGCTGTGGGATGTCGTGGCGGACCGGCCGGGCGTAGACCTCTTTGAGCTCGCCCGTGACCAGGTAGGCGTCCACCGCCTGCGCCACCAGGTTGCCGTGGCCGACCGACTGCACCACTGTGCCCGGGCCGCCCACTGCGTCGCCCGCGGCGAATACACCCTGCACGTTGAGATCGAAAGCCTTGCCTACTTCAAACGTCGCCCGGCGATGGATACCCAGGCTCTCGTCCTCCACCCAGGTGATCTGGCCGATGGCCGGTATCAGCAGGTCACACGGCATGTCGAATTCGCTGCCCGGAACGCCGACGGGCTTGCGGCGACCGCTGCTGTCAAAATCACCCAGGCGCTGGCGTTGGAGCCGCACGCCCACGACTTGCTCGTCGCCGAGGACCGCCACCGGAGTGAGCAAGAAGTGGAACCGAACGCCCTCCTCTTCGGCTCCCTCGATCTCTTCAGGCGTAGCCGGCATATCGGCCCGCTCGCGACGATAGACCAAGTGAACCTCGCGCGCGCCAAGACGCCAGGCCGAACGGGCTGCGTCCATGGCTGTGTCACCGCCGCCGATCACCACCACGCGCTTACCGGCCAGATCAGGTGTTTGGGCAGAAGCGATGTCGCGCAGCATCTGTACGGCATGGTAGACACCCTTCAGATCCTCGCCGTGGACGCCCAGGTTGCGGCTGCGATGAGCGCCCAACGCCAAAATGATTGCCTGGTAGCCTTCGTTTTTGAGGCTCTTGATGGTGAAGTCGGTGCCCAGCTCCATATTTGTGCGGAACTGGACGCCTGCCAGCCAGATATTGTCGATCTCGGCAAAGAGCGCCTCGCGCGGCAGCCGATAGGCGGGGATGCCATACGTCATCATGCCGCCGGGCAGTGGCATGCGCTCGAACACCGTCACCTGGTAACCGCGTTGTGCCAGGCGCAGGGCTGCCGTGAGCCCACACGGACCGGCGCCCACCACCGCCACTTTGACGCTCTTCTCCGGCGCCAGCTTGGGCGGGTGCCAGGGCACCTCGAATTCATGATCGGCCATAAACCGCTTGGCCTGGCGGATGGCGATCGGTTCGTCGATGTCGCCTCGCCGGCAGCGCTTCTCGCAGAAAGCGGGGCAAACGCGGCCGCAGACGAGGGCAAAAGGATTGGAGTCGCGATGGACGGCCAGCGCCTCCGCATAGCGGCCCTGGGCGATGAGCGCCAGGTACGCCGGGACGTCGACGCCGGCAGGGCAGGCGCTGACACAGCGCGAGCGCACCAGCATCTGACAACTGGCAGCCGGGCAACGCGCCTCTTTGATGTGCGTCAGGAACTCGTCCTCGAAGTGGCGTAGGGCGGAGAGCACGGGCGAAGGGGCCAGTTGCCCCAGCGCACATAGCGAGCCCTTCTGCATGCCCTCGGCCAGGTGGCGGATGCGCTCGATGTCCGCCAACTCGCCTTTGCCCGCAGTGATGCGCTCCAGGATCTCGAGCATACGCGTGCTGCCCAGGCGGCAGGGCGGGCACTTGCCACAACTCTCGGCGCAAATGAACTTCATGAAATACGTGGCGAACTCGACCATGCAGGTCGTCTCGTCGGCGACGATCATGCCGCCCGAACCCATGGTCGCGCCCGCCGCACGCAGGGAGTCAAAGTCGACCGGGGTGTCAAGGTAGGCTTCTGGCAGGGAACCGCCCAGCGGCCCGCCGGTCTGCACGGCCTTGAATTTGCGGCCCCCCGGAATGCCGCCCCCCACCTCGTAGATGATCTGGCCCAGGGTGACCCCCATAGGGACCTCGATCAGGCCGGTGCGATTGACCATGCCGGTCAGGGCAAAGACCGCTGTGCCAGGGCTGCCTTCGGTGCCCAGGCCCTTGAACCACTTCGCGCCCAACCGGATGATGCGCGGCGCGTAGGCGTAGCTCTTGACGTTATTGACGTTGCTGGGCTGGCCGAACAGGCCGGCGACGGCCGGGTAGGGCGGCCGCGGCCAGGGCTGGCCGCGCTCACCCATGATCGAGTTCATGAGAGCCGTCTCCTCGCCGCAGACGAAGGCGCCGGCCCCTTCTTTGATCAGGATGTCGAAGCTGAAGTCGGAACCCAGGATATGCTCGCCGAGCAGCCCCAACGCGCGGGCCTGGGCCAGGGCAATCTGCAGACGGCGGATAGCCAACGGGTATTCAGCCCGGCAATAGATATAACCGGTCTGGGCGCCGATCGCATAGCCGGCGATGATCATGCCCTCTACCAGCGAGTGCGGGTCGCCCTCGAGGACCGAGCGGTCCATGAATGCGCCCGGGTCTCCCTCGTCGGCGTTGCAGATAACGTATTTCGGCCAGCGCTGCGTCTGGCGGGCCAGTTTCCACTTCGTGCCGGTTGAGAATCCGCCACCGCCGCGGCCGCGCAGCCCCGAGCCTACCATCTCGTTGATCACATCCTCGGGGCTCATTGAGGCCAGAACGATCTCCAGGGCGGAATAGCCATCCATGGCCAGGTAGTCGTCTATGGACTCCGGGTCGATCAAACCGCAGTTGCTCAGAACCACACGCAGTTGTTTTTCCTGGAAGGGAATGCGCGTGTGTTCCTTGGGGTGAACGAAGCTGAGGGACTGCAACGTGTGTCCCGACGCGATGGTCGCGACCGGGACCACTTCGCCGACCACCACTGCGTTGGTCAGGGGGGCGCCGTCAAAATAGGCGGCGAAGATCTCGGGGACGTTCTCGGCGCTGGCCTGGCCGTAGTTCATCCGCCCATGGTCCGAGGACTGCAGCTCAAGCATCGGCTCGTAGGAGCACATGCCCACACAACCGACGGGACTGATCGCAGCCTGCTTGCCGCGGCGGGCCAGCTCGGCCTCGACCGCGGCCACTGTATCCTGGGCGCCGGCTGCCAGCCAGCAGGTCCCCATACCGACCGTGACATACAGCTCTGCGCCGACCTTCCCCTGCCAGAGGTCTTTGGCCGCCGCCCGGCGTAGCGCCACACGCTCTGCTATGTCGCCCATGCGTTCTCCTCTGGACACTCAGCTACCGGCCTCTGGCCCACCTGCCGGCCCGCCGGCTACTGAGCCGCCGGCTGCTGTGCCCCCGGATACCTGCCGCTTGACTTGCCGCAGCAGCGTCTCCCGGCGCATCCGGCCCATCACGTGGCCGTCGACGACCGCCACGGGGGCAAGGGCACAGGAACCCATGCAATACACAATTTCGACCGTCAGTTGGCCGTCCTCGGTGGTGGCGTCGGCGCCAACGCCATATTCATCCTCAATCGCGGTCATCAGGGCAGGTGCGCCCTTGACGTGACAGGCGGTGCCATCACAGACCTTGAGCACGTGCCGGCCGCGTCGCTCCAGGTAGAACTGCGCGTAGAATGTCGCGACGGCATACACCTTACCCAGGGAGATGTTCAGACGGTCGGCGATGCCTTGCAGGACGTCGAGCGGCAAATAGCCGTAGAGAGCCTGCACGCGCTGCAAGATTGGGATCAGCGCGCCCTGCTGGCCCTCGTATTCGGAAAACACAACCTCCATCGACGCCAGATCGACCGCCGTTCCGGTTTCGCCCATGCCGGAGACTCCTTTGCCGGATGTTGCGCGCGCAGTAGCCGCACGCGCAGGTACGCGGGAAGCTTACAGGAGCGCCCGCCCGCGGTCAATGACCCGCATCATTATGTGCTATATGCCACAACTCGCCGACCACCTGGGCCACTCCTGCGGCGCTGGCTGGAGAAAGCGTCGAGCCGAAGTCGAAGTCGAAGCCGCGCACCGAAAGTAGCTCGGCCACCGGGCGCGCGCCGTAAAGCTGGGCCGTGAGGGCTAACAACATGGCGGGTTTCATGTGATGGGAAACGAAGGAAGGGCAGGCTAGCGCGTGCATAGGCTCGCGGTGGACCAGCTCGGGGTAGTTGCCGGCATGCGCATCGACGAAAAACACCTGGTCGTAGTCAGCCAGGGTTTCGGCAAGTTCTGGCGCCAGTTGCTGGAGTAAAAGCGTATCGAGCGCCTGGCCCAGCTCGTCGAAGCCGTCGGCGCCCTCGTCCAGGGGCGCGCGCCCCAAACGCTCGCGCAGCCCGTTGACGACTGCCAATCCGATGCCATCATCTCGCCGGCTGGGGTTGCCGTAACCAATCACAAGAGTACGCATGAGTGGACATTTTAGCACAGAACGACCGGGAACGCGAAGCGGCCTAATCGTTCAGCGTCCACAGACAGGCGTGCTGCTCGCCTGTAGCGTTGCTGCTCCAGCCGGCCAACTGGCCGCGATTGTTCATGGCGTTGACGTAGTCTGCGCCACCCAGGGAGGCCAGCGTCACGTGCTGCAAGCCGTCCCTCTCGGTCCAGTAAACAGGGCCGTTCAGCGTCTAGCCAATGAGCTGGCCGCGCGCGTTGATGTCCTGGGCCGTCGCGTCGACATCAGACGTGGCGACCAGGTCGCGCAGGCCACGTCCGGCCGTCCAGGTGAGGATATGGCGCGCATCCCGAGTAGGTGACAGACCCTCGCTCCAGCCGGCTATCTGGCCGCGATCGTTGATGGAGTTTGCATAGCTCCGGGCCCGCCCGTCCGGCACTCCCAGGTCCTGCATGCCGTCCCTGGCCGTCCAGCGGAAGGCCCGGCCGCCCCGTGAGCCGACGACCTGCCCGCTCCTGTTGATGTCCCAGGCTTCGCTCCACTGATCGTCCGGCGCGCGGAGATCGTGCATGCCGGCCGCAGCCGTCCAGATGAACGCCGCGTGGGAAATGCGACTGAATGGTGGATCCTGCGCCAGCGCCGCGGTGTAGCCGACAACCTGACCGCGGTCATTGATGCCATAAGCGTAACTGCGCGGGCGTCCCAGTGCCCCCAGATCGCGCATACCGCCTGTCGCGGTCCAGATGAAGGCGTGGTCCTGCCCGTCAGCGCTGGTGCTCCAACCTACTACCTGTCCGCGCAGATTGATGCCCCTGGCCGTGCTGCTGGATCCGCCCAGTGTGCCCAGGTCACGCATGCCGCGCCCTGCCGTCCAGAAGAAGGCATGCCGCTCCCCAGAAGTCGTCGTGCTGACACCCACAACCTGCCCGAGCGCGTTGATGGCAAAAGCCTCGCTGTAGTTCCCACCCAGCGTCCCCAGGTCATTGAGACGCGTTGCCCTGAGCGGCGCCGCGGCGGCGACCGGCCCGGCTGGCGGCACAATCACCGCAGCCAAAGAGAGCATGACTGCTAATATGGCAACTACGCGGGAGCGCAACATGCAATCCTCCTCACGGGGTTCAGATTATATTATAATATCATAAATCTGGCTATTAAGGATATTAAGAATTCTTAATAATTGGTGCCGTCCAGAACATAAAAGAGAGGGCCATATGCCCGGCGACCAACGAAGCGCCGCCGGGCACATGGCCCCCAGGGATCCTCGTTTGCTCAGCCTACCGTCAGGCCTTTGAACGCCTTGACCTGGCCGGTGATCGCACGTTCGGTGGGCAGACGCTCGATGCTGGTAGCGCCGAAGAAGCCGGCAATGCCCGGCCTACGCGCCAGCGCCTGGCCATGCGGTACCGTCCCGAGTTGTAGATGATGATCAGGTCGGCCCCGCCGGCCTCAGCGCACTTGGCCGAGATGCCCGTGCCGGCCCCGCAGCCCACCACCGGTTTGCAGGCGGCGACCTGCGCGCGCAGCGCTTCTAATGCCTGTAAACGAGTAATGAACGCCATTGTTACCTCCTGAGTCACATCATTCCCAGCAATAGCTCGACCGCCCGATCCGCGAACTGCGGGTCGTTGATATTGCAGTCCAGCTCGATCACCGGGATGCCGGGTTTTAGGCCCGCCTTGATCGCATTGAAGCAGGCAGCATCGGCCTGCGGGTCCCAGTACATATTCGCTGGGCTGTCGAGCATGGAGACGCCCATTAGCGGGAGCAGAACGGTGACCGGGCCGCGCGCCTCGTTCGCGGCGCGCCCAATCATCCGGCCCATCACCTCGTTTTCCTCGACGTTGGTGCGCATGAGGGTGACATTGGGATTCCACTGGCAGAGATTGCGGCCCCGGTACTTCTCAGGGACGGTGTCGATGCCCCAGAAATTGCACATGTCCACGCAACCGGGCACCAGCAAAGTCGGGATGCCAGCGCTCGAGGCGGCCAGCAGGCGATCCGGACCGGCCGAGAAGACGCCGCCACACACTTCGTCCGCTAACTCGGTCGTGGTGATGTCGAAAGAGGCGGTGATATAGCCACTTGCGATCAGGCTCTCCATCGTCTTGCCGCCGGTGCCGGTGGCATGAAAGACCAACACCTCGTAGCCCTGCTTCTCCAGCGCCTCGCGCGCCCGGTTGAGGCAAGTCGTCGTGTTGCCAAACATGCTGGCTGTGATGAGGGGCTTGCTGCCGGCTGCTGCCGGGACGGCCTGGGTGACCATGCCGGGATTGCGCCGGCCGCGTTAGCGTAGATACGGCGACTGATCGAGTTGGTGCCCGCCACATCCACCACCGAAGGCATCATCGTGATGTCCTTCGGCCCGACGTACGCTGACACATCGCCGCCGCCAACTGTCGACACCATCAACTTGGGCACGCCAACGGGCAGCTCGCGCATGGCAGTGGTGGCGATCGACGTGCCGCCGCCACCTGCCATGCCGAGAATGCCGCCCAGGCGGCCCTCGTCAAACAGCCGCTTCACGACGGCAGCCAGGCCGTCCGCCATGACCTGCATGGCACAGGCCTTGTCCTTGGACGAGCGGAGCTCGGCGATGCTGCTGCCGCCCGCGCGGGCGATCTCGTCGCTGCTGATATCCGGCCGAAACGGCGGGTCGTCCAGCACGCCAAAGTCCACGACGACGGTCTCGACGCCGCGTGCCTGGATCAGGTCACGGACGAAGCGAAATTCTTCGCCTTTGGTATCCAGGGCGCCAACCAAAACAACTGCTTTGGGCATAAGAACCTCCTCGTTAGATGGCGACGATCTTCATCTGTGACGGCTTGCTGATATTATAAACCCTGGAAAGAGATACAAAAAGGACCAGGTAACAGACTTGCTACCTGGTCCACTACTTCCTATTCGGTCTATTCGGTCTTGCGATCAGCCGCGGACGATGCGCTTGACCTCGTTGCCCGAGCGATCGTAAACTATAAGCTCCAACGGCATCTGGCCAATGGCGTGGGTCGAGCAGGAGAGGCATGGGTAATACGCCCGGATAGCGGCTTCGACCCGGTTGAGCGCGCCCTCGGTCACGTTATTGCCGTCGATATAGGTCTTGGCAACCGAATCCACGGCCTTGCTCATGGCGAAATTGTTGTTGCCGGTGGCGACGATCAGGTTCACCTTGGTCAACATGCCGTTCTCGTCGACCTGGTAGTGATGCCAGAGCGTGCCGCGCGGGGCTTCGATGACGCCTACGCCCTCGAAATTGGTCACCGGGCGGTTGATCTGGATGTCGGTAGACAGGATGTCCGGGTCTTCCAACAGCTCGCGGGTGTGCTCGACGGCATAGAGATCCTCGATCAGGCGGGCATAGTGATAGTACAGCGTGCCCTCGATGACCTCGCCGCCGCGCAGGGCCTGGAAGCGCTCGTACTCCTGCTGCGCCAGTGACGTCGCCATCTTCTGAGCCGCGTTGAGCCGCCCCAGGGGGCCGACGCGGTAGACGCCGTCAGGCCAGCCGAGCTTCTTGTAATACGGGAACTTAAGATAGGTCCACGGCTCGACGTGCTCGGAAATATAGTCCAGGTACTTGCGCCCGTCGAAGTGCTCGAGCTCCTGCCGTCCCTGGTCGACCAGGCGGATGTCGCCGTCGTACAACTGGACGGCATTGTCCTGGTCAACCATGCCCAGGTAGCCGGTCGGGAAGACACCGAACTTTGCCATGTCCTCGCCGTTGGCCTCGACCCAGTCGCGCATCACAGCCAGGCCGTCCTGCACGTAACCCAGCATCTCGTCTAGCTCGGCCAGCATTGCCTCGCGGTCGGCAGGCTTGAGGGCCGCGTTCACCCCTCCGGGGACGGCAAATGTCGGATGAATGCGACGCCCGCCCAGGCGGGCAATGATCTGCTGGCCGTACTTGCGCAGCTTAATGGCCTTGACGGTCAATTCGGGATTGGCGCCATACAGGCCGACGACGTTGCGCACGGCCGGGTCACAGTCGAAGCCTAATAACAGGTCAGGTCCGCCAAGCTCGAAGACGTGCATCGAGTGCGACTGGATGATCTGGCCCATGTGCATGAGCTCGCGCAGCAGGCTGGCCGGCCGCGGCGGCTCGACGCCCACGATCTGATCGCAAGCCTTGGCCGAGACCAGGTGGTGGCTGACCGGGCAGATACCGCAGATGCGCTCGGTGATCAGCGGCATCTCGAAGAACATTCTGCCTTCGCAGAACTTCTCGAAGCCACGGAACTCGTTGACGTGGAAGATCGCCCGCTCAACTTTGCCCGCATCATCGATGTAGATGCCCACTTTGGCGTGGCCCTCGATACGCGTCACGGGCTCGATCATGATTTTTTGTGCCATATCAGTCCTCCTTAGTGCCAGTCCAGGTACTTCCCCTTCAATTCAGGCATGCGACCGGCCAACAACTCGGTCAGCACATACCAGATCGCATCTGCAGAAGGAGGACAGCCGGGCAAGTAGACGTCGATGGGCACAACCTGGTCGATTGCGCGACAGTCTTGCATGACGGCGATGTCTTCGTGGTGCGGCACCTGTCCGTCCACGGTGCTTTCGGTCTCGACATAAGCCCGCTGCAAGGCTTCCTTGATACCGCAGGCGTTGCGCATGGTAGGCACGCCACCGAAGACGGCGCAATCGCCCAGGGCGATAAGCACCTTGCTGCGCTCACGGAACATCTTGGCGACGCTCTCCGTGGTCGAGTTGTTGACCCCTCCCTCAAGAATGCCGACCGTAACGCCTTCTTTGGCGGGGTGCTTGAGGTCGGTCACCGGGGTGGAGGTGAGCGTCACGAGCTGGACCAGGTCCACGATGCGCTCGTCGATATCCAACAATGACATATGGCAACCGGCGCATCCGGCCAGCCAGTCACTCGCAACCGTTACTTTCTGATCGGCCATTTCGGTCTCCTTCCGTCAGTTCAGGCCATGGCCCAGGTGCGCCGCAAGCTTGATCAACACGCTCTCGACGGGCTCGATGCCCTGCGGGGCCGTGATAGACGGATTGACAGGCAACTCGCGGCCCTCGACGTTGACGATGTGGCCCGTTTGCTCCGTCCAGACCGGGGCAGGCAGTACGACGTCAGCCGCTTCGGTCCAGGCGGTGTGGTAGGCGGCCTGCACCACCGTGAAAGCCGTCTCAGGCAAGGTCACGCCATGGTCGGCCTTCGCCTCGTCGCCGGCCAGCAGGAACAGGGCCGAGCCTTGCACCCGGCGGGCGCTGAGGCCGAGCCTGGCCGCTCCGGCGGTGTTCGTGCCCTCGTAAAGCGGCAGGAAGCGGGTCTGCACCGGGAGCGCTCGCAGAACATCGTAGGCGGCGGGAGCCAGGCCACCGGCATAGAGGACGACCGGATGCTGCGCGGCATCCACCATGGGCGCGATCTCGGCGATGGTTGCCAGGGGCAACGTGACACCGGCCCACGGATCGAGCTGGGTGGGTGCGTCGTTGACAACCACTAGCCGCGCGCCGTGATCCACCGCCCGCTTGGTGATGTAGCCAAGTACCTTCTGGTCCTGCAGCGGCTCGCCGTTCACGACAACCACGCAGTCGGCGTTAGAGAGATCCTGCAGCGTAGCCAGGGCGCCGAAGCCAGTGGGAGGCATCTCGCCGTACAGCAAGCCGGCCTGGTCGCTGCGCAGGACTTCCTCGAAGAAGCGGTGGAAGGCGGTCATAGTCTCGCCGGTAGCGCGTGGCGTCACCAGGCCGGCAACCGGGCCGGCGCTTTTCAGGCGAGAGGCGACGACGTCCAACGCCTCGTCCAGGGTCACATTGACCCAATCGCCGTTGCGCTTGATCATCGGCTGTTGGATGCGCGCGGGCTGCGGCTCGACGACCTCGAAGCGGCCGGTTACGCAGAGCAAGCCCGCGTTGGCGGCATCCCAGTCGCCCTCGGCGCGCAGCAACAGCCTGTCCCGGGTGATGGCTTCGATGCCACAGCCAACAGGACAGGCCATACAGGTAGTCTTGACGTGCTCCACGTCCGTATGGAGGCCCATATACGCACTGCGCCGGTCCATCAGAGCGCCGGTCGGGCAGACCTGCAGACAGGTGCCGCACGAAACGCAGGATGAGGCGCCGAAAGGCACGTCCATGTCGGCTATGATCATGGTGCGAGCGCCGCGGTCCTTCACGCCGATGGTGTGGTTGGCTGCGATCTCGTCGCAAGCACGCACGCAGCAGCGACAGAGGATGCAGCGGCTGTGATCGAGGATGAAGTACGTGCGGGACGCATCGACCGGCCAGCGCTTCTTGTAGTTTGGCGCATACTCCCAGTGGGTCAGCCCGTAGCGATAGCCCAGGCGCTGCAGATCGCAGTCTGTGCTTTCGTCGGTGCCGCTCATCGGGCAGTACATGCAGTAATGGATGCGCTCGGAGAAAAGGAGCTCGAGCACGAACTTGCGTGCCGCCTGCACTTTCTCCGACTCGGTCTTGATCACCATGCCGTCCGTAACCGGGAAGGTACAGGCGGGCTGGAGACTGCGCTGTTTCTCGATTTCGACGAGACACATGCGGCAGGAGCCCTGGGGCTGCAACGCCGGATGGTTGCAGAGCACCGGTATCTCAATGTCGTTGGCAGTTGCCGCTTGCAGGACAGTCTGCCCTGCTTGCGCCTCGATCTGGCGACCGTTGATTGTGATATTCAGGCAAGCCATCGGGTCATCGGCCTCCTCTCTCCTATGTGATGTATTACGCTTGAACTTTCTCAAGCTGGGGCCTAGCAATGCCCATGACATCCATCCATTCGAGGTCGCAGCGCAGGCAGCGTTTGGCTTCCTCGCGCACTGTGGCCTCGTCGAACCCAAGCTCAACTTCGCAGAAGTTGCCGCGTCGCTCGGTTACCGGCAATTCTGGCGCTTCGGGACGGCGCGCGTTGGCGTAGTCGTCCAGATTGGTCAACTGCACGATGTCAGGGCGAGCCGTTTCGTAGCGCGGCTTGACCATCTGGCCGGTTTGTAGCCACTGATCGACGGCAACGGCGACCAGGTTGCCCTGTGCGACGGCCTGGATCACGGTCGCCGGACCACTCACCGCGTCGCCGGCGGCGAACACGCCGGTCCGGGTGGTGTTGAAGGCGTCCTTGACCACGAAGGTGCTGCTGCGGGTGACCTCGATGCCATCCTCCTTCATCCAGGACAGATCGGTCGTCTGGCCGATGGCCGGGATGAGCACGTCGACGTCGAGGGTAAGCTCGTCGCCTTCTACCGGCACGGGTCGCCGGCGACCGCTGTTATCGAAGTCGCCCAGGCGTTGGCGCTGCATGACGACGCCGGTCAGGCGTTCGGCGCCCAGCAAACGCACGGGATTGACCAGGAAGTGGAACTGGATGCCTTCCTTGGCCGCTGCTTCGAGCTCTTCGGGATGGGCCGGCATATCCTGGTACTGCCGGCGATAGATGACGTGGACCTCGCTGGCGCCCAACCGCCAGGCGGTGCGGGCGGCGTCGATGGCGACGTCACCACCACCGACCACGGCCACGCGCTTGCCCACGATGGGGGCGGTTACGGCGGGATCGGCGCGCCGCAGCGACACATCGCGCAAGAAATCGGTGCCGGGCAGGACACCCTGCTTTTCCTGGCCCAGGATCCCCAGGCGGCGGCTCTTGTGGGCGCCGACGGCCAGAACGACGGCGTTGAAGCCGTCCTGCTGGAAAAGCTGGTCAATCGTGAAATCGCGGCCCAGCGCCTGGCCACAGCGAATCTCGACCCCCGCGCGCTTGATATTGTCAATCTCAGCGAAGAGTGGTTCGCGCGGCAGACGATACTCGGGGATGCCCACGGTCATCATGCCACCGGCCACCGGCAGCTTCTCGTAGACGGTAACCTTGTAGCCACGCTGGGCCAGGCGCAGCGCGGCCGTCAGGCCGGCCGGGCCGCCGCCGACCACTGCCACCCGTTGGGACTTGGCCGGTGAAAGACGCTCGGGTGTCCAGGGATGCCCGGTCTCATAGTCGGCCATGAAGCGTTTGACGAGGCGGATGGCGATTGGGTCATCGATATCGCCGCGGCGGCACTTCTGCTCGCAGAAAGCGGGGCAGACGCGGCCGCAGATGAGGGCAAACGGGTTGCGCTCGCGGTGGATCGCCAGGCCCTCGGCGTATTTGCCCTGGCTGACCAGCGCCAGGTAGGCCGGGCTCTCGACGCCGGCCGGACAGGCGTTGATGCACTTGGCACGCACAAGCGGCTTACACTGGCCGGCCGAGCACTTCTGCTCGTCGATGTGGGCCAGGAACTCTTCCTCGAAAAAGCGCAGGGCGGCCATCACCGGGCCGGGCGTACCCTGGCCGAGAGCGCACAAGGAGGCTTCCCGCATGTTGCGCGAGATTTCCTTGATCTTCTCCACATCGGCGCGCGTGCCCTTGCCCTCGGTGATGCGGGTCAGAATCTCGAGCATGCGCTGGCCGCCGACGCGGCAGGGCACGCATTTACCGCACGATTCCGCCGAGGCGAAGGCCAGGAAGTACTTGGCGAACTCCACCATACAGGTATCTTCGTCGACGACGATCATGCCGCCCGACCCCATGGTGGCGCCGGCGGCGATCAGCGAGTCAAAGTCGACGGGCGTGTTGAGGGCCGAGGCCGGCAGACAACCGCCCAACGGGCCGCCGGTCTGCACTGCCTTGAACTGCTTGCCCGTGGGGACGCCGCCGCCGATGTCGAAGATGATATCGCCCAGCGGCATGCCCATCGGCACTTCGATCAGGCCCGTGTTGCGGATTTTGCCGGTGAGGGCGAAGATGGCCGTGCCGGGTGACTTGGGGGCCCCTATGCCCTTGAACCAATCAGAGCCGCGCAGGATGATCTGCGGCGTCGTGGCATAGCTCTTGACGTTATTGACGTTGGAAGGCTTGTTCCAAAGGCCAGAGACGGCCGGGAAGGGCGGGCGAGGACGCGGCTAGCCGCGCCGTCCCTCGATGGAAGCCATCAAAGCCGTTTCCTCACCGCAGACAAAAGCCCCGGCGCCTTGCTTGACGTACAAATCGAAAGAGTAATCAGAGCCCAGAATGTTCTCGCCCAGCAGGCCGTATTCGTGCGCCTGGGCGATGGCAGTCTCCAGGCGGGCGATGGCCAGCGGGTACTCGGCGCGGCAGTAGATATAGCCCTCGCGCGAGCCAATCGCATACGCGGCGATCGTCATGCCCTCGACCAGGGAATGCGGGTCACCTTCGAGGATGGAGCGGTCCATGAACGCGCCCGGATCGCCTTCGTCGGCATTGCAGATCACGTACTTGGGACCGCCCTGGGCCTTGCGGCAGAATTCCCACTTCAGACCGGTCAAGAAGCCCGCACCACCCCGACCGCGCAAGCCGGAATCCTTCATCTCGCGGATCACATCATCCGGCGTCATCGTGGCGAGGGCCTTGCCCAGGGCCTGGTAGCCGTCATGGGCGATATACTCGTCGATGTTCTCCGGGTTGATCATGCCGCAGTTGCGCAGGGTGATGCGGATCTGTTTGCCGTAGAACGGGATGTCGTGGTAGAAGGGCAGCGTCTTCTGGTCGACCGGTTCCTGGTAGCTTAGGCGCTGGACGACGCGGCCCTTGATAAGCGTCTCCTCCACCAGTTCGGGCACGTCGCTGGGCTGCACCTGGCAGTACAGGATGCCTTCGGGGAAGACCATCATGACGGGGCCCATGGAGCAGAAGCCGCGGCAGCCGGTGGGCACAATCCGCACTTCGCCGCTCAGGCCACGCCGGCTGACCTCCGACTCAAGGGCGCCGAGCACTAGCTGCGAATTTGAGGAGTGACATCCGGTTCCACCGCAGACCAGCACGTCGGCGCGATAGTGGGTTTCAAGCGATTGAATACTTATCAGATTCGTTTGATCCATGCTCTAAATCCTCGTGATGCGTGATGCGTGATGCGTGAACCGTAAGCCGTGATCCATGAGTTTCTCATGCATCACACAGCACGTATCACGCAGCCGCAACCACGTTAGAACGCCTGGTAGACGATCTCCTCGTACGTCTTCTCGACTTCGAATTTGTGGCGCAGTTCTTCGTTCGCCAGCATCTCGAAGACGTCTTTGACGAATTTGTCGTCGACCAGTTCGGCCATTGCCTTGTAAAAGTCGTAGGCCTCCTTCTCGCGCCGTGCCGCAAACAGCAGCACGTCCTGGTAGTCGGCGCCCGCGTCAAGCGGCTTGGATTCCAGGTGATCGCTCAGACGCAGGTCCGTCACAGGCTCAGACTTGGACTTGCGTATGGCCCAGCGCACGTTGCCCTTGAGCACTTCCTCCAGCCTGGCCTTGTGGCCGCGCTCTTGCGCGGCCATCTCCTCAAGACGCTGGCGGATGGGGGCGTTCTTCGCAGCCTTAGCCGCGCTCGCGTACATGGTCGCCGCCTCGTCTTCCAGGATGATAGCCCGCTTGATGACTGCCTCAACAGATTCGAATGTAGCCATGGTTATTATGCTCCCGCTTGCGCGATGCGCCCGATGACCCACTCCTCGACCGGCTTGTTCTTGATCAAGTGTTCCTCGATCAGGTGCGGGATCATGTCGGGCTTGACATTGGCGTAGGTGATGCGGGGTTGGCCGGCCTGCTCGATGTCGACCAGGGGCTCACGCACGCACATGCCGATGCAACCGACGGTAGTCACATGGGCGTCGATGTTGCGTTTGGCCAGTTCTTCCAGGATGGCGTGCATGGTCTCGCGCGCGCCTGCTGCAATGCCGCAGGTCCCCATGCCGACGGTGATAGTCGTGCCCGTGTCCATGCGGACCTTCATGGACTGTTGCGCCTCTTCACGCACGCGCTTGAGATCGTCAAGGGTTTTCAGTTTTGGCATTCAAATACTCCTCTTAGAATCCGACGGCGATCTCCCAACGGGCCGCCGCCATCTCCGCCTCACCTTCCTGAAGGAAGCCGGCCAGCCACCAACGGACGGTGGGGTTCGAGAGCGGGACGTCGCCAAGGGCCGTCCGGATATCAACCGTGTCAAAGTCAAAAGCGTCTTCATCCACCCGGTGGTGGTAGTGCAGATCTGGTGCTTGCTGCGACAGCAAGAAGGCCAACAGCGTGCCGGGCAGGTCGCCCAGGGGTTGGCGATCCGGATGAAAACAGCCGAAGGTCGCCAGCACTGTCGTGCCCCGGCCGGGCGCGGATTCGACAACCAATTGGCCGCCGGCTCGTTCGGCTGCGGCTGCGAACAGCGGCAGGCCCAACCCCACATGGCGCGTATTGCGCGTGGTAAAGAACGGGCTGGTGACTTGCGCGAGAGTAGCCGCGTCCATGCCGCGGCCGTTGTCGCGTATCGTAATCGTCAGCCAACCCCCCGGCTGATCTTCTTCGATCGTCAGCTCGACCCGGGTGGCGCCGGCCTCCACCGCATTCTCTAAAATGTCCAGCACGTGCAAGGCTAACTCGCGCACCGTCGCACCTGTTTCCAGCCAGCGCTCGCGGGCCCAGCATGCCTGCAAGGTAAGCCAACCCGGCGCCGGACGACCTGCCGTCCACCCACGGATCTCCGCCTGGGTGTGGTCAATATCCGTGAACAATATCACTTACTATCGGCACGAACAATATCACCTGGGGTAAGCTGGGACCATGATGCTAATCATATCCCGCGCCAAAGAACGTGTATGGGAACGCGGGCGAGTGCACCGGGCGCAGAAGAGGCCCTGACCTCCGCTTCTAAACCAGTGAAAACGCTCGGCCGTTTCGATGGGCCAAGGCCAGTGCCAGTTCGCCAACCGTGGGAGCGGCAAGGGTAAGCTGCAGGCGCGCGGCCATTTCGTTCAGTTGGTGCGCATCGCTGTCGCGGATAAGCGGCCAGCCGGCAAGCTCGGGCTGCCGTGTGATGGCCGCCGCAGGGTCGGTAAGCCGGAAGAGCTCCAGCGCCGGAACGTCGAGGGCCGGTGGCACGAAACCCAGGTTGGCCAGCAGGCTGAAGGAAGGCCGGTCGATGTGGGCCGGGATGGGCAGGCCGCCCAGGACACGTACCCGCCGTACCACCTCGTCCAGGGACAGATCACTGGAGGTGAGAAGCAAACGAGTTTCAGTACGCAGGTAATCGCCCTCGGCGTCGACCAGGTACTGGGCGCCGAGCACGTCTTCCGGGTTGGGCCGGTCGGGCAGGTGATCGAATACAGTGCCCTGCCAGGTCAAGACCTGCTCGAGCGTATCGAACAGGCACAGGACATGGATCTCTTCGCTGGTCTGTACTTCCATGCCCGGTAGGACCGCCAGTCCACTCCCCGCCGCGGCGCGCATCACCGCCGAGCAGTTGCCGGCCGCGTTATGGTCGGTGACCGCGATCAGGCGCAGGCCCAGGGCCAGCGCCTGGCGGACGATCAGCGGCGGGATCATCTCCACCTCGGCACAGGGCGAAAGAACGGTGTGAAGGTGGAGGTCGGCCAGTATGGCCGGACCCGGACCTTGGATCTGCGCGCCGGCCGCAGAGGCAAGTGGCGCCGCCCGTCCTGGCCCAGGGTCCGTCCTGGGAGACATGTGGCCTACACCCTTATCCCGATCTCCCAGAGCCGGCCGGCCACCTCAAACGTCGTCATCGAGGTAGTAAGGATGGGCAGGTGTTCTTCCTGCGCCTTGGCAAGCGCGTCGTGAGCAACAGGTTTGCTTTCACTGACGATCACGCCGGCCAGTTCGTCCAGGGTGGCAATGGCGATCACATTGAGATGGCCCTGCAGGGTCACCCAGAGGTTACCGCGGCGGGCGCCGGCCATGGCGCAACTCAACAGGTCGGCGGCGTAACCACCGGTGACCTCGATGTCCAGTGCGTCCTCGCCGGCCTGCACGTTCAAGTCCAGTTTCCGCACAATCTCGCTCAGCTTCATTCGGCTTTCCCTTCTGATGGATTCAGGTAGATGACGGCAGTCAATTTCGTGCCCTCGCCGACCAACGAGGTCACGTGCATATCGTCGGCGACGGATTTAATATTGGCCAGGCCCATCCCGGCGCCAAACCCCATCTCGCGAATCCAATCCGGCGCGGTAGAGAAACCGGGTTGCTGGGCCAGCTTGATGTCGGGGATGCCGGGCCCCTGATCGACGGCCAGCAAGGAGATGGCCGTCGGCGTCACCTCGCCTACCAACGTACCGCCGGTGGTGCTGTGGATGACGATGTTCATCTCAGCCTCATACGATACGATCGCGACCCGGCGTACGATGCGCGGATGGATGCCCAGGCGGTTAAGTGTTTGTTTGAGTTGGCTCGAAGCCCGCCCGGCCTGGTCGAAATCGCGCAGCGGGACATTGTAGCGCAACACCAGGCTGGTCTTGTCGGAGGCGATATCCTCAAAGATGTGGCTGGCCCGGTAGCGGCGCACCTCTTCCTCATGGTAAGCGTTCTGCAGCGCCTTGAGCACGCCGCGCGTGACGTCGTCCGGCGTGATGATGCCCACCAGCCCACCCTGCTCGTCCACAACTGGCAGGCGGCCGACCCGGGTCTGGGCGAATTTCTTCAAGGCCCGGCCGACCGAATCGTGCTCGTCGACGGTGTGGAGCTGGGTCGTCATAAACTGGCTGACCGGCGCGTCCATGTCGCGCTGCTCTAAGGCCCGGATCAGGTCCTCGATGCTGACAATGCCGGCCAGCTTCCCGTCTTCAACCACCGGCGTGCCCGAGATACGGTTATCGCGCATCAAATTCTTGAAATCACGCATGCGCGTGCCCGGCTCGACCGTGATGACACGGCGGATCATCACGTCGCCAATCTTCAGCTCGTAGAGCAGTTCCTGGGCCTTATAGACTTCAGTGGTAGAGGTCATGCGCGCCCGTTATGCGGAATGGCGGCGGGCAGCCCGGCCACGTACAGCCGGCCGCAGGTCTCGAACATGGTGATGTGCGTGCTCAGCAGCGGAATATCGGTCTCTTCCGCCAACTGCATCATCTCGGGTGGGGGCACCTTACCGCGCGCCAGCAGGACAGCAGTCGCGTCGGCCATCTCGGCCGTTCGTATCGCCTGCGGGTTCGCCAGGCCGGTGATCAGCAGTCCCTCGGCCAGATCATAGCGCAACACGTCGCTCATGAGATCAGACGCAAAGACGCCATTGACTTCCCGATCCAGGTCGGCGTCAGGCGACAGGCACTCGGCCTGCGTGATAGCAAGGATTTCGCTCAGGCGCATGCATACTTCTTTCGAGGTTTTCCGGCATATTTCGTCAACCTGCCCGTCAAACAAAGCTTTCCAGAAAGTCCTTGATCTCCGAGTGGCGGAACACGGGGCCGTGAAGGCAGACATACTTCTCGCCCATATTGCAGCGGCCACACTTGCCTATGCCGCATTTCATCTTGGCTTCGAGGGTCGTGATGATCTGCTCGGATGTAAAGTCCATTTTTTGCAGCTCGGTGATCGCAAAATGGATCATGATCGGCGGGCCGCAGATGATGACCGTAGCGTTGTCGGGCGAAGGGGCCACCTTCTGCAGCAATTGCGTGATCAGACCGACGTGGCCTGACCAACTGGCGTTGCCCTCGTCGACAGTCAGATGCAACTGGGTCCGCGGCGCCTGGCGCCAGACATCGTATTCATCGGTAAAGACGAGCAGGCTGGGATTCCGCGCGGCCCATAGGATGCTGAGGTTACCGTAGTTATCACGATCGTTCAAGATGGAGGTGATCACGGGCCGCAGGGGTGCACCGCCGATGCCGCCGCCGAGCACGATCACGTTCTTGCCCTTGATCTCTGGCATGGGAAAACAGTTGCCCATCGGCCCGCGCACACCCACGACGTCGCCGGGGTTCATCTCGTGTAAGGCGTGGGTTACGGTGCCCACCTTGGCTACGGCAAAATCCACGGTCTGGTCGATGCCGGCCACCGAGGTAATGCCGAATGGGGCCTCGCCGACGCCGAACGCCGAGAGAAAACCGAACTGTCCCGGCTCGTACACAAACTGGCGGGCCACCGCAGGGTCATCGAACTGCACTTTGAACAGCTTGATGCCCGTACCCAGCGGCTCGACGGCGGTCAGGTGTCCTAGATGGGGAAGATACGGATTGTCTATCATGCTCTACCTCGCGGCAACGTCCTGCAAGACCTCGGTGATGTCCACGTTGACCGGGCACTGGTCCACGCAGCGACCGCAGCCGACACAGGCCAAAGGCCCGAAGTCGGCGGGGTAATAGTCGAATTTACAGTAGAAGCGGTTGCGCAAGCGCTGGGCCTTGGCCGCACGCGGGTTGTGTCCGCCTGCAATGCGCCGGTAGCCTTCAGCCATGCACGAGTCCCAGCAGCGCAGGCGCTCAATCTTTTGGTAGCCGGCGGCCTGGGCGACGGTATAGTCACGGACATCGAAGCAACGGCAGGTCGGGCAAATGTAAGAACAGATTTTGCAGCTCAAGCAGCGCTCGGCCAAGCTTGCCCAGTAAGGATCGTTGAAGCGCTCCGTCCAGACTGCCCGCGGCGGCACCTGATAAGCGGCCTCCGGCCACGCGCGCTGCGGTCGGGATCCTTCGAAGTCAACCGGCGCCTGGCTTGCCAGGGCAACCCGGCCCTTGTCCGTCAGTATTTCCAGGATATATCCGCCGTCGGCGCGGTAAAGCATCACGTCCATACCGGCGCCGTCGTCGGGGGAGAGGCCCAGGCTGGTGCAGAAGCAACTGGGGCCCATCTGCTCGCAGGCCAGGCCGATCAGGGTCGTGCGGGCACGGCGCTCTGCATAATAGGCGTCCGCCGGCTCCTTCAGCATTAGCGCATCCAGGGCGGTCAGCGCGTGCACGTCGCAGGGTCGCACGGCGAACAAGACCTGGTCATGCTGCAAATGAGGCTCCGTGAGCTTCACTTCCCACTGCCCGGCCACCCTCGCGTTTCCCGCGGTCGCCCCGTCCCCGGCGGTCGCCTGCCGGACGCGTTCCACCGTCAGGAGCGCCTCTGTGGCCGGCAGGAAGAATTCCCGGGGTGACACGGTGCTGCGACCAAAATCGTAGCAGATCGCATCCGGGTCCTCAACCGGCTGATAAAGCAGCAGATCCTCGCCGGCCCGGCGGGGTGCGATGACGGTGCTTTCGGCGATCAGTTGGGCCAACCAGCCACGTAGCTGCGCGTCGGTGATGAAGTTCATAGTCACTCCGTTAGAGATCCAGGCTCTCGCTGGGCACGAAGCTGGCCAGCGGCGCAGGCGTGGTAGCATCCTGGCCGGCCCGGTAGCCGTAGGTGCCCTCGATCTCACGCCGGAACCAGGCATTGAGCAGGTCCAGGCGCACGCCCACCGGGCAGACGCGGGCACATTCGTCACAGCCGGCGCAGCGCCCGGCCAGGTGATAGGCTCGCATCGTATGGAAGAAGCGCTTCTCGGGAGTGCGGATGGCGACGCCGATCCAGCTTGGCTCCAGTTGCTCGGCGGTGCATTCGACGCAGTAGCAGGCCGGGCAGGCCTGGCGGCAGGCATAACAGCGCAGGCAGCGCGCGAACTCGGCATCCCAGAAGGCCTGACGCTCGGCGGGCGAAAGCGCGGCGAGACGATCGAGCTCACGCGCGATCGCCGAAGCCGGCGCGACTCCTGCGGCCGGGGCCTCACCAACGACGACGTCGCAGCCGGCCGGCACTCGCTCGGCGCAGTCCTGGCAGCGCAGCTCCAGGTCACCCAGGTCGCGCCCGGCGAAGCCGCTGTTCTGGCGCATACCCTGGCAGGCGACGCCGATCAGGTACAGGTCGGCGCGCGGCGCTTGGTTGTCGCGCAGCAGGACGTTGAGAGCGCGCGCGTCACAGGCTTTCAGGATCACGCCCACTTTGGCCGGCGGGGCGCCCTTCTTGGGCGACACATGTTTCTCGCGCACGTAGTTGGCCAGGTTATGTGTGCAAGCATCGTTCCAGACCAGGCGTCCGGCTTCGGCAGCCGAGCGGATGAACGCCGGGCGCACCGCGCCGCGGGTGCCGGCCTCGTAGCCGATCACCACATCCACAGTCTTGTCTGCCAGGATTTGCTCGGCAATGGAGCAGATTTGCTCGATCAAAGGCGCCTCCCCACTAGCCACCCAACACCGCCGGCTGGCGGACCGTGGCCGGACCGAGGTCTCGCACCTGGTCCGTGAACTGGCTCACCACCTGAGCGAAGCGCTTTCCTTCGGCTGCCGACACCCAATCGATCTTCAGGCGCCGTTCGTCGATGCCCAGGAAGTCCAGGAAGCCATGCATCAGGTTGAAGCGGCGGCGGGCATAGTAGTTGCCGTCGCGGTAATGGCAGTCTCCGGGATGGCAGCCGAGCACCATCCCCCCGTCCGCGCCCTCCTGGAACGCGCGGGCCACGAAGAGCGGGTCAACGCGCCCGCTGCAAGGGACGCGGATGATGCGAATGTTCGGCTCGTACCGGATGCGGCTGGTACCGGCCAGGTTGGCTCCGGCATAGCTGCACCAGTTGCACAGAAAGCCAACGATGCGGGGCTCGAACGGTGTATCAGGCATAGTTATCATCTCTCGCTGATCGCTAGTCCACGGCCACGACTTCGGGAAGGGTGAACAGCGCGTTCATTTGCGCCAGCAGCGCCTGGTCGCTGAAGCCGCGCAGATTGATCACCTTGCCAGGGCAAGCTGTGGCACAGACACCGCAGCCTTTGCACAGACCCTCATTGATCTGCGCTACCTGGCGCCCGTCGCGCAAGGTCACTCTCTCGACCGCGTTATATGCACAGACCTGCTCGCAGGTGAAGCAGCCGGTGCAGCGCGCCTGGCTGACGGCGGAAATCATCGCTTCGCCGAGCATGGTCGGCTGGCTGAGCAAGCCCAGCACCTTGGCTGCGGCCGCGCTGGCCTGGCTGACGCTCTCCGGAATGTCCTTCGGTCCGATGGTCATCCCGGCCACGAAGATGCCGGCGGTGTTGCTTTCCACCGGGTTGAGCTTGGGATGCGACTCGTTGATGAAACCGTAACCGTCGTAGGAAATGCCCAGCTTGCGGGCCATGTCGCCGGCATCCGCCTGCGGCTGCACACCGGTGGCCAGCACCACCATATCGGCCTCGACCTGAACCGGCATGCCCATCAGCGTGTCTTCGCCCATCACCACCAGATGATCGCCATCCGGGTAAATCTTGGACACGCGGCCGCGGATGTAGCAGGCGCCGTACTCCTCCTGGGCCCGGCGAACGAACTCGTCGTAGCCCTTGCCGCCGGCCCGCACATCCATATAGAACACGTAGGTTTGCACATGCGGGTCGTGCTCCTTGAGCATGATCGCGTGCTTGGCCGTATACATGCAGCAGATCTTCGAGCAATAGGGCCGGCCGACATGCTCGTCGCGCGAGCCGACACAGGCAAGGAAGACCACGCTACGCGGGTGTTTGCCGTCGGAAGGCCGGCGGATCTCGCCGCCCGTCGGGCCGGCGGCGTTCATCAGCCGCTCCATCTGGATCGAAGTAATCACATCGGGATAGCGTCCGTAGCCATACTCACCGTAAACGGTGGGATCGAACAGGCGGAAACCGTTGGCAAGCACGACCGCGCCGAACTTCTCGGTCATGATCTTAGGTTGTTGGAAGAAATCGACGGCCTCGCGCGGGCAGGTCTTCTGGCACAATCCGCACTTGGGCTTGCGCTTGGGCGCGGCGCCCGTCAGCGGGTCAGGCAGGCGGTCGGCGTCCTCAGCGATCGACTTGAGCGCCATGCAAGTCTCGGGATCTATTACCGGCTTGTTAGGCACGGCCTGCGGAAAGGGCCGGTAAACGGCCGAACGGGTGCCCAGGCCCTCGTCAAACTCCAACGGGAAACCCTTCCACGGACAGCGTGTGAGGCACTCGCCGCAGCCAGTGCACTTGCTCTCGTCGATGTAGCGTGGCTTCTGCAGGATATCAACTTCAAAGTTACCGACAAAGCCGCGCACTGTCGCCACCTCAGACCAGGTGCGGAGCGTGATGTTCGGGTGCTGCGAGACCTCCGTCATGCGCGGGGTCAAGATGCAGCCCGAGCAGTCCAGGGTGGGAAAGGTCTTGTCAAGCTGCGCCATGCGCCCGCCGATGGATGGGCTGCGCTCGACCAGGACGACAGGTACGCCGGCATTGGCAATGTCAAGGGCAGCCTGGATACCAGCCACGCCGCCGCCGATCACCAACGCGCGCCGCGTGACGCCGATCTCGCGCGGGTAGAGCGGCTCAAACCAGCGCGTCTTGGCCGCGGCCATGCGCACGATATCGGTCGCCTTGGGCGTGCCAACGGCTTTGTCCGGGTGCACCCAGGAGCATTGCTCGCGGATATTGGCCATCTCGAGCATGTAGGGGTTGAGGCCCGCGCGTTGGATCGCGCTCGAGAAGGTCCTGAAGTGCATCGTTGGCGAGCAGGCGGCCACTACCACGCGGTCCAGGTTGTGGTCTCGGATGGCGTCCTGAATCAGTGTTTGGCCCGGTTCAGAGCACATGAACATGTAGTCGGTCGCGAAGACCACGTCGGGCGTCTGCCCGAGCGCTTCAACTACCTTTTTCACGTCCACTGTAGCGCCGATATTCGAACCGCAGCGACATACGAAGACACCAATGCGTGCCATGGGTTAACTCCCGGCTTTCAGGCCGTCAAATGCTTGTTCAGCCACAGGTCGCTGGCAGAATAACCGAAGGCCAGGCCCATCAGCTCGGTCACGTAATAGATCGGCAGCTTGAAAGACTCGCCGAACTTTGCGTTGATCTGCTTCTGGCGGGTGTCGAGGTTGCTATGACACATCGGGCAAGCGGTGACGACACAATCGGCGCCGACGCTGCGTGCCATGCTCAGCAAGCGCCGCCCGAGGGCCAGGACAATGTCGATCCGCGCCAGCGCGAGGCTGCCGCCGCAGCATTCGGTCTTGAAAGGCCAATCAAGGACTTCCGCCCCCAGCTTCGCTATCAGGCGGTCCATGACTTGCGGATTCTCCAGGCTGTCGGGGTGGACGATCTCGGGCGGCCTCACCGATAGGCATCCGTAGTAGCAAACGGCCTTCAATCCCTTGAGCGGCCGGGTGACCGCAGCCTCGATGGCTGCGAGCATCTCATCGTTGCCGAACGCTTGCAGAAGACCGAGGACCTCGACGGGCGGTTGGGATGGTGCGGTTGCCGGTTCGCCGACCGGCCGGCCGGCGGCCTCAGCCAGGATAGCCTCGACGGCCTGGCGCCTGGCCGGGTTCTCTAGCTGGTGCTGTGTGACGCGCATGCGGTTGAAGCACATGACACACGGGGCCAGGAGCGGACGACCGGTCATGGCAGCCAGGCGCAGGTTGCGCGCGGGCAGAGCCAGGGCCAGCAACTCGTCTGTGCTGTGTGCGGCAGTTGCCCCGCAGCAACTCCAATCCTCGAGTTCCTGCAGCTCGACGCCGAGCTTGCCGGCTACCAGGCGGAGCGAGTGGTCATATTCCTTGGCCGTGCCATGGAGCGAACAGCCGGGAAAGTAGCTGTAGGTGTACATGGTTCAGGTTCCCTTGACATTGACGAAAATGCGCTTCACTTCGCCGCGCGTCGCTCGCTCGGGGATGATGTTGAGCTTGCCCCGCAGAAACATGGGCAGGCCGACGTCGACGACGTTAGCGAACGGATGCAAGGTACCCAGGTTGAGACCGGCGACAACGCCGACCTCATAGACGCGCCCCAGGCGCTTGATAGATTCGAGGAACACGCGGTGGGCCAGCACGACATTTTTCTCAGCCGGCTGGATGCCGCGCGCAAGAGCCAGGTGACGCAATGCGTCCATGACACCAGCCACATCGATCTCCATGGGACAGCGCGCTGAGCAGGTCTCGCAGCTAGCGCACAGCCAGATGGTCGAGGAATGCAGGGCCAGGTCGGCTTGCCCCAACTGCACGGCACGCATGACCTGCCGGGGCATCAGATCCATGAAGGACGACACCGGGCAGCCGGCCGTACACTTGCCGCACTGGTAGCAATCTTGCACGCGTGCCCCGCTCTGCTCCTGGATTGCCCTAAGCAGAGCATTGCCGGCGACAGGCTGGTCGGCCTTGAACGTCAACATGGTTGCGCCTCCTGTTCGGAGCGGAAATGACGAAAGGGCGAGTGAGGGACTGGGAGGCAGGGCAACGTCCTTGCCCGCTCTCCAATCTCCCACTCCCTGATTTATCACGGGTGACCGACTGGCTTACTTCAGGGAACGCGCCGTTTCGATCAAATGCGCCGGCGTCAACCGGCCTTCTACATGTTCGTCCACCACGGCGACAGGCGCCAGGCCACACGAGCCCAGGCAGTAAACGACCTCGTAGGTCACTCGATAGTCATCGGTGGTCTGGCCGGGCAGAATATGCAGATCATTCCCCAATTCATCGATGATCTTGGCCGCACCACGAACATGGCAGGCCGTCCCATCGCAAACGCGAATCACATGGCGGCCGCGCTGGGTAAGGTAGAACTGCGCGTAGAAGGTCGCCACGCCGTAAATACGGCTGAGTGGGATGTGGGTACGCTGGGAGATCTCCTTCAGCACCTCGGGAGGCAAGTATCCGTAGACTTCCTGGGCATGCTGCAAAATGGGAATGATCGCGCCTTTTTGCCCGGCATACTTCTCCAGAATGCCATCCAACGGAGAAAGGTCCAGTGTGGTTAGTTCGCTGATCATGTAGCTTTCGGTCCTCGCAATGAAATTATCCGTTATCGTATGTGAACCCTATCACTTTCGCTGTTTAGGGACTATGATGCGTGTCATAATCCCAGGTATTGGCCCGTGCGCAAGGTTGGGTGAAGAGCCGCGTTACTACTGGCCAGCGGCGGCGGTCGACTGGTCGGCGCCGAGAATCAGGGTAAAGTCGGTATCGGGCGACGAAGGATCGTTGCGGATGTGGCCGGGCTGGATGCCGAAACGCCAGGCCAGGAGGTCACGGACGGGCACCGGCTGATCGCCGTGCAGGATCAGCCAGCTTTGCTGATAGTCGGCTTGCTCGGGATTACCTACCGTCACTGAATTGAAGCCGGCATTGGCGAGGCCGGTCGCCACGGTCGCGGCCAGGCCGGATTGTGGGCTGCCGTTCAATACGGTCAGGCGCACCTGCGCGAGCTGGTCGGGAGGAATAACTGCCACGGCGTTGCCGTCGCCTGCGCTCGCGGGAGTGTCGGCGAAGACGGCCGCGGCCGCGGCGTGCAGTTTGTTCAGATCAGGGATTAGGATGAAGCCGAACTTCGGGTCATCGGGGATGGTCTGGCCCATGGTCTGATCGATGACAACGCGTGTCGGGCTCTGCAGGTTAACCAGGTCCAGCTTGCGCGCCAGGGTAAGCACCTTGTCGATGGGCATGTCCGTCTGGACGGTTTTGCCGAGCGCCAGCACCAACCCAGGCATGCGCGGCAGCAATGATGCCAGTTGCCCCGGTTGCATGATCTTGTCTTTGACGGCCAGTATGACTTGCTGCTGCCGGGCTGCGCGTTCGTACTCGTTATCGCCGTGCCGGGTGCGGGCATATTTGAGGGCGAGGGCGCCGTCCATGTGCTGGCGTCCGGCAGGGATATACAGCGGGTCATAGCCGTAATTGTTGTCCGGGTATTTGTCGTCCCAGATCTCCTTGGCTACGTCGATGTCGATGCCTCCGATGAGATCTATGATCTGGCGGAAGCCGTCGAAATTCACCCTCACGTAATAATCGATCGGATGGCCAAGCAGTTCGGAGACGGTCTGACTGAGCAAGACCGGCCCGCCGCCGGGGTAGTTGTTGATCTCACCCAGGACATGAATGGTATTAATCTTCACGTCCTGGTCGAGGAGCGAGGCGTGCACCAGCATGTCACGCGGCAAGGAAAGCATGCCGGCGGCGCCGCTCTTTGGGTTCAGCGTCAAGACCAAGATGCTGTCCGTGCGGGCGACGGGCTCATCGGGCCGGTTATCTACCCCCATCATAATGATGGTCACGCGTCCACTGGCCGGCAGACGGGGGTTGCCAGTTTGCGGCGGCGCCGCCTGTACGAACAGGTCGGCCGGCTGATTCGCGACCGGCGCTCGGGCAGACGCAGATCGTACCAGGCTGGGCAAGGACAGTGCGGGCAGATCGGGCACTGAAGCGGCGACCGTTCGTCCCCACGCGAGGAAGAGATATCCCGAATATAGGAAAGCGACCAGGAAGAGGGCAAGCAGAGAACCCAGCAGGAGGCTGGGCCACAGGCGCGTTGGCCGCCCGCTGGACTGCAGGTGCCGGGTTTGCATGTTTTTCATTGGGGCGAGATTATAACCCCGACACCGAAGATGCACAAACTAGACGCTCACTGGGCGGCTTGGGGCAGGTCTGCCTTGTAGAGCTGATCGCCGGCCAGGATATAGAACAAGCGGGTGCCTTCATCAAGGTAAAGGCTGCGCAGGTCTTTGAACGCGGTTGGCTCTGCCGCACGGAACTGGCGCTGGAACTTGCCGTCTTTACTGAACTCCAGTATGCGCCCATTGGCGCCGTCCGCGATATAGAGCTGATCGCCCTCTCGCGAGACCACCACGGCCGCGGGCGATCTGAGCTTGTCAGGCAGGCCGTTGAGCTCAAACGACTGCGCTTCCCCGGCAAAGAACTTGAGCAGGCGGCCATCCGCGAAAAGCAGCCACACGTTGCCGTCGATGGCCAAAGAGCGCAGCCCGGTCAGATCGACCTCTTTGCCTTTTGCGAAGTACGGTTCGGGGGCATTCTCGTAGCCGTTCTCGCTGGGCCGATAGCGCCAGAGCTGGTTAGCCTTGGTATCGGCTATGTACAGGTTACCATTGTAGCTGGTGATAAGCTCAGGATAACTCCATTGCTCGCGCCCCGTGACCGGCACCCGGGCTGCCCCGAGACGCGAATCGTAACCAACGAGACCGACGCTGGCGTCGAGCGTGAGAAGCTGGCTGTGCTGATTGGTCACGGCGGCCTCTGCCCACGCAATATCGACCAGGTCTCCCACTATTCCATCCTTCAGCTGCTGGGTCTTACTGATCACGACGTAGTTCGGGTAAGGAGTGACACTGTCGCCAGTTGCCGACAGGGCAAAATGATCGACCACCTGCGCTCCGCGATCGAGCACGAAAAGATCGATACCGTTACTCACCACCCGGTCGAGCTTGTGTTCCGTCCCCTTGAACTGATAGAGAGAGATGACACCGTAGAGCGGAGTCACCTTGTTGAGGCGATCCATAATCTCGTCATACTTGCCCTGGGCGGCCGCCAGGGCAGGGTCATTGCTACGCATGCCGCTCGCACGATCCAGGTAGTCGCGAGCCGCTGCGAGGCGAAGGCGGGCCGCAGCTTCGTCGGGCAAGCCTTGCGCTTCAGATATGGCCGTGTTCGCGCCCTGGAGGTAACTCTGGAAGGTCTTTTCATTGGCCTGACCGCGCCACCACAGCATGGCGAGAACCAGAAGGACGATCAGCACCGGGATGACAACCAGCGCGAGTATC
>Ga0209746_1000174_pt1 | contig 34752 bp, 35 predicted proteins | sample BarGraNGADG00211_3_FD_184496 | JGI IMG/M metagenome (GOLD analysis project Ga0209746, IMG submission 184496) | Arctic peat soil microbial communities from Barrow, Alaska - Barrow Graham LP Ref core NGADG0011-211 (SPAdes) (version 2) | ecosystem: Environmental > Terrestrial > Soil > Wetlands >... | reverse complement strand
GGGATACTGAAGGCTTGTTTGCCATCAGGCTGCTCGATCAGCATGGAATGGGCAACCACCTTCCAGCCTCGTTTTTCATAACTGGGGATCATCTTCTCGGTGGCGATCATAAGACCAAAATCCACCTTCAGCGGATCATGCAGGAAGTCCACAGCTACTTTGAGCGCTTCGGTGGCATAGCCGCGTTTACGCCATTCCACCTTGGTCGCCAGGTTCCCAATCCCCCCTAACCTGACTGGCTGTTTGCCCGCTATGGCCGTGCGCTCTATAATGTGGATGTTGGTGATCAGTTCTTCATTCTCCCAGACCATTACGGTCCAATCAGCTATTGCCCACTTTGTACCGGTCAAGTAAGCATACAGGGAACTGGTCACCACGCAATCCTGGCGGGCTTTTTCAAACGTGCTCAACTCCCTGGCAGACTTAACTTCAATTCTCATCGTGATTGCTCCTTATCACGAGGTTGATTCTATCTCAGCCGATGAAAGGACGCAAGCGCAGATAAATCAGCCCCATAATTTCAACGAAGGCTGCCAGTGAGAGCAATCCAAGCCTTATCCCTTTGCCAGGGATAGGAATACATCCTCCAGTGTTGGCTCGCCGCGCTCGAGAGTGGCTACCGTCAGCCCGGCGGACATCAGCCTGAGGCGCAGGTCTTTCTCTTTCATTCCCCGTTCGGTAATCATCCGTAAATGGTCGCCCGCCAGACCCACTTGCAACACACCCGTGCAAGTCTCGCAGGCATTCAAGGCAATTTGCAATGGCTCGGCATGTACCTCCCATACGTCACCGGGGACAACTCGCATTTTAAGCGCCGCCGGGGTATCCAAGGCCAGCAGCTTGCCATCCCGCATCATACCCACCCGCCCGCAGTATTCGGCTTCATCCATGTAATGGGTCGTAACAAAAACCGTCACACCCTCCGCCGCCAGTGCATAGATCAAATCCCAGAAGCTGCGCCGCGCTGACGGGTCCACACCGGAGGTGGGTTCATCGAGAAAAAGTAGTTTCGGCCGGTGGACAAGCGCGATCGCCAACGCCAGCCGCTGTCGCCAGCCTGCCGAGAGCGCCCCTGCCAGTTCGGACCCGTGACCTGCCAGCCCGACCAGGGCCAGCGTCTCCTCGATGCGCTGCTTGTCGCGGATGCCATAGATGCCGCCGTAGAAAGTCAGGTTTTCCCAGACGGTCAGATCATCGTACAGGGCAAATTTCTGTGACATATACCCGGCGCGGGCACGCACTTCCTCCGATTGACGGAAAGCATCGAAGCCGAGCACGGTGGCCTTGCCTTCCGATGGCTCGTACAGCCCAAGCAACATGCGGATGGTGGTGGTTTTTCCGGAGCCGTTCGGGCCTAGATAACCGACAATCTCCCCGGCCTCCACGGTGAAAGACACATGGTCCACCGCGACGAAATCGCCGAAGCGGCGGGTCAGGTTTTCGGTAATTACAACGGGGTCAGGCATGGTTTCACCACAGAGCACTCAGAAAGCACAGAGTTATGAGTCGGAAAGAGCGGCGAGCGTCTTACGGATCAGGTCGGCTTTTTCGGAGCGGCCCATGGCCTCGTAGGCTTCAAGTTCATCCTCGAGCGGGAAAGTCGGGACGCGCAGGCCGTTCAGGTCCGCCCAGACCAGCCGGGAAAAATCAGTGTAGGTGCGCCAGGTGCCGTCGGGCGTCTTATGGGCGATGTTCGCCAACAGATCGATCTTGATGCCCTCGACCTCAGCCTTGCCGTCCAGCGAACGCATGCAGGGCGACTCCCACAATTGGACAGCCGTCTGCATGGACCAAGCCAGGCGCTGCTCGATGAGGTAGACCGTTTTCTCGTCAGTCTGGATGTCCAGGTCATGGACCGGCACGTCCACCCCCTGCAGGCGCAGGCCGGCGGACCCGGTCAGGGCCCAGAGGAATTCGGCGGGCGGGATGCATTTGAGCAAAGCCGCGAGGACGCGGGTATGGGCTTCGGGCAGGTCGAGGCGAGCGACAAGGTTCGTCATCGGGATCAATCCTTACTGCCGGAGAGCGAGATGAACACGTCCTCCAGCGTCGGGGGGACGGGACGCGCCTCGACCTGAACACCGGAGCGGGCGGGGAAAGCCTCCGCCAGGGCTGCGATAACGGACTCCGCTCGCCCGGAGACGACGCGCAGGTGCAATTTGTCCCCAAAAGCACGGACATCCTCCACACCCTTGATCTTCTCTACAACCTGCCGCAGGGAAAGCAGCGACCTGCCGCGCACCTCGACGATGCAGCCTTCCAGATTGGAGCGCAATTGGGACGGCGTCCCTTCGGCGATCATCCGCCCGAGACGCATGAACCCGACGCGGTGGCAGCGGGCGGCTTCATCCATATAGGGAGTGGAGAGGATGACGGCAACACCATCCGCTTCCCCTCGCCCATCGGGAGAGGGGTTGGGAGTGAGGGACACGAGCCGGATGAGTAGTTGCCAGAAATCCTGCCGCGTGACCGGGTCCACTCCGGTGGTGGGCTCGTCAAGCAGTAGCACCTTCGGGCGGGTGACAAGAGCCGAGGCCAGGCCGAGTTTCTGTTTCATCCCGCCGGAGAGCTGACCGGCGCGGCGGTCTTTGAAGGAGTCAAGACCGACAAAGCTGAGGATTTCCATGCAGCGCGGCAACCATTCCTGCCGGGAGAGGCCGCGCACTTCGGCAAAGAAACGGATGTTTTCCAGTACTGTCAGGTCTTCATAAAATGAGAAACGCTGCGACAGGTAGCCAAGTTGGGCGCGCACCTGCTCGGTCTGCTTGCCAACCGAATAGCCGCAAATGGAAGCGTCACCGGAATCGGGTTTGAGGGCGCCGACCAGCAGGCGCATGGTGGTGGTTTTGCCTGCCCCGTCTGAGCCGACCAGCCCGTAGATCTCACCGGAGGCGATGTTCAAATTCATGTCGTCCACAGCGAGGGTGGCGCCGAAGGTCTTGCGCAAATGTTGAGCAACAATCGAGACGGTCATGTCATTTTCCTGGCGTTGAAATACTGCTTCTTGCATAATTACGTGAACCTTGAACGATCAAAATACAGATAATTACAGCAATTTTGGTTCGCATCTTTTTGCAGTACCCTGGCTTTCTTTATTACAATTCCTCCACCGGTTGAATGATAACCATTGCCTCCGATGCGGCCAGTTCTTCCAACTGCTGGCGGCTGGGGCGCTTCGGCAGGCCGTGCGCTTTTTGCATCAACAAACCCATCATGAACGGATGACGCTGGAGGCGGGTTTCCAGGAAATCAGCAATCCGGGCCGGGTCGGTGACGGTTTCGGCCACCCCGCGGAAGCAGCGGTTCTTCACCCGCACCTCAACCCCGCCTTCCGCTTCGATGTTGCGGTACCAGTCCGACTTCGTCCCACGCGCCGAACCGAGATAGTATTTGCCATCCATTTCCTCGTATTGCAAGGGCGTGATGCGCTTCTGCCCACTCTTGCGGCCGGTGGTGGTCAGCAGCAGGATGATTTTGCCGACGATCGGCCCCAGCCCGACGGCATACAGCAACCGATGGATGAGTTGGATATTTTTCATCCTGCTCCAGAATTCATCCCTGATCGTAGCTTTCCCTTCCTGAAAGGCCACTTTGGAAAATCCTACTTTCCGAAAACAACGTCTGCCGGCATACCCGGCTTGAGTTTCCCGCCCTGGTCCAGGACCTGGAGCTTGATGGCGAACACCGTGCTGGTGCGCCCTTCGATGGTCTGCACGTTGCGAGGAGTGAACTCAGCCTGTTCGGCGATATGGCTGACCGTTGCGGTGAAGGTCTCGCCGGGGAAGGAGTCCACCGTCACGGCGGCAGACTGGCCGAGGGAAATTTCGCCGTAGCGGTTTTCAGGGACGTAGACGGTAATGGTCAGGTTGTCGAGGCGACCCAGGGTCAGCGCCGAAGCGTTGGGTGCAACGATTTCACCTGCCTGGATGGTACTCGTCAGAATGGTCCCGTCTGCCGGGGCGGTGATGGTCAACTTGGCGATCTGGGTATCAATCAACGCTAGGCTGGCTTCCAACTGGGCTATGGCCAAGTGAGCTTGCGCGGTGGCGGAAACCGCCTGCTGCAAGGCTGCCAAGGCAACTGCCACGCGGGGGGAATTTTCCCCTGTCTGCAGGGACAGCAGTCGGTCCTGGGCTGCTTCGGTGCGCTCCCGTGCGGCAGCCTCTTCAGCGCGGGCAGTAATGATTGCAATTGCCGCGTCTGATTCCTTCAGATCATCATAGGCTGCCTGGGCATCGTCCAGTTCGGTCTTGGCCGTGTCATAGACGGACCGGGCGGCGTCGCGCAGCTCAGTATTGGCTGACAGATTGGCGCGCGTCAGCACATCTTGGGCTGTGACGATGGCCGCCCTGGCATTCAGCAGGCGCGCCTCGGCAGCCGCGAATTTTGCAGAGCCAGCCTCTGCCAGCAGGAAATCGAGGCCGGTCCGGGCTTCAACAAGTGCAGCCAGGGAGGCGTCCACTTCGGATTGGGCCGCGGCCAACAGATCGGCCTGCGAGAAATAGCCACCAGGCAGGGTGTACCCGGCCGGGTTGGCGGTCCGCCAGTCGGAAGTGCGGGTGGAAGTGGAATCGAGGCGGGCAGAGTTCAAGACCAAGTCGTAGTTAACCTGGGCAGTTACCAGGGAGGCATCCGCCGTCGAGGCGGCAGCCCGCGTCAAGTCCAGGTTGGCCGCCGCGACAGCCCGCTGCGCCTGGAGCAGGGTGTCATCCAGGCGGAAAAGCACATCACCGGCTTTCACCGCCGCACCTTCATCCACCGATACTTCGGCAACTTTGCCGCCGATTTCAGGGGAGATCGTCACTTCAATGGCTTCAATGGTGCCGGAGGCAGTCAGGGCGGTGCTGCCCTTATTCAACAGGGAGCGAATGCCGAAATAACCTCCGACAAGGACGGCTAAGACAACGATCACAATTACAGGGACAGGGGGACGGTTGTGTTTCATGAGGAACTCCTTAATCAAGACGTTTTCGGAAACGGATAGACGCCGCGCCCATGATGGCAATGCCAAACACAGCCAGGGCCAGGATTTCACTCCAGATGGGTCCTGCCCCTACCCCCTTGATAAGCAAGGCGCGGATGATGATCAGGTAGTAACGCAATGGGATGATGTAAGAAATCCACTGCAGGAATTGCGGCATGGCTTCCAGCGGGAAGAAAAAACCGGAGAGGAAGATGCTCGGCAGGAGAGTCATCCAGACCGTCAGCATGGCCTCCTGCTGGGTGTTGGCGATGGTGGAGGCGAACAGCCCGATCCCGAGACCGGACAAAACCAGCAGGCCCGAACAAGCCAGGATTAGACTGAGGTCACCGCGCACTGGCATGCCAAACCACCAGTGACCGATTGCTAGTACTTCTAGCGTGTTAATGAAAGCCAGGATGGCATAGGGCAGGATTTTTCCGACCACCAGTTCCCACGGGCGGATGGGTGTGACGATTAACTGCTCGATGGTGCCGCGTTCGCGCTCGCGTACCACCGCCGTGGCGGTCAAGATGGAGGTGATGGCATACAGGATCATGCCAATCACACCCGGGATCATGAAATAAGAACTTACCAGGTCCGGGTTGTACCAGACTCTCGTACGCACCTGGAGTGGCGGCTGGAAGTTGCTGGCGTCCATGCCGCTGCGCTCCAGACGCTGGATCATCAAATGAGTGGCCTGGGATTGACCGATGAGGGTAGCCGCCGAAAGCGCCGTGGACCCGGCAGTTGCGTCCGACCCGTCCAGGATGAATGCCACCTCGGCATTCCCCTCTGCCAGAGTGGTGTTGTAATCCGGCGGGATGATAAGACCGGCACGCGCCTCACCCTGCTCGATCAGGAGGCGGATTTCGTTCTCCGAACCAACCATGTATGCCAGCCGGAAGTAATCGGCGGCGCGATAAGTATCCAGCAGGGAGCGCGACTCGGCGCAGCGGCACTGGTCAAAGACTGCCAGCGGTATGTTGCGCACATCGCTGGTGGCAGAATATCCCAGCAGGAATAGCTGCATGATCGGAATGATGAGAATAATAGCCAGCGTACGTTTGTCACGCGTAATCTGGATAAACTCCTTGCGGAGGATGGAGACAAGACGGGAATTCATGCTGGCTCCTTATTTGCCATGACACCATGAAGGAAAATCTCGACAAAATGGTCCAGGGCATTCGTCGACATCATGGCGGCCGGTGTGTTGGCGAGTAATAACTCGGTCATGTAGTATGAAAAGAACAGGCCAAGGAAAGCGCGAAAGAAAACAAAAGGCGGTATTGAGCGTAAAAGCTTTTTATTGAACTTCGCAATCAGAGGCAGGACCTGAGGAAGTACTTGCTTTAACATATTCGGCATATTGCGCCCATTGAATTCAACCATCTCGATAAGCATCAGCTTGATGAAATCGGGCCGCTTGCCAAGCTCACTGACCATCGCCTGTGCTGCGGTGCGGACGAAAGTCTCTATATCGTCGGTGGGCGTCTTGAGTAGAATTGGCAGGATTTGCTGATAGGGGTGCCTGTCAATGATGAGTTCGCTGAAAATAGCTTCCTTGCTGGCAAAGTGGTTATAGATGCCGCCAAGCGCCAATCCTGCGCGCCCGGCAATCTGGCGCATGGATGTAGCGGCATAACCCTGCTCGAGGAACAGGGTATAAGCGGATTCGATGATAGCCTGATGAGTGCGTTCGCCTTTAGTTGGTGATTTTTCTGGCATAAGCATCAATCCTGAAACGAACGAACGTTCGTTTTCATTTTACAACTTCTCCCCCATTTGTCAAGAGGCTGTTTGGGTTCTCTGGGAATCGCCGTGGCGATGGGGTAAATATGGCGGTGGTGGTGATATCATTTTGGAGTTAATTATCACTCACCATTGAACCAGGGATAATATTTCCACCTTTACCCCCCAAACTCAATACCTCGCAAATCTCACCTGAAAGAAACGGCACGTTCAGTCCCGGATAGAGTTCCCAGGTTTCAATCAGGTTTACTACTCCACCAGCTTCAAGCCTGACCAGCGATCCCAAACTCTCCAACTCTACGAACTGATCATTGCAATATGATTCGGCATTGCAGCCACCGTCGGGATATGCTGCCCCGGAAGATATATCAAACGTCTTGCGGAATAGAATACCATTTAGCCAATAAGCCATCCAACCTTGGGGGTTGTAATAGCCGATTTTAAAAGGAGATGGGCTCGGGTCAGCGTGGATAAGGATGAAATCATCGCGTAGAACCAGTCGTGGATCGTTGATATGAGTATAAGGCCAGAACGCCAGGATGCGATTATTCAACAAGCCGTTTTGATCAGAATTACCAATCGGTTGCGGTAGTATGACTGTTCCGCCCAGCCGGAACATTGTCAATGCCCATGGAGCGAGTTCCACTTGCCACAGGTTGTCATTCCGCAAGATGTGCTTCAACGTAACGGCGGCCCGGTCTACCGAAAGATGAATCTCGATGACTTTGGTAATCCCAGTCCCTATCTCGGTCGCTCCATTCAGACGTACGCCATCAGTCAGCTCTTGAAAGGAAACGCCGTCATTATCGGGGATATAAGTGCGTGGCAATGCCTCGGGGGCATGCCAAAGGCGATGCCCACCGCGAAAGAAAAAAACACCATAAGGCGTACTCACCGTGGTTGGAATATCAGCGAACAGATTATCTTTTCCGAAGGCTGAGAGCCGGACAATGCGTGGCCCCGCCTCGGCAAGAAATTCCAAACTTAACAGACCATTATTTAGAATACGGGTGGGGAGACCTTGAAAATCACTCATGCTTCATCTTCGGATATATCCAGGGGTAATCTCACTGGAATGCCATTTCCTTTTGCCGACTTTTGGAGGGCTAATATAATTTCTTGATCTAATCTTGCCTGTTCACCACCATAAGTAGGGACTGTATCATTCCGAACCGCATTCACTAGGCTCATTAAACAACCGGCGACGCCGATCTCATCGTCATGCCATTGTATACCGTGTCCCATTATTGCTGGTTTGAAGGGGTTTTCCCAGCGAACAATGGGGTGCTCCGGGTTGCCTGTGTGAGCGATCATTGCCACCAGAGCTCCCCCATCGACTCTTTCAAATTGCCTTTCAACCGTAATAAATTGTGGAGCTTGTCCATCCGGAGAAAGCAATGTTAATTGTTCGTCTATATCTATCCCAATCCCAACCGAAATTCCCATTCCTTTTTCTGCCAAAAACCTGCTGCTCCGCCACCAGCGCAGTGCCGAATCATATCCTACATCTGTCCAGTGGAAAATCCCTAATTGCCCATTCTCAAAGGTTATGATCCCATGTTCTTGCGATTCTACGCGCGGGCCAAATTCACCTCCCAACCTGGACCAATGGGGCATGAGATGATTGCGTTGCATAGCCCCGACAACTTGGACAGGCCTGGCATCAAATCCCAAATAACTTCGCAGGACACTGACGCCATGGTAACCATGGCCGGCAAAATCATTGAATGCGGTATATACCTGGCCGAATAGTCCGGACTCCAACAGTTTTAGTTTTAACTGTTCCAATGGTCGACGGTGAAATTGTTCCGCAACCTCAACTTTTAACCCGCGCTGGCGCCCGGCACGGATAATCGCATCCGCCTCGCTCAGCTTGTGAGCAATTGGCGTTTCAAGCAGGACATCCAATCCATGCTCAATTGCCATTAAACCCACTACACCATTGGCGTGATATGCCACGCAAACAATACCGATCTGAGGGGCCGTCTCATCGATGAGTTTTTCAATATCCGTAAACCAGGGAACACCCAAGCCTTCACCAAGTTTTTTTGCAGACTCTAATGACCGCCCCCATACTGAGACAAGGGTCACATCACCGGGAAGGGCCTTAAGCATTGGCCCATACAAATAACCCGATCGGGCAGCTGTACCGATGATTGCAACTCGGATTGGTTGTACACCTTGATCAAGATTCATTTATTGGATCTCATCTAATAAATATTTCAGTCAGCGGTGATTACTTCTCAAAGACGCCAAATCAGCGATTCCTGAAAAAGGAGTAATATAAATCATTCCAACGCAGTTCTTTCTTGAACACAGACAAGCGGGTTTGCTCATCAATCAGCAGCATTTCAATTCCCGCCATTTCGGCAAAGTCCTGCATGTGTTCTGAGGTTACATCATAACTGAAACTGGTGTGATGCGCACCCCCGGCGAGGATCCACGCTGCGGCGGCAGTCTTAAGATCCGGCCTGGGTTGCCACAGAGCGCGTGCTACGGGTAGTTTTGGCAGGGGCGCTTCGGTCGGGACGACGTCCACTTCGCTGACGATCAGCCGGAAGCGTTGTCCCAAGTCTACCAGTGAGGCTGCAACCGCAGGTCCAATTTGTGAGTCGAAGATCAGGCGCACCGGGTCTGCTTTCCCGCCGATCGAGAGCGGCAGGATTTCAACTTTGGGCCTGGTGGCAGCAATCGAAGAGCAGATTTCCAGCATGTGTGCACCCAGTACTTTATCGCCTGACGGGCTAAAGTGATAGGTGTATTCTTCCATGAAACTGGTGCCTTTTTTCAGGCCGGTGCTCATAACTTTCATGGCACGCACAAGCGCCGAGGTCTTCCAGTCGCCTTCCGCACCAAAACCGTAGCCGTCCGCCATCAAGCGCTGAACAGCCATGCCGGGCAGTTGCGCCAGCCCATACAAATCTTCGAAGGTGGTGGTGAACGCCTTGAAGTTGCCGGCTTCGAGGAAATGCCGCAACCCGAGCTCAATGCGAGCCCCTTCACGTAGGGACTGGTGTTTCTCACCGTCCGGCAGAAGGTCGGGAACGACATCATAGAGGTCCAGGTATTCCGTGACCAGCTGGTCAATATCTGTGTCCCTTACCTGGTTGACGGTCTTGACCAGGTCGCCGACGCCAAAACCGTAAACGCTGTATCCCAGCTGGATTTGGGCTTCGACCTTATCGCCCTCGGTCACGGCCACGTCGCGCATGTTATCGCCGAAGCGGGCGACTTTTCCGGTCTGGGAATCGTGCCAGGCGCTTGCGGCGCGCGTCCAAACGCCCAGGCTGGCCTGAACATCATCGTCCTGCCAGAAACCGACGACAACTTTGCGGTCCAGACGCATGCGGGTTCCGATGAACCCAAACTCCCGGTCGCCATGGGCAGACTGGTTGAGATTCATGAAATCCATATCGATCTCAGACCAGGGAATCTCACGATTGAACTGGGTATGTAAATGAACAAACGGTTTCTTTAATAAGCCCAGACCCGCGATCCACATTTTGGCCGGGGAAAAAGTATGCATCCAGGTAATCAACCCGATGCAATTACTGGTCGAATTGGCTTCCAGGCACAATTCACGGATGGATTCAGGGGTCGTCAGCACTGGCTTGAAAACCACCTTGACGGGGATATGGGTTGACACATTCAAGGTTTCAGCAATCTGTTTGGAGTGCTCGGCAACCTTTTCCAGCGTCTCTGGGCCATAAAGGTGCTGACTGCCAGTTACAAACCAGACTTCAAACTGCTTAAGATCCAACATGATTTTCTCCTCATAAAGCGATGATGTAAAACTACTGTCCCGTGCTGGAACCGGGACTACTGTCCGTATTGTTCCTTGTAGCGTTTGTGCAAGCGGGCGACCATTTCGTCCGGGATGGGGATCAATTCACCCAACTGCATGGCATAATAGACCGTGCGAGCCGCATCCTCGACCATCACTGCGGCCTTGACGGCAGCCCTGGCCGACTTGCCAACCGTAAACACGCCGTGGTTCTGCATCAAAATGGCGGGACTGGTGCCAATTGAGCGTACGACCTCCATGCCAATGGTTTCGTCGCCTATTGGGGCAAACCGGCCGAGAGGGATCTCGCCTCCAAACTCATCACAGATGGCGGTCAGCACCGGCGGGATGGGCTTGCCGACTGCTGCGAAGGCCGTGGCGAATGGCGAATGGGTGTGGACGATGCCATTCACGTCCGGACGTTGACGGTAAATATAGAGATGGGTGGCCGTGTCAGACGACGGCTTCAGTGTGCCCTCCACAATCTTTCCGTCCAGATCGAGCACGACCATCTTGTCCGGGGTCAGGTCAGGGTACATCACACCGCTCGGCTTGATAACCACCAGCCCGCTCTCCGGGTCGCGGCTGCTGATATTGCCACTGGTCCAGACGACCAGATTGTTGCGTGGCAATTCCTGATGCAGTTCGCAGACTTCCTTGCATAATTTCTCAAGCAGCATATTACACCTCGGGTTTGACCTTGATCCATTCACCTAAGCAATGCTTTTATTACGAATAACGTATTTTAAGAACCTTGAGCCGCTTCATGACATCATTTTCACCGCGGCCGAAATAATCGTGCAATGTCACATACTCTGCAAAAAGCTTATCATAAATGGCTTTGTTCTCTGCAATGGGCTGGTAGCTTTCTTCACGCAAGCGAGCCATTCTAAGACTGGCGTCCATAATGGAGTCATACCCACCCACAGCAGAACCGGCCGCGACTGCTCCATGCATTGCCGAGCCGACTGCACCAATTTGGGTGGCCTCGGGGATGTAGATCGGCAACCCTGTAACATCCGCATAAATTTGCATCAGAAGTTTGTTGCGATCGGGTAACCCGCCTGTGGCCACCAATTCCCGGATGGGCACATTGTTCTTCTGGAAGGTTTCCACAATCAGTCGCGTGCCGTAAGCCGTGGCCTCGATCAGGGCGCGGTAAATTTCCTCGGGTTTGGTCAGCAGGGTCATCCCCAACATCATCCCGGTCAGGTCGACATCCACCAACACCGAACGGTTGCCATTCCACCAATCGAGAGCCAAAAGGCCACTCTCGCCGGGCTTTTGGGCAGCAGCTTTCTCTTCCAGCAGTTGATGGATTCTGATGCCGCGCTGACGGGCTTCCTTTTCATAGGTTTCGGGTACGCAGGTTTCGGTGAACCACTGGAAATGGTCGCCCACACAGGATTGTCCGGCTTCAAAGCCGGGTTTATCAGGTAATATGCCGTCCATAACCACGCCGCACATGCCTGGAACGATTTCTTCGCTTTCGCCAATCACCATATGGCAGATGGAGGTGCCCATGATCATGACCATCCGTCCACTTTCGGTGACAGTCGCCGCAGGCACAGCCACGTGGGCATCCACGTTTGCAACCGCCACAGCAGTGCCCACTTTCAAGCCTGTCCACTGCGCGGCTTGTTCGGTAATGCCACCTGCCCTGGTTCCCAAAGGCAGGATGTCTCGTTTCATCTTCTCGTCCACAATATTCTCCAGACGCGGGTCTAGCGCCTTGAAGAATGCTGCGGGCGGGAAACCTTCGGACTTGGACCACATGGCTTTGTATCCCGCCGTGCAGGAGTTGCGCGTCTCCACTCCGGTCAACTGCCAGACGACCCAGTCGGCAGCTTCGAGAATACGGTCCGCGGCTGAGTAGACATCGGAAGCCTCATTGAGAATTTGCCAGACCTTGGGAAAGAACCATTCGGAGCTGATCTTGCCGCCATAACGATCGAGAATTTTTCCAAATCCAGCCTCGCGGGCAATGGCGTTGAGTTGATTCGCCTCGGGTTGGGCGGCGTGGTGCTTCCACAGTTTGACCCAGCTATGGGGGTTATCCCGCCATTCTGACAGGAAACAAAGCGGGGTGCCATCAGCCCGGGTAGGCAGCATGGTGCAGGCCGTGAAGTCAATTCCCACTCCGATGACATCTGATGGATCAACGCCACTCTCCTTTAACACTACCGGGATAGTATTCTTGAATACCTCAATATAATCATTAGGATCCTGCAGCGCCCAGTCCGGTTCAAGGTGGATATTGGTGCCAGGCAGGTACTCGTCGATCACCCCATTGCGATATTCATGCACGGCGGTGGCCAGTTCTTTTCCGTTGGAAACATCCACGATCACGGCACGCCCTGAGAGAGTGCCAAAATCGACGCCAACTGCACATTTCATAACTACCTCCTACATTTCGATAATGACCTTGATACCTTCACGCCGTTGTGCGACCGCAAAAGCCTCGCTGGCTTTCACCAGCGGAAAACGATGTGTTATCAGTGAGCGCACATCCACCCGCCCTCTGGAAACCAACTCAATCGCACGCGGGTAGGTATGTTTCATGCGCCGCACCATTTTAATGGTCAACCCCTTGCGGCGTGCCACCGAGGCAGGAAACGACGTGCGGTCGTTGGCCGGGATACCCGCCAGGATGACTTTTCCTCCCGGGAGAACGGCTGCAAATGACATTTCGACCGCCTCCTGCTCTCCGGCGACTTCGAATGCGATGTCCACACCGCGGCCGCCAGTCGCCGCCATCACTTCTTGGATCTCGGATCCGCCTTCCGCCAAAAATGCTTTCGTCGCCCCCAGGGCGCATGCCGCTTCCATCCGGTGGACGAGTTTGTCTGTTGCAACGATGGTTGCCGCACCGGAGAGTCTGGCCAACTGGACGATCAGCAAACCAATCGCCCCGCAGCCGAATACTCCGACCGCCACCCCGGCCTTGAGATGAGCCAGGTCCACGGCATGGATGGCTACTCCCAGCGGTTCGAGCATGGCTCCGTCGGCATAGGTCAGTGAATCGGGGATGGGGAAGAAATTTTTCTCGTCCCAGGCCATCCATTCGCACAGTGCACCATCCCGGGCTCCGTGCCCGGCAAAGGCCACCCGTTCGCACAAATTGGGATGCCCGTGCTGGCATAGCTTGCATTGCCTGCACGGGATGGCCGGGTCAACCGCCACGCGCTGGCCGCTATCGATGATCCCCGCAAATTCGTGGCCCAGCACCAGCGGGTGTTCAAGCTGCGCATCCCCAATCCCGCCTTCTGAAAACCAGTGCAAATCCGATCCACAAATACCCACGGCCTTCACCTGCAACATTTTCTCACCTGTGCCGGGAATCGGATCAGGTTCATCGTGCAGGCGGAGGTCAGCGCGAGCATGCAGACGAATTACCTTCATGGAATTTGCTCACCTTGAGCATCAATAGAGCGCTCAGTCATAGAGAAACCAGTCGGGCGGATAATGCTCACTGTCACGATGTAATCCGCCCCAGGTACGGTCAATAGAATCCCGCCTAACCATTGCGATGCAGGGGGCAGCGTCGGCAGGGAAACATCCCCTTCGGAGAACTTTGTGCTGCCGTCTGGTGAAGTTACTGCCCAGTGCAGAATATACCCGCGCAAGGTATAAACCGGCAAATCTACATCCACAGGGCCGCGGGTGTGCAATGTAACTGTAGCTGTACGCTGGCCGTCAACTGTCGGGGATAGAGTCAGCGAGTCGATCAGCGCCGGCTTGAAAACAACCTTTACCGACAGTTTGGCTGATTGCGTCATCCATTGTGCCATTTCCTGCGAATGTTTTGCTACTTCTTTCAATGCGGCATCACTGTACAGATGCTGGCTTCCTGTAACGAACCATACTTCTAATTCTTTTAGGTTTACCATAATCTACTCTCCTCGTGAAATCGGATGATCAATTTAATCTTTAATGACCTGTCACCTCTGCTTATTGACAAGCTCTTGTGCACGCGAGGCGGCAGAGGCTGCATCTGGAGTATATAAATCTGCTCCGATGTCTGCCGCATATTTTTCCGTAACTGGTGCACCGCCGATCATCACTTTCACCTGATCTCGTAAACCTGCTTCACCAAGCAAGAGGACCACGTCTTTCATGCGCGGCATGGTGGTCGTCAACAGCGCAGAACAAGCGACAAAGTCTGGGCGATGTTCTTTTACCGCCTCGACATATTTTTGAGGGGAGATATCCACACCCAGATCAACCACCTCGAAACCAGCGCCTTCTAACATCATCCCGACAAGATTCTTACCGAGGTCGTGTAAATCTCCCTGGACCGTGCCGATGACAACTTTACCGAGCGCTTGAATATTTGCTTTGATCAGGTGCGGGCGCAGGAGCGTTAACCCGCTCTTCATGGCGCGTGCAGCGATCAACATTTCGGGGACGAAATATTCACCACACTCGAACATGCGGCCGACCTCTGCCATGCCATTGATCAAACCTTCCTTGAGGATCTGCTCGGGCGGCAGGCTCTCCAAAAGCGCTTTTTGCATCAGCTCCTGGGTAAGAACCATATCGCCGTCAATCACACTTTTTCGTAAGTCATTAAGTATGCTCATTTTTCTGCTCCTATTCTTTGTTTCGATAACCGGGTTGGCTTTGAAGCAGTTCGACAAAAGCAAGCATGTTTTCCAGCGGAACATCGCCTTCCACATCATGCGCAGGTGCAAAGATGTAGCCTCCCTCCCTTCCCAAGGCCAGCAAACGACGAGTCTCTGCCCGGACATCTTCCACGCTCCCGTTAGGCAATGTTTTTTGGGTGGACAACCCGCCGTGAAAAACCAACCGGCCATGGTAGCGTTGGATAAGCGCGGCTACATCCATGACTTCCGGCTGGAACGGATTGAAGCAATCTAAACCGATGCCAATCAAATCGTCAAACAATTCGTCAACATCACCGCACGAATGGATAAAAACGTACTTCCCCCCTTTATGGACCGCGGCATACATGCGCCCAAGTACAGGATAGATGAAATCGCGCCACAGCTTCGGCCCCATTTGCAGGCCGCGCTGTTGTCCCCAGTCGTCACCAAAATAGACCGCGTCGATATCGTACTTCAATGCCTCCTGCACCTGAGCAATGTTGTAATCCGCAATCGTATTCAACAATTCATGAACGAACTCGGGATAGTCGTAGAAGTCCATCAACAGGTTCTGCATGCCTCGCAATGTCCACGCCCGTTCATACAGCGAAAACCCAATCTGGAACACGCGGAAACGGTTGCCATACCTCGCAATCCGACCGGTAATGTCATCAAAAAAACGCCGGTCGAGCGGATCGGGGAAGGAATAATGCTTCAATGTTGGCTCAGGCAGAACACAACCCTCGACATTTCCAATATCCTTGTCAATGCTGCGGTCCCAAACCACTCCAAAAACATCCTGCACACGATTGTTGCCTAATTCAGTGAAAAAGCCGATGTCGCTGCCTAACTTCAGCAAATGATCGTGCAAGGCATCCTCCAGTTCGACTGGGCTGAAATGGGATCGCAATTTCGCCTTGGCTTCTTTGGTAAAACCAAATGACCAGGGCACATATGACGGCTTTCGCCCCTCAAGAACCATTTTAATAACTTCACGCTCCGTCATCATCAGCCTATTCTACCGCTAGTGATGGAACTGCTCACGAATAAAGTGAGCGGTAGGGTGTATGTGTAATCGTGTTGATCATCGCCCAAAAGTTTTCAAGCGGGGTATCCAGTTGAACGGAATGAGTAGGAGCCAGAATCAGTCCGCCGTTATATCCAACGGTTTCCAGCCTCATCTTTATTTCGTTCGCAACATCTTGCGGGGAACCAAAAGGTAACGTGTATTGCTCGTCAATGGTTCCCCAGAAACAGAGTTTGTCACCGTATTCTTTCTTGATTTTGGCGGGGTCCATTGATGCAGGCTGGATCGGGTTGAGCACATCCAACCCGATCTCGATCAACTCAGGGATGATGGGTTCAACATTTCCGTCCGTATGATAGGCTACTTTCAGATTGGGGTTGATTCCCTTCAATTCAGCAATAAAATATGCCATGCGTGGTTTAAAGTATTTCTGCCACATGCGCGGAGAGATCATCATCTGATTTTGGGCACCCATATCATCCCCCAAATAAATCATATCCACGCCCATCTCAACCAGTTTTTTTGCTGCAGTCAAATGGTAGTGGTAGGGGATATCGAACAGGTGATTTGCCAGGTCAGGATTCCTGACCATATCCATCAACGTCTGATTCAATCCACGCAAGGCCCAGGCGGTCTCAAAAATGGTAGTGACCGTTGAACCCACAATCCAATACTCCGTCTTGAAATCCTGAATCATCTGCTCTGCTGCCTGGTACAACTCCGGGCGATTGGGGTCTGGCGCACAATAGCCACTGATGACGTTTTCATCCGCAAGGGGATGTTTGCAAATTTCGGTATACTGACCAGTCCCGAATGGTGTCTTGTATGGAATAATATTCCAACCAATTCCCCATTCATCTGTATAAGGCTTGGTATCCATGTAGTAGGAATTGGCCCATCCCACGGAGGTAATCAACACATCTTCCCCAATGGCGCGCTCAATCGCGTAGGTGTTACCACCCCCGTGAGGATTATGCGCCTTGAGGTTTTGGATGCCCTTTTTTTCTTGCAGGCGGGCTGCAAATTCCGGAGTAAAGCCGACCTGAAAAGGACAACGATCGGGCTTTTCGTGATTGAGCGCTAATTCGACACGTTCTCTGGATTTCATCATGGCTATTTTTCATTTCCAGATAACTTCTTAAAATCAGTGAGTATCAAAACTTCTCGGGGAGCAATGGTGACTTGCCCCGTAAAGTTCTTGCCACTCAGCAGGTCAAAGCATGCAGACTTTAGAGTAATATCCTGTGCTTCAGGATGATGATTAAGCACAAAGAGCAGCCGCTTTTCGCCCTGCCACCGCTCAGTAACTTCAACACCAATGGGGGTTTCCATCAAGCGGGCGTCTTCTGGCCAGCGTTCTTCAGGCCAATGTTCGGGGTAATAATCGGCACCGAAATAGAACATAAATATTTCTCCTAAATTAGTTGAACAATGGTTCAAAATCACTCGCTCGAGAAATTAACTCTGCCTGTTCCAAGGCGGACAGCTCTTTAAAATTTTCACAAGCATCCAAAATAGCAGGCAGCAGGGAAACGTCTCCGGCAGTACAAATTCCGGTAATCGGTTGAGAAAGGGCAAAGTTGATGCCTTTCTGGATCCATTCCTTTTCGGTAAAGGGCTGGTACCAGGTTGGATTCGTTTTTTGTTTTTCGCCCCAGGGACCCCTGGCTATACTTTTAATAATCATGGTGCCAATATCCCGATTTGCACATTGAGCTAATAATTCTTCCGCACGCTGTCGGTAGTCTGGGTCACTGTATAAAATAAAATTTATTGGAAATAGCACCGAATCAAAATCAAACCGTCGCAAAGCTTCTAGAAGAACACCAGGTACTTCCAACCCATGTCCCGTGATCCCGATATATTTTAGTAAGCCTTCTTCCCTGGCTCTTAGCACGGCCTCTAATGCTCCTCCGGTACTTGTAATTAGATCAAGGTCTGCCATATTACAAACGGCATGAAATTGATAAAGATCGAATGAAGCTGTCCTTAGAAGATCCAAGGAGTGCCGAAGTTCATCGTGGGCAGTCTCTTTCGTACGTTGCATTGTTTTACAGCCCAAGAAAAAACGATCCCGTTCGGTTTCCATCCAAGGACCCAGGCGCTCCTCAGCCTGACCATAACCTGGGGCTACATCAATATGGTTAATCCCAGAGGCGATCACCAATTCCATCGTTTGGTCAGCTTGCTTTTGGGATATCTCATAAAAAGCCGCAGCACCAAATATCGCCAGTGTACTTTCATGGTTTGTTCGACCAAATCTTCTTTTTTTCAATTTACGCTCCTTTAAAAATGGCGAAAGCCCGAGCCGGGTTCTTTTGAGTAATTATCTCTACCTCATTTTCTGAAACACCCAGAGAGTGTAGTTTTGGAATAAACTCTGTCACCAAATCTGTAAAGCCTCTTATCCCTGCCTCAGGCGACCCGCCCGGACTACCGGGCTGATACCAACCCGCATCATGAGATAACAAGATATGATCAGAGAATCCGGCCTCAATCAACGCCAGGGTGAAATCTAAAAGCTCCTCTTGGGATTGCCAATCAGCACCAATCGCATCGAATTCTACAAATACGCCCAGCCTGGCCGCTTCCAAGTGCTTACGTTTATCCTTTTCGCTATTGGCATGAACCCAGATAAAGCGCTGGAGATCCAACCCTTTAGAGCCTAGAATTTCAATTTCATCTTGAAACAATCTGCCGCCGATGGTGTGGCTCGCAATGACCACCCCCGTACGTTGACTTGCGATCACGGCAGCCTGGAGATTACGAGCTTCAAGAGGTGTAATGCCATCATCGCTGACTGCAAGCTTGATAAAGCCAGCTCGAATACCGGTGCCGTCCATCCCAATTTCGATATCGCTGATCCAATTCTCAGCCAGCTCTGCAATACTCATTTCCTTAAGCGATTTAGGTACATAAGCATCACGATAAACACCTGTTGGTGCAATCAAGTGGATGGACGTCTGTTCCGCCAAACATTGTAGAACAGGTATATTACGACCCACACCAACCGTAGAGCATTCCACCAATGCCGTCACCCCGGCTTGCTCGGCTTGCTGTAAAAATGGCTTCATAACCCTGACTACGTGATCCGGGTCTGCTTGGGCATAATCGGGAACATGCGGTCCGCGTAAATCCGTGAAGAGATGTTCATGAGGCAAAATCAATCCAAGATCATCCACAAGAACTTGTCGAATAACTGCTTGCAAATATTCCGAATTCATGATTCTTCACTCCAGGCTGGTCAATATAAATATATCTATCGATCGTGGCAAGAATTTATCGGAAATCTGGCTGACTTCAGGCATGACCATCTATTCACCAGTAAAACATAAATTTCATTATTTTTAATAACAAATATGTGAAAACTGCGATGCCGTGAGGCTCCAGTTTCAATTCATCGTTCAACCCGTGTTTGCCCAAATACTCACGCGCTGGCCGGGGCAAGGAGACAGATTGCTCAGTACACTCGTGTTAGATGACAATGTAAGCTACCTGTATTTGAGCATTCGTGCGTTTGCAGGCCTCTACCCTGATGGGGGTCTCCATGGCCGGTTTATACCAGCGGCTTGAGCAATACGACGATTGAGGAATGAACCTTTCTGATGTAGTGTAATGCATTAATTAGCCTTTGACAGCACCGGCTGTAATACCTTCCGCGAAACGACGCTGGAAGATCAGAAATATGATCAACAGAGGAATCAGGCTTATCACAGACATGGCCATCAGTTCACCCCAACGTGTCAATCCTGCACCACCGGTTAAGGAATTGATCGCTACAGTGATTGTCCAGTTTTGCGGGGATTTCAGGTAAATGAGCGGTCCCAGGTAATTGTTCCAACTTCCCATGAAAAAGATCAAACCCAACCTGCCCCGCTGGCGGGGTGTCAGGATTTCCACTCCGAATCAACTAAACTTTCTGCGCAAAACAGCCTGCAACGCGACCGAGGCAACAATGATGAAACCGTAAATGAGCTGTGTCCAGTAGGCCATCCAGCCCGAGGCGACAATACCCGGGTTGATCAAGGCGATGATGAACGCCGCCACCACGGTTCCAAAGATGGTACCCGTGCCGCCGAATACGGAGGTACCGCCCAGGAAGACCGAGGCGAGCGTATTCAGCAGATAACCGTCCCCCAGAGTAGGCCAGAAGAATAAAAGCTGTTCGCTGACCACAAAACCTGAAAAAGCGGCCATCAGGCCGACCAGCGCAAAGGTCAAGATCTTGGTACGGCCGGTATTGACGCCCATCAGCCTGGCGCTTTCAACATTGTCACCGGTGAGATAGACATGCGCCCCGAACTTGTGGCGGTTCAAGAAAAACCAGGCAATTAGGCCAAAAACAATGGTCCAGATGAACGGCATAGGAATGGGACCGATCTTGCCAACCAACAGGGGATACAAGATGGTACTTTTTACCTCCGACATACCCACCCCCTGGCCGTTGGTCACCACCAGTACCACACCCCGCCAGAGGAACTGGGTTCCGATTGTGGCGACCAGGGAAGGAACGCCCAGACGGACGACGATCAGACCGTTCAATAACCCAGCCAACAGACCGGCCAGTAGGCAGGCGAGGAAACCCAGCCAGACATTCTGGGTTACTCTGAAGGTGATGGAATATGCGGCCACACCCCAAGCCATCACCGAGGTGAAGGACAGGTCCATCTCCTTGACGATGATGACCAGCGTCAGGGGGATCGCCACCAGGGCAAAGAAGGGGGTCGTCAACATGAGCGAGTTGTAGATGGCATAGCTCTTAAAAGTAATAGGGGACCGCCATAAGAAGAATGTCCAGATGAGAATTCCGACCAGCGTGAGGGCGATCTGGAGTGACCACCTGCGCAGGAAGCGGGTGAAGCTTCTGGTCTTTGTCACCGGTGAAAGCGGTTTTCCTTCAACTATGGAATTCATTTGACGTGCCTCCATGCATCTCTCATCAGGCTGCTTTGCCGTTATCTTCGAGGTTGCCTGTCCGGGCCACACGATACAGCCGTTCAAGTAATTCGTCCATGGAAAGTTCATTTTTCATATACATGCCGGCAATGGTGCCGCGATCGAGCACAACAATCCGATCCACCACCGGATAGACATGGAAGATATTATGGTCGATAAAGATGCACGATTTCCCGGCGGCCTTGATCCCGTCGACAAATTCCAGGCATTTTTTGGTCTCAGTTAGGGATAAGCCCATCGTCGGTTCGTCAAGGATGATGAGCTCCGCCTCAAAATAGAGGGCGCGGGTGATCGCCACCCCCTGGCGTTCGCCGCCCGAAAAAGTCCCGACCGACGATTCCGGCGAGACTGCCGAAGAAGTAAAGCCCATTGCAGTATTCATCAATTTTTGGGTTTCCCTGGTCATTCCCCCAATATCCAGCAATCCCCAACGGTTGGAAAGTTCGCGTCCCATAAAAATATTGCGCCACAAGGACTGCTGATCCGCCAGGGCGCGTTCCTGGTAGACCACCTCGATCCCCATGTCCCGCGCCATCGGGACAGAGAGGTTATCCATCTTTTTGCTCTTCCAATAAATCTCACCACCCGAGTCCGGTGGATGATAACCGGTGATGATCTTCACCAAGGTTGATTTGCCGGCGCCGTTATCGCCGAGCAGACCAACAATTTCATTGCTCCCCACCTCGAAGTTCACATGATGGAGTGCGGTTACTTCCCCAAACGTCTTTGAAACGTTCTTCAACTGGAGTAGATGGTCCATTGGGTTTCCTCGATTTTCAGATGTGGTGCGAGGGTTCTATTCCTCGCACCACGATCCAACGAACAAGCCTCCGTGGCCTCGAGAACCACAAAGGCCATGCCTTACCTAGCGAATATTCTTCGCCGCGAGCGGAGCAATGAAGTCGACGTTGCTCACATCGACAAAGCCCGCGCCGGTGTTGATATCCAGGCCAGAGAAACCGTAGACCTTGGTCAAGCAGATTTGCAGAATGGGCAAATAACCCTGCAACCATGGCTGCTGGTCAATGACCAGATTCATCCAACCAGCCTTGATGGCATCCGTAGTGGCCGCCGAGAGGTCGAAGCCTGCCATCTTGATGTCGCCCGGGTTCTTGCCAGCGGCCTGCAGGTAGGTCGCGGCAGTAGCGGTCAGACCACCGTGATCGGTCACGACCACTTTGACATCCGGGTGCGAGGAGACGTAACCAGTGAAGGTCGCCGTGCCAGAAGCCGGGTCAGAGTTGGTTGCGGCGTCGATCTCAATGTAATCTACTGTAAGGTTGGCTTCGTTGAAGGCGTCGATTACGCCCTGCGTGCGCTGGCCGCGGCTGGGCTGCGAGAGCAGACCCCAAACCATGGCGCGATCCCCAGACACCAATCCAAAGCGCTTGACAGCTTCAGCGCCCAGAGCATGACCAGCATCATAGTTCTTGGCACCCACATAACCAAAACCATTGGCCGTATACTTCGCTTGAGCCAGGGGCAGTTCGGTGTTCTGGCTGGTGACGATAATACCATTTGACTCAGCAGTGTCAATGAGCGAATCAAACGAAGCGTCACCAGGATGGCCCATGACAGCGATTCCGTCCGGTTTCGTCGCGGCTACTTCGCTGAACTGCTGAGTCATTTTCTGAGTATCCCAATCAGACCAGACATAGTCCACCTTTGGACCCAGGTCGGCCTGTGCCTGCAAGGCGCCGTTATATACGTTCACGGCGAAGACGCCGCCTGCCGGTCCGCCGGGGAAAAAGACAATGTGGACATTGGAGCACCACTTCGCATCAGTCGGGGCAGCAGTGGAAGCCGCCTTCGGAGCACAACCTGACAGCACCATGCTGAAGACGACTATCAGTATAAAAATCTTAAGTAGGTTATTTTTGCCGTACATTTTCTTCTCCTTTATGAACTTGATAGGGTTGAGATATAATCAATTGGCGCAAATAAACTCGTCTTGAAACACGAGAGTATTCGCCCGCTCCGGAAGTGCTCTCTTCGGCCTCAAATCAATAAGAGCACTTCCTTTTTTATTTTATAAGTCAATATCACCTCCTTTTTATGGTGTCTGCGAACTTTGACGAATGATCAATTCCGGTAGGATTGTTATATACTTCGGCTCGATCACATCATCAGCCATAAACTTATTCTCGACTAACCTGACCAACTCCTCGACAGCAATGCAACCTAATGCATTCTGGTTTTGATTCACCGTCGATAATGAAGGGCAATAGAATTCAGACTCGGGGATCCCATCAAACCCAATAACCGCCAGATCATCCGGGATCTTCTTGCCCTGCTCAAATGCAGTTCGTAATACGCTTAGCGCCATTTGGTCATTTCCAACAAACAACCCGTCCATCCCTGGAAATTTCTCTAACAATTCTATGAAGGCAATTTTTCCACTTCTGGAGGACCAATTTCCCTCTGCCCACATATGTGTTGATGGTTTATATCCCGCATCCGATAATGCTGCTTCCCAGCCCAGCTTGCGCTGACGTGCCTCCCACCAATCGAGCGGACCTGTTATGTGGCCGATATTTTTCTTGCCCAGACTGATCAAATGCTCTGTTGCCATCCTTGCACCGAGGTAATTATCTATTGAGACAATGGAAACATCCTCCCGTTTCTCCATCGTCAGAAATATTATTGGGATATCAATTTCGGGCAGAAGATCCCCTAACCAATTTCTATTGTCCTCAATTTCAGGTGCAGCCCAAATAATTCCATCCACCTGATGAGATTGAAGCCACCCCAACAATGGGTGAACATTGTTTGCGCTGAAGCTTGCGAGCTCCTTGAGCAGCAGGCCATAGCCCATTTCTTCGGCTTTACTGGTTATCCCGCTTAAAGTCCTGGAGGGTCCGATGTACTTAAGCCCCGCTGTCACGACACCGAAAATGTAGCTTTTTTGTCGGCTCAGGCTTCGGGCAATCGCACTCGGGTGATAGCTTAAACCCTCAATAATTTCTTGAACGCGTTTTCTTGTCTCCGCTGAGACATCTTGGCGATTATTTAGCACGCGCGAAACTGTTTGCCTTGAGACTCCAGCTTTTTTTGCTACGTCATAGATGGTTATTTTATTCTTATCCGTCATGAGGTAATTCCCAAGTAATATTGTTATGTGAGCGGTACCGTGAGCGGTCACGTGACCGCTCACATATATAATAGCAAAATCCTGGAACCGAGTCAAGAGGTTTAAGGTAATCTGACAATTAAGACGGGTTTTGGTTCTCTGTTTTTTATCTACAAAAGAAACTAGGGTAGCTGAGATATCAGATCGGCTAGACTCCTGCCAGCAAAGCCCCCGATAACAGCTATCCCCCAAATTTGGTGCGGAAACGTAGAAAAAGACCCCTAGATATGAGGGAGCTAAACAAGATTGGAAGCAATGGAAAAACACCCGCCTGGCTCATATTCGGTTATTTCAGCCTATTTTCCCCATCCCCACGAAAATTCCCAAAGACCCGCTGGTTGCGAGATGTTTGCAAAATTGTGCAAGTGGTAAAATTGACGGATATGCCCACCCTGGAAGAGTCCGTCCGCAAAACCCTGAAATACAACATCACCGTCAACCTGCTGGACGGTGCTTTTTATGGTTTGGGCTGGGGATTCGGTTCCGTCGGAACCATCATTACTCTCTTCGTCAGCCGGATGACCCACTCGGCTGTGTTGATTGGGCTTATCCCCGCCATCCACGCCGTCGGGTGGCAGTTGCCACAGTTGTTCATGGCAAACTCGGTGTCGCGCCTGCGGCGCTACAAGCCGATGGTGATGTGGATGACCATCCACGAGCGCCTCCCTTACCTGGGATTGGCGCTCGTGGCCCTTTTCATGACCACGCTGGGAAATAAAGCCGCCCTGGGTTTGACATTCATCATGCTTATCTGGCAGGGACTGGGGGCCGGGTTCACTGCCAACGGCTGGCAAAGCATGATCGCCAAGATTATTCCGTCCGACTGGCGCGGCACTTTCTTCGGTGCACAGGCAGCGCTGGCAAACGTGTTGATGAGTATCGCAGCTGTCTCCGCCGGTTACATCCTGTACCGGGTCCATGATCCGCTCAATTTTACGGCTTGTTTCCTGCTGACCGTCGTCGGGATGGGACTCTCGATGATGTTCCTGGGTCTAACCCGCGAGCCGGTGGATAACGAAAAAACCGTCCCCAAATACCAGCCCTCTCCCTGGAAAGGCGGGCTGGAGATCCTGCGCCGCGACAAGAATTTCAGCGCCTTCCTGGGTGTGCGCTTGCTCTCGCAGTTCGCCACCATGGGCTTCGCTTTTTACATCGTCTACGGCCTGCGCCGCTTCGGCATGAGCGACCTGACCGCCGGGTTCCTGACCGCCGCAGTGACCATCACCTCCACGATCGCCAACGCCTTGATGGGTTGGTTGGGAGACCGTCTCGGCCACCGCGCCATGCTCATCGCCGGGTCGGTTGCCGTCACACTTAGTTCGCTGATGGCTTGGGGCGCGCCATCCTTGAACTGGATGTACCCGGTCTTTATCCTTTCCGGGCTGGCGAACGTGGCCTACTGGACCATCGGCATGGCGATCACGACCGAGTTCGGGACCGAAGAAACCCGCCCAACCTACATCGGTTTGTCGAATACGCTGGTGGCCCCTTTCACGATCATCGCCCCTTTGCTCGGCGGCTGGATTGCCGATACGGCCGGTTTCCAGACTACGTTTATGGTCTCGGCTGTCGGCGGACTGGTCACCGCCGGCCTGTTGTTCTGGCTGGTGCGCGACCCGCGGCCGCGTCAGAATTGAGGGTCGAGACCTCCAAGGTCATAATAAAAATTGATAGCCCCTGACAGTATCATCGGGTAAAATCCAACCATCACATCCATCCATTAAACCACAAACCCCTTTATATAATGCCTGCCCCCGCTCTTTTGGGGTTGTGGTTAGGAAACGAGGTTCTCTATGCGACCAATCGCCATCATCGGGATCGGCCAGACCAAAATTGACGAACAGTGGGAAAAATCCATCCGCGAGATCGCCGTGGAAGCCATCTATGCCGCCCTGAAAGACGCCAGGCGTGAAAGCGCCGAGGGTCTCTTCGTTGGCAACATGATGTCGGGCATCCTCAACAGCCAGAACAACCTCGGTCCGCTCGTGGCGGACTGGGCCGGGTTGAAAATCCCCGCCGTCAAGGTGGAAGCGGCTTGCGGGTCCGGCGGGGCCGCGCTGCGCTCCGGGCTGATGGCGGTGGTCTCCGGGGAACTCGATTCTGCCCTCGTGGTGGGTGTTGAAAAGATGACCGACCGCCACCCGCACGAAGTCACCGCCGCTCTCGCCACCGCCGCGGACGCCGATTATGATGGCGAGATGGGCGTCTCGTTCGTCGGGCTGAACGCTCTCATCATGCGCCGCTACATGCACGAGTACGGCTGGAAGCACGCCGATTTCGCGCCGTTCGCCATCAACGCCCACGCCAACGCGCTGCACAACCCGTACGCCCGCCTGCACCATAAGATCACGCTCGAGGACTTCGAGAAGTCGGCCATGATTGCCACGCCGATCAACTTGCTGGACGCTTCGCCGATTGGGGACGGCGCGGCCGCGCTGTACATCGTCCCGGCTGATTCGATGCAGAGCAGCACCCGCATCCTGATTGCCGGTTCTGCATCCGCCACCGACACGATTGCCATCCACGACCGCTCCGAGCCGCTGTTCCTGACGGCGGCGGCCAAGTCTGCGCAGGAGGCCTACCGGCAGGCTGGTGTCGGCCCCGAGGATATTGACGTGTTCGAACTGCACGACGCTTTCACAATCATGTCGGCGCTCTCGCTGGAAGCCTGCGGCTTCGCCGAACGCGGACAAGGCCCGCGTCTCGGCCTGGATGGGAACATTACCCCGACGGGACGCATCCCGGTGATGACGCGTGGCGGCCTCAAGGCGCGCGGGCATCCCGTCGGCGCGACGGGGGTCTATCAGGTGGTCGAGGTGGTGCAACAACTGCGGGGCGAGTGCGGCGAGACCCAGGTCACGGGGGAGCGCATCGGCATGGCGCAGAACATCGGCGGTTCCGGCGCAACCGTTGTCACGCATATTTTGAAAGTGGGTTAACCCCCAACCCGGCCTCCCCCCGGTCTGGCGGGGGAGGGAAAAGTTCTTCCCCAGTATGCGGGGGGAGTTAGAGGGGGGCTAAATCACTTTTTGTTGTAAAATAGTCCCATGCGACTCAAATTCACCCGTCTCCTCATCCGCTTTCTGCTCCGCCTGCTGACGCGCATCGAACTGCGCGGCAGAGAGAATATACCCACTACCAGTAATTTCATCATTGCCGCCAACCACAACGGTCTGGTGGATGCCTTCCTGCCGTTCTACATCCTCAACAATAATAATCTCGTCCTGCTGGTGGGCGAAAAATGGGAGAAGCTGTCAATCATGCGCTGGCTCGGCCGCGGTTTGAATTTCCTTTTCGTTGACCGCTTCAACCCGGACCTGAAAGCCATACGAGAGGTGATAGTGCGCATGAAACACGGCGAAGTCCTGGTCATCACCCCGGAGGGAACGCGCTCCAAGGTCGGCCGCCTGATTGAAGGTAAGCCGGGAGTCAGTTACCTAGCCGCCAAGATGGGCTACCCGCTCGCTCCCGTCGGGATTAGCGGCACATTTGATAAAATCTTCTTTGGTCAGTTGAAACGGCTGCATCGCCCGAAAATCATCGTCAGCATTGGACCGGCGTTCAGCCTGCCTCCCCTCCCGAAAGAGGCTCAGGACCGCGACGAAGCCCTGAAGACCGACACAGATGAAATCATGTGCCGCATTGCCGCCTTACTTCCGCAGGAGCAGCGCGGCGTATACTCTGACCATCCGCGCTTGAAAGAATTATTGGAAAATCATCCTTAAATCCCGGCTAACCTTCAGGCTCAAAGGGGGTTTTATCCACGAGGGTACCTATGAAAAAATCCACCCATAAGATCTTCCGCTTCTTCGTCCGCGCCATTCTCAGCCTCATCGCCCGCGTGGAAATCATCGGCTTTGAAAACCTGCCTGCCGGCGGTTTCGTCATCGCCGCCAACCACATCGGACGGCTGGACGCGGCTCTCGCCTATTACGTCCTCGACCGGCCCGACATCCTCATGGTTGTGGCTGAAAAATATGAGAAATACGCCATTTTCCGCTGGCTGGTCAAACTGATCAACGGCATTTTCGTTGACCGCTACAACGCTGACATCCACGCCATCCGCGAGACCCTGCGCCGGCTCCAGCAGGGACAGGTGTTCACCATCACCCCGGAAGGAACACGCTCCAAATCCGGCAATCTGATCGAGGCCAAACCGGGCGGCATCTACCTGGCCTGGAAAGCGGGCGTGCCCGTCTTGCCCGTGGCGCTGACCGGTACCGAGGATGCGCTGGTGGTGGAGCGGCTGAAGCACTTCAAACGGCTGGACATCAAGGTCGTTGCTGGTCCCGCCTTCAGCCTGCCTCGAGAAGTCAAAGGCAAAGACCGGGACGCAGCCATGCAGCAATACACCGACGAAGTCATGTGCCGCATCGCGGCGTTGCTGCCCCCGGAGCGGCGCGGGGTGTACGCGGAGCATCTAAGGGTGAAGGAATTGTTGAGGCCCTAGAATAGGCCACTTGAAAAAGTCGTTCTAGCCGGGATGTGCAACGCATCTTCTATCGGCCTAAGGGTGTATTTGCCAGACTCTCCATGAAATTCCCCAAACTCCTCATCTTGATTTTCATCCCCCTGTCCATTGCTCTGTTCCTGGACAAGTTCCCCTATGGCGCGTACTTCGAGCCGGGGAGCCTGATCTATACCCTGTACGCCAGTTACTTCACCGACCTCGTTCAACCGTTTGGGTTGTACTTTGTGCTCTGCCTGTTCGAGCGTAGGCTGACCTGGGTGCGCCCGTGGTGGATCAAAGCGCTGATCGTCTTCCTCGTCCCGTCAGCAATGGAACTGCTCCAGGGTTTGGGGCTGAACGTGCTCGGTCGCGGCTTCGATCCGTTCGATTTTCTTGCCTATGCTGCCGGTGGTTTGCTGGCGGCGCTGGTAGAGCGGCAGGCGTTAGCGCGGCTTGGGTTTTGGTCACCCCCGACTCCGAACATCGTGGGTGAGGATTGACCACCCGTCCGAGAAGCAGGATTGAGAGAAAATATCCCACACACTTCTAAAGTGCGTGGGATATTCTTATCGGGGATCAACCACCCGCCCCATGAACAGGATCGACCCGCTGGGGACATCCCGGATGACGTAGAAAAATGGCTGGTCAATGGTCAGGACGATGCCCTCCGGCATCAGCGCCCCCGTCGTCATGAACACCACCACCGTCGCGGCGGCCGCTTCGGTGCCTTTTTCATCCACGGCGATGAACGCCTTGTGGATGGCATCGCTGATGACCAGGTCGCGCTGGCCGTCAATCCCGGAAAAATCCGCAGCGTACGGATCGAAGGCAGCCTGCATGCCCATGCCGGTCAGGATATCTTTCAATCCATACTGGGTCTCGAATGTAAATTTCGGCATGGAGAGGATGACCTCCTGCGGTTCCATCGCCGCGAGAATCTCTTTGTAGTGTTCCGCGGACAGGGTTGACTCGAAAGTCTCGAAATTCCCGGTATCCGGCACCATGATGACCATCTCAGTCAGGCCGCCCTTAAACGGCAGGGTAACCGCCTGCCAGCCATTCCCCGCCGCATAGGATAGATTCTCCTGATGGCCGATTTCCATCATCGGTACATTAACCGAATCGCCGTTGAGCAGATAGAACGACTTGTCAGCCGTATCGTTGACGTCGAATTCATATTCCCAGGTGGCCTTGAAGTAGATGGCATTCACCAGCACCAGCCGTGTCAACGGGTTTATCATTCCGGTCGGGATGATGTCCTTGATGCGTCTTCTCGTCTGGTCGGAGACCCAGTCGTTGATCTGTCGCCGGGCGTTCTCCGGGGTATTCTCGAAATTCACCAGGCGCATCCCGGCGCCGTAGTTAACTGCCAGTAGGTCGAGGTATTCCGGCAGGAATGGCCAGCCGTCCTGTCCCCACAGCGAGTTGGCGATGCTCAATTGGAATCGCTCTTTCTCGTCCACGCCAGCGGCCTGGTCGGGACGGCGGGCAAGGTCGAGGTCCAGTGCATTAAAAGCGGGATGGAATTGATTCCCGGACAGAGTGTAATGCAGCACATCTGCCATCTGGGTAGCCATCTCGCCGCTCGCCCCGCCGTAGGCCATGGCAAAGGCCAGGGAAATGCTGTAGGGCGAATAAACCACGTTCCCGTTCGAGGGACGCACCGCCTGGTAGAGGTCGAAGGCGAAGGCGATGTTCCCGGCGACCAACTGCTCCACGTCCGAGGTGGCCACGTCCGGGTTCGAGACGCGTTCCAGTTTAGACACAGCGACTTTCCCGGATCCGCAGGCGGACAAGAGCAGGGCCGGGATGATCACGGCGGTGAAGAGGACATACAGGCGCTTATTCATCATTTTCTCCTTTCCAAGACAGGCAAGGCTTACCCCAATGATGCAATTGGCAGCCATTTTGTTCCCCACTATAAGACAGGCGCCCCTGGCCGGCGCGGTAGGAACTGGCCCTTGCCTGCCTTCCCCAGCCAGCGTCCGCCATCCACAATGCACTGCCCGCGCAGGAAAACCTTCTCGGGCATGCCGGTCAACTCCCAGCCTTCGTACAGGTTGTAATCCGTGCGCTGGTGGGAGAGGGCTACGCCGTATTTGACCTTTTTCTCCGGATCCCAGATCACGATATCCGCGTCCGAGCCAGGAACAAGTGCGCCCTTGCGCGGGTACAGGCCGAAGATCTTCGCCGGGTTGGTGGATGTGAGCGCCACGAACCGGTTGGCAGACAACTTCCCGGACCCAACGCCGGTCGTCCAAAGGATCGGGAGGCGGTCGCCCACCCCCGGCAGGCCGTTGGGGATTTTGGTGAAATCGTCCGCACCGAGTTCCTTGCCGGGGATGGCGACGGGTTTCCCCTCGTACAGTATCGGCTTCGTGCCATCGAAGAAAAACGGACAATGGTCCGTACCAATCGTTTGGATTGTGCCGCCCGCTACGCCTTCCCACAGACGGGAGTTATCGGCTTTCGTCCGCACAGGTGGCGAGCAGACCCATTTTGCCCCGTCCGGGCGGCGCAAGTCGTCCTCGGTGAAAAAGAGATACTGCGGGCAGGTCTCGCCCATCACCTTCAGGCCGCGTTCACGCGCATACTGGAGCATATCCACTTCCCCCGCCGCGTTCATGTGGACCAGGTACAGCGGCGCATCCGCTGTGGCGGCCAGGGAAAAGGCCCGCAGCGCCGACTCAACTGCGCCCCAGGCGGGACGGGTTCTGGCGTGCCATTCCGGGGTCGTATGTCCCGCAACCAGCGCCTCGGCGGTGAGCGTCTCGATCACGTCGCCGTTCTCGGCGTGGAGCATGACCAGCATCCCGTTGTCACGTGCAAACCGCAGAGCCTTGAAGATATTGCCATCCTCCAGGCGCAGGCGACCATTGTAGGCAGTAAAAACTTTCAGCGTGGTGATTCCCATCCCACGCAGGGACGGGATCTCGGCGGCAATCTTCTCATCGAAGCGGGTCAGGTTCATGTGGGCGGAATAATCCACGGCGGCTTTCTCCGCCTTCACATGCCACTTGTCAACCGACTCGCGCAGTGTGGGAAAATCGAATGAAACGAAATCAATGATCGTTGTGGTTCCGCCGAACGCAGCGGCCTTCGTGCCGGTGTAATGGTCATCCGAGCAGACCGTCCCGAACATGGGCAGGTCGAGGTGGACATGCGGGTCCACGCCGCCGGGGAGAATCATCTTACCGGTGGCATCCACAACCTCGGCACCCGCAACTTGCAGGTTTTGACCGATTTGTGAAATCTTCTCGCCCTCAACCAGAATATCGGCAGAGAATGATTCTTCGGCAGTAACCAGCATGCCGTCTTTAATCAAAGTTGCCATTTTCCTGTTCCTTTGCATCATAAGGCGATTGGACTTCTTGGATGCCGAGCAAGGCGATCAACACTTCGGGGGGAATATCAACTTCCGGTAAATCTGCTTTATACAATTGCTCATTCTCGGCCCGCTCACGCAGCGACTTCCAGAGCAGTTGGCGCTCGTCGCTTTGCACCACCAGATCGTTGAGCGTTTGCGCTTTCAGCAGGTATTCCCCTGTTGTGTAGAGAAAGGTCATCCGCTTCCATTTCTCCGCCCCCACCGGGCGCGGTAGTCTCTCCAGCGGACCAAGCTGGATCTTGAAATATTCCTCGCGGGCATTTGGATGGTCCGGTTCTTCTCGCAGGAGTTCGGCGCGGGTGGTCAGTTCATGGCCGCGCACCTGGGCTATCCACTCGATGCGCCCGGCCCCTTCGCCGAAACTGCCAGGCTGGTAAAAAGCCAGGTAGTCCACGGCGACCACCTTCGGGGCAGTGCGGAACGGGATGCGGTACCAGCCCAGCAGCCGCGCAATCTCCAGGTCGCGCGGCGAGGGCAGCAGGCAGACGAGGATGAGGGAGACGGGAGTCAACATGGGTTAACTTTACACCAAAACTGAAAAAGACTCAACGCGAAATTCGCGTTAATAAATAAGAAGGCCGGGGCTGGAAAACCTCTCCAGCCCCGGTCACAGGTTCAGGGTTCAGAAAGTACCGGGAAACCTACGGCTTTTTCTCGCGGTCCAGCCAGAGTTCCCGGTACTTGCGGTTCCAGTCGATCAGGAACCGGAAAGCGATCACCACGCCCACCGCCGCCCCGATCCAGAGCACCGGGCCGCGCAATCCGGTCAGCCACAACAACGGCGCAAAAAGGATCCCGGTGATCACACTGGCCCGCGCGCTGTGACGGATGAGCAGGGTCAGTGCGATCAGCAGCCCGTAGGTGATGAGAATGGCGAGCGGAGCGGCGGCCATCATGCCTCCGTTGGCTGTGGCCAGGCCCATGCCTCCACGAAAACCGGCAAACACCGGCCAGCAATGCCCGATGACCGCCAGCGCAGCTGTCAGCGGGGCGATCCAGGCAGCCGGGGAGTAGTGCAGCGCCAGCCAGGTGGGGCCGAAACCCTTGGCCACATCCAGCACGAATACCAGGGCGCCGGGCAGGAATCCCGCCTGGCGGATGGTGTTGGTGGTGGTGGCATGACCGGAGCCCGCCTCGCGCACGTCCACGCCCCTGACGAGACGCGTGATCCAGATCGCGAACGGTAGGGAACCGGAGATATACCCTAACAAACCAAAACCGATGGCGTACAAAATCACCTGCATCCTACCCTCCACGTGTTGCGTTCTAGCAGTGTCATTGCGAGCGGCGTTCTTCGCCGCGAAGCAATCCCCTCTCAGGTCAGGAGATAGCTTCGTCGCTACTCTCCTCGCCCATTGTCCCCGCGCAGTACCCGCCGACATCGTCCCGGTGTTCTTCCGGGAAAGTCCCCGCGAAGTACCCGCAGGGTGAAGGGGGCACATCGTCCCGGTGTCCTTCCGGGAGGGTAAAGGGGAACGACTGATTCAACATAAAAAACTGGTCGTCTGAGATTTAATAACCCCGCGACGACCAGTTGGGAACGCGAACTTGTTCAGGCGATGCCGACTTCAGCGTTGAATTCGGTGATCAACGCATCGATCTCATTCGCCTGCTTCTGGACGCCCGTCCAGTAGTCCGGCTCCTGCCACATGGACTGGATCTCAGCATAGGTCTTGCCCTGCTGTTCCACCCAGGTGAAATATTTCAGGTTGTGGATGCGCCGGCGGTCAGTGTAGCGCAGTTCGAGCAGGTTGTCGGTGGACTGCCCGTGCAGGTAACGGGCAAAGTCGGCGGCAGCGTCTTCGGCGGAGTACTCGCCGAATTCGGCGTGCATTTCCTTCAGGCGGGACTGGTAGAGTTCCATCGAGTCGGTCAGGACGGTCAGCAAAATGTCGTCCTCGTCCATCTCGTAGTACTTGGCGGCTTTGATGGCGCTCAGGACGTTGGAAATACCCGAGAACCCGAGCAGGTCGAGGGTCCCGACCACCGCTTCGGGCACGCCCTTCTAGGCCAGGTACTTGCGTCCGGCGGGTTCGTTGAACAGGCGCGAAATGTTGACCACGGCGTTGTCGTCAATTGCCACCACCATGTCGGTGTTCTTCGAGTTATGGATCCACGGCACGTGCTTGTCGCCAATGCCCTCGATGCGGTGCGCCCCGAAACCGTTCTCCAGCAGGGTGGGACACTGCAAGGCTTCGCTGGCCACGATGACGCTGCTGGGAAAGACCTGCTTCATGTAATCGCCGCTGGCGATCGTCCCGGCGGACCCGGTGGCGGAGGCCATGCCCCGATAGCGGCCGCGCGGACCCGCGACCCGCTTCACCACTTCTTCCATGGCGTGGCCGGTGACTTCATAATGCCACAGGTAGTTGCCGAACTCTTCGAACTGGTTGAAAATCATCAGGTCCTGACCCGACTTGCTCAGTTCCCAGCACTTGTCGAAGATTTCCTTGACGTTCGATTCGGAGCCGGGAGTCTTGATCGTCTCCCCGGCGATTTTTTCCAGCCACTCGAAGCGTTCCTTGCTCATGCCTTCCGGCAGGATGGCAATGGACGTGCAGGCCAGCAGGGCCGAGTCGTACGCGCCGCCGCGGCAGAAGTTGCCCGTGGATGGCCAGACGGCTTTCTGCGCGGTCGGGTCGAACTGACCGGTGACCAGCCGCGGGGCGAGACAGCCGAAGGCCGCCCCGACCTTGTG
>Ga0209746_1000172_pt1 | contig 34922 bp, 32 predicted proteins | sample BarGraNGADG00211_3_FD_184496 | JGI IMG/M metagenome (GOLD analysis project Ga0209746, IMG submission 184496) | Arctic peat soil microbial communities from Barrow, Alaska - Barrow Graham LP Ref core NGADG0011-211 (SPAdes) (version 2) | ecosystem: Environmental > Terrestrial > Soil > Wetlands >... | reverse complement strand
GATGAGGATTTGATGGATGCCGCCAATGTAATAGCGAATGAAAAAGTGAGTATTGTAAACAACAATAATGGCGAGCGTTTTGAAACCTATGTCATCCCCGGCAAACGCGGATCGGGTGTAATATGCTTAAACGGTGCTGCTTCCCGTTTAGTACAACCAGGTGATATTGTGATTATTATGGCTTATGCATTGATGGAAATGGAAGAAGCCAGAACATTCAAACCGGCCATCATTTTCCCCGATACTTCAACTAACAAACTAATTTAGAAAGTTTAAAAGTTCATTAAGTTAGAAAATTTTACTCTTTTCTTTCTACTTTACAAACTTTTTACTTTATAAACTTTCAAACTTTTTACTTCTTATTAATGAAAGTCATAATCATCAAATACAATGCTGGTAATATTCGGTCCGTACTTTTTGCATTGGAGCGAATTGGCATAAATGCAATTGTTACAGACGATTATGAAGAAATTCGTTCGGCTGATCGTGTGATTTTTCCAGGTGTTGGAGAAGCTTCTTCAGCAATGAAGTATTTGAAAAATAAAGGACTTGACAAACTCATTTGCTCACTCACACAACCGGTATTGGGAATTTGTCTGGGGATGCAATTAATGTGTGCACACTCCGATGAAAATGATACTCAGTGTCTTGGAATTTTTGATCAAAAAGTAAAACTCTTTCCAAAAGCCGGACTAAAAATCCCACAAATTGGTTGGAATAATATAACAGATTTAAAATCAGCACTATTCGAAGGGGTAAGCGAGAATGTATATATGTATTTTGTTCACAGTTATTATGTAGAATATTGTCAAAATGCCATTGCCAAAACAAATTATATAATTGAATTCAGTTCTGCAGTTCAGAAAAATAATTTTTCAGCAGTTCAATTTCACCCTGAAAAATCAGGTGAAGTTGGTCAAAAAATTTTGGAAAATTTCATTAAAGGCTTTTAATTCAAGAATATAAAGCAAGAGTTAATGAATTCTTATTAAAACTCTCAACTCGTAACTAATTAATGATTTTCGAACTACAAAATACCGATCCAAAATCGAATGCCCGGGTGGGGAAAATAACAACAGATCATGGCGTTATCGAAACGCCTATTTTTATGCCTGTTGGGACGGTTGCTTCGGTAAAAGCGGTGCATTTTCATGAGTTAAAGGAAGATATAAAAGCTCAGATAATTCTTGGAAATACCTATCATTTGTATCTTCGACCCGGAATTGACACGCTTGAACGTGCTGGTGGATTACATAAATTCAATGGCTGGGACAGACCAATTTTGACTGATAGCGGTGGTTATCAGGTATTTTCGTTATCCGAAAATAGAAAATTAAAAGAAGAAGGTGCTACTTTTCGTTCACATATTGATGGCAGCAAGCATCTTTTTACACCCGAAAACGTGGTTGATATTCAACGGACTATAGGTGCTGATATCATTATGGCTTTCGACGAATGTACACCTGGAACTGCAGATTATCAATATGCAAAGAAATCGATGGAATTGACACATCGCTGGTTGGATAGGGGTTTAAAACATTTTGACAAAACTGAACCAAGATACGGCTATTCACAAACTTATTTCCCTATCGTTCAGGGATGTATATATCCCGATTTGCGGCGTCAATCCGCTGAATTTATTGCTTCTCAGAATCGTGAAGGTTATGCTATCGGTGGTTTGGCAGTGGGAGAACCAACTGAGAAAATGTACGAAATGATTGAAATTGTTAACGAAATACTTCCGAAAGACAAACCACGTTATTTAATGGGTGTTGGAACACCACAAAACATTCTGGAAGCAATTGAACGTGGCGTTGATATGTTCGATTGTGTGATGCCCACACGAAACGGTCGTAATGGCATGCTTTTCACGTCGCAAGGGATTATGAACATGAAAAATGAAAAATGGAAAAATGATTTTTCTCCACTTGATGAATTTGGAACATCGTATGTAGATAATACTTATTCCAAAGCCTATTTGCGACATTTATTTATCAGTAAAGAATTGTTAGCCATGCAGATAGCTTCCATTCACAATTTGGCATTTTATCTTTGGTTGGTTAGTGAAGCACGAAAGCATATTCAAAAAGGAGATTTTTCGGATTGGAAAAAAGGAATGATTGAACAACTTGGAAGAAGACTTTAAACAATGAAGAAACCCGATTATCACAAATTTGGATTAAAACGCATTGATACTTATATTATCAACAAGTTTTTGGGGACCTATTTTTTCTCCATAACTCTTATTTTGAGCATTGCTGTGGTGTTTGATTTAACTGAAAAATTGGATAAATTTTTTGAAAATAATGCTCCTTTGAAAGCTATTATTTTTGATTATTATCTTAATTTCATACCCTATTACATGAACATGTTCAGTCCGTTGTTCACGTTCATCGCTGTTATTTTCTTTACTTCGAAAATGGCAAATAATACCGAAATAATTGCTATACTTGCCAGTGGCGTTAGTTTCAGACGGTTAATGCTGCCCTATTTTATTTCTGCATCCGTCATAGCCATTATTTCATTCACAGTTGGTGGTTATATCATTCCGCCTGCAAATAAAAAAATGTTAACATTTGAAGATAAATATGTCCGCAAAATTAAACAGGATAATGCCAGAAACGTCCAAATGGAGGTCGAAAATGGAGTTATCATGTACATCGAACGCTACGAAGTTTCTAACAATACCGGCTATCGGTTTTCGCTTGAAAAATTTGATGGTAAATCGCTGGTTTCCAGACTAACGGCACAAACAATTACGTGGGATTCGGCTTATCAATGGAAAATAACGGATTATTTGCAACGAAATTTCAATGGAATGCGCGAGAATATTACAAAAGGTGCTTCCAAAGACACAACAATCAGGGTCAACCCCGAGGAATTTTTTATCACCGCACAAGAAGCTCCACAATTGAACAATATTCAACTTGGAAGTTACCTTCGCAAGCAACGGAATCGAGGTGTTGGAAACATACAAGGTTTTGAAGATGAGTATTATAAACGTTTCTCAATGCCTTTGGCAGCTTTTATCATGACATTGATTGGCGTTTCTCTTTCTTCACGAAAAGTTCGGGGTGGCATGGGACTTCATTTGGGTGTCGGACTCGCCTTAAGTTCGCTGTATATTTTATTCACTACATTATCAACTACTTTTTCAGTGAGTGGAACTATGTCGGCGTTTGCAGCAGTTTGGTTACCAAATTTGGTATTCTTTCTGGTTGGTGTTTATTTGTACAATACAGCACCGAAATAGTTGACAGTTGAAATAACAATAATGGGCTAATCAAAAAATCTGATTAGCCCATTATTGTTTAATTGGAAATAAATCCTTTTATCTTCCTGAATACTGTTTTTCGTAATATTTCTGATAATCACCGTTAATAATATTGTCCATCCAAGCCTGATTTGCAAGATACCAATCGACTGTTTTTTCCAATCCTTCTTCAAATTGAAGTGAAGGTTTCCATCCCAACTCACGTTGAAGTTTTGTAGAATCAATAGCATAACGCAAATCGTGTCCGGCACGGTCTTTAACAAATGTGATCAATCTTGCTGATTCTCCTTGTTTACGATTCAATTTGCGGTCCATTATGTCACACAAAGCACGAATCAAATCAATATTTGACCATTCATTATTTCCACCGATATTGTAGGTTTCTCCATTTTTCCCATTATGAAAAATGGTATCAATTGCCCGAGCATGATCGTTTACCCACAACCAATCACGAACGTTCTCACCTTTTCCGTAAATTGGAATCGGGCGATTGTTTTTTATATTATTTATTGAAAGTGGAATCAATTTTTCGGGAAAATGGTTTGCACCGTAATTGTTTGAGCAATTTGAAATCACAACCGGCAATCCGTATGTATCGTGGTAAGCACGGACAAAATGATCGGAAGAAGCTTTGCTGGCGGAATAGGGTGAATGCGGGTCATATTTGGTTGTTTCGGTGAAAAAAGTCCCGTCAAAATCCAGTGCACCGTAAACCTCATCAGTCGAAACATGATAAAACCGTTTTCCTTCCATATTACCTTTCCATGCTTCTTTGGCGGCATTCAACAAGTTGCAAGTTCCAAAAACATTGGTACGTATAAATGCAAACGGATCGGTAATGGATCGGTCAACGTGCGATTCGGCTGCCAAATGCACAACTCCATCAAATTGATAAGTTGAGAATAAATGAGAAATAAATTTTTCGTCGGTAATATCGCCTTTTACAAATTTATAATTAGGTGCCTGAATCACATCTTTTAAATTTTCCAAATTACCGGCATAAGTTAATACATCTAAATTAATAATTTGATAGTCAGGGTATTTTGTAACAAATAACCGAACAACATGTGAACCTATAAAACCGGCTCCCCCTGTTATTAAGATCGTTTTTTTCATCTTTTTTATAGTTTTGTGAAGTAGCGCAAAGATACATCGAATTTTTAAGTTTAAAAACTTGTTGAAAACTTTTTGATTTAAAAAATTTAGTTATGCTGAATTTATCCTATTTTTGCGAGGTGGAAAAATTTTGTCAACATATCGAGAAACTATTAGCACAACACGATTACGTAGTTGTTCCAAACTTGGGTGGTTTTGTAGTTCAACTGCAATCAGCACAACTTTTATCTGATCAAATAACTCCTCCGGTTGCCATTGTTGGATTCAATCCGTTAATGCATCATGCCGATGGATTATTGGCCATCGAAATAGCCAGATCTAAAAAAATAACGTACAGATTGGCAATGGAATATATTGAAAAAGAGGTAGATTGCGTTAAAACTCATCTCAATTCTTTTGGCAACATCTCAATTGGAAATTTAGGAATTTTAACTCAAAATGAAGAAGGAATTTATCTGTTTTCACCAAACACAAAAGCAGATTTTCTTCCACAAAATTTTGGTTTAACAAATTTATATATATCAATAAAAGATAAAACTTCGGTTACTCAAAACAAAAAAATAACTATCATACTACCGTCTTCGAAAATATATAAATATGTTGCTGCTGCCATGTTAATTTTCGGCTTATTTTTTGTTTCACCACGATTGAGTGATATGCGTCAAACCGATTATGCCGGCTTAGCTACGATGACTTTTGATAATACTACCGAACGTTCAACCACTTCCGAAACTTCGACCAAAGCCATTCTAAAAGATAAAGAAACAGAAGAAACAATTCCTCAAATCACAAAAAATTTTCATGTAGTTGTTGCCAGTCTACGAACTCAAAAATCGGCTGATAAATTTTGCGATGAACTGATTAAAAACAATTTCGATGAAGCGCATGTTTTACCGCCTATTAAAACCTACCGCATTGCTATTCAGTCTTTTTCTGACAAAGAAGAGGCAATTCGTTACATGGAAAACCTCCGAAAAACCGACAGCCGTTATGAAACTGCCTGGGTTCTATGTAATAAGTGAAAAGTAAAAATTTGAACCTGGAAGTTCTTTTTTATAGATACTTTTTTATTTCAAATAAAAATACTATCTTTGCAACCGCTTTTCGAGAAAAAGCATTAGGTATAATCATTTAAAAATAAAAAAATGCCCGTAAAAATCAGATTGCAACGTCACGGTCGTAAAGGATATGCATACTATCATATCGTGATCGCCGACAGCAAAGCGCCACGTGATGGCAAATTTATCGAACGTATCGGTTCGTATAACCCAAACACCAATCCCGCCACTATCGACCTTAAATTCGAACGTGCATTGTATTGGTTAACAACTGGTGCTCAACCAACCGACACCACCCGCACCATTCTTTCCAACGAAGGTGTTTTGTTGAAAAAACACTTACTCGAAGGAGCCAAAAAAGGTGCATTCGATGTTGAAGAAGCTGACAAACGCTTCGAAGCATGGAAAACCAGCAAAGAATCGAGCGTAACCAAAACCAAAGAACAATTAGCTGCCGAAAAACAAACTGCCACTAAAGCTCGCTTAAAAGCGGAAGCCGACGTAAACAAAGCCAAAGCAGCTGAATTAGCAAAGAAAAAAGCTGAAGCAATAGCCGCTACAGTTGAAGTTATTGCAGAAATAGCACCTGTTGAAACTGCAGAAGAAGTTGTAGTTGAAGCTCCTGCTGCTAAAGTTACAGAAGAAGCTACAGAAGAAGCTGCTGAAGAAGTTGTAGTTGAAGCTCCTGCTGCTAAAGTTACAGAAGAAGCTACAGAAGAAGCTGCTGAATAAATTCTGCTATCTCAATATTACAAAAACCCGAAATCAATTTCGGGTTTTTTTCGTTTAATAAACAGAGCACCATTCAGTATAGCTAAATATTAAATATTGTCGAACTTATTGTACAATTTTTAATTCAATTCTGCGTTTATTTTTAAAATTATAAACCATGGATTATCAAATGAATAAAACAGTTAATATCGCTTTGCAAATTTTACCAAGTTCGAAATCAATTCACCCATACACGCTTGTTGATAAAGCTATTGAAGTGATAGCCTCCTCTGGACTGAGATACAAAGTGACACCTTTCGAAACCGTTATGGAAGGCAGTTATGATGAAATTATGAAAGTGGTAAAAAAAGCTCAGGAAGCATGTTACGACTCCGGTGCAGACAGTTTGATGACTTACGTGAAGATCCAAAGTTCTCTTAACGATGTGAGTATCGAGGATAAAATGGAGAAATACGAGTAAATGGAGAAAAATGTATATAATATATCTTGAAAATAAGTTCTTATCTGCCTTGAAATTATGTCTTTAAACGTTTCCATTGTATTATATAACCATTCTCTATCGGAAATTGCTCCATTAGTTAAAAATTTACGGAAATCAGAAATGGTTTCCGATATTTTTTTAATTGATAATTCTCCGAAAAGGAATCTTGAATTTGAATCACTCAAAGCATTTTATCATTTCAACGGTAAAAACATTGGTTACGGAGCGGCTCACAATATTGCAATTCGTCAAACCATCGAACAAAACATTCCATTTCACCTCGTTATCAATCCTGACATTTCATTTGAACCTTCAATCTTAAAAAAAATTGAAAAATATATGAATAATAATACAGATATTGGACAATTAATGCCCAAAGTGTATTATCCGAACGGAGAAATTCAGTATCTTTGTAAATTGCTTCCGACGCCTTTCGATTTAATTTTCAGACGCTTCTTGCCTCAGAAATGGACACAAAAACGAACGGAAAAATTTGAAATGCGTGCTTCTGGATACAATAAAATAATAGATGTTCCTTACCTTTCGGGTTGTTTTATGTTTTTGAGAATAAGTGCATTAAAAGAAGTCGGATTGTTTGATGAACGCTTTTTTATGTATCCTGAAGATGTTGATTTAACCAGACGAATTCACGGAAAATTTAGAACAGTTTTTTCTCCCGAAGTATCAGTTGTTCATCATCATGCTCAAGGTTCGTATATGAACACAAAATTATTGATTATTCATATTATTAATATGATAAAATACTTCAATAAGTGGGGTTGGATTTTTGACAAAGAACGGATGAAAATCAATCGGGAAATCTCGAGACAATTGATTGATTGACATTTGCTTAGCAATTCTAACTTTCAAAGATATTAATTGGGAATTGAAAATTGATTAATTGAATATTGTCATTTATGAATTTCAACTTTATTCAAATAACGAGTGCTTTTATGGTTCTCTTTGCGATTATTGATATTTTGGGATCAATTCCAATTATTCTCAATATCAAACGCAAAGGACAGAATGTTCATGCACTTAGAGCAAGTGCTGTAGCTTTACTAATTTTGATTGTTTTTTTATTTTCAGGCGAAGTTGTATTAAAATTATTCAACGTTGATATTCAATCATTTGCTGTTGCCGGCTCGTTAATAATTTTCGTTTTTGCATTGGAGATGATTTTGGATGTAGAGATTTTTCGAAATCATGGACCTGAGGGCGGTTCTTCAATAATTCCAATCGCATTTCCATTAATTGCAGGACCAGGATCATTTACGACCTTACTTTCTTTGAGGGCTGAATATGCTACCGAAAATATTATCATTGCGTTGGTTTTGAATATGATTTTTGTTTTTTTAGTATTAAAATCAACGTCAAAAATTGAGAAATTTATTGGAGAAGGTGGAATTTATATTCTTCGTAAGTTCTTTGGTATAATTCTTTTGGCTATTGCGGTTAAACTCTTTACGACCAATCTCGGCTCGTTGTTATAAGTTTTTCGATTATTGACAATTGGACATAAAAAAGTTTATTGAAATTCTTTTCAATAAACTTTTTTGTTTAATATAATTTCTCCGTCTGTATTGCAAAAACCGACGATATGACATTAAGCCATACCGCCGGTTAATTATGCATTATGAATTGTGTATTATGAATTAAAGTAGTTCCACGCTTCTTTTTACAAAGTTTGCCAAGGCTTCACCTTTCAGCATATTGCTTGCCAAGAGAGCCAAATCAATCAGTTGATGCACTTGTTTATTTCCGGTTGCAAAATCCTTGAGAACCGCTTTTTTATTGTCGGTAAGCTTATCAATTTCCTTTTGCAAATCTTCCAGTTCTGCTTTTTCTGCAGTTGGAATTTCTTCGTCTTTTTTGCCTTTATGCTTGTCTTTCAGCTTATCGTGTTTGTTTTTTACTTCCGATAATTCGGCGGCAATTGGTGCAATTCCCAAACCGCAAGCTGCTTCTTCATCGGCCAGCAATTTTTCAATTACCGGATGAGCAGTGTTTACCACCAGATTATAGCTGTCGGGCATTTCTCCATAGAAACTCATCATTCCGCCGCCACCTTGCAAAGCCGACATTTCTTTCATGCGGCGCATAAATTCGTTTTGCGTAACGAAAACCGGATTAGAAGTTGGCGCAAGTTGCTCGAAAGTGACAATAAAGTTGGTTTTGTCTAAAGCAGGAATTTGTGAATCAAAAACGGTAATAAGCGCATCGCGTTGGTCGTTAGTGAGAGTCACTCTGGCAGTATCGTCTTTTTGTATGATTTTGTCAATCACGTCACTGTCAACACGCACAAAACGCGTCTTTTCGAATTTTTGTTCCAACTGGCTTACCACGTTAACGTCTAATTGCCCATCCATAATCAATACATCATACCCTTTGTCTTTGGCATGTTGAATATAGCTGTACTGTTCGTCAATGTTGTTGGCATATAAGTAAATAACATCACCGTTTTTATCTTTTTGATTTTCGCCAACGAGCGATTTATATTCTTCGAAAGTGAAATATTTGCCCTCAATATTTTTGAGTAACGCAAATTTTTCTCCCCGTTCATAGAATTTTTCATCGCTGAGCATTCCGTATTGAATGAATATCTTCAGGTTGTCCCATTTTTCTTCAAACTGAGTGCGGTCGGCTTTGAAGATTTCCTGCAAGCGGTCGGCTACTTTTTTAGTAATATGGCTCGAAATCTTTTTCACGTTTGAGTCGCTTTGCAGATAACTGCGCGATACGTTTAATGGAATATCCGGTGAATCAATCACACCGTGCAGCAACGTCAGGTACTCAGGCACAATATTTTCCACGTGATCGGTAACATAAACCTGATTGCAATACAACTGAATTTTATTGCGTTGCATGTCGATATTATTCTTTATTTTCGGGAAATAAAGAATTCCCGTAAGGTTGAAAGGATAATCAACGTTAAGATGAATATGAAAAAGCGGATCTTCGCCCATCGGATTCAATTCACGATAGAAAGCCGCATAATCTTCTTCTTTCAGGTCGGCAGGTTTGCGCGTCCAGGCTGGATTGGTATTGTTGATAATGTTGTCCTGATCGGTTTCCACGTTTTTGCCGTCTTTCCATTCTTTTTTCTTGCCAAAAGCAATTTCGATAGGAAGGAATTTGCAATACTTAGTCAGCAACTCCTGAACTTTCGATTCTTCGAGGAAGTCTTTGTTGTCACCGTCAATATGCAGCACGATGTCCGTTCCACGGTCGGCTTTGATAGTGTCTTCCAGCGTATATTCCGGATCACCTTTGCATGACCAATGCTGGGCAGTTGAACCTTCAATAAAGGATTGAGTAAAGATTTCTACTTTTTTTGATACCATAAACGACGAATAGAAACCAAGTCCGAAATGACCGATAATGGCACTTGCATCGTCTTTGTATTTTTCAAGAAACTCTTCGGCTCCCGAAAATGCGATTTGGTTGATGTATTTCTCAATTTCGTCGGCTGTCATACCAATTCCGCGATCGGAAATGGTGAGTGTTCCTTTCTTTTTGTCGATAGCCACCCGCACGGTGAGGTCACCCAGTTCCCCTTTATAATCACCCACAGCAGCCAGCGTTTTCAGCTTTTGAGTGGCATCCACGGCATTCGATATTAATTCACGCAGAAAAATCTCGTGATCGCTATACAAAAATTTCTTGATAACGGGGAAGATATTATCGCTCGTTACCCCAATGTTTCCTTTTGCCATTTTTAGTTATCTGTTAATTTTGTTATTATGTTGATTTGGTTATTGTTTAGCTGGGGGCGCAACTCGGAGTCACACTCCGACTTACCCAGTATTGTGATATTCAAAAAAAGTGCAAAGTGAAGTTTGGTGACAGAATGACAGAAAAGAAATATTATTTAACGCTTATAGTTTTTTTTATCAGCCTATCAATCCCCAAAAAATGCCTAATTTACTACCCTATTTATCCTAATTTGCAAAAAATATCGTATCTTTGCGCGCGAAAAATATGATGTTTAAAAAAAGAAAAATGTAATTTTATGAATGTAGTTACAAAAACTATCACATTGGGTGATGGACGTACCATTTCTATTGAAACAGGCAAATTGGCTAAACAGGCTGATGGTTCTGTAATGGTTCGCATGGGTAACACCATGCTGTTGGCCACCGTTTGTTCGGCCAAAGACGCTGCTCCGGGAACGGATTTTATGCCACTTTCGGTGGATTATAAAGAAAAATTTGCCTCTTCAGGCCGTTTCCCCGGTGGTTTCCTTCGTCGCGAAGGCCGTGCATCGGATTACGAAATTTTGATTTCACGCCTTGTTGACCGCGCTTTGCGCCCTTTGTTTCCGGATGATTTTCATGCCGAGACTTTCGTGACCGTAACGCTTTTTTCGTCGGATGGTGTTGATATGCCCGATGCATTGGCCGGTTTGGCTGCTTCGGCTGCTTTGGCTGTGTCGGATGTGCCTTTCAACGGACCAATTTCCGAAGTACGTGTTGCACGTATCGACGGTCAATTCGTTGTAAATCCTACTTTTGCTCAATTGAACGATGCCGATATGGAAATCATGGTGGCTGCCACATTGGACAACATCATGATGGTGGAAGGCGAAATGAAAGAAGTGAGTGAAGACGATTTGCTGAACGCTATGAAAGTGGCTCACGAAGCTATCAAAGTTCAATGTCAGGCACAATTGGAATTGATGGAAGAAGTTGGAAAAACAGTAAAACGCACCTATTGTCACGAAGAAAATGACGAAGATCTGAAAAAAGATGTTTGGGCAAAAACCTACGATAAAGCGTATGCTGTTGCAACGGCTTGTAATCCTGACAAACATGCACGTTCGGATAATTTCGAAGCTGTTGTAAACGAATATATCGCTGCACTCGATCCGGAAGAAGCTGCTGCTAAAAAACCATTGATCGCGAAATATTATCACGAAGTGGAAAAAGAAGCCATGCGTCGTTCTATTCTGGACGAAGGAAAGCGCCTCGATGGACGTAAAACTACCGAAATTCGTCCGATCTGGTCGGAAGTGGATTATTTACCGGGAACTCATGGTTCAGCTATCTTTACTCGCGGTGAAACTCAATCGTTGACCACCGTAACTTTGGGAACCAAAATGGATGAGAAATTAGTTGACGAAGCTTTGATTCATGGAAAAGAACGTTTCTTGTTGCACTATAACTTCCCACCTTTCTCTACCGGCGAAGCCCGCGCTTCCCGTGGTGTTGGTCGTCGCGAAGTGGGTCATGGAAACCTGGCTTTACGTGCTCTAAAAAATATGATTCCTGAAAACTATCCGTATGTGATTCGTATTGTTTCCGATATTTTGGAATCGAACGGTTCGTCGTCGATGGCCACGGTTTGTGCCGGGACATTGGCGTTGATGGATGCCGGTGTGGAAATCAAAAAACCGGTTTCGGGTATTGCCATGGGATTGATTTCCGAGAATAAAGGTAAAAACTTTGCTGTATTGTCGGATATTTTAGGTGACGAAGATCACTTAGGTGATATGGACTTTAAAGTAACCGGAACAAAAGACGGAATTACGGCTACGCAAATGGATATCAAGGTTGACGGACTTTCCTTCGAAATTCTTGAAAAAGCATTGAGTCAGGCAAAAGCAGGTCGTATGCACATTTTGGGTAAAATACAGGAAACACTGGAAGCTCCCCGTCCGGATATGAAACCTAATGCACCTCGTATCGTGGTGATGTTCATTCCGAAAGAAATGATTGGTGCGATTATCGGACCTGGGGGAAAAATTATTCAAAACATGCAGGCTGAAACAGGTGCCGCCATTACCATTGAAGAAATCGGTGATCAGGGACGTGTGGAAATTGCTGCCAATAATAAAACTGCCATCGAGGCTGCCATTGTCAAAATCAAAGGCATTGTTGCTATTCCAGAAGTAGGTGAAACCTACCCTTCGAAAGTGAAATCGGTAATGCCTTACGGTGCATTCGTTGAATTTATGCCGGGCAAGGAAGGTTTGTTACACATTTCGGAAATCGACTGGAAACGCATCGAAACGATGGATCAATCCGGTATTAAAGAAGGCGATGTGATTGATGTGAAACTGTTGGATATCGATCAGAAAACAGGTAAATTCAAACTTTCGCGCAAAGCATTATTGCCACGTCCTCCTCGTGAAGAAAAATAAAAGAACACCTGACCCTGAAGGGGGAAAAAGAAAAGCTGCAATCCAAATCGGGTTGCAGCTTTTTTGTTAATTGTTATTCAATCTTTTTTCTGATTTCGGTCGCTATTTCATTCATTTCTTCCGAACTAAGTTTTAGTTTTGGATTTTTAAAATTCATATCCGATTCTTTATTTATCGGAATCAGATGAATGTGAGCATGAAGCACTTCCAAGCCAATCACAGCTACTCCAATCCGAACACAGGAAACACTCTTTTGAATAGCTATGGCTACTTTTTTTGCAAACACCATCATGTCTGCCAATGTTTTATCATCCAGATTAAAAATATAATCTTCTTCCATTTTAGGAACAACCAACGTGTGACCCTTAGTCATAGGGTTTATATCCAAAAATGCAAAATAACGTTCGTCTTCTGCGATTTTGTAACACGGTATTTCACCTGCTATAATTCTGCTGAATATTGTCATTATGGTTAATTGGTTAATTAGTTAATCTGATTAGAATATAATCAACTAAAAACTAAGATCAAAGAGAAATTTCTAGTACTTCAAATTCCATAACTCCCGAAGGAACATTAACAATAGCTTTTTCGCCGACTTTTTTGCCAAGTAAACCCTTAGCAATAGGTGTTGTAACGGACAGTTTTCCTTCTTTAAGGTTAGCTTCACTCTCTGATACAATCATGTATGTCATGATTTGATTTGTTTGCGTGTTTTTAATTTTAACACGCGTCAAAATCTGCACTTCGTTTGTGTTTATTTTCGACTCGTCTATCATTCTGGCAGAAGCAACGGTGTCTTTCAGAAGTGCTATTTTCATTTCCAACATACCCTGTGCATCTTTTGCAGCATCATATTCGGCATTTTCAGACAAATCACCTTTATCACGGGCTTCCGCAATTGATTTCGAGATGGCAGGTCGTTGTATTCTTTCCAGTTCGTTCAGTTCATCTACCATTTTTTTATACCCTTCAGCGGTCATATAAATCACTCCCATAATTGTGTCACTTTTTAGATTTATAAAACAAAAAGAATTCCGACAATGAACGCCGGAACTCTAAATCTTTATTTGTTATTTTTAATTAATATGCAAATATACAAGCTTTTTTTCATTTACAAGCTAATAGATTTGTGTTTAACAGCATTTTTCATTAAAATTTCAACTAAAATTTATAGATGAATTCACTACTACTATTCATATTTTTCAATCTTCCATTTGCTTATTTCGATAATAGTGTATAGTTTTGTAGTCAATCTGAAAATTTAAATTCCATGAAACAGGATACAAAAGAACAACGTACACTTTTTCCGGAAGAGTGTTTGTTGCGCGAAATAGCACGTCAACCGAGACTATCTATTGGAATTCCGAAAGAAAACACAGAAGTTGAAACCCGTCTGACACTTACACCCGAAGGAGTTGCAATTGTAACTGAAGAAGGTCACAGCATTTATATTCAGCGTGGTGCCGGTGAAGGAATGTCCTATTCCGATTTGCAATTCAGTGAAGCCGGTGCATTTATGGTTGATGATGCTTCGGAAGTTTTTGGTACTGATATTGTATTGAAAATTGCTCCGCCAACCATCGATGAACTAAATTTGATGCAGGATCGATCAAGCATTTTGTCCATGTTGCAATTGACAAACTTGTCGGCAGATTGCATTAAATTGATGATGAAGAAAAAGATGAATGCAATTGCTTATGAGTTGATTAGAGATGAACAAAAAGCTTTTCCGGTGGTAAGTTCCATATCAGAAATTGAAGGAAATACTGCTATTGCGGTAGCGGCAGAATTGATGAGTAACGAGCGTGGTGGAAAGGGATTGTTGTTGGGAGGAATTGCAGGAATTACACCAACGGAAGTTTTGATTCTGGGAGCCGGAATTACAGGTTCAGTTGCAGCCAGAACAGCTTTGGCACTTGGTGCTCAAGTGAAAATATTTGATCATGACATTAATAAGCTTCGCAAAATACAACATTATCTTGGGCAACAGGTTTTTACTTCAGTTATTCAACCTGCTGTTCTTTTCAGAGCACTTGCCACAGCCGATGCAGTGATTGGAAATCTTCGATATATTAGCGGTTCAGAACGATTTATGGTGTCGGAAGATTTGGTAAAAACCATGAAACCAGGAGCAATAATAATCGATATGAGTGTGGATCAGGGTGGTTGTTTTGAAACATCGGAATGTCGCACGTTGAAGAATCCGGTTTATGAAAAACATGGGATAATTCATTATTGCGTCCCCAATATTTCAGCACGAGTGGCTCGAACATCTTCTATGGCTTTGAGTAATATTTTTGCACCAATTTTGTTGAAAGTTGGGAATTCAGGTAGTATTAAATCGGCTATCAGCGAAAGTTCAGGTTTCTGTCACGGAGCATATATTTTTGGGGGTGTGTTGGTAAATCATTTGATTGGTGATTATTACGGAATAACATCCAATGACATTGGATTATTATTAGCTGGATATTGACAGTATTCAGATTCAATATTTCAAAAAACTAACCAAAAATAATGGAAGTTGGAGTCATAAAACAGTTACAAATTAAAAAGTTACAGGTTTCAAGTTTTTGCGTTAGAGGCATGGAAATCACCTTTCTTACTCATTTGTAACTCGTAACTAAATATTAGATCGATAAAATCTGAAGAACACCTAACAAATTTTCATTTACCGGTTTATCATCTTTAATTGCTTTGGTGAAAGGCACATGCACAATTACATCGTTTACAATTCCAATCATAATACTGCGTTGTTCATCGATTAAAGCATCAATGGCTGCCACGCCCATTCTGCTTGCCAAAATACGATCGTAAGCGGTAGGTGAACCGCCACGTTGAATGTGACCAAGAATTGTAACACGAACATCGTATTCGGGATGTTCAACCCGCATTCGTTCAGCTAATCCGTTAGCACCCCCAGTAATATCACTTTCAGTCACTATTACAATACTGCTATTTTTTGATTTACGGAAACCATTTTTTATAAGTTCGTCCAATTGATCTACCTGAGTTTCACGTTCAGGAATTATGGCTGCTTCCGCTCCCGAAGCCAAAGCGCTGTTTAATGCCAGAAATCCGGCATCACGTCCCATTACTTCAATAAAAAATAAGCGTTCGTGCGACGAAGCTGTATCGCGAATTTTATCCACTGCCTCGATAATTGTATTTAAAGCTGTATCGTAACCAATGGTAGAATCAGTTCCATAAAGGTCATTATCAATTGTTCCGGGGAGACCGACGATGGGCACATTAAATTCCTGAGCAAAAATGCGGGCTCCCGTAAAAGTTCCATCGCCACCAATCACTACCAAAGCATCAATTTCTTCCTTTTTCATCGTTTCGAAAGCCAATTTTCGACCTTCGGGTAAATGAAATTCCATACAACGAGCAGTTTTCAAAATTGTTCCGCCCTGTTGAATTATATTACTGACATTTTGTGTTTGAAACTCTTTAATTTCGCCTGTAATTAAACCTTTATAACCTCTATAAATTGCTTTAACCCGAATGCCATTAAAAATAGCAGCACGCGTTACCGAGCGAATAGCTGCATTCATTCCCGGAGCATCACCTCCCGATGTAAGTAAACCAATACATTTAATTTCGTATTTCATCTTTCTTCTTTAAAATATGTGTTTTAAAGCTAAATTTATTCCCCGTCGAACTTATTGATTTAATGCTATTTCATTCAGTTTTTCAGCAACAGCTTCCATCAACCAACGTGGCGTTGAAGTTGCTCCACAAATACCTATTTTCTTCGTTAAGTCAAGTTTTAAATTCACAACTTCTTCAGCCTCAGATACAAAATAAGTATTCGGATTTATTTGTTTGCTGTGTTCGAACAGCACTTTTCCATTTGAACTCTTTTTACCGCTTACAAAAATTATGATATCATTTTGCTGTGCAAAGGTAGTAATATTTGGTATTCTGTTTGCAACCTGACGGCAAATAGTGTCGTAATATTCAAAATTATTCGTCTTATCTTTTTTTTCTGATAAAGTTTTAACTAAGTGATTAAAACCATCCAACGATTTAGTTGTTTGTGAAAACAATCGAATGGGTTTTGATAAATCGACTTTATCTAAATCGGCTTCACTTTCAATAACAATGGCCTTTTCATTCGTTTGACCGACCAAACCATTCACTTCGGCATGACCAATATGACCATAAATTACAATCTGAGTATCTGGATTTTGAGCCGCGTCATACGTTTTTTTAATGCGTGATTGAAGCTTCAAAACCACAGGACATGAAGCATCTATCAACGTTAAATTATTTTTTTTTGCTATTTCATAGATGCGTGGTGGTTCGCCGTGAGCCCGAAGTAAAACTTTGGCGTTACGAAGTTGAGCAAACTGATCATAGTCAATTGTTTGCAAACCCATTTTAGCAAGTCGTTCAACTTCTTGACCATTATGCACAATATCTCCCAAACAGTAGAGTGTTTCTCCTTTGGCTAATTCTTCTTCAGCTTTTGATATGGCATTGACCACGCCAAAACAAAAACCTGAATTTTTATCGATCTCAATATTTAACATACTATTTATTTACTATTTAAACATTTACTATTACCATTGATTGAAACAATTTACTATATTAAAAATGACTTTAATAGTAATTATAAATCACCAAATTGTAAATGATTAAAACGTTTTTTCAATAAATAAAGTTCGTAAAATTTCGTGTTGTTCTTCGCGTGTAAGGTTAGAATTATCAATAATTATTGCATCTTCAGCTTTACGCAATGGACTTTCAATGCGGTTCTGATCACGTTCATCGCGTTCTTTTACATTTGCCAATACTTCTTCAAAATCAGCTTTTTCTCCCTTTAAAGCCATTTCGTCAAGTCGTCTTTGAGCTCGTATTTCAGGTGATGCAGTCAGAAATATTTTCAATTCTGCAGTCGGAAAAACCACAGTTCCAATATCGCGCCCGTCCATTACAATTCCTTTTTCTAAACCCATAAGTTGCTGCTGACGAACCAACTCCCTACGAACAAATCCCAAAGTACTCACACGGCTGGCTCCGTTTGCTACTTCGAGCGTTCTTATTTCTTTTTCAACATTTTTCCCATTCAGATAAGTTTCAGATTTTCCTTCAGTATTTGTTTTAAATTCAATTCGAATAGACTCAATATTTTTTTCTAACTCTTTTGCATTAATTTCAGTTTCCGAAATCCAACCATTTTGAATGCAAAAAAGGTAAACGGCGCGATACATTGCGCCTGAATCTACATAAATATAGCCTACTTCACGTGATAATTTTTTCGCCATGGTACTTTTTCCACACGAAGAAAAACCATCAATAGCCACAATGATTTTTTTCATTCTTGTTTGTATGTTTTTGAAGTTGAGGAGTTTATAACCTAAATTCGTTTAGTGCGGTACTAATGGAAAATTGGTATGAATAATTTCCAACCTGAAATTGTGTCATTCCAAATCCAACATGAAATTTATATAATTTTATTCCACCACCAAATGAAAAACCGGCCAAGCTTTTAAATCCTGACATGGTCATTTCTTGTTGACGACGATCGTTGTAAGCCATTGTCAGATAAAAGTTTTTAGAAGGAACAAACTCTAAAGCTAAAATAGTGTGTCGGAAAGCCATATCTACAAATCCTATACTTTTTGTCGTTTGAGGAGTTGTAATTGAAAGATTATCAGTTGGTTGATTTGTAGATTCATAACTTAAATCCCAATGTTGCAAGTTATGCAATGTCAACGAAAAACGGAGTGGCGCATAAGCCAGTTTTTTGCTAACACCCAATTCTATATTAAATGGCAGTGGTTCAATATGTTGTCCGCCTTCATCAGAATAATAACCTTTAAATTGAGTTCCCATATTCCTGAAAACCAACCCGGCTGAAAAGAAATGGGCAGAATCATTGTAACTTACACCAACATCCATTGCCACTCCATAACTTGTATAAAGCTCATAAACGGAATAAATAGGTTTGAGAGTTGCACCAATAGTGATTTGTTTTGTAAGCGGACGAGCATACATAATATTCAGAGCCATATCCTTGGCGGTAAAAAAATTGTCAACTGTTTGATCGTTCGTTTCTGTAGCATATTTAAATAAACCATAGTCAACATACTGAATTCCAAAGGCAAAGTAATTTTTCGAACCAAATGATCTTCCATAAACTGCTGAGCCGAATTTTATATCAGCAAGATAAGTCGCCATATTGAGACCAATCACATTGTGAGTTTGTGAAGTCAATAATGCAGGATTTCCAAATGCAAAATTTATATCATTATCAAGTAATGAAATATTTGTACTTCCAAGAGCAGCCAAACGTGAAGAAACAGGTAAATCCAAAAATTGATAAACACCAGTTCCCGCCTGCGAAAAAGCATAAAATGAGGATGTTATAAAAAACAATACACACAAAAATCTTTTAATCATCAAAAATGAATTGTTGAAGTAACGGGTGAATTTGGTAGTTAATAATACCGAAATTCATTTTTCAAAAAAACAGTCAAAGATACATTAATTTTGTGGACTGAAAGTGTGAAAAAATAAAATTCTACCTGACTAAACGGTAAAAAAGTGAAAATTAATATCTTTCCTATTGAAAAAAAAGTTGAAATTCTAGAATTAAATCATTTGCGAGTGAAAAATTATTATTTTAACGCCATAAAATAGACGATTGAAAAATAAATAGTACATTTGCTTGTCAGAAAAAGATATTTTATTGTCCTAAAATCTCTAAAAAACAACATGGTTAATTTCAACTCAAATTAACTGAATATCACCTATTTTTCACAATAAAACAAAAATGGAGACAGAAATATACGAAGAAAAAGCAGTTTTGGTGGGAGTAATTACTCAAACTCAAAGCGAAGAAAAATCACGTGAATACCTTAACGAGTTAGCTTTTTTAGCTGAAACAGCCGGTGCTTCACCCGAAAAACTTTTCTTTCAACGAGTTGATTTTCCAAATCCTAAAACGTACGTCGGACCGGGAAAACTGATTGAAATTAAATCTTTCGTGGACAAAAATGAAATAGGAGTAGTAATCTTCGACGATGAACTTTCGCCTAAACAACTTAGAAATATCGAGGCTGAATTACAAGTATTGATTTTGGATAGAACCAGTTTGATTTTAGATATTTTTGCCAAACGAGCTAAAACAGCAAGTGCTAAAACTCAGGTTGAACTGGCTCAATGTCAGTATATGTTGCCACGCCTTACTCGACTTTGGACGCACCTGGAGCGCCAACAGGGTGGTATCGGTATGCGAGGTCCGGGAGAAACACAGATTGAAACCGACCGCCGGATTATTCTTACTAAAATTTCCTTGTTGAAACAAAATCTCAAAGAAATTGACCAACAAATGACCACACAGCGTAAAAATCGTGGAAAAATGGTGCGGGTAGCTTTGGTCGGATATACGAATGTTGGGAAATCAACGTTAATGAATTTAATTAGCAAATCGGATATTTTCGCTGAAAATAAGCTGTTTGCAACGCTGGACACCACAGTTCGCAAAGTAATAATTGAAAATTTGCCTTTTTTGCTTTCTGATACGGTTGGTTTTATCCGTAAATTGCCACATCACTTGGTTCAATCTTTTAAATCGACTTTAGATGAGGTACGCGAAGCGGATTTGTTGCTTCATGTAGTTGATGTTTCGCATCCAAATTTTGAAGAACAACTGGAAGTTGTCAATCAAACCTTAAAGGAAATTGATCCTCGGGAAAAGCCTATGATATTGATATTTAACAAAATTGATGCATTTTCATATACACAAAAAGATAAAGATGATTTGGGTCCAACGAAACGTGAAAATATCAGTTTTGATGAGCTTAAAAAAACTTGGATGGGAAAAATGCACGACAATTGTATCTTTATTTCGGCTCGCGAAAAACTAAACATTGATGATTTAAAGGAATTGATGTACGAAAAAATCAAAGCCATTCACGTTGAACGCTATCCTTACAATGACTTTTTATTTCAACGTTATACTGATATTGAAGAATAAGAATTGAAAAATATATTTATGACAAATTACCGTTCGTTAAACGAGAGAGAAATTGCAACCTTAACAGTTTATGGTTGTTCAGCTGAAAACTGGAAAGATGTTCAGGTTGCTTAGAATTTTTCACCTTCTTTTTTTCAAAATGTTCATTTTTCCGGTAAAGTTTTCTTAGGAACTTACAATAAAATTTTTGAACTGGTCGGTGGCGTTAAAAAACATGCGGGAATTTATAACTGTATTTTGCATAATTGTGTGATTGAAAATGATGTTTTTATTGACAATATACATAATTATATTGCTAATTATCAAATAGGTGAAGGTTCTTTTATTGAAAATGTTGACTTGTTGATGGTTGATGGATTTTCAAGTTTTGGAAATGGCGTAAAAGCTTCGGTAATGATTGAAAGTGGTGGTCGCGAAATGGTAATATTCGAAAACCTAAGTGCCCCATTCGCATACATTTTCACATTTTATCGACACCGTCCGGAGTTAATCCGTAGTATTCAATATCAAATAGAAAAATTTTGCAATTCTAAACAATCTGACAAAGGAACTATTGGCAAATATGTTCAAATTGTAAATTGTGGAAATATTAAAAATGCATGTATCGGCGACTCTGCTAAACTGGAGGGAACCTCATTGCTCGAAAACGGAACAATTATCAGCAACCAGCAAGCTTCGGTTTATATCGGACCCGGTGTACAATGTAAAAATTTTATTATCAATTCCGGATCAACAATCACAGAATCAGCTATGATTTTAAATTGTTTTGTTGGTCAGGGTTGTTTGATTGGGAAACAATTTTCGGCAATTGATTCACTATTTTTTGCCAACTTTCAGGGTTTACATGGTGAAGCAGTATCTATTTTTGCCGGTCCTTATACTGTTACGCACCACAAATCAACCTTACTGCTGACGGCTTTGTTCTCGTTTATGAATGCCGGAAGTGGAACGAATCAAAGTAACCACATGTACAAACTTGGTCCTGTTCATCAAGGAATTACCGAGCGAGGTGTGAAAACTTCGAGCGATTCATATATTATGTGGCCAGCTAAAATCGGTGCATTTACGGTGGTTTTGGGTCGTCACAAAGGAAATCCTGATATTTCTGAATTACCATTCTCCTATCTTATCGAAAATGATGGAGAAAGCCATTTGTTGCCCGGAATTAACATACATAGTGCCGGAATTATTCGCGATGTGCAAAAATGGCCGAAACGTGACAATCGGGCTGACAACATAAAACTTGACCCAATCAATTTTGATTTCCTTTCGCCATATACTTTATCGAAAGCGATAAAAGGAATTGAAATTTTGAAAGGATTATTACAAAACATTGATGAAAGTTCCTCATTCGTTTGGTATCAAAATTGCAAAATCAAACGTTCGTCCATTAAAAAAGGAATTGAATTGTATGAAATGGCAATAAATCAATTCATTGGAAATAAACTGGTTGAAAAATTTAACGGTCAGAAAATAGAATCGAAAAAAGATATTATCAACATTTTTTCATCCGATTTTGAAATTGGTGTCGGTGATTGGGTAGATATGGTCGGATTATTAGCTCCCAAATCGGAAGTAGACAAATTGCTGGATCAGATTTCAATCGATAAATTATCAATCGAAACCATTCAAAACAAATTGAACGAAATACATTCAAATTATGCTGAATATTCTTGGAATTGGGCAAAAGGTGTATTGGGGAAAATGCTCGATAAACCATTGAATGACATTGAGATTTTAGATATTATTGGCATTTTGGAACAATGGAAGAAATCGGTTTTGACTTTTGATGATTTGATTCTACGGGATGCAAAAAAAGAATTTAATTCCATTTCAAAAACAGGATTTGGAATAGATGGAGATGAAACTGACAAACAGCTCGATTTTATTGCGGTTCGTGGCATATTCGAGGAAAATTCTTTTGTAAAAGATATTAATAATCAAATAAATAGAACTGTTGAAATAGCAGATAAACTGATAGAAAATTTAAAATCATGAACAACTTTAATTTTTTTAGTCCAACCTTTTTTGTATTCGGAAAAGGACGGGAAAATGAAGCCGGAAAATACGTAAAGCGTTTCGGTGGAACAAGAGTTTTAATCCATTTTGGTAGTGGATCAGTGATAAAAAGTGGCTTGCTTGCCCGCGTCAAAGCTTCATTCAAAGCTGAAAATATTTATTTTACCGAGTTAGGTGGCGTTCAACCAAACCCACGCAGCGGACTGGTTTACAAAGGAATAGAAATCTGTAAAAAAGAAAATATTGATTTCATTTTAGCAGTTGGCGGTGGAAGTGCCATTGACTCGGCTAAAGCCATTGCGCTCGGAGCCTTGTATGAAGGCGATTTCTGGGATTTTTACGAAGGAAAACAAATTGAAAAAGCATTGCCGGTAGCCACCATTCTGACTATTTCCGCAGCGGGAAGCGAAGGTTCGATGGGAACCGTGATTACACACGAGAACGGTATGTTGAAACGTGCTGCCAACGGTGAACCGTTGCGTCCGGTTTTCTCCATTTTGAATCCGGAACTTACCTGCACGTTGCCAAATTATCAGACGGCTTGCGGTGCAACCGATATGATGGCGCACGTTATGGAACGCTATTTTACCAATACGAAAAACGTTGAAATTACCGACCGGCTTTGCGAAGGCATTTTACTGACTATTATAAATGAAACGCCAAAAGCTTTGTCTAAACCAAATGATTATGAAGCCCGCGCCAATTTGATGTGGGCTGGTATGGTGGCTCATAATGATACTTGTGGAGTAGGACGAGAAGACGATTGGTCATCGCACAACATGGAACATGAACTTTCGGGATTATACGATGTGGCTCATGGTGCAGGTTTAGCGGTCATGTTTCCGGCTTGGATGAAATACGTAATGCACCAGAATGTGATGCTTTTTGCACAGTTTGCAGTTCGCGTTTGGGGTTGTGAAATGGATTTTGAAAATCCGGAAAATACAGCTCGTCAAGGCATTGAATGTTATGAAAAATTCATGACTTCCATTGGTATGCCGATTCGTTTCTCCGAACTTGGGGCTAAATCCGAAGATATTCCTACATTGGTAAAAACTATGGGTTTAGGAAAAAATACCCTTGGCAGTTTTGTAAAACTTACGGAAGAAGATGTGGCAAAGATTTATGAGTTAGCGGTGTAGGTAATCAAGAAATTAGATTAAACATTAAAATGATTTTCAAAAAGATACAATTAAATATTAAAGCAGAGTCTTTAAATATCAGTATCAATTTGCCGGCTTCCAAAAGTATCAGCAATCGTGCGTTGATTTTGAATGCATTGGCTTATAGTCCATACGACATTCAGAATCTGTCGGATTGCGACGATACGCAGGTAACTATGAAAGCGTTGGATTCAAACGATAGAACTTTTGATATTGGAGCTGCCGGCACAGCTATGCGTTTTCTTACAGCATTTTTGTCGAAAACGGTAGGCGAATGGGTTATTACCGGTAGTGAACGCATGAAACAACGCCCGGTAAAGTTGTTGGTAGATGCACTAAATAGTTTGGGAGCGCGTATTGAATATATGGAAAAAGAAGGATTTCCTCCGTTGAAAATAGTTGGACGTGCGCTTATGGGAGGTGAAATTCGGATGAATGGTGATGTGAGCAGTCAGTATATTTCAGCATTGATGATGATAGCACCATTTATGCAAAATGGATTGAAAATCATACTTGAAGGCAATGTTATTTCTGTTCCGTACATCCGCATGACCATTAGCATGATGAAAGAATATTATGTGAAAGTGAATTTTGAAAATAACGTTATTGAAATTGAACCGCAAACTTATCAACCAATCAAATACAAAGTAGAATCGGATTGGTCGGCTGCTTCGTATTGGTATGAAATTTTATCAATCGCCGGAAAAGGTCAGATTTTCCTAAGCGGATTAAATCAAAACAGTTATCAGGGCGACAGCAAAGTGGCTGAACTTTTTATGCAATTGGGCGTAAAAACCAAATATCAACCCGAAGGAGTTTTGCTTACTACAACTAAAAATAATGTTTTAAAATTCGAGTATAACTTTGTGAATCAACCAGATTTGGCACAGACCTTTGCCGTAACTTGCTGTTTGAAAAATATTCCTTTTCATTTTAATGGAGTTGAAAGTCTGAAAATTAAAGAAACGAACCGTATTGCGGCTCTAACAAACGAACTTCATAAACTTGGTTACGTTCTCAATGAACCAGTCGAAGGTCAGTTGGCATGGAATGGTGAACGTTGCGAACCAGCTAAAGAAATAAACATTGCTACTTACGAAGACCATCGTATGGCAATGGCATTTGCCCCGACAGCAATGGTTACACCGATAACTATTGAACATCCCGAAGTGGTGAGCAAATCATATCCAAACTTTTGGGAAGACTTTAGTCAGTTGACAGTGAATAGTTGATAGTTGAAATTGAACAGTCATTTTTTTCACTTTCAACTATCAACTATTAACTTCTGCATCACTTCATACACAATCGGGCAGGTATATGCATTTTTAATCGATAGATTATAAATCTGATAAAAGCGTTTTCGGTCGGTGTGTGGATATTCACGACAGGCTTTCGGTCGGGATTCGTAAATGGCACAATAATTATCTGAACCCAGAAAAGGGCACGGCATCGATTGAAAAACTAAATCGCCATCTTCATCAATCATTAAATATTTAGAAATAATATCAGATGCTTTCATTCGAAGCGCTTTTGCAATTCGTTCTACATCTTTATCGGTAGTGCGAGGTCCTAATGAGCGGCAACAATTGCCACAGCTTAAACAATCAGTTCGTTCTGAAATTTTATCGTGCAACGCATGAACTTGTAAGTCCATTTCCGCCAGTTTTTTCTTGTTCTTTGCTAAAAAACGTTTCCAGTCAGGTTCTGATTTTGTTGCTAAAATTGGCAATAATTTATAATCTAATTGTTTGTTCATGTGTAATTTAATGATATATTTCAGAATACAAATGTATTCAATTATAGTTTAGGAATCAAAAAACATGCATATTTTCATAATAATTTTTGTATCTTTGCAGTCGTTTTATTTACAAACACACAAAAATTTATGAGTCAATTAAGTGATGTGTTGGGACAATACGATGCGCCCCAACAAGCTAAAGCAAACGGTCTATATCCCTATTTCCGTGCCATTGAATCAGATCAGGATACAGTTGTAACAATAGCTGGAAAGCATGTTTTAATGTTTGGATCGAATAGCTATTTGGGATTGACTAATCATCCTCGGTTGAAAGAAGCAGCTATCAAAGCAGTAGAAAAATACGGAACTGGATGTGCTGGTTCTCGGTTTTTAAATGGAACTTTAGACATTCATCTTGAATTAGAAGACCGTTTGGCGAAATTGGTTCACAAAGAATCTGCTTTGGTTTATTCCACAGGTTTTGCAGTAAATTCTGGTGTAGTTCCGTGTATTACTGGTCGTGAAGATTATTTGATATTCGATGAGTATGACCACGCCTCAATAATCGAGGGCAAACGTTTGTCGTTTTCCAAACAGTTGAAATATCGCCACAACGATATGGATGCTTTGGAAAATTTACTAAAGAAATGTGAACCCGACAAGTTAAAAATTATCGTTACTGACGGGGTTTTTAGCATGGAAGGTGATGTTGCCAAATTACCGGAAATTGTTGAATTATCAAAAAAATACAACGCTTCCATTTACGTGGACGAAGCACATTCATTGGGTGTGTTTGGAAAAACAGGCGCTGGAATTTGTGAACATTTCGGTTTATCGAACGATGTAGATTTGATAATGGGAACATTCAGCAAATCGCTTGGAACCGTTGGAGGATTCATTGCTTCGGACGAGAATATTATCAATTATTTAAAACATAATTCTCGTACTTTGATTTTCAGTGCTTCTATTACACCCGCTTCTACTGGTTGCGTATTGGCAGCATTGGATGTAATGGCTGAAGAAACATGGAGAAAAGATGCCTTGTGGGCAAATACAAACCGAGCCAAAACAGGTTTTTTAAAAGCCGGATTTGAAATAGGACCAACGGAAACACCCATTATTCCTCTTTTTGTGCGTGACAATATAAATACATTTAAACTAACGCGTATGTTGATGGACGATGGAGTATTTGTAAATCCTGTAGTTTCTCCGGCTGTTCCTTCGGAAGATTCTCTTATTCGTTATTCATTGATGGCAACACACACTTTCGACCAAATTGACGAGTCGTTAGAAAAAATTTCCAGAGATGCACGCACATTAGGAATCATTAGATAATTTATAATTCATAATTTGAATTAGATAATTAAGAATAGAACGGGTTTGGAAAACAAGCTGGTTCTATTCTTTGTTTTAAAAAGACACAATAGACTGATGAGAATCAGACATACTCTCAACTCTCAACTAAAATGATTACCGTATCCAATCTAGCCATTCAATTTGGCAAACGGGTTTTATTTTCTGATGTAAACCTAAAATTTACTGCCGGCAACTGTTACGGCATTATTGGTGCCAATGGTGCCGGAAAATCTACGCTTATCCGCATGCTAAGCGGCGATCTGGATGCCACACGAGGAACTATTCAGTTTGGACATGGCGAAAGGCTTTCGGTATTAAAACAAGATCACTTTGAATTCGATGAATTTACGGTCATTGACACCGTGATGATGGGGCATGATGTGCTTTGGAAAGTGAAATCTGAAAAAGATGCCATTTATCTAAAAGAGAATTTTTCAGATGCGGATGGTTTACGGGCTTCAGACCTGGAAGAAAAATTTTCCGAAATGAACGGTTGGAATGCCGAAAGTGATGCGGCTTCTTTATTGAGCGGATTGGGAATAAAAGAAAATTCTCACTACTTGCTGATGAAAGACCTAAACGGTATGGAAAAAGTGAGAGTTTTATTAGCACGTGCTCTTTTTGGTAAACCTGATAATTTACTGCTTGACGAACCGACAAATGATTTGGATGTTGATACTGTGATGTGGTTAGAAAACTATCTGGCAAACTACGAAAATACGGTGTTGGTTGTTTCGCATGACCGTCACTTCCTCGATGCAGTAAGTACTCACACCGTTGATATTGATTACGGGAAAGTGCAGCTTTTTGCCGGAAACTATTCATTTTGGTACGAGTCCAGTCAGTTGGCACTTCGTCAGCAACAAAATCAGAATAAAAAGGCTGATGAAAAACGCAAGGAACTGGAAGAATTCATTCGTAGGTTCAGTGCCAATGTGGCTAAATCAAAACAAGCGACAAGTCGTAAGAAAATGCTTGAAAAACTGAATGTTGAAGAAATTCAACCTTCAACTCGCAAATATCCGGGTATTATTTTCACACCTGATCGCGATCCGGGCAATATGGTGTTGGAAGTCGCGGGTCTTGGAAAAATAGCTGATGATGGAACTGTGTTATTTAAAGATGTAAATTTCAACGTGGAAAAAAACGACAAAATCGTTTTCCTATCGCGTGATCCACGAGCTATGACGGCTTTCTTTGAAATTATCAACGAACATGATAAAGTTCACAAAGGAACTTTCAATTGGGGAATAACCATTACTCACGCCTATTTGCCACTTGATAATTCTGAATTTTTCAATACCGATTTAAATCTGGTTGACTGGCTTGGTCAATTTTCCGATGACACAACTGAAGCTTTTATTCGCGGTTATTTAGGCAAAATGTTATTCTCAGGTGACGAAATTTACAAAAAAGCGAGCGTGATTTCAGGTGGTGAAAAAATGCGATGCATGATTTCGCGTATGATGCTTCGCAATGCCAATGTAATGATTCTTGATTCACCGGCCAACCACCTTGATTTGGAATCTATTCAGGCTTTTAACAATACCTTAGTGAATTTCAAAGGCAATGTTTTGATGGCTTCGCACGACCGTGAATTTATTCAAACCGTTTGTAATCGTATTATTGAGCTTACACCCCGTGGTATAATTGACAAACAAATGGATTACGACGATTATGTGACTTCGGAGGAAATTAAAGCAATACGTGAGAGAATGTATAAATAATTTTTTTGTATTAAAGTACAGACTGAGAGCAATTTTTATATCTTTGCTGCCATAAATAAAAAAAATCAGTATGAACGAAGAAAAAAATTACGATTGCAAAAACAGAAACTACCACCATCAAGCAAATGCTTCAGGTGGAGCGGTTTATGGATTGGGATTAATTGGTGCAGCTATTTATTTCATTTCGCATGTTACCACCTTTTGGCTGGGCGTTCTCGGATTCCTAAAAGCCATCGTTTGGCCGGCAATTCTTGTATATTATGCCTTGAGATCGTTAGGTGTTTAATGCTAAAAATTTATTGAAACAAATGCTTTTCCCGAATTGAGAAAGGCATTTGTTGTTTAAGAAAATCAGCGTTTCCGATTAAGTTCAATAGTCACCCGTTCTACCATATTACCAAGAGGAGGATTGAGTTTTGAAAGTTTGACTTCCAATCCATGAATTTGCGGGAATTCATTAAAAACACTATCCAAAATCCGTTGTCCGACATGTTCAATCAGTTTCGACGGAATTTCCATTTCTCTTTTTACCACATCATAAACCAACTGATAATTAAGTGTATGATTCAAATCATCTGTCTTTCCTGCAAGATTTGTTTTTAATTCCATGCTGACACTTACAATAAACCTATTTCCAAGCGTTTGTTCGTGTTCCAAACAACCGTGAAAGGCGTGGAATTCCATATTTTCGAGTATAATTTTGCTCATAGTATTTAAATTTGCAAATTATCGATATGGCGTTAATCGATTGATTATAATAATCTTAATGTCTTTATAACTGTAAATTAATTTTATTCGGGAAATATCTTCAAATTAGCACATTGACAAATTAGCACATTAAGAAACTTCACTTCCAAATTCCCCGTTATGTACAAAAGTACGTATTTTATCGCCTGATTTTACTTGTCTTGCTGAAGTTATTCGTTTTCCGTTCAATGTCGTAATCGTATATCCGTGTTTAAGTAGAAAGTTCGGAGAATGCGTTTCAATATTTTTTCCCAGCAATGCAAGTTTATTGTTTTCTTTTAACAATTGCATGCGCAGCGTTGATTTTAAGCGATTTTTCTGTCGGTCAAGCGAATGAGTTTTTTGTATTACCCAACTCCGTAAAGTTTGTTTTATTCGCATTTGAGTTTGAACAATAAATCGAGATTCATTTTCGATGTTACTTTTGACCAAATTTTGAATATCTGCAATTATATTTACGACTTGATTTTCTGCATCTTGTAAACATGAAATCAAAAATTCCGCCACGGCCGTTGGTGTTTTTAAGTTGGTGTAAGCCACCATATCCAAAATGGAAATATCCCGCTGATGACCGATTCCGGCAATAATGGGCAAAGGAAATTGCGCACAATTCAATGCCAGTTCGTACGAATCAAAACAAGCCAAATCGGTTGTGGCACCACCACCACGAATTATCACCACTACATCAAACAAATCGATATTTTCATATATTTTCTCCAATGCCAAGATAATGGATGATTCAGTTTGCTCGCCTTGCATGACCGCAGGAAAAAGTTTAGTATAAAAAACGAAATGAGATGAGTTGTTTTTCAATTGGTCGCAAAAATAGCCATAACCGGCGGCTGTGGGCGAAGAAATAATAGCCAGCCGTTGAGGGATTTCCGGAAATGGCAATTGTTTGTTCATATCCACAATACCATCTTCTTCCAATTGTCGAATGATTTGTAATCGTCGAGTAGCCATTTCACCAATGGTGAAAGTCGGATCAATATCGCGGATGTTCAGACTGAAACCGTAAACACCGTGAAATTCAACAGTTACAGCTACCAAAACATTTAATCCCGATCGAAGTGTTTGTCCCGTGCTACTTTCGAAATACGGTTTCAGCATTCGATAAGTGGAAGCCCAAATCGTAGCTTTTGTTTTTGCCAACAACGTATCCGAATCGCTGTCTTTTTCAATCAATTCCAAATAACAATGTCCACCCTGATTTTCGCGCAATTCACTAATCTCGGCACGAATCCAAATGGGAGTTTCGAAACTCAACCGTATGGTTTGCTGAATTTGATCAGTAAGTTCAGAAAGTGAGATTGAATTCATTTTATGAGTTTGTAGATTTGTTAGGACAGGTCACGACTTGCCCTAACAAATTGTATATTATCGAATTACGATTTTTTTCGTTTCAGTTTTTTCATTTTCAGTAACACATACCGCATAAATCCCGGCAGGAAATTTATCCGTTCTCAAAACGGTTGAAGAATCAGTTATTGGTTGATTGACAAGCAATTTCCCGGTAACAGAATAAATTCTGATTGAAGTATTTAGCGGATTATTAAACTCAGTAAACCGAATAATCAATGTGTTAAATGTCGAGTTATAAGCCAGTACAAAATTATTTTTTTCAATCTGGCGTAAAGAATCGAAAATGAGTAAGTTCTGTTCAGCCTGCAAAAAATCCGGAATTCCATAACCCAGTTGTGCTGTCGGATTAGTAAATAGATTTCCGCTCTTAAAAACGGATTGAAGTAGTGCCCAAATATTGGGATTTGGATTTATTGCTTTATATCGTTGCAATAAACAAGCCATCAATCCTGCCATTATTGGAGTAGCAAATGATGTTCCGTCACCATTAACAGTTGATCCATTTATATCAACTAATGCAGACCTACTTCCCATAGCGCAGATTTCCGGTTTTACGCGGCCATCGTAACTTGGACCATACGATGTAAAGTAGCTAGGTGTTCCGATTGAATCAACAGAACCAACAGAAATAATCCCATCGGCATCGGCCGGCGAACCGATATAATGCCAAGGATTGTTTGGGCTACCTTCGTTACCTGCTGCAACCAATACTACGATTCCTTTTTTGCTTGCCAGATTGGCGGCACGACTGGCACGCGAAACTTTGCCGTTCATATCGGCATACGAAAAATTCATGGTCGAATCATCGAAAGTATAATAACCCAATGAGGAAGTTGCAACATCAATTCCCACACTGTCGGCAAACTCAATTCCTGAAGCCCAGAAATCGGTTTCAACCTTATATTCGGTTGGCCCATATTCTGTTCGGATTAACCAATAAGAAGCATCCGGAGCTGTACCCAAAAACTGTCCGGGTAAATTCCCTGTCATGGCGGATAAAACCATCGCTCCATGCGTATCTTCACTGTAAATATTTGAATTAGGATTGATAATATCTTTTGTCCCGAGCAATCGTCCTTGCAGGCGCAAGCTGTCGAAACACGGGTTTGTATCCACGTTTGTAAACCCTGCATCAATTACCCCGATTTGTATCCCTTTTCCCCGAAAACCTTCATTATGTAAAGACGCTCCGTTCAACTGATTGATTTGAGTTGCAGCCGTTCCGTAATCAAAGGTGATTTTCTTTGCAGCTTTTTGGGAGGGAGTTTGCACCGGTCCAATGAGTTCGCCGGTATATTCCACAAATTTCACAAAAGACAACACACGAACCTGACTCATTTTACTTGAATCGGTAAGCAAAACCGTTGCGCCATTCATCCATTTACTCGTGTTATGAACCGGAATTCCAAAATTTTCAATTTGCTGTAAATAAGAAGGATTTACAGGTAAATCGGTTGAATCACAAGCAATATTAAATGCCGCCCGACGGTCAATAGCATGGGCTGAGAGATATGCCGAAGGATTTGAAAGCGAATAGGGCGAATTATTTTTATTGGCAAACTGAACGTAGAAATAGTAACTGGTTGTCTGGGCATTCACAGAAGCTGAAATACCCATCACCATGAAAGAGAATAACGCGATAAAACTATTGAGTTTGATAGATGTTTTCATAATCCGTTTGTTTTATACTACAAAAATACAATTTTATATGGAAGTGTTCATTTTTATCCGAATATTTAAAAATAATTAAAAGATTCGTTTCTTTGAATACTTATTACGAAAAGATCGTAGATTTGCGAAGATTTCGTAATAAACTAAAAGTAAAGAGCATTTAAGTTACATCAATATGGAAAAACTAACTAATCAAGAAGAAGAAATGATGCTGATCATTTTTCAGCAAGGCAAAGGTTTTATCAAGGATTTTATACTGCGAATGGAAGAACCGCGTCCGCCTTACACCACTGTTGCGTCGATAGTGAAGAATTTGGAGCGAAAAGGCTACGTAATCGGTAAGCGATACGGAAATACTTACGAGTACAGTTCGGTAATGGAAGAAAACGAATATAAATCGAAATTCATGTCGGGCGTGGTAGAAAATTATTTCGAGAATTCGTATAAAGAGATGGTCAGTTTTTTCGCCGAAAAGCAAAAAATATCTGCCGAAGAATTACAGGAAATCATTAAACTCATCGAAAAGAAATGAACAACACAGAAATGTATTTTCTGAAAATAAACCTGGCGATAGCCTTGTTTTATTTGGTTTATCGGTTTGTGTTTTATAAGGACACGTTTTGGGCTGCACGCCGGTTTTATCTGGTTTTTAGTATTTTGTTGTCCATGCTTTATCCTTTTATTTCGCTGGCAGGCTGGCTCGAAAATCAAGAACCGATACAAGCCCTTATGGCAAATTATGTGAATTTGAAAGATATAACTGTTACGACGGCACCTATTTCCATCCTGACTTTCAGAAATGTGCTTTATGCAATCTATCTGCTAGTAGCCGGATTTTTCTTTATCAAAATGTGTATGCAACTTGGCTCTATTTTTCGCTGGAAATTGAAAGGAATAAAAAAGATACTTCAGGGAAATGAAATTGTAGCAGTGAATGAGACCATTACTCCGTTTTCCTTTTTCAATCTCATTTTTATAAATCCAGACTTACACAATGAGCTGGAAACGAAACAAATCCTGACACACGAGCAAACTCACGCCCGCCAATTGCATAGTCTGGATGTGCTGTTGAGCGAAACTCTTACGATAATTTGTTGGTTTAATCCTGCAGCCTGGTTGTTGAAACGTGAAATCCGCCAAAACCTTGAGTTTTTAGCTGATAATAATGTTTTGGAATCCGGTTTCGACTCTAAAAATTATCAGTATCATTTACTTCAATTATCGTATCAAATTCCAAATGTACCATTAGTCAATAAATTTAATGTTTTACCAATTAAAAAAAGAATTATTATGATGAATCAACAAAAATCAGCCAAAGCGGGGCTGTTGAAATACTCGCTTATCGTTCCACTGGCATTGGTTTTAGTGCTTTCGAGCAATGCACAATCCGTTGTAAGTTCGGCTAAAAAAGCAACCACCACAACCAAGGTAAAAGTAAAAACAGCAATTCAGTCATCGGACAAAGACAAGGTTTATACCATGGTTGAGAAAATGCCGCAATTCCCCGGTGGCGAAACAGCCTTGTTGAATTACATTAATCAAAATGTAAAATATCCGGATGAAGCAATGAAAAATAATGAACAGGGAAAAGTTATTGTTCGATTTGTTATCAATGTAACCGGAAAAGTGGAAAAGGTGGAAATATCTCGAGGTGTCTCGGCAAGTATTGACAAGGAAGCATTACGTGTTGTAAATTCATTGCCGGATTTTACTCCTGGGGAAATAAAAGGGAAAAAAGTGGCAGTTTGGTATATCTTGCCTATCAGTTTTAAATTAGATAGCAGTCCGAAAAATTCAGTTTATAAAGAACATGCTACCTCAGAAATTATAGACAGTTCAAAACCATTGTACCTTATCGATGAGAAGCCAGCTACAGAAGCTGAAGTTAATGCCTTAAACCCGCAGAGTATTAAGGAAGTGAAGGTGCTGAAAGATGCAAATGCAACCGCTATTTATGGAACCAGAGGTACAAATGGTGTGGTGTTGATAACAATGAAGAAGTAAATCCAATGAATATCGTGTAGATTGATTTGCAACAACACGGTATTTGTAAATTTGCACCTATGAAAAAGAATCTTATTGGATTATTGGTTTGTTGTTCTATTGTTATTCAGGCGCAAAACAATGCCATCCAAAATGCACTAAAGAATTATGATTACGAACAGACTATCAAGCTGATTTCAAAAGAAAAAAGAACTCCGGAACTTGATTTATTAAAGGCTAAGTGCTTTAAAAACATTGGACAATTTAACTACGCAATTAATATCCTCGAGGAACTTGTAAAATCGGATTTGGAGCATACTTCGGTCGTAAATGAACTAGCCGATTGTTACCAACTGAGCGGAAATT
>Ga0209746_1000170_pt1 | contig 35138 bp, 33 predicted proteins | sample BarGraNGADG00211_3_FD_184496 | JGI IMG/M metagenome (GOLD analysis project Ga0209746, IMG submission 184496) | Arctic peat soil microbial communities from Barrow, Alaska - Barrow Graham LP Ref core NGADG0011-211 (SPAdes) (version 2) | ecosystem: Environmental > Terrestrial > Soil > Wetlands >... | reverse complement strand
GGTTGGGCGGATCGGCGGCGCCGTGCGGCTGCGCGCCGGCAGTCCGGCCGCGCCAGATCTGGACACTGTCCCGCTGGACGATGGGCCGGCGGGCGTGCGTCAGGGCGTCTTTCTGCCCACGCAGCGCGTGTCCGCCTACACGGGCGACCTGTGGCCGCGCGCGGCCACGCAGCGGGCGCAACCCCGCCTGGAAGCGGCCTACGGGGCGGTGGAGATAGGTATCCGGCGCCGACTGGGAGGACCTGGTTCCCCCGCCGGCTCCTGCCTCGCGCACCAGGAGTTGCCCGTTGCCGCCAACACCTGGCACAAGCTGCCCTTCCGGCTGGAGCTGCCCCCCGGCGCGGTCGCGGAGGGCGAGCCAGTCGACTTCTACATACGCTGGAACCCGGCGGATGCCAACGAAGCTGTCGATCTGCTGATCGATCGAGCCCAACTGCTCCCGGCGGACCACGTCGACGGGCTGGACCCGGATGTGCTCCGCCTGGCAGGCGACTGGCACGTCCCCTTCTGCGCTGGCCAGGCGGCAATTTCGTCAGCTACTACCACTGGCGCGACGGGGTCGGGCCTGCGGACCTACGCCCTGTCCGCCCTGCCCTGGCCTGGGGTGGGCTCGAGTACAACGCCTTCGGCAGCGCCGAGTTCCTCCACTTCTGCCGACTGATCGGGGCCGAACCGCAGATCACCGTCAATGCAGGGACGGGCTCGGCAGAGGAAGCCGCGGCCTGGGTGGAATACTGCAACGGCGCGGCAGACACGCCCATGGGTTGCCTGCGGGCGCGCCACGGCGACGAAATGCCTTACAATGTGCGGCTGTGAGAAGTGGGCAATGAGTCGTACGGGGCCTGGCAAGGGGGCTATCACGGCAGCGAGGAGAGCGCCCGCCGTCCTGCTCACCCAACCCGACAACGTCGCCCAGCGCCGGCGGATGATCGTCGCGGCGGTCAACGTACACCTGTCGAAAGAGATCCCGCTGAGCGTGGAGGTTGCCGGCGAGCGCATCGAAGGGCCGGTTGAAGTGAGAACGCTGGCCTTCGCGGACTACTCAGCCATAACTTCACCGGCTGATCCGCAGCGTTTTGCTCTGCAACAGTGGCGAGTGATGGCCACGGGAGGCATCGTGAGCATGTTGCTGCGGCCCAGCTCGGTCAATTGGATCGAGGTTGAGCTCAGGCGGCCGGGTCGGGAATAGCTTCGCTCACGAGTTCCTCGGCGAAGCTGAAACGCCGTGCGCCGCCGCTCATTCGCTGGATGCCCGTCACCTCGTAGGCCGCGGCCTTCTCGACCCTGACGACGACCACGGCCTCGCGGCCGGCCAGGCGCTTATCCAGGGGCTTACCCAGCCTGACCGGCACCAAGTCGGCGCCTCGTTTGATCACAATCTGCTTATAGTGCAGTCAGGTACTCGTGCACCTTGGGCAGCCACTGCATGATCTCGATCTTCTGTGGGCACTGGCTCTCGCACTCCCCGCACTGCAGGCACTTATCCGCGCGTTCAGCCTCCGGCACCGAGTTGCTGTAGCTATGGCGGGCGTGCCCCGGCGCGTTGAACATCATCGCCGCGTTGTAGAACGCGAAGATCGTCGGGATGTTGACTCCGTTCGGGCAGGGCTGGCAATACTTGCACTCCGTACAGGGAATCGGCGTGAGACGGCGGTACTCGTCGCGTACGCGGCTGACCAGGGTGAGTTCCTCGCTCGTCAGCAGGCCGGGACGCGAGCTATTGGCGCTGACCACATTTTCTTTAACCTGCGCCAGCGTGCTCATACCACTCAAAACCAGGGATACCGACGGCCTGTGCCATAGCCACTGTAAAGCCCAGCGGGCTGCGCTGCGGCGCTGAACTGCCGAATCCCACAGCGCCTGGATGGTGGGCGGCAGCCCCTTGCCCGCCTGCTGCCCGGCTCTGCCGGCCAGCAAGCCACCGCGCAACGGCTCCATCACGACCACAGCCAACCCCTTGCCGGCGGCATACTCCAGCCCGCGCGTGCCGGCCTGGCGGTCCTCATCCAGGTAGTTGTATTGAATCTGGCAGAACGTCCAGCCAGCGTAGGCGTCGACGATTTCCTGGAACACGTCGTAGTTGTCATGGAAGGAGAAGCCGAGATGCCCGATGCGGCCGTCGGCCATGGCCCGTTCAGCCCAGTCGAGTACGCCCAGGTCGCGAACCGCGTGCCAGCGTTCGGCATCCAGCGCATGCAGCAGATAGAAGTCGATCGTCGCCGTATCCAGTCGCGCCCGCTGCTCATCCAGCAAACGGTCGAAGTCGGCCCGCTCCTTCACCAGCCAGCACGGCTGCTTGGTCGCGAGTTTGACGCGCGCGCGGTAGCCGTCCTTCAGCGCCCGGCCGAGGAACGACTCGCAGTTGCCGAGGTGATACGGATAGGCCGTGTCGACGTAGTTGACGCCGTGGTCGATGGCGTAGCGTACCAGCTTCGTCGCCTTCGCCTCGTCGATGTGCCCGGCGTCCGCGTCAATGACCGGCAGGCGCATGGCGCCAAGGCCCAACGCGGAAACCTTCCAATCCAACTTGCCGAAATTGCGGTATTGCATCCTATCCCCTCCTCATGTGGCGCCATTGATATCGCTCCATTATAGGACGGCATCCGTCCGGGCCACATGACCTGGGTCATAAGATGGGGGTGATTCAGCATACGGAATCTCAACCCGAACGGCGCATACTCGCCCATTCACCTGTTCCCTTGTACAATAGATGGAGTAGTAGGAGATCATGGAATACATCGACGTCCCATACACGGCGTGCTTCAAAGAGACAGTGGCTGCGCTCGACGAGCCCGGCTGCCTGTTGGTCACCCAGGGCAATGAGGGCTACCTGAACGCCATGGTGATCGGCTGGGGCACAATCGGCGCCATCTGGAACAAGGCGATCTTCATCGTGATGGTGCGACCGTCCCGCTTTACCTACCAGTTGCTCGAGGAAGGCAGCGCCTTCACAGTCTGCGTCCCGGCGCCCGATATGCGTCCTATCATCGACGTCTGTGGCAGCAAGTCGGGGCGCAGTCACGACAAGTTTCGTGAGCTTAACCTGTCGACAGTGCCGTCTACTCAGATCAGCGTGCCGGGCATTGCCGGCTCCTCCGTCATTTACGAATGCCAGCCGGTCCACTTCAACGATCTTCAACCCGAGGCGCTGACCGCGCAGATCCAGGAACGCTTCTACCCGCAAGGTGACTTCCACCGGGTCTACTTCGGCGAGATCCTGGCGGTGCGCGCCCTGGCCGGCCAGGCGCAGCAGACATAGCGGATGGCCGCTTTCGAGCCTGGCTGCCTTCCGGCCGCCCTGGGAAGCCTGCCGCTGACCGACCCGCACGAGGCATGCGAGCTGGCGCTGGACCTGGTGGTGCAAAAAGAGCTCGCGCGCGCTGACCTGATGCAACGCGCCCTGATAACCGCCTCGTGCGGCCTCGGCACCCTGCCGGTGGCCGCGGCGGCGCGCGCCTGCCGGTTGACCGCGGGCGTGTCGGCGCGCGCCCGCTACCTGCGCAGGCCGCAGCCATGCTGCGCGTGGTTGGCCTCAGCAAGCGCTACGGTCGCATCCTGGCGCTAGACAAATTGGATCTCGCCATTCTCGCCGATCATCGCCAACCTCATCACCGAGGTCCAGGGCGCTGGAAAACTACCCAACGGTTCATCTTGTGCTACAATACGCAACTCATGGAACTATACATTATCCGTCACGCCCAATCGACGAATAATGCCCTGGTCGATCAGAGCACGCGCGTGGCCGATCCCCCGCTCACGGAGTTGGGTATCCGACAGGCCGAGACGCTGGCGCAGCACCTGGCCACGCGGCGAGACCTGGCCGACCTGCCGCAGATCGCCTGGGCTTACAGTATGTCCAATCCGCGCCAGGAGCCCGGTTACGGGATCACGCGCCTCTTGTGCAGCCCGATGTGGCGCTCGCTACAGACCGCCGAACCGATCGCACGCGCCCTGGGCCTCAAGCCCGAAATCTGGATCGACATTCACGAGGTCGGCGGCCTCTTCCTGGAGGAAGAGGCCGGCATCGTTGGCTACGGTGGTAAGACGCGCCAGGACCTGCTGGCCGAGTACCCCGACTATCTGATCCCCGAGGCTGTGACCGACCAGGGATGGTGGACCAGCGGTCTGGAAGAAGTGACGGCGCGCGACGCACGCGCGCTGCGGGTTGCCGTTCGGCTGCGGCAATGGAGCCAGAGTAACGAACGGATCGCCATTGTCACACACGGTGGTTTCCTGAGCAGGCTGATCAAGTACCTTTTCAACGAGCCGGCCGGCCGGCTCGTCTTCCATCAACACTACAACGCGGCCATCTCGCGCCTTGAGTTCCGTGCGGACGGCTTGCTGATCTGCAATTATCTGAACCGGGCGGATTTCTTGCCGCCCGACATGCTCACTTGATTAGGATGCATCGCCGATGAATTCTGAACGCCCCGACTTGAACGGAGCCGATCCCGCCGTCGTCGCCTACGTCGAAGCCCTCGAGGCCGAGCTGGCGCGTTTGCGCTCGTCCGGCCGGCCAGCCACGCGCAGCACAGAGCCGGCCTACAGCCAAGCAGAAGGTGAAGCGGCCCTGTCGAACGAACCGAGCGAACCGCCCACCACGCTCAATCTGATCAGCATCAGCGCAGCCGGCCGGGCCAAGCGTACCCCACGCCACCTGTACTATCGTCAGCGCCGCGGCGGAATGGGCATCTTTGATCTTGAGAACCTGGACGGCGACCCGCCCGCCTTTCTTACCATCGCAGACGCCGCCCAGGCGATCGTGCTGCTCACAGACCAGGGGCGCGCCTTCCGCATCCCGGTGGCCGACCTGCCCGAGTCCCCGGTGCACGCGCGCGGGCAGTCGCTGGCGGGGCGCCTGTCGCTATTGCCAAACGAACGGCTGGCGGTTGTCTTCCCCGACACCGGCGGCGCCTACCTGACATTGGTCACGCAACGCGGCCAGGTCCGGCGCATGCGTTACCATTACTTCGGGCCGAGCCTGTCGCCCGGCACCCTCATGTTCGATCCCAAGGAGGGCGGGGCGCCGGCGGCGGCCTGTTGGAGCGACGGGGACGCGGAGCTTTTCATCGCGACCCGCAAGGGTGACGCCATCCGCTTCGCCGAGCGCCAGGTGCCTGTGCGCGGCTGCCTCGGCCTGCGCGTCGATCCCGACGACGCCGTCGTGGCCGTCACGCCTGTCCGCCCGGACGGCGGCGTTTTCCTGCTGGGCAATGACGGCAAAGGCAGCATCCGCCTGATGGCCGGATTCGCGCTAAATAAGGCGCCCGGCTCGGGTGGCAAGGTGGCATTCAAGACGGACCGGCTGGTGGGCGCCGTCGCCACCGGCGTCGAGCACGACATCTTTATCATCTCGCAACTCGGCAAGATCATCCGCTTCCAGGCCGACGAGGCGCCGCCCAAGGAGGGTGTCGTGCAGGGTGTCAATTGCATGGCCCTGCGCGCGGACGAAACAGCCGCGCTAACGGGTTGTGCCGTGCCCACCTGAGGGGAAAAGGAGACAAACATGCGTTTCGGTATCATGGCCATGCAAATCGGCGCCCTGGCGCCGCCGGGGCTGACTGCCGAGGGTGCAATGGCGCATCTGAGGGGCTTCGACCACGCCGCCCATGTGCGCGGCATCGCCGCACAGGGTTTCAAGACCATCGAGCTCGGCGGCGACCTGCTCCTGTTCTTCCCGAACAGCTATAGTCCGCAGTCGGTGCAGGCCCTGGCGGAGCTCAAGGCCGAGCTGGGCCTGAGCTACACGCTGCACCTGCCGCTCTGGTCGGTCGAACCGTCGACCCCGCTCGCGCCCGTGCGCGAAGGCTCGGTACGCGCCCTGATCCAGGTGATACAGGCCACCCTGCCGCTGGGCGTCGAGAACTACGTGCTGCACGCCACCGGGCCACTGGCGGCGGAGTTCTACCACATGCGCCTGCCCGAGACCGCGCGCGGCTTGCTCATGCGCCTGTTCCAGGCCAACGCCGCGCAAAGCATTCAGACCATCCTGGCCGAGACCGGGCTGCCCAGCCGCCGGCTGGCCATCGAGACCATCGAGTTCCCGTTCGATCTGACCCTGGAGCTGGCCAACAACCTGAATCTGTCGATCTGCCTGGATACCGGCCACGTCCTGGCGGGTTTCTCGGGGCCAGTGGAGCTTTTTGATGTCCTGGAGCGCGCCCTGCCCCGGTTGGCCCAGTTACACCTGCACGATGCACCCTGGCAAGGTCCGGAAATGGTACTGGGCTACGGTAAGGACCACCAGACGCTCGGGACCGGCGACCTGGACACCGGCCGCCTCTTGGATCGGCTGAGCGCAGCGAACTTCGGCGGCCCGCTCATCTTCGAGCTGACGGTCGAGGAAGCGCGCGCCTCGTTGGAGGTCGTTCGCCGCCTGCGTCCAGGCGTCCTCGAAGGGTAACGACTGACGCGGCGCTCCGCCAGGGTGCGATGGGCGGTGGAGGTAACAGCATGGAGACGTATGCGATTCCGCTCGTGCCCGGGCCGACGACGGCGCCGCAGGCCGTGCGCGAAGCTTACCTGACCGACTACGGCTCGGCGGACCTGGAGCCCGAGTAGGCCAGGCTTTACACCTGCCTGCAGATCCGCCTACAGCAGATCCTCGGAACCGGCAACCAGCTGGCGATCATGACCGGCGAGAGCATGCTGGCGTTGTGTGGCGCCCTCAAGTCCTGCCTGCGCCCAGGAGAGCGCGTGCTGGCGGTTTCGACCGGTGTCTTCGGCGCCGGCGTGGGTGATATGGCGCGCCAGATCGGCGCAGAGGTCGAGACCGTACACTTCGCCTTCAACGCGACCGGCGATCCGGGGCGTGTCGAGGAAGCGATCCGTTCGTTCCGGCCCAACCTGGTCACTGCGACCATTGCGAGACACCTTCCGGCACGCTCAACCCGGTCGCGGAAATCGGCGGCCTGGTGCGCGCCTACGGCGTGCCGCTGTTCTACGTCGACGCGGTGGCCAGCGCAGGCAGGGCGCCCCTGCGGGTGGACGACTGGGGCATCGACCTGTGCCTGGTCGGCTCGTAGAAGTGCCTCTCCGCCTTGCCGGACATGTCGATCGTCTCCGTGAGCCAGCGTACCTGGCAGATCATTGACGAGGTCGACTATGCCGGCTACGATGCGCTCAAGCCCTGGCGCACCGCCCTCGCCGACCGCTGGTTCCCCTACATCCCGGCCTGGCAGAGCACAGCCGCGCTGGACGTGGCCTGCCGCCTGGTCCTCGAGGAAGGGCTGGAGGCGGTCATTGGCCGGCACGCGCTAGTAGCGGCACACTGCCGGCAGCGCCTGCGGGCGCTGGGCCTGGACCTATTGCCCGCGAGCGACCACGACTGCTCGCCGACGGTCACCGCCGTCCGTATGCCCGAGGGCATCGGCTGGCCGGCCCTCGACCGCGCCTTGCGGGCGCGCGGCCTGGCAGTCGGCGGCTCGCTCGGCCCGCTGGCCGGCAGCGTCTTCCGCATCGGCCACATGGGCGCGCAGGCCAGCCTGGCGCTGGTCGATCGCGGCCTGGAAGTGTTGCAGGACGTGCTGCAGAGCATTTGAGCCAGATGCAGTCTGACTACCCTTGCCATTTCCCTGCCGCGCGTCTATCATAAACCCCATGTCCGACGGCACGGTGGGCACATTCACTCACCTGGAAGTCCATTCTCACTACACGCTGCTCGGGGGCACGGCCTCGGTCGGCAGCCTGGCCGCGCGCGCCGCAGCCGATGGCCTTTCCCACCTGGCGCTGACCGACACCAACGTCCTGTACGGCGCGGTGGCCTTCGCGCGCGCTTGCCGGGAAGCCGGCGTGCAGGCGATACTCGGCATGGCCGTCACGATGGCGGCGCCGCAACCGGGCCGCGAGGGCGAGCCGCCCGGCCGGCTGGTTCTCCTGGCCAGCGGCCCGGCCGGCTATCGCTCGCTCTGCCGGCTGTCGTCGCGTCTGCAGGACAGCCCGGCAAGGGAGACATTGGCGGCCCGCGGCCTGGCCTGGGAAGACCTGCAAGCCGAGCGGGCGGGGTTGATCTGCCTCAGCGGCGGGCGCATGGGCTGGCTGGAACGCTACTTGCGGGCAGGGGATGGCGCGGCAGCGCACCTGTATGCCGGGCGGCTGGCGGGCATTTTCGGCGAGAACGCCTACCTGACTCTCGAGATCCATGCGCCGGCCGATCTGGGCATCACGCGCCAGGTGGCCGCGCTGGCCCGGCGATTGGGCCTGCCCACGGTTGCAGTGCAGCCTGTCTATTGCCTGGCGCCCGGCGAAACCTCGCGTCTGCGCCTGCTGGCCGCGGTAGACCGCAACTGCCGGCTTGAGGCGGTCCCGCCCGACGCGCTGCCGGCGGGCGGCGACCGGGACGTGGATATCCATTGGCTCAGCCCCGCGCAGGTGGCGGAGCGCTTTGCCGGGTTCGAGAACGCCCTGGCGGCCAGCGGCGAGATCGCGGCCCGCTGCGGACCGGCCCTCCCCGATGGCAGACCGATCTGGCCGGCGCTCAAGCTCCCCGCGGGCCAGACGCCCGACGAGGCGCTGGCCGAAGCCGCGCACCGCGGGCTGTCCACCAAGTACGGCCTGCAGGCTCCTGCCGGCGCGTCAGAGCGCCTGGCCGGCGAGTTGGCAGCGATTACCACCTACGGCTACGCCCCGCTCTTCCTGATCGTGGCGGACATCGTGCGCTTTGCCCGCGAGACCGGCGTGCCCGTCAGCACGCGGGGCAGCGTTGCCAACTCGCTGGTCGCCTACTGCATCGGCATCACGGCCGTCGACCCGCTCCTGCACGACCTGCTCTTCGAGCGCTTCCTCAACCCGGCCCGCGCCGATGTGCCGGATATCGACCTGGACTTTTGCAGCCGCCGCCGGGACGAGGTGCTGGAATACGTGCGGCGCGCTTACGGAGCCGATCACGTCGCCCTGGTGGGCACCGTCAGCACCATGCGCCCGCGTTCGGCCGTGTGGGAGGTGGGCAAGGCTTACGGGCTGGACGAGGGGGAGATCAAGCGCCTGGTGGCGAAGCTGCCGCGCGACTGGCATCCGGACCCAAGGCGGCGCGACAAGCGGACCGTGGATGACGTGTTGGCCGAGCTGGACGATCCTCGGCTGAAAGAAGTCGTCAGCTCGGCCTACGCGATCGTCGGCCAGCCGCACCATCTGAGCGTCCATCCCGGCGGGGTGGTCATCACTCCCGGGCCGCTCACCGACGTCGTACCCGTGCAGTGGGCGCCAAAGGGTTTCCTCATCACTCAGTTCGACCACAAGGACGTCGAAGCCCTCGGCCTGCCCAAGATGGATCTGCTGGGCATCAGCGCACTGACGGTCCTGGCTGACGCCGCCGACCTGGTACGCCGCAACGAGGACCCGGCCTTCCGCCTGGAAGACATCCCCCTGGACGACCCGGCCACCGGCGACCTGTTGGCGCGCGGCGAAAGCATCGGGGTGTTCCAATGCGAGTCGGAGGGCGCCCAGCGCACGCTGCGCAAGCTGCGCGCACACAACGTGCGCGACCTGGCGATTGCCAATGCCTTCTTCAAGCCAGGCCCGGCGACCGGCGGCATGGCCGCGACCTTCGTCCGCCGTTACCGGGGCGAAGAACCGGTGGCTTACCTGCACCCCTCGCTCGCCCCCATCCTCGGCCCGACCTTCGGCGTGCTGATCTTTCAGGAGCAGATCCTGCGCGTGGCGCGCGAGATTGCCGGCTTCAGTTGGAAGCAGGCCGACCATCTGCGGCGGGGCGCGAGCAAGTTCGGCGCGGCCGAGATGGAAACCATGCGCGAGGAGTTCGTGCAGGGCTGCCGGCGGCCGGCCCCGCAAGGTCCTGGCTTCACACCCCAACAGGCTACGCGCCTGTGGGAACAGGTCGTCGCCTTCGCCGGCTACGGCTTCAACCAGGGCCACGCTACCGCGTATGCCGACGTCAGCTACCGCTCGGCTTACCTGAAAGCCCACTGGCCGGCCCAGTTCCTCTGCGCCCGCCTGATGGGCTGGGGCGGCTTCCATCACCAATCCATCTACATCGCGGAGGCCATCCGGCTCGGCATCCCCGTCCGGCCGCCGCACGTGAACTACAGCCGCGCGCTGTTCACGCTGACCCAACCCAAGACCCTGTGGATGGGCCTGGGCCAGGTGCGCGAGCTGCGCAGCGCCTCAGCGGAAGCCATTATCCAGGAGCGCGAGGGCGGAGCGTACGCCGGCCTGCGTGATCTGCTGGCGCGAGTGCCGCTGCAGCCCAAGGAGATCACCCATCTGATCCAGTGCGGCGCCCTGGATGGCCTGGACTCGAGCCGGGCGGCCCTGCTGCTTGAGGCCGAGGACGTGCGGCACGCCGGCAGCGCGTTGCAGATGGCATTCCCCTTCGAGGAACCAGACGTTGCGGCGGAGGCGCCCGGGCAACGCCTGGCCTGGGAGATGGAGCTGCTGGGCCAGCCGCTGAGTGTTCATCCGCTGGACGCGCTGCGTGATAGCCTGCCCGCGCACCTGCCGCTGGCCCGCCTGCCCGAACAGCCGGGCCGCCCGGCCCTGGTCGCGGGCGCACGCCTGCCCGGCTGGACGGGAGGGGACGGCTTCTTCCTGGGAGACGGGCAGACCTTTGTGGTCGTCAAGGGGGACAAATCACTGAAAACGCGCCCGGCCTGGCAGCCACTGCTGATACGAGGGCGCTGGATCGGCGACGGCTGGGGGACCTTCTGGCTGCAGGCCGAACAAGTGATGAACGCCGGAGAGGCCGGCAAGCCAGCAGGACGGGCATGATGGACTCTGGCCGGCGAGGGCACTGTCACATTCCGCCGGCGCGCGGTGTTAATAAGTTGAGATGTGGTGATGCCAGGGCGTGAGCCGTTGTCGCAAACCGAGGCGCTGCTTGCCGGGCTGCGGGCCGGAAGCCAGGAAGCCTTCGAGACCATCTTTCGCGAACATTATGCGCAGGTCTTCGCAGTGGCCTACCGGCTCCTTGGCTCGGCGTCCGAAGCTGAAGATGCGGCCCAGGAAGCGTTTCTGCGCCTCTACGAGCACCCGCTGCCGGCCGGCCGTAACCACAACCTGCGGGGTTGGTTACTGCGGGTGACAACGAACCTGGCTTACAATGCTTTGCGCAGCCGGGGACGGCGGCGGCGACGCGAGGAGCGAGCGCTGACAGAAGCACAGAGCGCGGGCCAGCCCGCCGCGGGCGACTCGATGGTTGCGGCCACGGCGGACACAGCGGCGAAGGTGCGGGGGGTTCTGGCCCGCCTGCCCGAGCGCCAGGTACAATTGCTGCTGCTGCGCCAGGCCGGCCTCAGCTACGCGGAGTTGGCCGGCGCGTTGGGCGTGGCGCCGGGGAGCATCGGCACCCTGGTGGCCCGGGCGGAGCGAGCTTTCCGCGACCTGTATGGCGAGCTCGAGGAGATGGAACACGATGCCTGATCGAACCCTTGACCCGATATCCCGCCCGGATCGTTGCCCGCCGGCAGGCGCGCTGTGCGCTTACCTGGACCACGAGCTGACGGACGTCGAGCTGAGCACCGTCGAAGCTCACCTGGCCGGCTGCCGGCCCTGCGTCACACAACTTCAGACCCTGCAAGCCGGCTCGGCGCTCGTCTACGAGGCGCTGGGTCGCGTGCAGGCGCCCGAGCCGGCGACACGCGCCGCCTGGCATCGCTTTGAGGCTCGCCGGCAAGCCCGGCAGAGCCATCCCCTGAACCGGAGGTTAGCTACTATGTGGCAGACTCTTCGTTACCGTCACTGGCGCGTCGCGCTGGCCAGTCTGGTGTTGGTCGCCGCCCTGGTGGCGGTCATGGCCATCGATCCGGTCCGCACCGCCGCCGCCCAGTTCCTGGGCATTTTCCGCGTGCAGAAAATTGCCGTTATCCAGTTCGACCCGTCCAAGATGGACAGCCTGCAGAGCTTCCAGGAGCAGATCTTCAGCAAGCCACAGGTGACTCCCTCTAAGGCGGCGGATGTCTCCGGCCCCGACGCGGCTGACCGGGCAGCCGGGTTCAAGGTTCTGATGCCGGACAAACTCGAGGCGATCGCCGGCCCACGCACCAAGTTCGCCGTCGAAGGCGCTTACACGGCGAGCACCACCGTCAATCTGGCTGCGGCCCGGGCACTGCTGCAGTCAGCCGGCTTGTCCACCGACGCGATTCCGGCCGGCAAGGACAGCCTGCCGCTGACGGCGCGCATCCCGGCAGTAGTCACGATGCGTTACGGGTCTGGCGCAACGGCGGTGACCATCGTCCAGGCGCCCAGCCCGGAGGTCGACGTCCCCGATGGGCTTGATACCAAAGCGCTGGGGAAAGCCGGGCTGCAACTAATGGGCCTGCCGGCCGGCCAGGCCGCCGATCTCAGTAACAGCATCGACTGGGCCACCACACTGGTCGTGCCGGTGCCGCAGAATGCGGCGACCGTGCAGCAGGTCAACGTGCGCGGCACGACCGGTTATCTGCTGACCGAGCAAAAGAGCGCCCCCAGCAGCGCCCGCAGCGAGAAAGGCGGCGACCAGGCTAGCGGTCCGACCCTCGTATGGGAAACGAACGGCATGTTGTATGCCATCCAGGGCAACTTTAGCCTCCAGGCCCTGGTAGGCATCGCTAACTCGCTGAATTGACGGGCCCGTCCGACCTGGCCATTCGCGCCGAGGGGCTGCGGAAGGAATATGGCCGAACGGTGGCCGTCGCCAATCTCAACCTCGCCGTCGAACGCGGCGAGGTTTTTGGCTTCCTGGGACCGAACGGCGCCGGCAAGACGACCTCGCTGAAGATGTTCCTGGGCCTGGTGCGTCCCACGGCCGGCGCCGCGCATATCCTGGGCAGCACACCGTCCGATTGGCATTCGCGGACGCGCGTCGGCTTCCTGCCCGAGCACTTCCGCTTTCAGGAATGGCTGCGTGCGGCCGAGTTCCTCGAGGTGCATGCCCACCTCTACGGTGTGGCGCCCGCCGTCTCGCGCCAACGCGTGCCCGAGTTGCTGGAACTCACCGGCCTGGCGCGCCATGCAGATAAGCCACTGCGGGACTTCTCCAAGGGCATGCTGCAGCGCATCGGCCTGGCGCAGGCGCTGCTCAACGAACCTGAACTGGTATTCCTGGATGAGCCCACCTCTGGCCTCGACCCCCTGGGACGGCGTCTCGTGCGGGACATTATCCGCTCATTGCGCGCACGGGGTATCACAGTTTTCCTCAACTCGCACCTGTTGAGCGAGATTGAGGTCACCTGCGACCGGGTCGCGTTCATTCGCCAGGGTGAGGTGGTGCAGACCGGCCGGCTGGACGAGCTGCTGGCGGCCGGGGCCGAGGTGGAGTTGCGCCTGGAGGGCCTCTCCCCCGAGAGCATGCAGGGCCTGAGCCGCTTCGGTCCCTGCGAAAAGCTGGATGCCGGCCGCCTGGTGGTGCGGCTGGAGTCCGAAGCACAGGTGCCGGACCTGGTAGCCTGGCTGAGCGCGCAGGGCGTCCGCATCTACAGCGTGATCCCGCGGCGTCTGTCGCTGGAGGAATTCTTCATGCGCGTGATGGAAGGAGAGGAAGCCGGATGAAGGTGCCCTACATCGCCTGGCTGACCTTCCGCGAGGCCCGCCGGCGCCGCCTGTTGCTGGTCGGCCTGGTCCTCGGCCTGGCTTTCCTGGTCCTCTACGGGCTGGGCTTCTACTTCTTGCACCGGGACATCCTGCGCGCGAGCCAGGCGGAGGGAAACGGCCCGGGTCCGCTGGCGGCCCGCGAAATGAGCAATACCTTCACCATGATGGGCCTCTACGCCGTTAACTTCCTTGTGGTCATGGTGACGGTGCTATCTTCGGTCGACACGATCTCGGGCGAGATCGCCTCGCACTCAATCCAATCCATCGTGACCAAACCCCTTGCCCGCTGGGAGGTACTGCTGGGCAAGTGGCTAGGCTACGCGCTCATGGTGAGTGCGACGGTCCTGTTCCTGGCAGGCGGCGTGCTCCTCATCTCGTTCCTGATCAGCGGCTTCGTGGCCAACAACCTGATCGCCGGCCTGATTCTGATGATGATGGTCGGGTGGGTGCTCCTGACGCTGACGCTGCTCGGTGGCACCCTGTTCTCGACAATCACTAATGGCGTGCTCGTCTGCATGCTTTTCATCCTCGCGTTCATGGGCGGTTGGACCGAGCAGGTGGGCGCGGCGATCCACAATGACACCGCGCTCAACATCGGTATAGTCAGTAGCCTGATCATGCCCACCGAGGCGCTGTGGCGACGCGCCGCCGCCCTGATGCAACCCTCCTCGCTGATCGGCCTGTTCAACTCGCCGTTCATCAGCACATCGGTGCCCAGCCCGGCCATGGTCATTTACGCCGTCATCTACGCCGCGGTTGCCCTCGGCGTCGCCGTCTGGGTTTTCCAGCAACGCGACTTGTAAGGTAAGATAAAGGTTGGATCTGGGAGAGGACGATACTTCTATGACTCAACCTGTCGCGAAACTCCGTCACGTGGTCATCGGCGCCGGCGCCACCGTTTTCGGCGCGCACCGCCCGGCCCTCGCGCTCCCCACCGCCGAGCTCGTCGCGGTCTGCGATCCGGAACCTGCACGCGGCAATCCTGGAGGGCAAGCCCCTGGCCGCCCCGGCGCGTGAGGCGCGCATGTCGCTCGAACTGGCGAACGCGATGATCTACTCCAGCTACACAGGCCAGGTCATCCCATTGCCCCTCGAGCGGGCCTCTTACGCCGCGCTGCTGGAGGGCCTGCGCCGCGGGACTGTGCGCCATCAGTAAGGAGATGATAAGGCATGACCATCGACGAACGCCTGGCCGAGCTGGGCATCGAGTTGCCGGAGCTTCCGCAACCCATCGGCGCGTACGTGCTCTGGGTGCAAACCGGCAATCTGCTCTACACGTCGGGCATCGGCCCGCAGGAGCGCGGGCAGTTCCCATACCGGGGCAAGGTCGGCGCCGGCGTGACCGTGGATGAAGGGCGCGCGGCGGCCCGGCTGTGCATGCTGAACCTGCTGAGCCTGATCAAGCAGGGGGCGGGAAGCCTGGAGCGGGTGGAGCGTGTGGTAAAAGTGCTGGGCTTCGTGGCCAGCGCGCCCGGCTTCAACGACCAACCCATGGTGATGAACGGCGCCTCGGAACTGCTCCAACAGGTCTTTGGCGAGCGCGGGCGCCATGCCCGCTCCGCCATCGGCGTCAACGAGCTGCCGCGCGACATCCCGGTGGAAATCGAGATGATTGTCGAGTTGAAAGCATGAACGCAAACAAAGAGGTTTCGCCCCCGGACCTGATCAGCCCCGGCCATTTCGTGGTCGGCTGCAATTATTGGGCCTCGCACGCCGGGACCGCCATGTGGTCCGATTGGCGGCCGGAGATCGTGGAAGAGGACCTGCGCCAGCTGGCCGCGGCCGGGCTGCAGGTGTTGCGCGTGTTCCCGTTGTGGCCCGATTTTCAACCCTTGACTCTGTTGCGGGGTGGCTCAGGCGAGCCGGTGGAGTTCCGCCACGGCGAGGCGCGGCTGCCGGAAGACGCTGAGGGCGAGGCGGGCGTTTCCGCGCTTGCCATGGAACACTTTGCGGAGTTCGCCCGCCTGGCGGAGAAGTACGGTCTGCGCCTGATCGCCGGTCTGCTGACCGGCTGGATGAGCGGGCGCCTGTTCGTCCCGCCGGCCCTGGAGGGTCTGAACGTCCTGACCGACCCGCGGGCCATCCAATGGGAAGTGCGCCTGGTGCGCTATTTCGTGCGCCGTTTCAAGAACCACCCGGCCATCGCCGCCTGGGATCTGGGCAATGAATGCAACTGCATGGCGCCCGTCTCGCGCGAGGCGGCGTGGGTGTGGACATCGGCCATCACCAACGCAATCCGGGTCGAGGACCCATCGCGGCCGGTCGTCTCGGGCATGCACAGCCTCCTGCCGGGGCGCGAGGCGGCGTGGACCATGCAGGACCAGGGCGAATTGACCGACCTGTTGACAACGCACCCCTATCCCTATTTCACGCCGCATACCGACCAGGACCCGCTCAACAGCATACGCACCCTTCTCCATTCGACTGCCGAATCGCGCTTCTACGCAGACATCGGCAGCAAGCCATGCCTGGTCGAGGAGATCGGCACGCTCGGCCCGATGGTGGCCAGCGAGCCCATCGCGGCGGATTTTGTCCGCAGCGTGCTCTTTTCCTTGTGGGCGCACGACTGTCACGGTCTATTGTGGTGGTGCGCGTTCGATCAGCTCGGCCTGGCGCATGCGCCCTACGACTGGGCTGCCTTCGAGCGCGAGTTGGGCCTGGTGCGTGGCGATCGTAGCGAGAAGCCGGTCTTGGGCGAGATCGGCCATTTCGGGCGCTTCCTCGCGAGTCTGCCGTTCACGGTGTTGCCGCCGCGCATAACCGAGGCGGTTTGTATCCTGACTGAGGGTCAGGACCAGTGGGGCGCCGCCTACAGCAGCTTCGTCCTGGCCAAGCAGGCCGGCTTCGACCTGGAGTTTCAGTACGCCGGCCAACCTCTGAAAGCCGCGCGACTCTACCTGCTGCCTTCGCTCAGCGGCGGTGGTTCCTTGCCGCGCCACCGCTGGCTCGAACTCCTCGAACAGGCGCGCGCCGGCGCGACGCTTTACGTTTCGCACCAGGACTGCATGCTGTCACCCTTCAACGAACCGTTCGGGCTCCAGGTGCAGACGCGGCGCCGGCGCAGCGCACCTGTCAGTATGCGGATGGATGGGTTGGCCGGCTGCCCGTCGTTCGGCATGCAAGCGCCGTTCAGGCTAGAACTAGCCAGCGCGGGCGCTAGGGTGCTGGGCCGCGAAAGCGACGGCAATCCGGTGTTCACCAGCGCAGCGTACGGTCAAGGCCAGGTATGCTTCCTCGGCGTGCCGATCGAAACCTACCTCGCCGGGATGCCCGGCGCGTTCGACGCCGCCGCTGCGCAACCCTTCTGGCAGATCTACCGGCACCTGGCCACAGCGGTGACCGGCCGGCGAGCGGTGACCAAGGCCCTGCCGCAGATCGGTCTCACCGAACACCCGCTGGACGATCGGCGGAGGGTGGTGGTGGCGATCAACTACAGCCCGCACGCGCAGCAGGCCACGCTGAGCCTGGCTGAAGGCTGGCACCTGGCAGAGACGCTGCATGGCCCAGAGCCGGCGAGCGGACCCGCCAGCCTGCGTGCGGCGTTCCCCGCCAATGATGCCATCGTCTTCACCATCCGACAGGCCGGAGCTTTAAGGAAGTAGCTCTTCTTCCTCAACCTCTTCCGGCGCCATGACAACCATGGCCGGACCGATCGAGAGCACCAGGATCAGGCTCATGATGACTGCCGAGCTCAGGCACCAGATGCAGACCGCCCGGATGACGAACAGCTCAAGGTACGTCAGCCAAAGCGAGAAAATGACGCCGAACGCCGCCATGCCGAGCAGGCCCTGGGGAGCGATGTCGCCCAGCGTGCCTGTGTTCCAGCGGCTGAGGGCGAACGCAGCCAGGATGCCCACGTAGCCCAACGCGCCCAACAGGCCTACAGGCAGGACGCCAAATAGCTTAGCATAGGGGCTGGACTGCACGGCGTTGCAGTTGCCCACAGGGCCGCATACCGCGTTCACCTGGCTTGTCTCGACGTAGGTCAGGTAGAGCGCGACGCCGAGCCCGAGGAGCGCCAAGACAGGCAGCAAGACGCTGGCCCAGTCGGCCGGCAAGGGCCAGGCCGCCACGCGGTTAAGCTGCACGGAGGTCAACAACACGTACAGGAGCGCCAGGACCATCAGCGCCACGACCACCCAGGCGAGGGCAAAACCGTTGTTAGCCGGCTCGGTCTGGAGCGGGGCCACCGCGGACGCGACAGCGCGGGCCAGAACCAGCGCGAGGGCCGGCCCGGGACACGGAGCCGACGCTGCGCAGGCGCCGGTATTCGTGAGCGCTACCTGTGCGCCCAAGCCGGGCGCGGGCGTGGCAGCCAAGGCCGGGCCAGCCAGAACAAAGAACAGCGCGATTGCAGTAAGTAGGGTCTTTCCCACGGATCCCGTTCTCTCTTTCTTGCCGCAGGGCAGGAGCCCCGAACGATCTTTCTACCCGAGGCCCGCCCGTTGCCTGAGGCCCATCGCTGCGACCAGCCCAAAGCCGGTGGCGTAAACCAGCAGGTAAGGCATAGCGCCATAGCTGCCGCGCAGCCATGCGACTGCGACGGTTAGCAGGGCATACAGCATCAACGCGATCTCGCCGAGGATCGCCCGATCAGGCAGTAGCGCGTAGAGGCTGCCGTTCCAACGCCCCTGCCGTCCTTCGAGGCGGTATTTGGGCGTGCGGTTGAACGTGCCACCCCAGTGTGTCAGGCCCCGCCAAACCCCGCGGCTCGTGTTCCAGGCAATGCCTATGGCAATCAGGATCAACACGGGCATGTACAGGATACGGCGCGCCCAATCGCGATGCAACGCTGCCTGGGCCACCGTCAGCAAGAGCGGCGGGCCGAGGCTGGCGAAGCCGACCGCGGTCAAGTCGCTAGGCATGGGTTGGGCGAACCAGATAACAGGCAGGGTAGCCAGCACGAGGATCACGAACAGGGGCGCCGCCAGGTAATTGCTGATGTGCGCCAGGGCCATCAGCTTCTGTACACCGCTCAAGCGGCTGCTCAGGATCGCCGGCCCGAGTTTGCGCAGGCACTGCACCGAGCCCTCTGCCCAGCGCGCCTGCTGCTGCTTGAAGGCCACGATCTGCGGCGAGAGCTCGGCAGGCGCCGAGACATCCGGCAAGTACAGACAGCGCCAGCCGGCCAATTGGGCCCGGTAGCTCAGATCCATGTCCTCGGTCATCGTGTCGGACTGCCAGCCGCCGGCCTCCTCGATGCAGCGCCGCCGCCACACACCACCTGAGCCATTAAAGCTCATCAACAGCCCGGACTGGTTGCGGGCAAACTGCTCCACGACAAAGTGCCCATCGATGAAGATCGATTCAGCCAACGTCAGGGTGGAATAGGCTTCGTTCAGATGCGCCCAACGCGTCTGCACCATCCCCACCCGCTGGTCCGCCATGGATGGCACCGTTCGGCGCAGAAAGTCGGCCGGCGGACTGAAGTCGGCGTCGAAAATTACCAGTAACTCAGCATCAGTTTGGCCCATCCCCCAGGCCAGCGCTCCGGCCTTGAAACCGTCTCGCACCGGCCGGTGCAAGACCCGCACATCCACACCACGCGCGCGCTGATAAGCGGCGCGTTCTTCGGCCAGTTGCGACGTCTCGTCAGTCGAATCGTCGAGCACCTGCACTTCCAGGCAATCGTGCGGGTAATCCAGCGCGGCAGCCGCGTCGATCAAGCGTTCAATCACCAACCGTTCGTTATAAACGGGCAGTTGAACGACCACGTGCGGCCAGGCTGCGGGAATCGCCAGGACAGGAGTCCGGGCGCGGCTGTGATTGCTACGGTGCCACAAGTACAGAAAGGTCAGGATCAGGGCTTGTATGCCGTATAAGCTGAGCCACAAGGCAATCAGAATGTAGAGAATCCGCGCCAAGAGATTCTACCTCCAATGAAATAGGCGACCGGACGCCACTGTCTCGGGTCCGGTCGCCATCGAGCCGAAGTTGATTGCCTTTGGGGCATTATACGCAATTAGCTTCGATTCGCAAACCCTCCGGGCTGCGTTATGTGAGCTTGCGAAAGCGGGACGAAGCGGTTACACTCGGAACATCCCGATGCCAGCAAGGCCACATGCGCCGAAACACTGCCGTTTTGATTGCCCTCGTTCTTGTCTTCCTCGGCGTTTACCCTGCGTGCGCCCAGTCGGTTCAACCCGGCGCCGCGCCATCCGTCTATTATGCGGGACCCGACGGCCGCGTGCGCCAGGCGCTGGTCATGGCGCACTTCACGCTCGTCGACGATCCGACGCACGCGCAGGTGCTGGTCCTTAACGACGACGCGCCGCAGCCAGACTCCCGCCTTTGATCATCTATCAGAACCTGATCCTGCCCGTCTACATCCTGCCCTCCGCTGAATCGCTGGGCATCTGGGGGCGGGCGACTCAATTCTTCAACGTCGCGTGGTTGTTCTTCGATATAGGCACCAGCGCGGCCTTCGTCAAGTTCCTCTCCGAATACCGCGTCCACGACCCGCGCCGCGGCATCCAGTACGGGCAGTTATTCATCTGGTGGCAAGCGCTCTCCGGCGTGATTCAGGTGGCCCTGGTGGTCGCGCTATCCAGCACCGTTGTGCCGCGCTCGGCGTATGCACTCTATTCCTGGAGCATCATCATCCACACCTTCATCCAGATCCCCGGCTTTCTGGAGGTGATGCGTTACGCCCTGACCGGTTTCCAACGCTTCGACCACGCACAGATCCTGGACCTGGGGCTCGGTCTCGTCTTTCCGATGCTGACTCAGCCGGTCATTGTCAACATTGGCTACGCCTGGGGGCGCGCCCATCCGGTCTTCGGCGCGGCGATGGTCGGGCTGCTGGGCCTGGGAGTGGCGGCCTACGCGGCGGAGGTGCTCGTGTTCGTGGTCGGCGTCTGGCTCTACCGTCGGCTGGGCCTGGGGTTACGGGTGCTCTTTCTGGCCCACTTCGATTGGGAGGTGACCAAGAACGGCTTCCGCTTCGGGGTCTTCGAGATGCTGGGCTCGATGGCCTGGGGTCTCGGCCAGGCCGCCGAGATATGGATCACACAGGCAAGGCTGATCAACTACGCCGAGATTTGGGGCAACTGGGGCCTGGCGCACAACTTCATCTTCTCGTTCAACGTGCTCGCTACCCTCTACAGCAACCTGATGCCTTCGATCTCCGAGGCCATCTCGCACGACCGTCGAGTGCTCAGCCAATACTACTCGGCCCAGGCCTACAAATGTGTTTCCGCCAGCTCTTCTATTTCTGGCAATCTCTCGGCGCGCCTCTGCTGGCCGGCGCGGTCCACTATGTTATCCTGCGCTGGCTGACGGGCCTGATCTGGCAGGGCGAACAGATAACCAGCGTGATCATTTTCTTCATCGGCATCCTGCTCAGTTTTCCGCCGTTCGCCTTCCTGTACGCCCTCTTCGGCGGCTGGGATGACGCCACCCTGGCGGAGTTGCGACGCAGCGCAGATCTCGCCGGCTTCATGCGGCCATTTGCGCGCCTCTTCTGGAGCGCCTCGACGTTCGGGGTCCGTCTCAGCCCGCTCCACGGGCGCGTCCCGATCGACATCCGTCCGGCAGCAGTCGAAGAGGCGCGCACGCTCACCGCCGAGAAGGTCAGCCTGGCGCCTGGCGAAGCCTTAGGTTGAGGCTGGGCGTGTTATCAGCATGGTATAATAGAGCCCACGGAGTCTACGGACTCCACAGAGTCTACGGACTCCACAGGGTCCGCTGGGGCACTGTGACACGCAAGGCAAGCTTGCGTCGTATCAATGGCGCGTCGTGGCCTTGACGCCCGACTACGCCGATACCTCAGCCATTGCGGCCTGGGTAAACCAGGTGAGCAAGTAGGCAGGCTATTTCTGAGCAGGAGCATGCACATGCCTGAACGTCTTCGTTGGGGTCTTCTCAGTACCGGCCACATCAATCGCTCCGTGATTCCACCGCTGCGCGCATCGCAACGCAACGAACTGGCGGCGGTGGCCAGCCGCGACGGCGAGCGGGCGCGCGCTTATGCCCGTGAATTGGACATCCCGCGCGCTTTTGACAGCTATGAGGCGCTGCTTGCCGATCCGGACATCGACGTGGTCTATGTTTCATTGCCGAACAGTCTGCACGCTCCCTGGGCCATCCGGGCGGCGCAAGCCGGCAAACACGTCCTCTGCGAAAAGCCGATGGGCCAGACGGCTGCACAGGTGGACGAAATTGCGGCTGCCGCAACCGGCGCCGGTGTGGTGGTCGCGGAAGCGTTCATGTACCGCCATCACCTGCAGACCCTCAAGGTCAAAGAACTGGTCGACGGCGGGGCCATCGGGAAAGTGCGACTCATCCGGGGGTCTTTCAGCTTTCAGATCGCGGACGAAGGCAACGTGCGGCTGAACGCCGCTATCGGTGGCGGCAGCATCTGGGATGTCGGCTGCTATCCCATCAGCTACACGCGTTACCTGCTCGGACAGGAGCCCGTGGAGGTCTTCGGACGGCAGACAACGGGCGTGCACGGAGTGGACGAGATGTTCGCCGGGCAGATGCGATTTAACGGCGACGCAGCCGGGCAGTTCGACTGCGGCTTCCGGGTGCCCCACCGCCAGCATTTCGAGGTTGTCGGCAGCGAGGGCACGATCAGCGTGCCTGTGCCCTTCCAGCCGGCCACGCGCGCGCAGATCTGGCTGACGCACGGCGACGCGGAACCGGAAGCGATCGATATCAGCAGTCCGGAGCTATACGCGGGCGAAATCGAGGACATGGCGGACTGCATCCTGACAGGCAAGGCGCCGCGCGTTTCGTACGCCGACAGCCGCGGTAACGCGGCGGCCATCGTGGCGTTGCTCACGTCCGCGAAAGAGGGGAAGCCGGTCAACCTATAAGCGACGCAACGGGAGTGGTAATGTCCACGATCCATCTTATCTCGCATACTCACTGGGATCGCGAATGGTATCTGCCGTTCCAGGTTTTTCGCCTGAAACTGGTGCACCTGGTCGACGAACTGCTGGGGATTTTGGCGCGCGACCCGGATTACCGCCACTTTATGCTCGATGGCCAAACCATCGTGCTGGACGACTATCTGCAGATGCGTCCGGAGCGAGCCGAAGAAATTCGCCGCTACGTCCAGAGCGGGCGCCTGCTGATCGGCCCGTGGTATGTGATGCCCGACGAGTTCCTGGTCAGCCCGGAATCACTGTTGCGTAACCTCTTGCAGGGCGACCGCGCGGCCCGCCGCTTCGGCCTCACGATGCAGGTTGGCTACACGCCGGACCCTTTCGGCCATATCGGTCAATTACCGCAGATCCTGCAAGGCTTCGGCATCGACACGGCGGCCCTCTGGCGCGGGCTGGCCGACGAGCCTGTCGAGCTCTGGTGGGCGGCGCCGGACGGGTCGCGCGTGCTGCTGTCCTTCCTGCGTGACAACTATGCCAACGCGGCCGGCCTGCCAGTCGTCACAGTCGCAAGCGATGACCCTGCCGCCCGCGCCGCCCTGGTGGCAGAGGTGATCCGCCGGCGCGATTCGCTGGCTGCCCACAGCGCAGCCGGGGAAATCCTTCTCATGCAGGGCGGCGACCACGTCGAGCCGCAGCCCGCGACGCCCGCAGCCGTCGCCTACCTCCAGGACAAGCTTGGCGGTGACCGGCTCGTCCACTCCACCCTGCCGGCCTACTTCGCTGCCGTACTGTCCAAGATCCAGGCCGAGCACCTGCCGATTCCTACGGTGAGCGGCGAGCTGCGCAGTTCCAAGCATTCGCCCCTCTTGCGCAACGTGTTGTCGACACGCATGTGGATCAAGCAGCGCAACCATGCCTGCCAGTCACTGCTGGAGAAATGGGCCGAGCCGTTCAGCGCGTGGGCGAGCCTGCTGGGTGTCACCGGTCCTGCCTCCCAGGCACTGCAGGACCCGGCGCCCATCCTGCGCGAGGCCTGGCGCATGCTGCTGGAATGCCACCCGCACGACTCGATCTGTGGTTGCGGCATCGATCAGGTGCACGACGAGATGCGGCCGCGCTTCGACCAGGTCGAACAGATCGCCGAGCAGATCACACGCCAGAGCCTGGCCTCACTGGGCGCGGCAGTAGACACCCAAACTCCCGCCGGCTTTCCGGCAGGTAACGCCGCATCGGCCATCGTCGTCTTTAACCCCGTGTCCGGGCAGCGCAGCGGGGTGGTCCGGGCGGCGCTGCAACTAGCCAGCGCCGAGGAGTACGCGGTTGTGGACGAACGCGGCCAGGCGCTACCCTTGCGCGTGGTGGGCAGCGAGACAACCGAGATAGCCTACGAAGTGCTGGATCGGGACAGCCTGATGCAGCTTTTCGGCATGGTGCAGGGCGGCTCCGCCGGCGGCCTGAACCTGGTCGACCTGGATTTCCGGCGCGAGGGCTCGACCGTGCGTATTGAGGCCGTGTTGGGCGAGGTGTCCGAGCCGAACTACGAAGCGCTCGGCCGGGGCATGGAAGCCCTTCCGCACTTTCTGGCCGATCCCGGCATCAGCACCTTTATCGCGCATGCCGTGGCTGTGGTCACCAGCGTGGAGTTTCTGGCCCAGGACGTGCCCGGTCACGGCTACCGCACCTTCTGGCTGACCGGCCGCGCCCCAAATGCGGGCGCCGGCAGTGGCCGGCCGGCGGCAGGCTCCTCAATCGAAAACGAGTTCCTGCTGGTTGAAGCCGGCCGGGCGGATGCTACACTCAGCATAACTGATAAGCGCAGCGGCTTGTGCTACCTGGGCCTCAATCTGCTGGTCGACAGTGGCGACAGCGGCGATGAGTACAACTACTCGCCCCCGGCCGGCGACCGGCCGGTGAGCCTGGGCAACACCGAGCCCCTTGCACCGGTCAGCGTGCAGATGAGCGATGACGGTGTGCGCCAGACGCTGGAGTTCTCGTATACCCTGCCCGTCCCCGCCGGGCTCGCCGCTGATCGGCGTAGCCGGGCCGGAGAAGCGCCGCTTTCCGTCCGCACCACGGCCACTCTGGCGCCGGGCAGCGCACGGGTCGACGTGATCACGGAACTGGATAACCGGTCACGCGACCATCGCCTGCGGGTCCACTTCCCGGCGCCATTTGCGGTCAAGGCGGCCGACTACGACGGGCACTTCCAGGTCGTGCGCCGCCCGGTCGCCCTGCCCCTGGCAGATGAGACCTGGGCCGAGCAGCCCCGGCCAGAAGTGCCGCAACGGATATGGACGGATGTGTCAGACGGCGGAGCGGGCCTAATGGTCGCCGCCAAGGGGCTGCCGGAAGTGGAAGTCAGGGCGCCGGAGGGCGGCGGGTGCGAGATTGCGCTGACGCTGCTACGCTGCGTCGGCTGGCTGTCGCGCGATGACTTTGCGACGCGTCGCGGTCACGCCGGCCCGGCCATCGCCACCCCCGGCGCCCAGGAGCCGGGCCGCCATCGCTTCGAATACTCCATCATCCCACATGCCGGTGACTGGCTCGCGACCGGCGCGTACCTGGAGGCGTATGCCTTTGACGCGCCATTGCAGACCCTTACCGTCCCGCTGCATGCAGGGCGCTTGCCCGCGCGGGCTTCGCTGCTGAGCAGCGAACCGGCGTCGTTTGTCATCAGCGCCGTCAAAACTGCCGAGGACAGCCATGGGTTGGTCGTACGCGGTTATAACATAGAGAGCCGGCCAACTGAAGTGCGCCTGGCGCCCTGGCTAAGATTCGCGTCTGCGGCACGCGTGCGCCTGGACGAACAGGGAGGCGCCCCTCTGGTGGTGGACCCCGACGGCAGCGTCACTTTCTCGGCCCGCCCGCACGAAATCGTGACCGTCAGGTTCGGATAGAGCGCCAGGAGCCCAGCGACGGGCGATGGGCAACGCCATAATGGAGCAAGTCTTTGTCTAAGTATCGTTTGTTGGGATTCTTTGCCCACCCGGACGACGAGTCGTTCGGCTCCGGGGGCATGTTAGCGAAATATGCGCGCGAAGGCGTGGATGTGCACGTCTGCATCGTCACCGATGGCGCGGCCGGTTCTTATGCGCCAGACCCGAACTGCCCCGATGCGCCGCGCAACATGGTCGCCGTGCGCCGGGAGGAACTGGAATGCGCCTGCCGGGTGCTGGGCGTGCAGCTGCATAGGCTGGGGTACCGCGACAGCGGCATGGAGGGCAGCCCGGAGAACCATCACCCGGAAAGCCTTTACCAGGCCGATCTCGACGACGTGGCGCGTGATGTCCTGCGCCTGATTTGCGAGATCAAGCCGCAGGTGATCGTCGCCCACGACCCGACGGGTGGCTACTTCCATCCCGATCATATCCGGGTGAACCATGCCGTCAACCGGGCCTGGCAGGCCCTGACCAACCCGCCCGCCTACCCGGCGTTGCTGCCCGATAACTGCACGCCCTGGCTGCCGGACCGGCTATATTACGGGGTGCTGCCCCGCAGCAGTCTGCGCTGGATGCTGCTCTTCATGCGCCTGACAGGCAAGGACCCGCGGCACTTCGGGCGTAACGGCGACATCGACATGACCCAGGTGGGCGTGCCGGACGATAAGATCAACGTGCGTCTCGACATCCGCGCCTACCGGACGATAAAGCAAGACGCGGGCGCCTGCCACTGCAGCCAGGGGGGCGGACCCGGCCGCGCGCGTGGCATCTTGGGATTGCTGTTCCGGCAGGCGCAGCGCTACGAGCTATACATGCAAGCTTACCCGCCGAATGGACGCAAACACGCCGATTTGTTCGCCGGTCTCCGGTAAAGGAACCAGATTGCGCCTGCGCTGGTACGACTACCTCAGCATCAACCTCTTCTGGCTCGGTCTGAACATCCGCAACAACGCGGTGGGCGCCATCTTTATGCCTTACCTGGTGGACGCATTCGCCCGCCCGGAGATCAAGAACACTTCGCTGGGTCTGATGCGCACCGCAGGGCTGATCATCGCGATGCTCGTACAGCCGGCCGCCGGCTTGCTGAGCGACCGCAGCACCCTGCGCTTTGGGCGGCGCCGGCCGTACATCCTGATCGGCGTCCTGCTGGACCTGGTTTTCCTGGCGGCGATCGGCCTTTCGTGGAACTACTGGGCGCTCCTGGTGGCGGTGCTTCTGCTTCAGTTCTCGTCGAACATCTCGCACGGTCCGCTGCAGGGTCTCATCCCCGACCTGGTGCCCGAGGCGCAGCGCGGGCTGGCTTCGGGGGTCAAGGCCATCATGGAACTGCTGCCGCTGATCCTGATTGCTTTCACCATCGCGCCGCTGGCCGGAGCGGGCAAGATCAACTGGGCCATCTTCGCGACCGGCGGGATGCTGTTGATCACGATGCTCGTCACCCTCTTCACGGTCCACGAGCGGCCGCTGCAGGTCAGGCCCGAAAGCCAGCTCGGCCCACCGATGCTGCGCGTGCTCGGCATGCTGGGCGGCATCGGCGTGGGTGCGGCCGCGGGATTGGCCGGCGGTGGCCTGGTCGGAGGACTGGCAGGGCTGATCGCGTGGCCATTCGTCGGAGCGGCCGCGGCCAAGGCGACCGGCGTGGGCTTGGGTGGGCTGGTCGCGATGGTAGTTGCCGTGGTCGTCGGCGTGTGGGCCGGAGTAGCCGGCACACTGGGGCGCGACGACTCGCGACGGCACGCTTCCTTCACCTGGTGGGTGGTCAACCGGCTCATGTTCCTGGCCGCGGTCACCTCGATCCAGGGCTTCGCGCCGTACTTCCTGATGTACGCTTTTGCGATGACGCGTGAAGCGGCAGCCGCGCTGACAGGCAACCTGATGCTGGTGGTCGGCATCTTCACCCTGTTGACGGCCATCCCCGGCGGCTGGCTCTCGGACCACTTCGGCCACCGGATGATCGTCGGTCTGAGCGGCCTGCTGGCCGCGCTGGGGGCCTTCCTGCTTCTGGGCACCACCTGGGTCCCCGATCTGCGCCTGATCTACGTGGCCGGCAGCATCATCGGGCTGGCAACCGGGCTGTTTACCACCGCCAACTGGGCGCTGGGCACCCGACTGGTGCCCGGTCCGGAGGCCGGGCGCTTCCTCGGTATTTCCAACCTGGCCGGTGCGGGCGCGGGGATGGTCGGCGCCGGCATCGGCGGCCCGTTGGCCGATTACCTCAACAACTACCGGGCGGGGCTGGGCTACTTTGCCATCTTCGCGTGCTATGGCGTCCTCTTCCTCCTGAGCAGTGTAACCCTGGTGGGCGTGCGGCGGACTAGGTTGCAGGCCGAGATTGGCCCAGCACCGGCCGTGCCCTGGCAAGATACCGGTTCAAGGTTTGCGGAATAGAGCTCACCCACAGAAGCAGGCCGGAGCGCGAGAATGGGTGCAAGTTGCGAGTGAGAGATAGGGGATGAGAATGAAAAGTCTGCTCTGCCTGCTCCTGCTGGTGGCCCTTGCCGCCTGCACAAATGTGCCTGCGGTACCACCCCCGGCGGCAGGCGCCGGGGCGGCAGGCGCCGGAACCGTCGTACCCCTGCCAACCACAACTCCGCGACCCCCAGCAGAGGCCACCCTCGCGCCGGCGCCACCGATCGTCGCCCGAGATGTTACCCCGCAGCCGTTGGGATCAGCCGGCGATCTTGTCACCCCCACCCTGAGGGCAACGCCGGGCGACAACTTCGTAATCCTCGCGCAGGGCCTTACCAGCCCCGACGACCTGGCGCTGGCGCCCGACGGCTCGATGTACCTGACGGATGCCAGTGACGGTGCCTTGCTGCGCTATGTCTCCGGCGCTGCACCAAGCGTGATCGCCACGGGGCTGAGTATACCAGAGGGGATCCTGGTGCTGCCCGGCGGGGACTTAATTATCGCCGAACAGGGCAAGGACCGACTGGTGCGCTATGATCCGGCGAGCCGGCTGATCACGCCTTTCCTTGCGCTCGGGAACAGCACCGCGAGCGCCGGCCTGGACAGCATCGCGCTGGATAGACACGACCCGGCCGGCCCCAGCCTGCTCGTGCCGGACAGCCCGAACGGGACGCTGCTGCGTGTCAGCCTGGACGGCAGTACGGTCCGGGAGATCGCACGCGGCTTCGTCCGCCCGGTTGCGGCCTGGGCCGAGAAAGATGGCAGCATTTTGGTCGCCGATGAGTTCGGGAACGCGCTGAAACGCGTCCGGCCGGACGGCAAGATCGGTACCGTTGCCCGGCTGCCCCAACCCGATGACGTGATCGTCGACGGCGCCGGTAATATCTACGTCAACTGCCTGGTCGACGGGGCCGTACATCGCATCGCGGCCGGAACGGGCGCCGACAGCGTGGTTGCGAGGGGCCTGGGTCAGCCGCAAGGCATCGCCTTCGACACGCAGGGGAATCTGCTGGTCAGCGACACGGGCCATCACCGGCTGGTCAGAATCACCCTCCGCTGAGCATCACCACTGTCCCAACGTGATGCGCTGCCGGATATCGGTACTCAACCGCGACAGCATCGCCGTGTACTCGTCCGAGCCGTTTGCGCGTTCGTCAAGCGCTTGCAGGCGATTCACCATTCGTACAGTAGCAGCGCCGCCAGGATCGAGAACACCACCGCGACGGCCACAGCCTGCGGGTTGGTGTCCAAGGAACTGAGATCGAAGTTTAAGTGCAATATCCCGTTCAACGTTAAGGCCAGGGTGATCAACATCGCAGTCGCCAGGGCAAAGCTGACTTTCGGCCTGGCGCGCCCGTAATTCCGCATGGACGCTCTCCTGTTTCGATGATCCTCCGATCAAGATCGAACAATTGTACCACTGGCAGGCAAGTATGGCACGTGGAAGCCGGACGATTTGGGGAAGCCGGCAAACGCGCTTAGAATCCGCAGGCGTCCTCAAACGTGCGCCGGTCAGGAAATAGCATGCCGTCCATAGCCATCGTCACCGACACCGACTCAAGTCTGCCCCTGGCGATCGCTGCCCGCCATAGAATTCACCAGGCGCCCATGACCGTCCATTTCGGCTCGGAAGTCCTCGAAACTGGGATCGACATCGACGACGCGGGCCTCTTCGCGCGCATCGACCGCGAGGGCAAGCTGCCTACTACGGCGTCACCCTCGCCGGGCAAGTTCGCGGCCGCCTTTGGCGCGGCCTTCGACGACGGCGCGGACGCGGTGATCTGCTTCACTGCGAGCAGCAAGGTCAGCGCGGGCTACAACGCCGCGCAGAGCGCGTGCGATGAGTTCCCCGGGCGCGACATCCGCGTCGTGGATACGCTCAGTCTGTCGATGGGTGAAGGATTCATGGTGTTGGCCGCGGCCGAAGCGGCGGAGGCGGGCGCGCCGATCGAGGAAGCCATCGCACGCGCCATGGATGTCCGGGAACGCACCCACCTGTACGCCTCGCTGTCGACGTTGAAGTACCTGGCGATGAGCGGTCGCGTCGGGCAGATGGCAGCCGGGATGGCGACGCTGTTGAACGTTAAGCCGATTGTGACGATACGCGGGGGAACGCTCGATATGCTGGAGCGCGTCCGGACGCAGAGCAAAGCCTGGGCGCGCGTGGTCGAGCTCGCCCAGCTGGCCGCGGGCGAACGGCCGGTGGAGCGCATGGCGATGTTGCACGTCAACGCGTTGGCCGAAGCCCGGCAGATGGAGCAGCAGCTGCGGGCCGTCCTGCGCTGCCCGCCGGAGATCATCACGGCGGAACTCACCCCCGGCATGTCGGTCCATGCCGGGGCAGGGCTGGTCGGGGTGGCGCTGGTGGTTTCGTGACGGGATAGCAGAAGCGCGGCGGACGGCGCGCCTAATACACCTTGCCTCGCGCGGCTACCGGCCAGACCGCCTCCAGAACGCCGGCGCGCACCACGGCATACTCGTCGTGCAAGTTGATGGTAGTGCAGCCGTGGTTGGGCACGATCTCCACCCGGTCACCGACGCGCAGCGGCGGGCCATCCACGCGCCGCAGCTTGCCATGCTCCTCCGACAGGCCGGCAATCTCCCAGCCGGGCGGCTCGAGCAGCAGTGGCAGGCCGAAATCGCGTGTGACCGCCTTCTGCCCGGCGTCGATCACCGCCTGGTCCGCGCCGCGCGTGCTGATGACCGTCGCGAGCAGCGTCAGCCCGTACTCGAAATCGATGCCCACCTCCTGCCGGTACTGCCCGTCCATCGTGATATAGGACCCGGCCTGGATCTCAGTGATGCCCGGGTAGGCGCCGGTGATGAAGTAGGTGCCCGTCCCGCCGCTGCTGAGGATCGGGACCGGAATGCCTTTGTTTCGCAGAAGCTCGGCCGTTTCGACGAGCTGGCACAGGCTGTCCTCGGTCACCTGCCGGCGCCGGTCAGGGTCCTTCAGCATCACGGCATGGCCCTCGTAGCCCATCAGCCCCTCAAAACGAAGCCCCGGCCGGTCCACGATACAGCGCGCCAGGTCCAGGGCCTCGGCGCCGGGCAAGACGCCGCAGCGCCCCATACCGGTGTCCACCTCAATCAGGACGCGCAGACGGACACCCTTGGAGAGCGCGGCGCGCGCCAGCTCGGCCGCGTTGTCCGGGTTATCTACGGCAACCATGACCTCAGTATAGGCAGCCAGATTTACCAGCCGGGCTATTTTGTCCGCGCCCACGATCTGGTTGGCAATCAGCAGGTCTTTGAGCCCGGCCGCAGCCATCACCTCGGCCTCGCCCAGTTTGGCGCAAGCGATGCCAATCGCGCCCGCTGCCATCTGTAGATGGGCGAGCGCGGGCGACTTATGCGTTTTGCTGTGCGGGCGCAGGCGCACGCCGGTCTGCGCCAGGTGGGCGGCCATACGCCGCACATTACGCTCCACGACCGCGATGTCCAGGCACAGGGCCGGGGTGTCCAGCTCGACCTTTGGTGTACCGATACGCCAGCGTGACATTCTTTCCTCCTGCTTCCGTCGTGTCGTCGTCTCGGATTATAACCTAACGCACCTTCCAGCGCAGCTCGCGCTGGAGCCGCGGGCCAAACGGCGGCGGCACCAGTCCCATGCCCGCCTCAGTCTGCGCTTTCCAGCATCTGCCGTGCTTCCTGTAGCTGCCCTTTCTGTTCGGGGGTGACTTCCGGATAGGCCGGGCGCATCGCCCTGAGCGCGTGGGAAATTATCTCGGCCGCGGCCAGGCGGGTGAACCATTTGTGATCGGCCGGCAGTACATACCACGGCGCCCAATCGGTGCTGGTGTGGTTGAGAGTGTCCTCGTAGGCAGCCATGTATTGGTCCCAGTAGCCACGTTCCTTCACATCCTCGGCTGAGAACTTCCAGTTCTTGTCAGGCCGGTCGATGCGCTGCAAGAAGCGCTGCTTCTGTTCCTGTTTCGAAACGTTGAGGAAGAATTTAAGGACGGTAATGCCATTATCGACCAGGTATCGCTCGAACGCGTTCATCTCTGCGAAGCGACGCTGCCAGATATCCTTGCTCTTCAGGTCCTCCGGCAGTCGCTCTTGGCCGAGAATTTCGGGGTGGACGCGCACGATCAGTACTTCCTCATAGTACGAGCGATTGAAAATGCCGATTCGCCCGCGCTCCGGCAACGCCTTTGAGCAGCGCCACAGGTAATCATGATCCAGTTCCTCAGAGGATGGAGCCTTGAAGCTGTACACCTGCGTGCCTCGCGGGTTCAGCCCCGACATGACATGCTTGATCAGGCCGTCCTTGCCGGCCGCGTCCATGGCTTGCAGGATGACCAACAGCGCGCGCTCATCCTGCGCGTACAGCTTATCCTGGTACTCCCTCAAGTCCGCAACACCTTGCTTCAACTGGCTCTTGGCATCCTGCTTCGAGACGTACTGGCCGGAATAGCCCGGGTCGTAGTCTTTCTTCAGCGATATCTTCGAGCCGGGCCGGACGATGAGAGGCCGGATGAGATCTTCGTGCTCCATGGTTTTCTCCCGTGTCGCAGATTATCAAAAGCCCCCATGCTCTTGCACAGGGGCTCATCGCAACTCACATCTTGTGTCCAACCAAACCCGTCACCCACGAACGTAGGCCGCGAGGTTCCTCCTCAGCCGTTCCCGGTCCCTCGTTCGGTGGACTCCACTGTCCCGGAAGCAAAGACCCGCAGTAACGCCCGGTATTCAGGGGTCGCCAACTGGCCCTCAAGCGCTTCCAGCAACAGCACGACACTCCGTTCTCGCTGTTCTCCCGCAGTCTGCGTCTCTGGCATCACTGCCGCCTCACCCTCAGCACTCGCTACAACGTCCTGGTTCATGATTTGCCATCCTCCGTTGGATAGGCCGGCGTCGGTGGCGACCTGCTGCCGGCACTGGCCGCCGCCACTCGGCCCCTATCAGTGCGTATACATTACGGGCACAGCCCGGCTGCGCGCAGTGACCTGGTCTCCAGTCCTTACCTGTGAACTATTTCTCGTTGCGTGCCGGCTCTGGTCGGCGCGCTTGCGCGCTTTACTCCACAACTGAGGGCGCCTCGCGCAACGCTTTGACCTGAGACAAAAGCAAAGGCAGGATGCCCAACAACTGCCCGCCCACCGCCAGCCAGACGGTGGCCCGGACGCCAATCTGGCCGGCCAGCAGTCCACCCGCGAGGGCGCCTAAGGGCGCGACGCCAAGTTGCAGCAGTTGCATACTGGCGTTGACCCGGCCCAACAGGCGGTCAGGGGTGAGCGACTGGCGCAAGCTCCTCTCGTTGATCGCGTAGACGGTGTCTGCCGAGTCGCCGAAAAACTGACCGACGATCAGGCATGCCATCGCCAGCAGAACAGGGCCACCGGCCAGCGGAATGAAGAAACCCATAAGATTGCTAAAGATCAACGAGCCGATCAGAACCGTGCCCAGGCGGAGCTTGCTGCTCAACCGCCCGGCCAGCAACGCCCCGACGACGCCTCCTGCCCCGCCGGCCCCGATGGTAATGCCGAGCGCCGCCGGTCCAAGGCCGAGGACACGGATGGCATATAGGCCGTAGAGCGCGGCGAAGAAGTTGCCGAAGAAGGAGCGCGTGGCGGCGCTGGCGGCAAAGGCGCGCAGCAGCGGCTGGCCCGCGATCCAGCCCAAGCCTACTCTCATTTCGGCCAACGCATGCCGTCGTTCCTCGACGGGCGCCGGAGGCGGCTCGGGTTTGCGGATGAGAGCCAGCGAGCCAACCGAGACGAGGAAAGACAGGGCGTCGAACAAGATGGCCACGGGAACGGTGAGCGCCTGCACCAGCACACCCGCCAGGCCGGGGCCGACGACCTCGGCGGACGAACTACTGAGCGTCAGCTTGGCGTTGCCTTCCATCACATTCGCTCACATTCGCTCGTTCGACGAGGGTGGGCAAGTAGGCCTGGTAGGCCACGTCGAAGAACACCGTCAGCACTCCGGCCAGCGCCGCAACCAGGTAGAGCTGAGCGATGTCCAGCCTTCCGAAAAAGGCGGCTACGGGGATGGTCAGGAGCAACAGCGCGCGCAGGAGGTCGGCGACGATCATGATCGGGCGGCGCCGCAGACGGTCCGCCCATACGCCGGCGACCAGGCCGACCAGCAGCACGGGAAATGAGTCCACCGCCGCCAGGGCGCTCATTTGGGCAGGGCTGGCGGATAGCACGAGCAGCGCGGCCAGGGGCAGGCCGCTGCCGGTAATGTGAGAGCCGAGTGTCGAGATGGTCTGGCCGGTCCACAGCTTCATGAAATCAGGGGGGCGCCAGAGCCCGCTGAAGCGCCCCGACAGTGGCTGGGCTGGCGGGCGGCCTGTGTCTTGCATGCGCGATCTCCTGCGAGCCGCCGGATAGAGCGCTTACTATACCACAGTTGCGGCGCTTGCCGACGGTTGCGCCGGCCAAACCCTCTCCACGGTCAACCCGGCAGGCCGGCGTATCGAAAACCGTGCCTGAGCCGTTTATCTACTCAGAAGGTTGGCTGTCGGGCCACATGCCGATTTACACGATCGAATTATCGGTGATAGGCTACACATTGTAGCGTGGGCTCCCCTTCTCTTGTCCTCACGGACCGAGGGTAACGGCAGCAAGGCATTTTGCACGGACCGTTATCTATGTAGCACGTCCGGTAACTTTCGGCGTGCTCCATTCCAGGGTGGCAATCCTTCGCCAAAGAAGACCCGGTCCCCAAACCCTGTTGCGGTGCTCGCTTCCCAGCCACGGCGTTGTGACTTTCATCGCATTGTAGCGCGGGCGCGTTTTATGGCCAGGCCGTTGATGCGCCTTACCCGGCAAATCCGCGTCCCGCTTCTAAGGAGGAAATCTACCCAAATCTAACTTTCCATTCGCCGACTGATTGCCAGCTCGTCCGGCGCGCGACCCCAGAGGAAGAATCTACTACAACGCGCTCGCTTCGGGCGACTCCATCCTAGGCTAGTTCAGTTAGACTCGCTCGGATAATAGGTGGCAGGCCGGTTCACAGCGTTGAGCTCTCACGATAAGCTCTCGCTGCGAGCACCCTGGCGCGCGCCCTGAATCGCTTCTCCAGTAGCGGGCAGACGCCCTTACGTTGCCGCCTTGAGCGCACACGCGCCATCTGGCACGCAAACCGGATGGCGTAAGAAAACGCAAAGGAGATCCCAATCATGAAACTGAGACACCTGCCTGACCGGCACCACGATTTGTTGCTGGCTGCCTTGCTCGTGCTCACCCTGGTCCTGGCGCCCTTCAGTTTCGCGCCCGGCCATGCCTCCGCTGCTAACACCAACTACTATGTCAACAGCGCGAGCGGCTCCGACAGCAATTCCGGCACCTCATCCTCTTCGCCCTGGAAGACCCTGGGTCCTGTCAACAGCCGCAGTTTCGGCTCTGGCGACGTCATCAACCTGGCGCGCGGCTCCAGTTTGACCGGCGCGGGCGGCGGCTCGGCGGCCCTGACCATCAAC
>Ga0209746_1000167_pt1 | contig 35217 bp, 27 predicted proteins | sample BarGraNGADG00211_3_FD_184496 | JGI IMG/M metagenome (GOLD analysis project Ga0209746, IMG submission 184496) | Arctic peat soil microbial communities from Barrow, Alaska - Barrow Graham LP Ref core NGADG0011-211 (SPAdes) (version 2) | ecosystem: Environmental > Terrestrial > Soil > Wetlands >... | reverse complement strand
GATCAGGCGCCCGTGTCGCCTGCGGCGCCATACAGCGACCCCAGCAGCCCGTCCAGCCAGGCTATCTCGGCCCGGATCAGGGTCAGGTGATGGTCTAGCACGAGCCGGACGGGACGCGTCTCACCTTCTCTGGATTGCACGCGCTCCTGAATGGCGAGGAGACGCGTTAGCTGCGCCTCGACCTGAGCGCGTTTTTCCGCCAGGCACGCGCTCAGCTCGGCGTCAGGCAACTCGCCCATGAAGGCCAGCCCGACCTCGTCCGCGTAGGTCGGCGGAGTATAGCCACGCAGGTTAGCCCGCAGCAGCTCGAAGAAGTAGTTCTCCCCTTGGGGGGTGATCTCGTACACACGCCGCTGCGGCCGGTTGCCCACCTGTTCCTGATGGGTTTGCACGTAGCCGTCGGCTGCCAGGCGGTCGAGAAGGTAGTACGCCGTGGGCGCTTTCAGATTGGTGATGAAGTCGAAGTGGCGCTCCAGAAACTCATTGAGCTGGTAGCCGTACATCTTCTGAGCCCGCAGCACGCCGAGCAAGAGGAGCTGTCGTTCCATAGCAAGGTGCCTTTCGGACGGTTGAATAATCAGGCGTGAGGAACTTGTAGCACGTCGAAAGAGTTCTGTCAAGAAGGGCGTCGGTTTTTGACACCGGGCGCAATACTGCGTATACTATCTTTCGCTCCTGTGGCTGTAGCTCAGCTGGGAGAGCGCTACAATCGCACTGTAGAGGTAAGGGGTTCGAGTCCCCTCAGCTCCACTGGTTACCAACTGGATAGTCGGCGTCGAACGGAAGTAGTAGGCCAGCTCTGCAGAGAGCGGGGAACAGGTGAAAACCCCGCACGTGGACCGGAGCCCACGCGGCCGAACTCGTCCGGGAGCCATGGGTACGCCCGTTATAGCGTAGGCCAAGTGGCCGGTTTGTGTTTCATCCGGGGCTGTAGCTCAATTGGGAGAGCGCCTCAATGGCATTGAGGAGGTAAGGGGTTCGAATCCCATCAGCTCCATTAACCGGCAACCAGGGTGGTACCGCGGAGTCCCCTTCGTCCCTGTGTCGAAGGGGACTTTTGTGTTCCCGGAGATCGACTATGACATCCATTCGGAGAGCGGCCGGGCGACCTGAAAGTATCTACCTGCCTATCCTGCCCGCCGAGGGCGAGCTCCATGTGCGCACTGCCGGCCGGCCGGCGTCACCGCCGTTGTTGCTGCTCCACGGCTCGGGACCGGACGTGACCTGGCGGACCTGGGAGCCGCAGATGGAAGCCTTCGGCCAGGTGCGGCGCGTGTATGCCCCGGACTGGCCCGGTTGGGGCGAGTCCGTTGGGCAGCGGCCGGTGGGACCGGATGAGTGGGCGCCAGGAGCATTCGTACAGGTGGCGCTCTCCTGCATAGACACGCTGGACGTGGCACAGGCGAGTGTGGGCGGTGTCTCGTTCGGCGGATATATCGCGCTGGAGCTGGCCCTGGCTGCCCCTGAGCGCGTGGACAAGTTGCTGCTGGTGGATGCGGCGGTGCCGCTTGATGGGGTTGAGGCGGGCCGGTATGCGCTGGTCACGCAGCCTGTCTGCCTGTTCTGGGCAGATCAGGACCCGCTCATCCCCGTGCAGCGTGGCCGGACGCTGGCCCGGGCGCTGCCGCACTGCGAACTGCATATCTTGCCCGGCAGCACGCACTGGCCGCAACATCTGCATCCCGAAGAGTTTAACGAGCTCGCGTTGGAGTTCTTGAAGCGGAAATAGCACTGGAGCACTTATGGCCGAGAAACACGACAAGTATATTCCTCAAGACATCGAACCCAAATGGCATCGTCTGTGGGAGGAGAGTGGCCTGTACGCCACGCATGAGGAGACGGAGCGGCGGAAATTCTACTTTCTGACCATGCTCCCGTATCCCTCGGGTGACCTGCACATCGGCCATTGGTACGCGATGACGCCCTCCGACGCAGCGGCGCGCTATCAACGCATGCGCGGTCAGAATGTCTTCTTCCCGATCGGTTTCGATGCGTTCGGTTTGCCGGCCGAGAACGCAGCGATCAAACACGGCCTGCAGCCGTACAAGTGGACCATGTCCAACATCGAGCGCATGCGCGGCCAGTTGCGCAGCATGGGCGCGATGTGGGCCTGGGACCACGAAGCCTTGAGCTGCGACCCGCAGTATTACAAGTGGACGCAGTGGTTCTTCCGTAAGCTGTACGACATGGGTTTGGCCTACCGCAAGTACGCGCCGGTGGATTTCTGCCCGACCTGCAACACGACCCTGGCGCGCGAGCAGGTATGGGGCGAAGACCGCCATTGCGAGCGCTGCGGCACGCCGGTGATCAAGAAGGAACTGAACCAATGGTTCTTCAAGATCACGGACTATGCGGACGAATTGCTGGATTTCAGTGGCATCGATTGGCCAGAACGCATCCGGGTGATGCAGACGAACTGGATCGGCCGCAGCGAAGGCGCCGGGGTCACATTCAGGGCCCCAGGGGCGGTCCCTGGGCGATCGCCTGAACAGGGCGACGACATGGTGGTCTTTACCACCCGGCCGGACACTCTGTGGGGCGTCACGTTCATGGTGTTGGCGCCCGAGCATCCGCTGGTTGACAAGCTGACCCCCGATGTCTACCGAGAGGCGGTTGAGGCTTACAAGTTCCAGGCGGGGCGCCAGACCGAGATCGAGCGCACGTCAACGGACAAGGAAAAGACCGGCGTCTTCACCGGAGCGTACGCGGTGAATCCCGTCAACGGCCGTCGCGTCCCGATCTGGATCGCGGACTACGTGCTCATGACCTACGGCACCGGGGCGATCATGGCCGTGCCGGCGCATGACGAGCGCGACTTTGCCTTTGCCCTCAAATTCGGCCTGCCGATCCTGCCTGTCATCGAGCGACCGGACCGGGCGGCCAAGAGCTACCTGATGAAGGGCACCTGCGATGCGGATACCGGGGCAGCCCTGCGGGCCGCGTTGATCCCATACGAGGAGCGCGACGGCTCACTGTATGTGCAGATGACGGCCGACCGGCTGGATGACTACGTCAATATCGTCCGCGCGCACCTGGTCAAGGGTAGCTGGAACGAGGTGGTTGGTACGGGGTGGGTGTTCATTTTCGAACACGGAGTGAAACGCTTCGACTCGCTCGAAGCGGGCGAGCAGATCCTGAGCCGCTGCAAAGAGATCGAGCCTGGCGTGCGGGCAGCGCGCAGCTTGATGGAAATGTTGTGGGGCCAGCCCTTCTACCGCGATGTGCTGTTCCACTCGGAATACGGCACGATGATCAACTCCGGCGAGTTCAGCGGCACACCGGGCGAGGTGGCTAAGCAGAAAGTGAGCGACTGGCTGAGCCAGCGCGGGGATGGCAAGCAGGCGGTCAACTACCGCTTGCGCGATTGGCTGATCAGCCGGCAGCGTTACTGGGGCGCGCCGATCCCCATTATCTACTGCCCGGACTGCGGCATCGTGCCGGTGCCGTATGAGGATCTGCCGGTCATGTTGCCGACTGACCTGGAAATCCCGACTACTGGCGAAAACGCGCTGAAGTTTTCACCCGAGTTCCTGCATGTCAAGTGCCCTCAATGCGGCGGCGACGCGGAGCGCGAGACTGACACGATGGACACCTTTATGTGCTCCTCGTGGTACCAGTATGCTTATGTCACGCCCTATTGGAAGGCCGGCCAAAAGCTGAGCGCGGATGATACGCCGTGGGACCCACGGGAAGGGCGCTACTGGCTCCCGGTCGACCAATATACTGGCGGCCCAGAGCATGCGACGATGCATCTGCTGTACACGCGCTTTTTCACGAAGGCCATGCGCGACATGGGCCTGGTCCAATTCGGCGAGCCGATGTTGCGTCTGTATAACCAGGGCATCATCCTCGGGCCGGACGGCAACCGGATGAGCAAGAGCCGAGGCAACGTGGTCGCGCCCGACGAATGGGTAGCGAAGTACGGTGCAGACGCGGTGAGAGCTTACCTGATGTTCATCGGCCCCTGGGATATGGGCGGGCCGTGGAACTTCCAGGGCATCGAGGGTGTGAGCCGTTTCCTGGACAGGGTGTGGAACCTGGTCATCGAGGCGGGGACGGTCGAGCGGCGAGCGGCGACCGGCAACGATGATCTTGAGACCCAGACCCGGGAATTGCGCCACCTGACGCACAGCACGCTGAAGAAGGTGACCGAGGATATCGGGGCTTTCAAGTTCAACACCATGCTCGCGGCGCTCATGGAGTTTAATAACTACCTCATCAAGACGCGCGATAGCGCGGTGGCCGGAACGCCGGCCTGGGACGAAGCCATCGAGACGCTGATTTTGATGACGGCGCCGTCCATGCCGCACATCAGCGAGGAGCTGTGGCAACGACGGCATGGCCACGGGAAATACCGGGCGCAAGATAGCGTCCACGTGCAGCCCTGGCCGGCCTGGAACCCTGAGCTGGCCAAGGCCGAGACGGTCACGCTGGTCGTTCAGGTGAACGGCAAGTTGCGCGACAAGGTCGAGGCCGATGCCGGGGTGAGTGAAGCCCAGGCGCGGGAACTGGCGTTGGCCAGCCCGTCGATCCAGCGCTGGTTGGAAGGCAAGACGGTGCAGAAGGTGATCTTTGCCGGCGGCAAGCTGGTGAACATCGTGGCAAAGTGAAAACCTAAAGTCATGCCAGGCTGCATGGGCCTGGCATGTTCTTATGGTAAGCTAAATTGGACTTCCGAATTGGACACGTTGCGGAAGTCTGCCTTAGAAAGGCCATTTTGCCTGGCAAGCCCGTTTGACAATTACCCACAAACTGGCTAGAATAGTGTTACCTCTCACACAGGTACCCCTCGGTTCGGAGTTGTTTCCGTATGCCAGAGATCATCGTCGCCAACGCTGCACCGGCTGCCATCGGGCCATACAGTCAGGCTGTACGCGCGGGCGAGTTCGTTTTCACATCAGGGCAGTTGGGTATCGACCCCGTCACAAGGACCCTGCGGCCAGACGTCATCCCCCAAACCGAACAGGCGTTGGACAACCTCGCGGCCGTCTTGGCTGCGGCCGGTTGCACCTTCGCCGACGTGGTAAAGACCACGATTTTCGTCACCGATCTGGCGCATTTCCAGGCCATCAATACCGCCTACGGCGCGCGCTTCAAAGGGAATCCTCCGGCGCGCTCCACCGTCCAGGTGGCTGCCCTGCCGCTGGGCGGGCTGGTTGAGTTCGAGATGGTGGCCTACGCCCCTGTCAGGGCCGCAGGCTGATTTCCAGAAGATAAACTCTGTACCGGAGAGTTCAATGCCGTCCTCCCACGGCGCGTCAAAGCAGGCTGATGGTCTCTGGCACAACCCATGGTATCCGGTCGCTCCGGCGGCCGTAAAAGTCCCTGGTGGCTCTGTCACGCGTTATCTCCCCATCGCCTCCTGGAACCGGGATTTCTCGCCGGCATCTACGCATCCTGGCACGCATGCCCCAGTGCCGGGCGCGCCGCCGGTTGTCGCAGGGAGTCTCGTCGGTTCCTGACGCGCCCCAACTACGGCCGTAAGGTGCTGAGGCACACGGTTGTGTCCGGCGCCTGGTTATACTTCACGGCAATCTTTATTGGAGAAGGAGTCATCATTCTCATGGACGACCTGGACACGCTGCAGTCAGCCCCGGCTGCCGGGGAAGTCAATCCCATGGAGGCGCTGTTGGCCGACTCTGTGGTCTTCCGCCAACTGCATTCGGGTGACATCGTGGATGGGACCATCGTGAATGTCAGCCCGCGGGAGATCCTCGTCGACATCGGCTATAAGGCCGATGCTCTCGTGGATAACCGCGAGCTGGAACGGCTGGACAAGGACTATCTCGCAAGCCTGTCCGCCGGCGAGCCGGTTGTGGCCTACGTGCTACAACCTGAGGACAAGGACGGAAACGTCATCATCTCGCTGCTGCGTGCCCAGCAGGAGCAAGATTGGCGGCAGGCGGATGAGCTGCTCAAATCGCAGGAAGTGTTCGAAGGCGTGGTGACCGGCTACAATCGCGGCGGCGTGATCGTGCGCGTCGGTCGCGTGCGCGGCTTCGTTCCGGCCTCGCAACTCTCGGACCGCTGGCATGCCCAGCAGGACGACGGCGGCGATCCTGAGCAGCGCTGGACGCGGCTGACGGGCCAGAATATGCAGTTGAAGGTCGTTGAGCTGGACCGCCGGCGCAATCGGCTGATCCTCTCCGAGCGCGCCGCCATGCGTGAGTGGCGGAAGACGCGCAAGGACCGGCTTCTCTCTGAACTGCATCCTGGCGATGTGCTGAAGGGAATGGTCACCAGTATCGCCCCCTTTGGTGCCTTTGTAGACCTGGGCGGAGCGGACGGTCTGATCCACCTTTCTGAGTTGGCCTGGCATCGGGTAGAGCACCCGAGCGAAGTCGTGCAGGTGGGCCAGGAAGTGGAGGTGTACGTGCTCAACATCGATGAAGAGCGCAAGCGCATCGGTCTGAGCCTGCGCCGGTTGACTCCCGAACCGTGGACCACCGTGAGTGAAGTGTACACCGTAGGCCAGGTCGTGGATGCCGTCATCACCAAACTGACCAACTTCGGGGCATTCGCCAAGATCAATGACTCGATCGAGGGCTTGATCCATATCTCCGAACTGGCCGATCATCGCGTGGCCCATCCCAAGGAAATCGTGCACGAGGGCGAGCCGGTGCAGGTGCGGATCATCCGCATCGACCCGCAGCGCCGGCGCATTGGGCTGAGCATGCGCCAGAACGCCGAGGACGGTTACGTCGAATTTGACTGGCGCGCCGAAGCACAGGCTGCTCTGCAAGATGAGGAGTCTGTAGATTCCGAACCTGCGCTCGAGCTGAACTAAACCGCCCGACCGCGGAAGATCCCACATCAGCATCTTGAGAGGCCCGGCCGCAACCTGGGCCTCTCTGCATGCCCGGCGCATACGTCCATACGTCGGCCGTCATACGTCGGCCGTCATACGTCGTCACCACAGAAAGGCCTGACTTCTGCTGATCGGGCTCACGGAAGCCTGCTTACGACGCAGTTTGACGCCTGTGATATAATGTCAGTCAGGGTCGAGCGTCAGGTGGGTCGTGTGAAACGAGTGTACGTTCACAAGAACGATTTATGTGCTGTCCTTTGGTACCATTAGACGTGTATCTAAGTGACGAGCGTTGGCATCTAATTCATTGGCTCAGCTAAGTGAGCCGGTATCGCGGGACAGCGTGAGCATGGTAGCCTAAGCTGCACTGCGTGTGCTGCGCGAGGGAGAGGAAACCCGGCCAATTCTGGACGGGTCACAAGGTAGCAGTTATCCGGCCATCTCCCAGAGTAATAAGGACGGAGTATCATGGCTGACAATCTAGAGCGTTTCACCAAGCAAGCGCGCCTGGTGCTACAGGTTGCGCAAGAAGAAGCGATACGGCTGAATCATAATTATATCGGGACCGAGCATTTACTGTTGGGGCTGGCGAAAGAGGAACATGGTATTGCGGCGGGCGTGCTCCGCGAGGTCGGTGCGACGCCAGCCGACGTGGTGCGGGCGGTTGAGCGCATGGCGCCGCGCAACCCGCGCCCGCCGTTCGGGAAACCGGCCCTGACGCCCCGCACCAAGCGCGTGATTGAAATTGCGGTAGAAGAAGCCCGCCAGATGGGGCATCCCAGCATTGGCACAGAGCATCTGCTATTGGGCCTGGTTCAGGAGACCGAGGGGATCGCGGCTGAAGTGCTGCGCAGCCTGGGTGTCAACCTCGACAAGGTTCGCCAGATGACGAATAAAGCGATTTTGGAGAGCCAGGTGCAGGAGAAGACCACTCGCAAGCGTGAGAGCAAGACTCCTCTGACCGATCAGTTGGGGCTTGATTTGACCGCGCGCGCTGAGGAAGGCAAGCTCGACCCGATGATCGGCCGCGAAAAGGAAATCGAGCGGGTGATCCAAATCCTCAGCCGGCGCAGGAAGAACAATCCGGCTTTGATCGGTGAGCCGGGCGTAGGCAAGACCGCCATTGTCGAGGGGTTAGCTCAGCGCATTGTCAATGGTGACGTGCCGGAACCACTCATGGACAAGCGCGTGCTGATGCTGGACGTTGGCTCGCTGGTGGCAGGGACGATGTATCGTGGACAGTTCGAGGAGCGCCTCAAGAAAGTGATCGAGGAGATCTCAAACAGCGACGCGATCCTGTTTATCGACGAAGTGCACATGCTGGTCGGCGCCGGGGCTGCGGGAAGCAGCGTGGACGCAGCCAACATTCTCAAACCGGCCCTGTCGCGCGGCGAACTGCAATGTATCGGCGCGACGACCCTGGATGAGTATCGCAAATACATTGAAGGGGACGCGGCTTTGGAGCGGCGCTTCCAGCCCGTTCTCGTCGAAGAGCCTTCCATCGAAGAGACCATCGAGATCCTTAAGGGCATCCGCTCGACATACGAGCAGCATCATCAACTGAAGATTACTGACGAGGCGCTGCATGCCGCCGCCCGTTTGTCGGCCCGCTATGTGCCGGACCGCTTCATGCCCGACAAGGCCATCGACCTGATCGATGAAGCCTCCAGCCGGGTGCGCATGTATAAGGCGCCCTATGCAACAAGCTTGCGTGAGACGTTCCGCGGGCTCAAGGCCACCCGGAAGCAGAAGGAAGAGGCCGTCGAAGCCAAGCGCTTTGACGAGGCCTTGGACCTGCGTTACAGCGAGATCGAGATGGAGCGCAAGCTGGATCAGATGCGCAAGGGCTGGCAGGACGTAGCGCCGCAGCCGCAGGTGACCGAGGAAGATATCGCCGAAGTGGTGTCCATGTGGACTGGTGTGCCGTTGCAGCGCCTGGTCGGCGAAGAGACTGCCCGGCTGCTCGAGATGGAAGGCTACCTGCACAAGCGGGTTGTTGGCCAGGAAGAGCCCGTCCAGGCGATCGCCAAGGCCGTGCGCCGGGCGCGCACCGGCCTCAAGGACCCGAAGCGGCCGATTGGCACGTTCATCTTCCTGGGTCCCACGGGAGTCGGCAAGACGTTGCTGGCCAAGAGCCTGGCGGAATTCCTGTTCGGTTCCGAAGATGCCCTCATCAAGCTGGACATGAGCGAGTTCATGGAGCGGCACAATGTGAGCCGCCTGGTCGGTGCGCCTCCGGGCTACATCGGCTATGAGGAAGGTGGCCAGTTGACCGAAGCTGTGCGCCGCCGCCCCTACAGCGTAATCCTGCTGGACGAGGTGGAGAAGGCCCATCCCGAGGTCTTCAACATGCTGCTGCAGATCATGGAAGACGGGCACCTGAGCGATGCCAAGGGACGCCGGGTCGACTTCCGCAACACGATCCTGATCATGACGTCGAACATCGGCGCCAACCTGATCAAGCATGCGACGGGGCTGGGTTTTGCCACCTCGCGCGACGAGCAGAAGAAGCAGGAAAACGAGTATCAGACGATGAAGGACCGGGTGATGGGGGCGTTGAAAGACACCTTCCGGCCGGAATTCTTGAATCGTATCGACGGGGTCATGGTCTTCCGCAGCCTGACCAAGGAACAGATCACGAGCATCGTGGACCTGGAACTCAACCGGGTGCGCACAGAACTGACCGAACAGAACGTCAAGCTGGAAGTCAGCGACGAGGTCAAGAGTTACCTGGCCGATACCGGTTACGATGCCGACTACGGCGCTCGCCCGCTGCGCCGGGCCATCCAGGACCAACTGGAGGACCGATTGAGCGAGGCTCTGCTGGGCGGACAGTTCAAGGCCGGCGACACGGTATTCGTGACGCTGGGCGAGGACAGGAACATTGTCTTGACGACCCACACGCCGGAGGGCAAGAGCGAGGTCGCCGAGATCTTGCAGGGCTAAGGGCGATGCGGCAATAAGCGATTCAAGGGACCAGGCTTCTGTCAGAAACCTGGTCCCTTTATGTCATCCGTCATCCTTCTCACAACCCTCATCTGTATTATAATGCAGGTGGCTGTTTGATTTCTGGAGGAGGTATCCCTGCGAATGGCCGCAAATCGTTCTCGGTTTTCCGTCGACTGTCGTCTTTCGCTCCCCGTCGTTCTCTTTTTCGCCCGGTTGTTGCTGGCCTGCTTGCTGATTACAAGCTCGGCTGCCCCGCTGTCCGCCGCCGCTGCGAGCGGACAGACAGACGCAGCCGCGGTTGCGCCGGTCGTCGGCGAGTATGTGCTGGCAGAAGTCCTGATTGGCTGGCAGGCCGGCACGGCAGCCGCGACCGGTTGGCCGGCGCCGGCACGTGCGGCCCAAACCCCCGGCACAACGGAATACCAGAGCGCTGTGCAGACCATCGCCGCACGTACCGGGTTGAGAGTGCTGGAAGCGCACCTGGGCTACGCCGCCGCCCGCCTGGCTGTCCCGGCGGGGCAAGAACAGGCGGAGATCGCCCGCCTGGTGAAGCTGCCCGGCGTGCGTTATGCCGAGCTCAACTATATTGCCCGCGCCGTGGTCGTCCCCAGTGATCCACTTTATTCGCAGCAGTGGAACATGGCGCGCGTGAATGCTCCGGCCGCCTGGGACCTGACTACCGGCAGCAACTCGGTGATCGTCGCTGTGATCGATTCGGGCATCGACTCGGGGCATGCGGAGTTCACGGGCCGGCTGCTGGTCGGGCCCGGGAGCGGCGCGCACGACTTCATCGCGGGCGATGACTATCCCATCGACGACTTTGGGCATGGGACGCACGTGGCGGGGATCCTTGCGGCGGGCATCAATGGGGTCGGCGTGGTCGGACTGGCGCCTCACGTGCGGATTTTGCCGCTCAAGGTGCTGGACTCGCAGGGAAACGGCACTTACGACAACATTGTGGCGGCGATCAACTGGGCGGCGGATTGGTCCGTCAACTTTCCGCATCCCGGCGACCCGAATGCGCGTGTTCGGGTCATCAACCTGAGCCTGGGTGGGCTTGCCCCCAGCCAGCCGTTGCAGGATGCGGTGAATCACGCCATATCACAGGGCATCGTGGTGGTGGCGGCGGCAGGTAACTGCGGTCAGGGATGTCAGGCCGGGTCCCAATACCTGTTCAACCCGGATTTCTACCATGCAGCTTGCAGTGGCGTGCTGGCGGTGGGCGCGACCGATCGGAGCGACAACTGGGCCAGCAGCTACTCGGGATACAAGTCGTATGTGGCCCTATCCGCGCCAGGCGGCATCGATACTGACCCGATCCTGAGCACTCTCCCATACGCCATAGCATCCACTGGTTATGGATACGAATACGGTACCTCGATGGCGGCGCCACTGGTCTCCGGGGCAGCCGCCCTGGCCTGGAGCCTATGGCCCGCAGCGGCGCCGGCTCAGATCTCGGCCATGCTGACCGCCTCGGCCGATAAGGTGCCCCTGAACGATGCCGTTTGCGCTTACGACAACATCGAGTTGCAGCACAGCCCGTGCTTCGGTTACGGCCGGCTAAACGCGCTGCGCGTCGCACGTTCGGCCTACCCGCCATCCCTCCGTCCGGCCTTTACCCAGCCTGTCTTTCTGTTCGACCCCAACGAGGCAGTGGCACAGCGCACCTACACTGACGCCCTGCTCAACCCGAGCGAACGGGTGGCTACGTGGCAGGCCACGGTGATCAGCGGCGCTCAATGGTTCAGCAGCGTGCCCGATGGTATGACCGGTCCCACCCCGAGTACCTACAGTACGCCCGGGATACTATCCCTGACGGCGCAGCGCGGTCAGCTCCAACCCGGAATCTACACGGGCGTGGTGCAGGTGCGTAGTGTCTTCCCGCCCGGGTTGGCGGCCAACTTCAACATCACCGCAACCCTGGTCATTTCCAGCTTGCTCTATCACGTTTACTCACCGGTGCTCGCCAAATAGGGGGATCAGGCCAGGCGTTGGCGGGCGTAGACCGCCGCGCCCAGGACGCCCGCGTTGTCACCCAGCTTGGCCGGCACGATCTTCACGTCTTTTGCATTGCGTTGGTTGATGAAATACTGGTAGGCGACGCGCCGGATCGGTACGAGAAAGTCGTCGCCCAACGCCTCCACGACGCCACCCCCCAGGATGACCATTTCGGGGTCGATGAAGTTCACAATGGAGGCCACCAGCAGACCCAGGTAGTACTGCGTGCGGCCGATGACTTCCCCGACCAGAGGATCGCCCTTCTTCAGCGCTTCGGCGAGAATACCGCTCGTAAGCCGGGTCTTGTCTTCACGTTTGAGGATCTCCGGCACGAGGCTCTCCCTACCGAGGGCGATGCCGGCCAGTATGTCCCGTTCGATGGCGGTGCGGCTGGCAAGCGACTCGGCACAGCCCCGGCGACCGCAGCCGCACAACGGCCCTTCCGGCAGCAGGATCATATGCCCAACCTCGCCTGCCGTCTTGCGCCAGCCCTGCCACAGCATGCCGTCCAGGATGATCCCGCCACCGATCCCCGTGCCGACAAATATGCCTATGAGGTCCTTGACGCCTTTTCCTGCGCCCAGAGCCGCCTCGCCTAGCGTACCAATGTTGACGTCGTTTTCAATGAACACCGGCATATCGAGCGCCCTGCTCAGTAGTTTGGCGAGGGGCACGTTATCCCAGCCGAGGTTTGGCGCGCTGATGACAATCCCCGAATCCGGGTCCAGCGGGCCAGGTGTTCCTGAAGCGATCCCGGCGATGTCGTCCAGCTTGAGCTTAGCGTTGGCGACGGCATCCTGGACTGTCCTCACGATCCGCTCGATCACTTTATCCGCGCCGTCAGCCGGTTTGGTGGCACGCTTGGCCATACCGATGATATTGCCCTCTTCGGTGACGACGCCGGCCAGGATCTTCGTCCCCCCCATATCCACACCGACCACGGGATTGTTGAGTCTCTTGCTGCCCATCGGAAAACCTTTCTAACGGAGATCGTCGCGATTGGACGCTCAATCGCCAATAGTTGCTCGCCGTAGCTTACACGCTCTCGCGCCGCGCGGCAAGCTGGGCGCGCATGGCTGCGTGCCGTGCACGGGTAATGAGGAAGCGGGGTGAATTCGGGGATGGTCGCCAGGGCTTCGTTATAAATGCGACAGGCGAGCTCCAGCATATTGAGGACCATGCACGCGCAAAGGCCGCATCTGTTTCCGATGCGGCCTTTGCGCGTGCGAATGATCGCGGAACTCAGGCGACCTGTTTTAGCAGAGGCCGGAACTTGTAGCCGTATACGATCTGTCCTTCTTCACCTTCCTGGCTAAGCTTGCGTGTGACCATCTCCACCGGCATGCCGATGAAGATCTCCCCGCTCTCCACGTCGGTGAGTTGAGCGGTCAGCATAGGTCCTTCGGCCAACTTAACCAGCGCTACTGTGTACGGAGTGTATTCTTCGAAACCCACCGGCGCGTTCTGCACAGTCGTATAGGAATAGACCTCGCCGCGTCCGCTGAGAGTCGTCCACGACTGGCGCTGCTCTGTGCAGTGCGGGCAGACGTCGCGCGGTGGGAAAATCGTATTGCCACAGATCTCACAGACCTCGGCCTTCAGGCTGTAGCGCTGTTGCCGAGTTCGCCAATTGCCTGGAATCGTCATGCTAAAAATCCTCCTCAGGGCGATAAGCTACCCTGAATTCTAGCCGTGTGCCTCCACCAAAAACTATCAGCTTGGCTAGATTTCTCACAATGGGGTCCGGTGATAGCTTTTGACAGTTTTCTCCAACTTAGATTGCTCCAAGAATGTGGGTGATAACGGTCGCCCCGCTGCCGCCGATGTTTTGCGTCATCCCGATGCTGCAACCCTGGACCTGGTTGGCGCCGGCGTTGCCCGTCAGTTGTTGGACGGCCTCGACAACCTGGTAAATGCCGGTCGCCCCGACCGGGTGGCCGCGGGCTTTGAGCCCGCCCATCGTGGCAATTGGCAACCGGCCGCCGATGGCGATCTCGCCTTCGCTGGCCAGGCGAACACCCGCGCCACAGGGCGCAAAGCCGGCTGCCTCCAGCGATAGGGCCGCCATGATACTGAAGGCGTCGTGAACCTCGAAGAAATGAATATCGGCCGGCGTGATTTGTGCCTGGACGTAGGCCCGGTGGCTCGACTCAGCGACTGCGTCCAGTACCAGCGGGTTACGCCGGTCATGCACGGCCAGGCTATCGGTCGCCACCGCCGACGCCAGAATGCGCGCCTTCGCCCGGCTGCGGAACAGGTCGGCGGAAGCGAGAACCACACACGCCGCACCGTCGCAGACAGGACTCGAATCCATCAGGTTGATCGGGTCAGCGATCATTGAAGCCTGTGCGTAGGCCTTTTGAGTGATCGGGCTGCGGAACATGGCGTACGGGTTGTTGGCGCCGTTGCGGTGGGCGTTAATCGTGAAAGCCGCGAAGTCCTCTTTCGGGACCTTGTACTCGTACATGTAGCGCCGCATGAGCAGGGCATTCAAGGCCACAAAACTGACGCCCTGGCTGACCTCATATTCCTGGTCGGCGGCTGTGGCCAGGGCGCTGGTTGTGAAGTCACCCAGCGTGTCGGTCATTTTTTCCACGCCGCAAACGAGGACCACGTCATGCATGCCGCTGGCCACGGCCATCAGGCCGACCCGCAACGCGGCCGCGCCCGACCCGCAGGCGGCCTCGACTTTCATGGCTTCGATGCCGCGCAAGCCGACGAAATCGGCAATCAGTGCGCCCAGGTGCTCCTGACCGACCAATTGGCCGGAAAGCATGTTGCCAACGTAAAGCGCATCAGGTCGCTCGACGCCCGCGTCTGCCAGGGCAGGCATTATCGCGTCATGAGCGAGGTGGCGCAACGATTTTTCCCAGAGTTCTCCCACCGGCGTTTGGCCGGTGCCGATAATCACAACGTCACGCATAAACACTCCAGCCTACTTCATTTGTAGCTTGTGCCGATAGCGAGCATAGGTCGCGTAGTCGACGTATTTGCATCGGGCAATGTAGTCTTTCGTCAGCGGCGCGCGGTCCCGACGCTCGGCGATCTTGTCGGTGACACGCAAAGAAAAGGCGTCCGAGCCGGCGCCGGAGCCGAACGAAACCATGAAGATGCGCTGGCCCGGCCTGGCCTCGTCCAACACGGCAGTCAGCCCAATCAGAGAGGAACCGGCGTAAGTATTGCCGATCACCGGCACTAACAGACCCGCTTTGATTTGCTCGGGTTTGAAGCCCAGCATCTGCGCCGCTCGCTGGGGGAATTTGGTATTCGGTTGGTGGAACACCGCGTAGTCGTAATCGCCCGGCTGCGTGCCCATCTCTTCCATCAGCCCCTTGGCGGCGCTGAGCGTGTGTTCAAAATAGGCCGGCTCACCCGTGAAGCGGTGCCCGTGGCTGGGGTAATGCGCATAGGCCCGGCGCCAGAAGTCCGGCGTATCGGTGACGTGGGAGAGCGAGGCCTCATAAACGGCCAGGCTTTCCGCACCCGGACCGAGCAGAAAGGCCGCGCCACCCGAAGCCGCGGTGAACTCTAGCGCATCACCCGGCCTCCCCTGGGCTGTGTCCATCCCGATGGAGAGCACATAGCGTCCCATGCCCGAGCCCACCAGGCCGATCCCCATCACAATCGCCTCGCTGCCCGCCTTGCAAGCGAACTCAAGGTCGGCGGCTTGAATGTGCGGGGCCGCGCCGATGGCCTCGGCTACAATCGTGGAGCTGGGTTTGACGGCATAAGGGTGAGATTCACTGCCGACCCATACCGCCCGGATCTCCTCGGGAGCAATGGCCGCACGCGCGAGCGCATTGCGCGCGGCTTCGATCGACATCGTGACGGTATCTTCATCCAGACCGGCGACTGCCTTCTCCTTGATGGGCAAGCCGCCGGTATCGCCCCAAACCCGAGCGACCTCGCTGGCAGGCAAACGGAAGCGCGGGACGTAAGCCCCGTAACCCACTATTCCCACTTCACGATCTGGTTTTAGCATCTAACGCCTACTCCTCGCCCCGATTGTCCCGCCTGGCACATCTGAGGAACAGGATATTCTCCATTCGTGCGGCAGTCAGTAGTTTGCCTTCTCATCATCTGAATTATTGTATACCTATTGTTTAGTTATGGTCTAGATTTGCTCTGGCGCATGTTTGCAAGCAACTGCTGCGCACGGTCGCCTCGCACCGCGCCTTCTTGCACCAGGGCGTCCGCGACCTGGTCTACCTCATCGCCGACCGCGCCCGCTGCAATAGCCACCTGGCGGGCATGGAGGGCCATATGTCCCCGTTGGATGCCTTCGGTCGCCAGCGCACGGATCGCGGCCAGGTTCTGTGCCAGGCCGGCCGAGACCATAATCTCGGCCAGGTCGCGAGCAGTGGTCGCGCCCATGATCGCCAGAGCGACCTGCGCGCACCGATGGACACGCGTTGCGCCGCCGACGACTCCGACTGCCAGGGGCAGCTCCAGCTCGCCCACCAGGTTGCCGGCCGGGTCGATAGACCACGTGGAGAGCGAAGTGTATCGCCCGGCGCGCGCGGCATAGGCGTGTGCGCCCGCCTCGATCGCCCGCCAATCATTCCCCGTCGCCAGCGCAACGGCGTCGATCCCGTTCATGATGCCTTTGTTATGCGTCGCCGCCCGGTAGGGGTCGGCGGCGGCAAAAGCGTACGCTTCAACGATACGCTGGGCGACCAGGGCGCCGGCGGTGTTTTCGGTGTCCAGCTCTTTGGCCGGAACAACGCAGCGAGCACGCGCCAGGCGGCGGTCGGCCAGATTGGAAAGAATGCGCAGGTTCACGCGGCCGCCCGTGATCTCCTCGACTAGTGGCGCCAGGGCTTCGCAGGCCGTGTTCACCATGTTGGCGCCCATCGCGTCGCGACAGTCGTATAGCAGATGGACGACCAGCATCGGACCACGCGGGCTATCGCGCAGAGTACGAACCTCGACGTCCCTTGCGCCGCCGTGCAGGCTGACGATGACCGGGTCCGTGCTGTTTGCCAGGTCCAGCAAGCGCTGCTTCTGGCTCTGCACTTTTCGCCCGGCGGCCTGCACATCGGCCAGCTCGAGGACCTGGATCTGGCCGATCATCAGTGACTCACCGCTCTCGGCGTGGAAGCCTCCGCCGGCTCGCGCCAGCCGGGCGGCGTAACTCGCCCCCGCGACCACCGAAGGCTCTTCGATCACCATCGGCACGAGGACATCACGACCGTTAACGACGAAATTAGTGGCAATACCCAGCGGCAGGGCATACGTGCCCACCACATTCTCGACCATTTTGTCTGCCTGGGAGAGCTCCAACGCCCCCTCCAGCGACGCGACCTGGGCGGGAGACAGCGATGCCCAATCTGCCAGGACGCGTTGCCGCTCCGATGGGCTCAGTTTGTAGAAGCCACTGATGCGCGAACTGCGTCCCATGACCACCCCCTCACCGCGAATGACCGGCGCCGCAGGCGCCGGTCATTGACCTTTCCGAACATCTGCGCCTGTATACACAGGCACAATCCAGGGATAACACAACTGAACTCTCAAAAACTATCAGGTCTTACGGTCCGATGCGCGAAAGCGGCAGGATAACGGCCGCTACCGGGCCGGTGAGTAACTGCGGTAGGAGACCGAGCAGTATCCCTGCCACCACCAGAACGACCGAAATCGCGGCCACGCCGAAGGGCTCGCGCTCGACCGGGGAAGCGCTCAGCTTGCCGAAACAGGCCCGGCCGGCGCGCACCGTGCCGACCAGCACACCGGCCGCGCCGATAAACAGGAGCAGGCTCCAGCGCCTGTCGATCTCGCCGACCAACTGTAGCAGTGCCCAGCGCGAGGCGAATTGCGCGCTGAGCGGGAGCCCGGCCAGTGCCATGCCACCTGCTATGAGGGCTGTGACGGCCCACGGCAGGCGAGAGGCTGCGCCGGCAAGTCGGTCCAGCCGGTCAGATTCCATATGGTGCCGGATGATTGCCGCGCCGGTCGCCAGGGTCAGCAGGGCGATGGTGCGTGTGACCAGCAGCCAGATGGCGACCGGGACGCCGGCAGAACTCCGCAGGGCCATGGCCACCAGTAGGACGCCGTAGTCATAGACCGCAGCGTAACCGGCAAAGCGGCCCAGGGTGTCCTGCGTCGCAGCAAGGGCGCCGCCCACGAGGGCCGTGAACACTCCCAGCCACAGAAGCCAACTGGCGCTGTCGACCGCCGAGGTCAACCAGGGATAGGTGACCAGGAAGCGCTGGAGCAGGAAGAGCGTGGTAGACTGGCCTCCTATCCAGAGGAATGCCGCGACAACCGGGGGCGCCTGTCCTGCGACTGCTGGCATGGCGACGTGCAGGGGCGCGGGCTGCAGCAACAGGACAAAGCCGGCGATCAGCAGCCAACCGGCGATCCGATAAGGGGTCAGGTCATCCGGATTCAGCGGCGCCTGCTCGATATACCAGGAGGCGAGCAGGAACATAGGCACGGACAGGGTAGGAAAAAGCATCTGGCGCCAGGCGCCCCGCGTGTCGCCGGCTTTGCCGGCCTGGATCAGAAACACCGCCAGGATGGCTGCCAGCGTCAGCATGAGCGGGGCCAGGGTCAGGGGCTGCATGAGAGCGGCCATTCCCCAGAAGGCCACCAGGGCCAGCCCGAAAGGGTAGAACGTGCGTCCTTGGTAGGTGCGCCAGGCCAGGATGAAAGTCGCCGAGGCGGTGGCCAACAGAAAGACGAGCAGCGCCCTGCTGGCCGGGGTGATCTGGAGTGAGAGATCCTGCAGTTGGATCTGTTGGCCCATGAAGACCGGCCGGCCGGCGAGCAAGGCCGGGACTGCCAGCGGTGAATGCCAGAGCAGGAAAGCCATAGCGGCGGCGACCGCCGCCGCCACGAGCGCGCTTAGCGCCTCGAGGCGGCGCAGAAAGTAAAGGGCAGCCGCGGCTATCAGAAGCCCCGCCAGCAGTAAGACCGGGCCCACGATCATTGCTGCCACCGCCGGGAGCCGGCCGGGGAGGCGGGCTCGACACTGGCCAGACCCCGGGACACGGTCAGGTAAGAAATGGCGAGGGCCAGGAGCAATTGCCAGCCCTCGAGCATGCCGATCATCAGCCGGCTGCGGGTCAACTGGAAAAAGATCAGCAGGAAAGCGGACAAGACGACGAGCAGAGCCACGCCTGCATGCAACGGCTCCTCATGCAGCGCCAGCCCCATCACGCCCATGAGGGCCAGCCAGAAAATCGCGTCGTTCAGTAAAGGGCTAACCATGGGCAGTGTCGGCAAATCGCCGCGTACGATAAAGAAGGCCCCTCCCGCCATTGCCACGGTCAGTAGGCGGAAACCGGTCAGCGAGGCCAATTGGGGCCAGCCGCTTTCCCGTCCGGCAGAGGGGCGCGTCACGTATCGCAGTTGGCGGGCAGACATGAAGAGCATGACCGCGATCAGGCCTCCGACGACGGCCTGCAGCAACGCCCATTCAGTCGGAATGGTCTGGCTGAGCAGCAAGGCGAGCACCGCCGACATCAGGGCATAGCACAAGAGAACCAGGCGCCAGTCGCGCAAGATTACGATCAGCGCAGCAGCCGTACCCATGAGCAACACCGAAGGCAAGCTCATCAGAATGCTGATCTGGCGCACGAAATTGACCGGGGTCATTTAGCCTCTCAATAATACCCACAGGATCAAAGCCGCGAGGAGCAGCCACCCAAGATAGCCTTCTCCTTCACCCAGGCTGGCGAAGTAGCGCAGGCCACTCCCAGCCACCGCGAAGCCGAAGGCTAAGGCCTGATAGAACCACTCGAGCCCCACCAGCCGCGTGATGCCTTCCTGCCAGCCGCGCATGCCCGAAAAGATCTGTTCCCGCAGCAGGCCCAGGCTCACGCCGGCTATGCCCGACAGGATCAAGACACCCCATACCGAACGCCGTGCCTCAGCCATGATCTGCATCAAGGGCAAGGCGGCCAGGCCGGTGACCGGGCGGCTCAAGAGCGAACCCAACTGCCGGGGCGCGACGCCCCAGGCGACCGTCGGGACGGCGAGCAACACGACGAGGGCGCCGAGTCCGGCGAAGGAGAGCAGGGTGTGTCTCTGGCACCAGGCGCTCTGCAGCAATTGGCCAAGCTTTTGCCCCGCGGGCTGCCCGCTCTGTGCCAGCCGGATCGAGCCGGCCAGTGCGCGCCGGTAGCGCTGCAGCGCATCGCCCGGCCGGACGGCGGGAAACGGAGCGGGCGCCAGCGTGCGCCACAGGGTGGCCACCAGCAGGGTTTCGGCGACGACCAGGATCACAAACAGCAGCAGCGCTCCGGGGATACGGACGGGCAAGACCAGTGCCGAGCGGGCCAGGAAGCCGGGTGTGCCCGGTAGCCCCCAGATGGCCAGGGCGCCAAGCCAGCTCGGCCATTTCCAGCCCCAACGGGCGCGTGTCACCTCGCCGGCAATCAACAGTGTCAGGCCCAGGCAGAAGGTGATCAAGCCCCAGGCCAGGGCCGGCGGCCCCGCCATATCGGCCATATAGGCAGCCATGACGACCAGGCTGGCTCGATTGATGGCCACCCAGCGCCAGGCTGTCTCCCGTCTTTCGGCCGTCCAGGCTGCCAGGGCACTCCCCAGGAGGGCCAAAGCTCCCAGAGCTGCCCATTCTGGGCGGCGCAGAAAATCGGGACCGGCCACCGCATGCACGCGCGCCAATAACCACAGGCCGGTCAAAGGCACCACCAGGTGCAACGCAATGCGGTCGCCGGGATCCAGGTGTTGGTCTTGAGTGAGCCAAAGATGAAATGGATAAACGCCCGCACGGATAAGCGCCGCGAGCCACATGAGCGCCAGTTCCAGGCGGTCAAAGGGTCCCGCCGACAGGGTGTTGCGGATACCATCCTCACCGAGCAGCAGCAGCACGCCGAGTAACAACAGACCTGCCAGGCTCAGGAAACTCCAGGACCGGCCTGCGCTCTTCTCCTGCCGGCCGGGGCCGAGCCGCATCGCCAGGGTCGCGTCAAGCAGGATCCAGCAACTGGCCAGGGTGACCAGGTTGGCCGAGCCGACGAACGCCAGGGCCGCCGCGCCGAGATAGAGCATGCGCGGCCAGCGGTTCGCTCCATCAGGACCGGACGGGTCTTCTTGCAGAAGGAGCGCCGCAGCGATGAGGAGCAAGAGCAATAGCGTAACCAGCCAGCTCCAGCCGTCCAGTTGCCAGCTCAGCTCACTGCCCGCGACGGTCAGTGGTTGCCATGTCCAATGGATCCCGGCGATGGCCGGCGGAAGAGCGGCGTGTGGCAGGGGTCGGCGCAGGAGGACCAGGTCGATACCGGCAGCGACGACAGAAAGCAGGCCGATTGCCAGGGGCGAAATGCTTAAACTCTCGCCGGAACGGGTACTCTCGGCGGAGGACCGACCGGAGAGACGCGAGACCAGATCCGGTATACGGGAGCGCGCAGATACGGGGACAGGACGGCCATTGCTCAACCAGGCGCCGAGTTGAAGCAAAAGGCCGCCCAATACCAGGATCAGGGCCGGGCCCAGTGGTTGGAGGAAGAGAGTTGTCAGCATGAGAAAGGCAAACTAGGCCGCATTCTACCGCCACGCGGCTAAATGAACAAACTGGAGATGATTGACACGCACCGGAGCACGGATGTAGAATCAGGCGACCACAAGCACAAGGAGGAATTTGCCCATGCAGCCCCTGGTTGAATGTGTCCCTAACTTCAGTGAAGGGCGGCGCCAGGATGTGATTCAGGCGATCGCAAACGCGCTGCGCGCACACGCCGCCGTGCGCGTGCTGGACATCGAGAGCGATGCGGACCACAACCGCTCCGTGATAACCCTGGTTGCGCCGCCTGATGCGCTCGTGCCCGCCATGTTCGATGCGATCAAAACCGCCGCCGCGCTGATCGACCTGGACCATCAGCGAGGCGAGCATCCGCGCATCGGGGCGACCGACGTAGTGCCTTTCGTGCCGCTGCAGGGCGTCGAGATGGACCACTGTGTGGCGCTGGCGCGCGAGCTGGGCTGGCGCGTCGGCAACGAGCTGAGTATCCCGGTGTATCTCTATGAGGCAGCCGCGACGCGGCCGGACCGGGTGAATCTGGCCGATGTGCGGCGAGGACAATACGAGGGTTTGAAGGCCGAAATCCTGACCAACCCGGAGCGCGTGCCGGATTTTGGCCCGGCGTGCCTGGGCCCGGCCGGCGCAACCGTCATCGGCGCGCGGCCACCATTGATCGCTTATAACGTTTATCTGACGACCGCAGATGTGGAGATTGCCAGGCGCATCGCCAGGGCGGTCCGCAACTCGGACGGCGGTTTGCGTTACGTGAAAGCCCTGGGGTTGTTGGTCGACGGCAGGGCCCAGGTCAGCATGAACCTGACCGACTATCGAAAGACGCCCGTTTTTCGGGTAGTCGAACTGATCCGGCGTGAGGCCCAGCGCTATGGCGTGGGCATTGAGTCGAGCGAGTTAATCGGCATGATCCCGCAGGCTGCCCTTCTCGATGCCGCGCAGTGGTATCTGCAACTGGACAATTTCAAGCCCGAGATGGTGCTGGAGAACCGGCTGGGTGAGTGACCGATCCTCACTGTAGGTGGCGCCTCGCGCTGGCGGCCTGCCGAGCGGTAGAGCCGCCAGCGCGAGGTTATGGCGTCGTGGTGTCACTGGCAGCCGGGGCTTCCTCCAGCGTGCGAATCAGGTCGGTGTGGCTCACGATGCCGACCATCTGTTCGCCTTCCATAACCGGCAAGGGATTGGCGCGATTTTCGACCATCACCGTCGCGACGTCCTCTATCTCCGCATCGGCGGCGATTGTTTTGACCGGAGTGGTCATAATGTCGCGAGCGGTGAGGCCCAGGACGTGGCGTAAGATTTCCTGATACTCGCGTTGGCCGCCCAGCGGGATCATGGCATCGAGCAACGGCAGGTAACGCGGGTAGTGCGGCCGTGCGTGACGAGCGATCAGATCTACCTCGGTCACGATGCCGATTACCCGGCCATGCTCTACCACGGGCGCGCCGCTGAGTTTTCGCTCCCGGAAGATCCTGGCAATGTCCCGGATCGGCGTGTCCGGGGCGAAAGTGACCACCTCGGTCGTCATGATATCGCGCGCTTTCATACCTGCCTCCTTACTCTCAGCGTGAGCAGTCCGTTCACGATCTCAGGTCTGATTATACTTGAACCTTGCCCGCCAAACAAGCAGCTTTGGGCGAGCATTGGCAGTTCGTGTACAATGGCCTGAAACTTACTTTTCTGCTATCAGGAGATCCGTCGCATGTTAGATACTTTTGCTTCGCGCGTGACTTTTCTCGAATCAGAGGGCGCCTACGCGGTGCTGGCGCGCGCCAAGGCTCTCGAGGCACAGGGACGCAACATCATCCACCTGGAGATTGGGCAGCCGGACTTCCCTACGCCGGCGCACGTTACCCAGGCCGGCTCGGATGCCATTCTGGGCGGCCACACACGCTACACGCCACCGGCGGGTGCGCTCGACTTGCGGGCAGCAATCGCCGAGGCGGCGGGCAGGCAGCGCAGCATGCAGTTCGGTCCAGAAGAGGTGGTGGTTGGACCCGGTGCCAAACCGGCCATCTTCTTTTCGGCCCTGGCTCTGCTGGAGCCAGGCGACGAAGTAATTATCCCCGATCCGGGTTTCCCGTCCTATACGGCCACGGTGAAGGTGGCGGGAGCGGTGCCGGTACCCGTGCGTTTGCATGAGATGCGCAGCCTGGACCTGGATGAACTGCGCGCCCGCCTCAGCCCGCGCACACGCTTGATCCTCCTCAACTCCCCCTCTAATCCTACCGGCGGCGTCACCACGCAGGCCGAACTCGACCAGATCGCCGATCTCGCCCGGCGTGCGAATGCCTGGGTGTTGTCCGATGAGATCTACAGCCAACTGGTATTCGACGGCAGCGCACCAACCATCGCCAATCTGCCCGGCATGCGCGAGCGCACGATCATCGTGGATGGCTTCTCGAAGACCTATGCCATGACCGGTTGGCGCCTGGGCTACGGCATCATGCCGAAGAAACTGGCCGAGCGCGTCGAGTTGTTGCTGACCCATTCCGTTGGCTGCACGGCGGACTTCAGCCAGGTGGCCGCGATTGCGGCCCTGCACGGCGATCAGGATACCGTGCGCGCGATGTGCGACTCTTTCCATGAGCGGCGCGATCGGATAGTGCCGCTGCTCAATAGCTTGCCGGGTGTGTGTTGTGCGCTGCCGCAGGGCGCTTTCTATGTTTTCCCCGACGTAAGCAGTTATGGCTTGAGCTCCAAGCAACTGGCCGATTACCTGCTGGACCAGGCCGGAGTAGCATTGCTGGCCGGGTCTGATTTCGGTCGGGGTGGCGAGGGCTACTTGCGCATCTCTTACGCGACGGCCTGGGAGCAGATAGTTGAGGGCGTGGAACGCATCCGGCAGGCGCTCGCGCGGCTGTGAGCCCGTACCCTCTACCGGCGCGACGCATCCTCAGCACCTGGTGGCCGCTGGCCGCGAGCTGGCTGCTGATGAGCGCCGAACTCCCTATGGTGAGCGCAGTTGTCGCCCGCCTGGCACAGCCTGAGATCAATCTGGCCGCCTACGGTGGCGTGGTTTATCCCCTGGCGCTGATTGTCGAATCCCCCATCATCATGCTGTTGGCGGCTTCGACCGCGCTTAGCAAGGATTGGGCGTCGTATCGCAAGCTGCGCCGCTTCATGATGGTCGCCGGGGCAGCATTGACGGCCCTGCATCTGCTGGTAGCCCTCACGCCCCTATACTACGTCGTTGTGAGGGGGCTGATCGGCGCGCCGGCCGAGATCGTCGAGCCGGCGCGCATTGGGCTCATCATCATGACGCCCTGGACCTGGGCGATCGCCTACCGGCGGTTCAATCAGGGCGTCATGATCCGCTTCGGCCACTCGCGGGCGGTGGGCACGGGCACATTCGTGCGCTTGACCGCCGAGGTACTGGTGTTGGCGGGCGCCTACCTATCCGGCCGCGTGCCGGGCATCGTCGTGGCAACGTCCGGCATCATTGCGGGCGTGCTGGCGGAAGCCGTTTACGCCGGCTTCCGCGTGCGCGTGGTGATCGACGCGCAGGTGAAGACCAGCGAGGCGATCCGGCCCGGCCTGACATTCCCGGTTTTTGTTCACTTCTATATCCCCCTGGTAATGACCTCACTGCTAAGCCTGCTGGCACAGCCCATCGGCAGCTCGGCGATCAGCCGCATGCCCGATGCCCTGAGCTCGCTGGCGGTCTGGCCGGTGGTGACCGGCCTGATCTTCCTTCTGCGCAGCTTCGGCGTGGCCTATAACGAGGTGGTAGTGGCCCTGTTGGACCAGCCGGGTGCGGTGGCGAGTCTGCGCCGCTTCGCGCTCTGGATGGCCGGCCTGACCACCTTCGCCCTGCTGGTCATCACAGCCACGCCGCTGTCGACCTTCTGGTTTGTCCGTGTCTCGGCGCTCCCCCCGGCGTTGGCGACCCTGGCCCAGCGTGGGTTATGGGTAGGTTTCCTGCTCCCCGCCCTGTCCGTGCTCCAGAGTTGGTTCCAGGGCGCCATCCTCCACAGCCGCCGCACCGCGGGCCTCTCCGAGGCTGTCATGGTTTACCTCGCGGTCAGTGTCGCCACCATCCTGGCAGGTGTGCTATGGGGCAGGGCCGGCGGACTGTACATTGGTCTGGCCGCCCTGCTGGCCAGCACATTGGCTCAGACTGCCTGGTTGTGGCTGCGCAGCCGGCCGGCGATCCGGGCGGCCGAGGAAGTGGTGAGCCGTGCATGATGCGCTTTACCAGCCCTCTGCCTGAGTAATCAGCGATACACCAATACAAGGCGCAGTGGAACCTGACCCTGGTCGCGGCGATGTTCAATGCCATACCGGTGCTGATCCTGTTCGCGCTCTTCAGCCGGTATTACATCGAGGGCATCAGCTACACCGGCCTTAAGGGCTGACGGCGTTCTGCTTAATCTTGACTCCACCCCGGCTTACGGATCATGCTCCGTTCTGCTTCATGAAGGGTGGTGGAAGATGAAACGCTTGCCGCGCCTGCACGCCGTGCTAATCTGCCTGGCTCTTGTCCTCGTCACCTGCCAGTCCGCCCCGGCTGCTACCACGCTGCCTACCGTTCGACCGGCTACGCCAACGGCCCTCCCGGCGAGGGTGCCTGCCGCGGCGACTTAAGCCCCCAGGTGCCTGCCGCCGTGCCCAGCGCCGTGCCTACCGTCGTATCCACCACCACGACGCTCCCTGCCACCGGCCATCGCGCCCAGCGCCACCGTGACGCCAACTGGAACGGCCTTCGGACGTCCGCCCGCGGGTAGACGTGGGGACGCCGGGCAACAAACTGGGCGTCGGCACCGCCTATACCTACGACCAGGGTGGCAAAGACAAAGCCGCGCCCTCACGGGTTTGGTTTGAGATCACCGGCGGCGCGATCACCGACTTGTTATTCCCGAATGTCGGGCAAGACAACGTGCGCGAGCTCAGCCTGCTCGTGGCAGGCGGGCCGGCGGGCGAGCAGCGCGATCTGGACCGGAATCGCCCCATCTCGGCCACCGTGCAATACCTTGATCCGCAGGCGCTGGCCTACCGCGTGCTGACCGCCGATCCGGGCGGGGCCTGGCAGGCCGGCAAAGAAGTTGTGACCGACCCGGCAGCCGACAGCCTGATCACGCGCTGGACCTTCACTAGCACAAATGCTGCCCTCAGTCCGTATGCGTATTTTGTGCCTCACCTGGGCGGAAGTGGCCGCAACGATCAACTGGTAGTGCATGAGGACGGCGCCGTCGTCGCCTTTGACGCTGACGCTCAAACCTATGCCGTTCTGCTGGCCGATCCCCAGCCGGCCAGGGCTTCCGTGGGTTACCTGCGGGCGAGCGACGGCGTCACCGACTTGCAGGACGGCCGCATGGACTGGACCTTCGACCGGTTGAGCCGCCCGGGTTACGGGGCGGCAACGCTCGCTCTGCCGGCAAAAGGAGCGGTCACCCTGGCGGTCGGCTTCGGCGAGACGAAGGACGCCGCGCGCAAGGCGGCTCAGGCGACGCTGAAGCGCGGCTTCAACACGGTGTACCAGGATTACGTGACGCGTTGGCGCCAGTACCTGGCGAAACTTACACTGCCCGCCGCGCCCGACCCGCTCTACTGGGTCAGTACCATGGTGCTGAAAGCGCACGAGGACAAGACCTATCATGGGGCGGGGGTGGCCTCGCTGACTATGCCCTGGGGCAACTGCCGGACGGACGACACGAGCGATCAAGGCTACCGCTACGTGTGGCCGCGGGATCTCTACCGCGTAGCGATGGCCTTCATTGCGTTGGGCGACCGGGACACGGCTAACAGCACCCTGGAGTACCTGGACAACGTGCTGCAGACGTCGACGGACGCCTTCCCGCAGAACGCGACCTTGGATGGTACGCCGCATTGGGGTTCGCTGTAGAGGGATGAAGTGGCCGACCCGATATTGCTGGCATGGAACCTGGATGCGCGCGAGCACTACGAGAGTCTGGTCAAGCCGGCGGCCAACTTTATCATGCAGCGAGGCCCGACCACCGTCCAGGAGCGCTGGGAGGAAATCGGCGGATACGTGCCGCACTCCATCGCCGCGCAAGTGGCGGGATTGATCGCGGCGGCGGATATGGCCGAGAAGGTAGGCGATGGCGCGTCAGCCAAGGCCTGGCGGGCACAGGTCGACGAATGGGCAGGCCAGATCGAGAAGTGGGCTTTTACCACCACCGGGCCTTTGGCCGGTGGGAGCTATTTCCTGCGCACAACGCCTGACGGCCAGCCGGACACCGTGAGCGAAATCACAATCGCCAACGGCGGCGGCAAGCACCGGGTGCAGGACGTGGTGGGCGTCAGCGCGCTGGAACTGGTGCGCTTGGGTGTTCGCCCGGCCAGTGCCGCTTCCATCCTGGCGACACTGCCGGCCATTGACGCCTCCCTGCAGACCACGTCGACGCTGGGCACTGCCTGGCACCGTTATACCTTCGACGCCTACGGTGAGCCGGCTAGCGGGCCGCTTAAGTGCCCAAACGGTAAAGGACACTTGTGGCCCTTGTTTGCCGGCGAACGCGGCAACTACTATGTTGCGGCCGGCAAGCTCGACAGCGCGCGGGCCAGGCTGAGCGCGCTGCGGCGCTTTGCCAACCCTGGCTTGATGCTATCCGAGCAGGTCTGGGAAGACAGAGGCCTTGGCACCGGCTCGGCCACACCGCGGGCCTGGACGCACGCCGAGTACATCCTGCTCGAGCGCTCGATCCAGGCCGGCAAGGTGCTGGATATGCCGTCAGTGGTGGCCGGCAGGTATGCGAGGTGACGTGCTCTTTACCTGCCAGGTCTTCGCCTAGCGTTTGAGCAACCGGAAAGCGATATCGGGGCCGAAGCCTCGGTTATACGCCAGTGTGACCCACAGCATCGCCAGGGGTTCCAGGTAGCGGGCCATCGAGAGAGGCCCGCAATCAACGGGGTCGAAATCCAGTTCTGCGGCCAGCCTTGCGACGACTTTCTTCGCCTCGGCGTCGTCCCCACACAAGAACAAGCTCGGCTTTTCTCCGCCGTAGTCGGCGTTCGACATGTTGCCGGTGCCGGTGCTGTTGAAAGCCTTGACCAGGCGTGCGCCCGGCGCCCAGCTCGCGATCTGCTCGGCGGCCGATGTATTGCCACCCACCAACAGTCCATCCGGCCCGATCGGGTTGACCGCGTCGATCACGATTTTCCCGGCCAAGTTCGTTGTCCCGGCCCTGGTTAGCGTGTCACGCGTGGCGGACCAGGGAGTGGCTATCAGCACGACCTCGGCCGTCGACACAGCCTCCGTGGTGCCAGCCACCCGCACATTCCCTGGGACCAGCCTGAGCAGGTTCTGCGCTTTCTCGCCCTGCGGGTCACGGCTGCCGAAGATAATCTCGTGGCCATCCCGTGCCCACCGGCCCCCCAGCGCTCCGCCCACGTGCCCGGTGCCGATAATGGCGATCTTCATGGTTTGGTACCTCCTAAAACTCTGACAACTGCGGAGTCTATCACCGTGTCAGCGTAACCTTCTGTAAGGCACGCGGGTGATCCGGATCGTCGCCGCGCTCCAAGGCCATGTGGAGCGCCAGCAATTGACCGGGCAGCACTGCTACCAGCGGGGTGAGCCATTCGGGCAGGGCCGCGGGCAGGCGCAAGCCAAGCTGTCCCGCGGCCAGCGCCGCATCATCGTCGGAGATCACCAGCAATTCAGCGCCGCGTTCGGACACGCGTTGCATGGCAAAGCGCATTTCGGGCAGCATCGCGCCCGAGGGCGCCACGAATATCACCGGGTAGCTTTCATCGATCATAGCCAGCGGGCCGTGCAGGAAATCGGCAGGGGAATAGGGTTCTGAGGCGATGTAGTTCGTCTCTTTCAGCTTGAGCGCGATCTCGAAAGCAGTCGCGAAGTTGTACCCGCGTCCCAGCACCACCAGGCGATCGGCAAAGCGGTAGCGTTCTGCCACGCGCTTCACCTCGGGCGCCAGGTCCAGGGTCTTTGCGGCAGCTTCGGGCACGGTCGACAACGCCGCCAGGTTGGCCGGGTCACCGCTGAGCACCGCGTTGATCAGGGCCACTGCCATCACCTCCGCTGTGTAGGTCTTGGTGGCGGCTACGCTCCGTTCTGGCCCGGCATGCAGGCTCAACACGTGATCGCCGACCTGGCCGAGCGGGGAATCCGGCTCGTTGGTGATGGCCGCAGTCATCACACCCTGGCGGCGCGCTTCTTCCAGCACGCCCACGATGTCGGGCGATTGGCCGGATTGCGAGATTCCCAACACCAGGCAGTCACCGAAACGGGGAGGCGTACCGTAGATCGAGAAAAGTGAAGGCGCCGCGAGCGCGACCGGCAGATGATTCATGGCGCCAAACAGATACTGGCCGTAGCGGCCCGCGTTATCCGATGTGCCACGCGCCGCGACCATGATGTACTGGATCTTGCGCCGGCGCATTGCTTCCGCCAGCGCACGTGCTTTCTCGACTTCCTCGGTCAGCAGCCTGGCGAGGACTTCGGGCTGCTCGCGAATCTCTTGTTCCAGGTAGGACATGGCTGACTCCTATCGGTGACGAGGGACGAATGACGTGTCCCCTTTCGGCCCCACTTGAAGTGGCTGCGTTAGTGTGCCAGGCTGTCGTAGACAACCCGGCCGCCGACAACCGTCAACTGCACGCGGCCCGCTTGGTCGAGCAGAGCAATATCGGCGAGATAGCCGGGAGCGAGCGTACCGATCTGGCCGGCCATGCCGATCGACGCGGCCGGGGTAGTAGTGGCCATGGGCAGGGCTTCGGCCAACGACAGACCCGTCGCCAGCATGGCGTTGCGCAGACCCGCCTCCAGGGTGAGTGTGCTGCCGGCCAGCGTGCGGCTCGCGCCGCCAGAGGCGTCGATCAGCCAGCAACTGCCATTGCGGACGATGACGTCCTGGCCGCCCAAATCGTAAATTCCCTCAGGCAGGCCGGTGGCGCGAATGGCATCGGTGATGAGCGCCATGCGGGTGGGCGTTTTGGCCCGCACTGCCAGTGCGATCACTGCCGGGTGAAGGTGGATGCCGTCGGCAATGATCTCCGCCACCAACCGGTCGTCGGTGAGGATCGCGCCGACCGCGCCCGGCTGGCGGTGATGCAGGCCGGTCATCGCGTTGAAGGTGTGTGCGGCATGATCGACGCCCCAGGCGGCCGCCTCTTCCACCTGCTCATAAGTTGCCTGGGTATGCCCCACCGCCACATGAATGCCCCGGCTGACGGCGGCGCGCACGCAGGCTTCGGCGCCGGGCAGCTCGGGGGCGAGGCTGATCAGGCGCACCGGACCGGCGGCCGCGAACTCGTCCAACTCGGCCACATCCGGCGCGCGGCAGAACTGCTCCGGCTGCGCACCCTTAGCGGCCCGGTTAAGGTACGGGCCTTCGAGGTGCAGGCCGATCAGGCGTGCCCCGCTGTGCGGGGATTCCCGGTAAGACGCCACGGCGCGGATCGCGGCCAGCGTCGCCGCGCGTGGGGCGGTGATAGTGGTCGCCAGGAAGGAGGTGACGCCGTGCCGGGCGAAGAACGCGGCCATGCCGGCCAGCGCCTCCGCGGACGCGTCCATCGTGTCATAACCGGCCGCACCATGGACGTGCACGTCGACAAAGCCGGGCACGACGAAGCCTCCCTGCGCGTCGAGGCTCTGCTCGCCGTTCGCTGCCGTGACGGCGCTGTCGGGTCCTATCTCGGCGATACGCTCGCCGTCGATATGGGTGCTGTAGTTCGGCTCAAAGCCATGCGAGGTGAAAACGATGCCATGGCGGATGATCATGCTTCGTTACTCCGTATCCATTGTGAACTCAGTTTACCACAGGTCACGGCATCCACTTCGATCTTGACTTACTGGTCGCCGAGCGCAGTGCTACAATGCGCACGTCGATCGCCCCAGCCACTCCGTACCGCATGGGATCAAAGGAGAGACCATCGCATGGCAGACAAACGCTTCCCTTGGGCCAAGACTTTCGTTTTCTGGTTCGGTTTCTTCGGCATCAGTATCGTATGGCCGCTCTTCAATTGGCTCTACAGCGCGGTCTTTATGGCCCTGGCCTTGTTCCCCATGAGCCGGGTGCGCGGGCGGGCGGCGCTACGCAAGCCTGCCCTGGCGTGAAAGCGTAGCGCAAACCACGAGACGGAAAGCAGGCAAACTCCGACGTCTCAGGCTTGCGTCTCAGAACGCTGGGCGAGATCTACCATGCACGCAGTTGGATGCCGCGGCGCGCCGCGGTGCCGACGCGGCCAGGCTTCATCATGAAGAAGCATAGCCGCGATGGTCCGTGCATCGATATCGGTGTGCACATCCTCGATCTTACCCTCTGGTTCATGGGGAACCCCGAACCACACTCGGTGACAGGCGTGGCGCGCGCTGAACTGGCTCACAAGCCGGGCGCGTTCAGCATCTGGGGCGGGCGGATCCCCTCTGAGTTCGACGTCGAGGATTTCGCGGCGGCTTTCGTACGCTTCAAAAATGGGGCGACGCTGGTGCTCGAGGTGAGCTGGCTGCTGCACCACGATACTGCGGGCGAAGATATGCAGATGTGGCTCTATGGCACGGAAGCCGGCTGCAACCGGCCCAAGTGCGAGATCTACGAAAGCAATTACGCCAGCCAGCAGCACTACAACCGGGTGCTGAGGCTGACCGAGGACGCCTCTGAGCCACACGCCCAGGAGTGCATCGAGTTCGCCCAGGCCATCGTCGAGGGCGCGCCGTCGCCCGTACCTGCAGAGCAGTCGCTGCAAGTCACACGTATTCTGGAGGCTATCTACCGCAGCCAACAGATCGGCGGCGAAGTCTGTCTTGACTGAGGTCAGCAATTGCCGCGTGGCAGGGAAGATATGCTTCAGGTTGCTCTGGTGGGTGCGGCCCATATTCATACGCCGGGGTTTGTGAAACGGCTCCAGGCACGAGAAGGTGTCTGCGTAAAGTATGTCTGGGACCATGATGCGGCGCGAGCCGCGCGGCAGGCCGAGGTGTTGGGAGCGCGTGTGGTAAGGGACGTGAGCGAGATCTGGTGTGACCCAGGCATAACGGGCGCAATCATCTGTTCCGAGACGGACCGCCACGAGGCGCTGGTGCTGGGCGCCGCGGCGGCGCACAAGAACCTGTTTGCGGAGAAACCGCTCGGCCTGGGCGCCGAAGATGCCTACCGGATGGCCTATGCGATCAGCAAAGCGGGCGTACTCTTTCAGACCGGCTATTTTCAGCGCGGCAACCCGCTTCACCTGTTCTTGCGCGAGCAGATCGCGCAGGGCCATTTCGGCAAAATCACGCGCATCCGCCACACCAACTGCCATGCCGGGTCGCTAAAGGGCTGGTTCGACACGGAGTGGCGCTGGATGGCCGATCTACTCCAGGCGGGCGTCGGGGGCTTCGGCGACCTGGGCACGCACTCGTCGGACATCCTGCTGTGGCTCATGGGAGAGGAGGTGGAGAGCGTGACCGCCAACCTCGGCGTGGCCACCGCCCGTTATGGTGGTTGCGACGAATACGGCGAGGGAATGCTGCGTCTGGAGAGCGGCGCCATAGCCAGCCTCGCCGCCGGCTGCGTGGACGTGGCGCATCCGGTCAATGTGATCGTCAACGGCACCGAAGGCCACGCCTACGTAGCCAACGGCCAGCTATACTGCCAGAGCAGCCATGTCGCGGGGGCCGATGGCAAAGAACCGTGGACCGACCTGCCCAACCCCTGGCCGCATGCGTTCGAGCTCTATCTCGATGCTTTGCACGGCAAGGACGCGCCTCTGGTGCCCGTCCACGAGGCCGCCGTGCGAAGTTCGGTTATGGAAGCCCTCTACTTGGCTGCGCGCAGCCGGCAGTTGGTGTCACCCGTCACCCAGGTAACCCTGCGCCCCGAGTGATTGCTGCTGCCAGCACTTCCTGGCTGATCTCCCCTTCACAGACAGGGGCCACCGTTCCGGTCAAGCGGACGGACCAATCTGCCGCGACCTCCACCAGCATCGAGCCGCCGGGCATGACCACGGTCACCGGGCTCTTGCAACGTCCGGTGCGAATGGCCGCGCCGGCGGCCGCGCAGCTCGACGTGCCCGACGCCAGGGTATAGCCGGCGCCGCGTTCCCAGATTGCGATGCGCAGGGTATGCAGATCGACCGCCTGGACGAACTGCACGTTCGTATGCTTTGGGAAGAGGGGCAGGCATTCCAGTTGCGGGCCCAGGCGATGGGCCAGATCCACGAGATGGTCGAAGCCGGCTGGGATAGGCGCTGCCTGATCGAGGAAGACGACGCAGTGAGGGTTGCCGATACCCACTGCCGTGATGCGCAGCTCCTGACTGGGCAGGCTTACTCGTTCTTCGATCACCTCGCGCGCCACGCCGGCGACCGGGACAGCCTGGCTGTTGAAGGTCAGCCTGCCCATGTCCATCGCGATCCGCGATCCGCTTCCGTCCAGGACGTGCGCCGTGACGGGACCACCGGGAGTGCTGATCTCGAAGTCCGGACCAGGCGGCAGACCACGGTCCCACAGATAGCGGGCGAAAATGCGCAGCCCGTTGCCGCTCTTCTCGAATTCGCCCCCGTCTGGGTTGAAGAGACGCAAGGGGAACGGCGCCTGCTGCGCCAGCGGCCCCCAGAGAATGCCGTCCGATCCCACCCCTGCATGCCGGTCGCAGATGCGGCGGATCGCCGCCGCGGAGGGCGGGTCGGGCCAGCCCGCCGGGTCGAGGACGATGTAATCGTTGCCAAGCGCCTGGTACTTGTAGAAGTGCGGTTGTTGGCCGGTCGAGCGCAGCGGCACGTCGCGCCGTACCAGGTCCTGTGGGCTCTCACGCCGTTGGATCAGGCGCGCCCCGCCGTCTTTGAGAAGGAGAACAGCCGGGCGCGTGGCCAGGTTATAGTTGCTGGCCATCGACAATGTGTAGGCGCCGGTCATGGGGATGGCCAGCAGATCGCCAGGCGACAGGCGCGGTAGTGCGATATCGCGGATCAATACGTCGCCGGACTCGCAGAACTTGCCGGCGATGGTCACCGTTTCTGCAGCGGCCGGGCCACCGGTGGCGTTGCCATCTGCAGAATTGGCGGCGCCTGAAATGGCCAGCGCGCTGTAAGACGCGCCGTAAAGCGCCGGACGGATGTTATCGGCCATGCCGCCGTCCGCGGAAACATAGGTACGCACGCCGGGTATTTCTTTGCGCGCGCCGACGGTGTAAAGCGCCACACAGGCGGGGGCAACCAGCGAGCGCCCGGGCTCCAGCACCAGGTGGGGAAGCTCCAGTCCTGCCGCACGGCAGGTCGCCATCGTGGCCGCAGCCAGGGTTTCGACATACGGCTCGATGGGCGCCTCCGGATCACCTTCGGTCATTGGCACGCCCCAGCCGCCGCCCGGACTGAGTTCACGCAGTACGAAAGCATGGCGATCGCGCATCGCCGCCGCAAACTCGAGGACACGCCCGGCTGCGTCCGCCAGTGGCTCGCTCTCGTAGATCTGCGATCCGATGTGGCTGTGAAGGCCCAGCAAGGATAAGCCCGGCGTCTGCAGCGCCCGCACCACTGCCCGCTCGGCGTCGCCCGACGCGATCGAGAAGCCAAACTTGGTATCCTCATGACCGGTCTGGATGTGGGCGTGGGTGTGAGCTTGAATGCCGGGCGAGAGGCGCAGCCAGATGGCAATGCTTCTGTCTCGTGCCAATGCACGCTCGCCGAGCGGCCCCAACCGCTCTAGCTCCAGGAAATTGTCCACAACGATGCGCCCGATACCCGCCGCGTAGGCTTGTTCCAGCTCCGCCGGCGTCTTATTGTTCCCGTGGAAATGGATGCGCTCTGGCGGGAACCCGGACGCCAGCGCGACGTGTAATTCTCCCCCAGAGACCACATCCAAATCCAGGCCTTCCTCCGCGAAAACCTGCGCGATGGCGGTGCACAGGTAAGCCTTAGCCGCATAGGCGGTTTGCGCCGTGCCCGGATAATACCGCCGCAGGGCGGCCTGGTAAGCGCGCGCCCGGCTGCGCAAAGTGGCTTCATCGAACAGGTAGAGCGGGGTGCCGTGCAGGCGCGCCAGGTCCGAGGCCTTGCAGCCTCC
>Ga0209746_1000166_pt1 | contig 35274 bp, 32 predicted proteins | sample BarGraNGADG00211_3_FD_184496 | JGI IMG/M metagenome (GOLD analysis project Ga0209746, IMG submission 184496) | Arctic peat soil microbial communities from Barrow, Alaska - Barrow Graham LP Ref core NGADG0011-211 (SPAdes) (version 2) | ecosystem: Environmental > Terrestrial > Soil > Wetlands >... | reverse complement strand
GGTAGCGATGATTGCGAGGAAGACCCCCGCGGCAAGCCTCATCCGTCACCCCCGGCCCTGGGAGCCCCTGCGGACAACGGGCGTCAATGCCGCACGATGGAGAGGCGCGGTCACCCGTTCGCCTTCAGCGCTGGGTTTTTGCGCGCGGCCTTCACCATGTCATCGCAGACATATTCCCGACATACGGTCGGCTGGAACCTGACCCTGAGTATGCAGAATCCGGAAACCGGGTCGCGGTACCGGCATGGCTCCGCCCACATCCAGTCCCGCTTGAAGCCGAATCGCTCCTTCTCGTCTTCGAGCAGGGCGATCCTGCCCTCCTCGTTGGGGCGCTGGCAGCACCAGCCTTCGCATTCGGCGCAGGCCTCCTTGCCGAGCGACTGGCAGGTCCTGCAAAGGTGGGGCTCCATGTCCCAGTACACTTTCGAGAAAGTGCGCCCGCAGGCGCCGCATGTGACCTTCATCGTCTCGCTGACTCCTCGATCGCCGGGCCCCGCGTCATACGCTGGCGGACCGCCTCATGACCTTTTCGCACTAAAAGACCGCGGACGAGTAGTGATTTTACCTCAAGCGTCGGTGGCGCTGAAGCCGCCGCCCCGTCCAGTCCGCGCCCTCTCAGTGAGGGGTTATATCCTTGTCGGTGTGATACGCCCACGCGTGGCACACCGCGACCGTCTCTCCCGACGCGCCGCGGACCTGCATCGCGTAGTGGCCTACCCTGCCCGCCCTGGCCGTCTCCCTCACGTCGGCCTCGAGGTAGGGGGTGTCGCCGGGCGCAGACAGGTAGTCGATCGCGATATGGATAGCCACCGACCTCTTGCCCTCGGAGTTCGCCGCCGCTGAAAAGGCGACGTCCGCCACGGAGAATATCGCCCCGCCGTGGACGGTACCGAGGAAGTTCACGTGCTCGTCAGAGATCTCCATGCGGGCGACCGCGTGGCCTTTCTCCACCAGCACGAGCTCAACACCGAGATGCCTCGCGTATTTGTCGTTGCCGATTATCCCTGCCAGCTCGGACGTATCCATATCACGCCTTTATTCCTGGGCCCACGCCTGCCCGGGCCCGCTCATTCGCTGTCGGGCGGGCAGCAGGACATGCCCTCCTCTGCCCTCAGGGCCCAGGCTACCGCGCGGCCCGTCACCTCGAACGGCCACGGCAGCAGCCTCTTGAACAGGTAGACGGGCCACATAATGCCCGGTATGACCAGCTTCTTCCGCTTCTTTATCCCCTTTACCATCTGACGGCTCAGCGCCTCGGGCTTCGCCGCCGTTGCCATCAGGAGCTTCATGCCCACGCGCACCAGGAAACCGCCCGTTATCGAGTCGTAGAACGGGGTACGCACCACCCCGGGGAAGACTGTCGTCACTCCGACCCCGTGCCAGAAGAGCTCGTAGCGGAGCGCCTCGGAATAGCCGTCGACCGCGAACTTGGTGCAGGCGTACGGCCCCCACGTCGGGACCGCGAAGAAAGCCTGCCCGCTCGATATGTTGACTATCTGGCCGGACTTGCGCCTCATCATCTCGGGAGCGAAAGCCTTGACCGTGTGTATTATGGTCCACAGGTTCACCGCGAGCAGTCTCTGCCAGTCCTCGACCGGCGTGTCCACCGTGTGGCACATGTGCGCGATGCCGGCGCAGTTGGCCAGGATGTCGACAGCCCCCCAGCGCGCGTGGATGCTGTCGGCCATGCGCCTGACCTCTTCCCAGCTCGTGAGATCAGCGCAGTAGGTGTGGGTCTCGGCACCGAGCGCCTCGGCCTCGAGGGCGACCTTTCCGAGCACCTCTCCGTTGATGTCCACGAGCAGCAGGTTCGCTCCCTCGCGGGCCAGGTCCAGGGCTAGCGTCCTCCCCATCCCGCTTCCGGCCCCGGTCACGAGCGCCCATTTGCCCCCGAAGTCAATCTGTTTCATGTCTCCCCCCACACCTAGACGATGTCAGCGTCACTCGGCCCCTGCGTGCGATCGTGCCTCCCTCAACACGACCGGCGGACCGGCTTCCGCTCCGGCGTGAAGCCAATAAATCGGGCATCCGCGCATCGGACCGACCGCCCGGCCTTGCGCAATTATACTAGATACTCCGGCGCGCGGAGTGCCGTTGCGGAGTGGCGATGCGGGGTGATACGGTGGCCTGAGGTGCGGCGCCGGGGACGTTCATTTATAGTATCGCTTGTAAGCGCCGCGGGTCCCGGGCGGCCGCGGCGATCTTATCGGAAGGCGGCTGAAATGGGTAACTCCTGAAATGGATGCTGCGAGTCTCGACCTCCGGTGCGTCAACGCGATAAGGGCGCTGACAGTCGACGCTATTGAAAAGGCGAGATCCGGCCACCCCGGCGCCCCGATGGGGCTTGCGCCGGTGGGGTTCACGCTGTGGGACAGGTTCCTGCGCCATAACCCCTCCAACCCCGACTGGCCGGGCAGGGACCGCTTCATCCTGTCGGCCGGCCACGCCAGCATGCTCATCTACAGCCTCCTGTACCTGACCGGATACGACGTCTCGCTCGACGACATCAAGAGCTTCCGCCAGCTCGGGAGCATAACGCCAGGGCACCCCGAGTTCGGGCGCACCCCTGGGGTCGAGGTGACGACCGGACCACTCGGACAGGGGATCTCAAACGCCGTCGGGATGGCACTGGCCAGGGAGCTGCTCGCCGCGAGGTTCAACCGGCCCGGATTCGACCTCACGGATTACCACATCTACGCGATTTGCGGAGACGGCGACATGATGGAGGGAGTTTCGGCCGAGGCGTGTTCTCTGGCCGGCCATCTCGGCCTGAGGCGCCTGGTGTGCATCTATGACGACAACGGCATAACCATCGAGGGGTGCACCGACCTCTCCTTCTCCGAGGACGTCGAGGGACGCTTCCTCGCCTATGGCTGGGCGGTATCGAGGGTACAGGATGCCAACGATATCGAGGCCGTCTCCGCCGCCATCGGCGCGGCCCGGCTGGTCGAGGACCGCCCCGCCCTGGTGATGATCCGCTCGAAGATAGCGTGCGGCAGCCCCAACAAGGAAGGGTGCGAGGAAGCCCACGGGGCGCCGCTCGGCGAAGAGGAGGCGCGCCTTACCCGGCTCAACCTCGGGTGGCCGGCCGACGCGGAGTTCTACGTACCCGAAGACGTCCTGGCTCACACGCGGGAAGCCCTCAACAGGGGGCGGGAGCTCGAGCGGCTCTGGTGGGACCGCTTCGAGGCTTACGCCGAAGCGCACCCGGAGCTGGCGGCGGAGTGGAAGCGCGTCATGGAGCGTAAACTTCCCGAGGGGTGGGAGCGGAACCTGCCCTCTTTCAAGCCGGGTAAGAGCGTCGCGACCAGGGCGGCATCGGGCAAAGTGCTGGAGGCGCTGGCCCCGGTCATCCCGGAACTGATAGGCGGCTCGGCCGACCTGGGGCCGTCGAACAACACCTGCATCGCCGATTACGAGAGCGTCCGCCGGGGAGATTTCTCCGGGCGCAACCTGCACTTCGGAGTACGCGAGCACGGCATGGGCGCGGTGGTGAACGGCGTGGCGCGGCACGGCGGATGGATACCTTACTGCGGGACTTTCCTGGTGTTCTCCGACTACATGAGACCGTCGATCAGGCTCGCGGCGCTCATGGGCGCGCACGTCATATACGTGTTCACCCACGACAGCCTGGGTGTCGGAGAGGACGGGCCGACCCACCAACCGGTCGAGCAGCTAGCGTGCCTGCGGGCGATCCCCGGGCTCACCGTCATAAGGCCCGCCGACGCCAACGAGACTGTGGAGGCATGGAAGATGGCGCTCAGCAGGCCCGGCCCTGTTGCCCTGGTCCTCAGCAGGCAGGGCCTTCCGGTGCTCGATCGTGAAAACCTTGCGGGGGCCGAAGGGCTGGCGAGAGGCGGCTACGTCCTCGCGGATACCGAGGCCGCGCCCGACGTCACGTTGGTGGCCACCGGCTCGGAGGTCGCGCTCGCGCTCGAGGCGCGCGAGCTCGTGGGCAGGGAGGGGGTGTCGGCGCGCGTGGTGGACATGCCGAGCTGGGAGATCTTCGATGAGCAGGATGAGCGGTACCGCGAGGCTGTCCTGCCACCCGGCGCAGCGAGGATATCGGTCGAGGCCGGTTCGACCATGGGCTGGCACAGGTACATCGGCCCGGGTGGCATCGCCGTCGGGGTCGACACCTTCGGTGCCTCGGCCCCGGGCGCACAGGCGCTCGCGCACGCCGGCATGACCGCCGAGAACATCGTCCGGAAGGTCAACGAACTCCTGGCCATAAAAGCCTGACCGGCCTTTCGTAGGGACCGCGACCATCCTGGAAGGCATCGGGGCAGCCCCGCACGCGCCCGCTCCAAAGGTCGCATCGTGCCAGCTCTCGAATGATTCAATTGGAACCTCGCGAACGGGAGAGACGATGTCGCTAGGACGACGCCTCATCTTGATTACGGCATTCGCGGCCGTCGCGGCGCTGATCATACTGTCTGGCTCAGCCTTCACCGGCTGTGAAAAGAAAGCCACCGGGCCTGCCGGCGAGAAGAGTTCCGCCGTGAACGTGCAGACCTCGCCCGGTCAGCAGGACCAGAAGAAAGAGACCCGCACGCCGGACCAGGCCTCGGAAGAGACCGCGCCCGCCGCGACGACTCCCTCGGACGAAACCCAGCCGACCACGCCCGGCACTGCGAGCGAAGTGGACGCCGTCACAAAGGCCGCCATCGCGGCGGCACGCGCCAACAACCCCAACCTGCCCGAACTGAAAGTGCTGACGGCAAAGATCATCGGCTCCTGGGCCCGCGTGGACATAGAGCCGGTCGACAAGTCGACAGACGCCGCCAGCGTCTTCTTGAAAAAGGTGGACGGCACGTGGACCGTCTTTGACTTCGGCACCGGCATAGGCCCGGAGGACCACCCGGAAGCCCCGCCCGAGCTCTTCCAGTGACCGGCGCGCTGACAGGCACGCCGCGAGGGCAGTAAGAGGATCAGGTCCGCGCCCCGGAGATTTTTACCGTCCTTCAATCCTCGAAACCGGTGGCTAACCGGTCGCTCAATCGGTTAGTCTTTGCTGGTAGAAGTCACTGGCGTGCGGCCAACCGACGGTCGCGCTCCAACCAGCAGGTCCACCGAGGCTGGCAGAAACCCGGGGGTGACGGCATTGAGAGCGCTTACCTTCACGTACGACGTCCCTCGCTACCTCATCACGGGAGCCGTGGCCCGCAAGTGGCCCGGCGTGCTGTTTACCAGGATCGCGCCGGTCCAGCTCTGCGATATCCCGGAGCCCGAACTGCCGGGCGCCGAGTGGGTCAAGATCAGGCCGCGGGTCTCGGGGCTTTGCGGCAGCGACATGTCGATAATCGCCTGTCGAGAGAGCCTCACAATGCAGCCTTTCGCTTCCTATCCTTTCGTGCTCGGCCACGAGGTCTGCGGAGAGATCGTCGAGAAGGGTACCGGCGTGTCCGGGTTCGACGAAGGTGACAGGGTCACTGTGATGCCCATGCTGGGGTGCGCCACCCGGGGGATAGACCCGCCCTGCCGCTTCTGCGCCGCCGGTATGCCGCAGGTATGCGAGAACTTCACGGAAGGAGCCCTCGAGCCGGGGACCATCGTGGGGGCGACATCCGGGGTTCCCGGTTACATCGGTGAGATCGGAGTGGCGCACCTTTCCCAGCTCCACAGGGTCCCGGACTCCGTGAGCGACGAGGCGGCCTGCATGACGGACCCGTTCTCCTCAGGCCTGCACATGGCGCTCCAGAACCCGATCGAACCGGGCGAGACGCTGATGGTCATCGGCTGCGGTGTCATGGGTCTGTGCACCGTTGCGGCCTTGAAGGCGATCCACCCGGATACGCGGCTCATCGCAGTCGAGGTAGACCCTTTCCATTCGCTGATGGCGCGTCAGTTCGGCGCAGACGAGGTGGTCTCTCCCCCGTTCGACAAGAGGTTCTACCGCCTCGTGGCCGACATGACCGGCGCAAAGATGTACACGCCGCTCCTTGCCAAACCACTTCTTATCGGCGGAGTAGACCGCGTCTTCGACACCGTCGGCAGCACCGAGACCATAGACGTCTCTCTCCGGACCTTGAGGAACACGGGGTGGTTCAACCTGCTGGGCATCGGTGAGCCCAGGAGGATCGACTGGACCCCGGTATGGTTCAAGGAGCTGACGATAAGGGGTGTATACGGCTACCAGGACGAGATTGTCGAGGGGTCAAAGGAGCACTGCTTCGACCTCGCGCTCCGTCTGCACGATACCGGAAAGGTCGACCTCGCCCCGCTGGTGACGCACGAGTTCACGCTCGAGGACTGGCGGCGGGCATTGGAGGTCGCGTTCGACAAGGGCAGGTATCACGCGGTGAAGGTGGCTTTCCGTCCCTGACGGTGAGGGCATCGAGAGAGGGGGAAACGATGATAACCGGGTTCCAGCACATCGGAATCGGAGTCCACGACGTCGACCGCACCTACTGCTTCTGGAAGCGTTTTCTCTGTTTCAAGATGAAGCTGAACGACCACACCGGCTACGACGAGCAGATGGAGCCCATACTCGGCGAGCGGCTCGAGATGCGGATGCTGATGGCGATGAACGTTGCAGGAGGCGGGGCCATCGAGATAGTCGAGCATACCTCCACCAGTCCCAGGGAGCCCCTGGCGCCCATCGAGTGGGGTGACCTGGGCATACTCGAGGTTGGCATCAAGACCCACTGCCTCGACGCGGTGCACCGCGACCTGGTATCACGCGGGGTCGAGTTCGTCACACCGGTGAAGAGCATGGAGTGGGACGGCGGAAGGACCATACGCTACGCGTACCTCAGGGACCCGGACGGACTGCTGGTCCAGCTCGTCGAGGACCCCTCGGGGACGAGGCCGCGAGTGGGAGGCGTGGTTCACGTCGCCCTCGGCGTCTCCGACATGGCCATGGCAAGGGATTTCTATTCCAGGGTCGTGGGCTTCAGCGAACACGTCTTCCAGACAGATGAGCTGGCGGGTTTCGACGAGGTGACAGGCGGCAGGAAGACCATGATGACCATCCTCGAGCAGCCGTCGACCCTCGAGAGCGCGCTCCCGGTCCTGGAGCCGGGATCGATCAGGCTTATCCACACCCCGGATTACCGCGGAAAGCCTACCTTCGAGGGCCGCAGGTGGGGCGACGTCGGGTGCATGGAGTTCGCGCTGGACGTCAGCGACGTCAAGGGGACTTTCGACAAGCTGGTATCGGGAGGCGCCGTGGCATACCACCCGCCCACGCACATGGACATGGGCTCGGGCTCGGTCGGCTCCTTCGCTTACATAAAGGACCCGGACGGCAACACGGTGGAGCTGGTGGAGGTCGAGAAGGTGATGTTCGTGTCCCCCGCGGTGATGAAGAACGTGCTCGTGTGGCCGCTGAAGGCCGCGGCGCGGGTGGGCATCCTGTAGGCACGATCGGCAGGCAGTCGGGACGTCAAGCGGTAGTCCCCCGAGGGCGGAGGTGATCCCATGTCCGAGATGCACGGCGGGCGGTTGGTCGCGAAGTACATCAAAGAAGTCGAGGGGATAGACACGGTGTTCTCGCTGTCGGGGGGGCATATCATGCCCATCTACGACGGCTTCCTCGCCGAAGGGGTGAGGAACATCGACGTCCGTCACGAGCAGGCCGCGGTGATGGCCGCGCAGGCGTGGTCCATCTACACGGGCAAGCCGGGAGTCTGCCTGGTTACCGCCGGACCCGGTTTCACCAACTCCCTGACGGGCGTGGCGAACGCCTTCCTGGAAAACTCGCCGGTCGTGGTCCTGAGCGGCATGGCGGCCATCCGCGACCTCGACAGGGGGGCGCTGCAGGACATGGAGCAGGTGGACATGGTCAAGCCTGTGGTCAAGTGGACCGGAAGGTGTTACGACGTCAAGAGGATACCTGAATACCTGGAGATGGCCTTCAGGCAGGCGGTCTCGGGCAGGCCGGGCCCCGTGTTCCTGGAGATACCCCCCGACCAGCTCTACGCGTCGATCGAAGAGTCCGAGGCCAAGTGGCCGGCCGGGGGCTGGGAAAAGCACCGGGTGGTTCCCGACGAGGCCACCCTCAAGAACGCGATCGAGCTGCTCGACTCCGCCGAGAAGCCACTGTTGCTCGGTGGCAGCGGCATCGCCGCGAGCGGCGCCGCCGACGAGCTCAGGGCCTTCGTCGAGAAGACGGGGATGCCGTTCATACTGATGGACAACGGCCGTGGAGCGGTCCCCGACGAGCACCCGCAGTCGCTCTGGGACGGCGGGCTGACGGGGCTGATCGCGGCGGCTTCGATGGCGGACGTCGTCTTTGCCGTCGGCATCAGGCTCAACTGGGTGCTGCTGTATGGAGACGTGATACCGAACGCCAGGGTCGTACGCCTCGACATAGACGAGGCCGAGATTAACAGGAACAGGCAGGCCGAGGTCGGGCTGGTGGGCGACGCGGCCGCGACGCTGTCGCTCCTCAGTAAAGGTGTCAAGAAGGCCGACCGCGGCGAGTGGCTGGGGATGTTGAAGACGACGGCCGCCGGGCTGACCGAGGCCGACAGGCAGGCCCGCGAGAACCCGTCAGACCCCATCCATCCCCTGAGGCTGATGCAGGTGGTGAGGGAGACCGCTGGAGACGACGCCATCTACACCCTGGACGGCGGAGACGCCCTTTACTTCGCGTCGGTCACCTTCCGCGCGACGCGCACCGCCGGCGTCATAGGCAGCGGCACGCTCATGGGTTGCCTGGGCACCGGCATCCCGTTCGCGCTCGGCGCCAAGGTGGCCAACCCGGACGACAGGGTGATGCTGGTGACGGGCGACGGCTCGTTCGGGCTGAACGCGATGGAGTTCGAGACGGCGGTCCGCCACTGCATCCCGATCGTCTGCGTCATATGCAACGACCAGGGTTGGGGCATGGTCAAGCACTCGCAGGAGATATGCTACACGGGCGACCGCGTCTGCGGCACCGAGCTCGGCATCATCCACTACGAGAAGATCGTCGAGGCTCTCGGCGGCTACGGCGAGTTCGTGGACAGGGACGCCGACATCGGCCCCGCCGTGGAAAGGGCGCTGAAATGCGGCAAGCCGGCTTGCGTCAACGTGATGACCGACCCCTCGGTGACCAGCCCCATGACGATGCTGTTCGCGCAGAGCTTCGAGTTCTAGGCGCGTCCCGCGAGTCTCGCCAACGGAGAGGGATGGTGACTATGAAGGCAAGAAAAGGGCTGGGGATGCCGAAGGTCGGCCAGATAGGGATAGTGGTCAGGGACATCCCGGAGACAACAGCGTACCTCGAGGGAGTGCTCGGGATAGGGCCGTGGGCCGTCTTCGAGGGCGAGCCGGTGTGGTGCCGCGAGGGCGACAAAGAGGTCACCTACAGGGGCAGGATGGCGCTCGCGCAGTGCGGGTCCGTCCAGCTCGAGTTGATACAGATACTTGAGGGCAGGTCGCTCTACAGCGATGTGCTCGGCGAGGGCGAGGGACTTCACCACCTGGGCTTCTTCGTGCGCGACATAGACGAGCGCATTCGAGCCGCCCGCGAGGCCGGCATCGTGGTGCTCCAGCACGCGCTGCTGAAGAAGATGGGAATGACCATCGAGTATGCCTACCTCGACACCACCGAGTTCGGAGGTGTGATCACCGAATACATCAAGCCCTCGTTCCTGGGACTCCCTTTCCCGCTGAACTGGAGCCCCGCCGCGCGCCTGGGCGCCTGGCTCGCCGGGAAGTTCCGATAAGCATCCAGATCGGCCCGCCCGGTCCTGGCGTCGGCGTTCGGGTACGGCCGTATCAGATGAATGAGGTAGGATCATTTTGATGACGCTGGTAGCGGGGGCCGGATTTGAACCGGCGACCTCTGGGTTATGAGCCCAGCGAGCTTCCAGACTGCTCCACCCCGCATCGTTGGGTAGTTTCACTATTCTGTTTCATCCGGGTCTTCATTTCAACCCGGAAAGGGCATATCCTCTCATTTACTCCTAACAATATTGATAATTATTAACACTAAACTTATTAAGTAACAGCGCCGATATGAATAGTGCGAGAGTCTATCTACTCAACAATAGTTTACAGAAACTGTTGACCGTATACCCGGCTAAGCGGGATAATAATTATTCATCGGCGAATAGAGACCGTGTGGTCATCTAAACGCGGCCGGGCAGTTTCTGGTGGGGCTGCCCGCTCGTTTTCATAGTTGTAACGAAAGATTATTGCAAGGTGCAGGTATGATAGGAGCGTCCGCAAAAAAAAGAGGCACGGCCAGGCTTTCCGTGGTCGTCTCATGCCTTCTGGCCGCGGCCTTCATCCTCGCGTCGATGCCCTCGGCGATCGCCGTTCCCCCGGCAGGCGACCTCGGCACGATGAGCCAGCAGGCGGCCGAGGTGTCCCGGGAGATCGACGCTCTTGACCAGCAACTCGACGTAGCCACCGAGTCCTACAACCGCGTAAAGGCCGAGGTCGACGCCATCACCGAAAAGGTCGACCAGACACGGGAGCGGCTGTACGAGATCAAGCAGAGCCTGAAGGACCGCCGCGAGCTCCTCAACAGCCGCGCGGTGTCCATGTACAAGAACGGCAGGACCTCGATGCTGGAGGTCCTCCTCGATACCCGGGACTTCGCGGACTTCCTGGAGCGGGCCGACTATATCGTGCGGGTCGCCGACAGCGACTCGAAACTCATCAAGAGGATCAAGATCACCCGCGACTCGGTCTCCGAGATCGAGCGTCAGCTCTCCGAACAGCAGCGCCAGCAGGAAGGTCTGTTCGAACAGGACGAGGCGCAGAAGAGCCAGATCCAGTCGAAGCTCACCGAGCGACAGGCCTACCTCAACAGCCTCAACCAGCAGATACAACAGCAGTTGGAGGCCGAGACGAGGGCACGCGCCGCCGAATCGGCCGCGCTCGAGCAGCAGGCCAAACAAGTCCTCGTGGGAGCGCCGGAAGCCGGTCTCGCGAAGACGGCGCTCAAGTACCTGGGAGCGCCTTACCACTGGGCCGGCGCCGGCCCCGGGAAGTGCCCGACCGGCGAGCACAGGATCTGCTTCGACTGCTCGGGCCTCACGATGTACGTCTACGCGCTGTTCGGGATCGACATGCCGCACAACGCGGCGATGCAGTTCAACAGGGGCGTCAAAATACCGCTGTCCCAGGCGCGGCCAGGCGACCTCGTGTTCTTCGGGATGCCGCCGCACCACGTGGGGATGTACCTCGGGAACGACATGTTCGTGGAGGCTCCGCATGCCGGTGACGTGGTAAAGGTCAGCAGGTTGTCCAACCGCAGCGACCTCTCCGGGGTCTGCCGCTTCGGCAAGAGCAGCAGCGACTGAGCCGGGCTTCCCTCGATGCTCCGGTCCCACGAGAGCGCTGCCTTCGCATCCAACGAAGATCTCGATAATATGAACGCCCCCTTGTTTCGTGCAGCATTGCGAACTGGTGGAACTTGGACTTCAGCGGGTCCCCCGGATCGAAGGGTCGCCTGACTGCATGACCGGAAACCTCAATAAGAGAGGAAGAGGACGGACCGTTTGCCTGCTGTGGCCGGTCCTACTTGTCGTCGTCATCGCCGCATTGCTGGTGGGCTGCGGCCCGGTCGAGCCGGCCGGTGACTCCGGCTCCAGCTCCGCGAGCAAGACCGCACGCGGAACGCCGGCCGAAGAGACGGCGGACTCGGGGGCGCATTTCAGCTTCATGGTATGCGGCGATCCCCAGAACAACTACGCGGTATTCGACATGATACTCGCGGCGGCCAGGTCCGTCGACTTCCTCATCATCGCCGGTGACCTGACCGGCAGCGGCACCCCCACCGAGTTCGGCACCTTCACCGAAGCGATGCGGAACAGCGGGGTCCGATACTACTGCGTGCCGGGCAACCACGACGTGGCCACCGGACCTGCCGAGCAGATATACGCGTCGTATCTCGGGCCCACGCACCAATCCTTCGACTATCAGAACTCCCACTTCTTGCTGATAGACAACAGCTCGCCCGAGCTCGGCTTCTATCCGTCGGAACGGAGCTGGGCCGCCGCGGACCTCCAGGCGGCGCGCAAGAGGAACCCGGAGCACGTCATCGCGGTGTGTCACGTCCCGCCGGGTTATCCGTATTCACTCAACCCGGCTGAGGCCGGGGCGAGAGGCGAACAGGCCAACGGTTCGCTGGCACCGGTCCTGTCGCAAGGGGGCGTCGAGGAGCTTTTCTGCGGCCACCTTCACGGATACGCTCGAGAGAACGACGATGGTTTGCCGATAACAATCACTGGAGGCGCCGGGGCGCCTCTGCGCATGTCCGCTCAGAACGGGGGGTACTACAATTACGTGCTCGTGCGCATAGACGGCAGGAAGCTGGTGCAGAACGTGGTTAGAATAGATGAAACCGGTGAGGGCACATGACGAAAAAGAAGCGAAAGGAGACGATCGACCTCGTTGTCGAGGTCTTCCAGGAATACCCGGGCTCGGTGCTGGTGGATTACCTGAGGGACGGCGCCTGCCTGCAGGCCACCGTCGAGGAAGATAAGTTCGCGCTGGAGAAGTCTGACGGCATCCTCTTGATATCTCCGGGCGAGCTCGAATTCCCCGACATCACCGTCTGGCTCAATAAGGCGGCCTGCGAGTACCTCGCCGCGGCGGAGGTCCCGCAGGATTTCGTCACCCGCACCAGGGAGTGCATAAGGGGCACCCACAAACCCTGCCTGATGACCTACGAGATCAACGCGAGCGTCACCCGGATGCTGATGAAAGGCTACCTGGACTTCGTCAGGAAGCTGGGCCTCATCTGATCCCGCAGGTTCCGACATTTAGTCCCGGTCGGTTCCCCCGCCCTATTTCGTGGCCTGGTTCAACTCGTTGAGCACCGACTGGAGCTGGTTCAGGAAGTTCCCGTATGCGGCCCAATCTCCGGCTTTCTGGGCGTTGAGCGCCTTGGTGTACAGGTCGTTGGCCTGCGCGACCAGCGACGCGATGCTCTGGGTCGGCGCGGGCGTCGCCGCCGGCGTCGTCGGTGTGGGCGGCGCCCCACCGAATATCCTCGCCAGGGCCCCTTCGAGAGTAGACTCCATCACGACCTGGTTTCCGTACACGACGACCACGCGCTTTATCTGCGGTATGGGAGTCTGCGTCGCCTGCAGGTAGAGCGGCTGGACGTATAGTATCGACTGTTCGATCGGTATCACGAGCAGGTTGCCCTGTATGACCTGCGAGCCCGCCTGCCTCCACAGCGAAAGCTGTTCGCTTATGGTCGGGTCCTGCTCGATCCTGCCCTCGATCTGCTGTGGGCCGTATATCAGGTTGCCGCTCGGGAACCGGAAGTTTACCAGCTCCCCGTAGTGTCCGTCGTCCATCCGAGCGCCCAGCCAGGCGATCATGTTCTGCTTGGTGTGCGGGACGAACGGCATGAAGAGGACCATCTCCTCACCCTGCTCGTAGGGTAGTTTCATTATCAGGTAGTAGGGCATCAACGGCTGCGGGTTGTTGTTCTGGGTCTCGTTAGGGAAGTCCCACTCGTCTTCCTTGAAGTAGAACGTCCGCGGGTTGGTCATGTGGTACGTCTTGTAGATGCTGGCCTGCGCGAGGTAGAGGTCCTCGGGGTAGCGCAGGTGCTTGACGAGGTCGGGCGGCATCTTGTCGAACGCCGTGAACAGGTGAGGGAATATCTTCTGCCAGGTTGCGATGACCGGGTCGGTGGGGTCGATCACGTAGAGCGTGGTCTTGCCGTCAAAGGCGTCGACCACGCACTTGACCGAGTTGCGGACGTAGTTACCCAGGCCGGTCGAAGGCTGCGAGTAGGGGAACAGGTCGCTGGTCGTATAGCCATCGATGATCCACTGCTGCCTGCCCGAATCGTCGATGACCATGTACGGGTCCTGGTCGAACTTCAGGAAGGGCGCGCTCTTGGAGACGCGCTCGGTGATGTCGCGGACGTACATCACCTGCGAACTGTCGCGCACCTGGCCGCTGAACAACAGGTTGACGTCGCTGAACCGTATCGCAAAGAGGAGCTTTCGCCAAATAGAGTTTACCTTGACGCCGCCGTTACCCGAGTAGAAGGTCGACTGCGCCTGGGTCCCCTTCGGGAAGTCGAACTCCTTTTGCGTGGTGTTGACCACCACGTACTTGGAGGACTGCTCACCGAAGTAGATCGCCGGCTTCGTTATCTGGACGTTGGTCGGTCCGGTCGGAGGCAGGTTGCTCAGGAAGAAGAGGGGGTTCCCCTCGCCGGTGATGTCGTTCGATGGGCTGAGGCATGCCCCGTAGCCGTGCGTGTATACAAGTACGGTGTTGACCCAGGTCTTGGCGGACGCGGGCAGGTTCCCCTGCATCATCTCTCTCGCGCCGATCATGGTCTGCCTGTAGACTCCGTTCACCGTGTACCTGTCCACGTCCACCTCGTTGAAGACGTAGTACTGCCGTATCGCCTGGAGCTGCTGGAAGGCGGTGAGAAGGGGCTGCGGGTCCCAGAGGCGGATATTCCTGACCGTCGCCTGGTTCCTCTGGATACCCGACTGGTCCAGGACCTGTGCTGCCGCGTACGGCTTGACCTGGACCTTGTCGACGTTGTACGCCTGCCGCGTGAAGTCGATGTTGTACTTCAGGTACTTGCTCTCGAGCTGCAGCTCGTTAGGCTTTACGCGATAGTTCTGGATGATGAGCGGATAGACGGTCCCGGCGAGGATTGTGACGACGATCAGCGACCCTACCACGATCACCGGCAACATCCAGCCCTTGTACTTTATGTTCACCAGGAGGACCGCCGCCGCGACGAGCGCCACCACCAGCATTATCCACAGCGCCGGTATGCGGGCGTGGGCGTCAGTGTACCCGACCCCGTAGACGACGCCTCTCTTCTGGAACAACAGCTCGTACATGTTGAGCCGGTATGACCATGCCTTGACAAGGAATATCACCGCCAGGATGACGGACAGGTGCGCCAGGACGTGCGGGGCCAGCATGTCCGGCCCCCGCTTGAGCCTGATGCCCCCCTCGAGGACATAGAGCAAGGCGATGATGACGAAGATGAAGATGAGCACGCCCAGCAACCAGTTGACCAGCGAGCGGATGAACGGATACGAGAAAAGGTAATACGAGGTGTCCTTGCCGAATATGGGGTCCTTGAGGCCTGTGGTGGCGTGGTTCAGGTAGCGCAGGACGACGTCCCACTGACCGCTCCAGCCAAGCCCGGCTATGAACGCGGCGATGATCGAGAATATCAGGATCACCCACTTGACGAGCCTGCTCCAGGTGTCCCGTGTCTTGGTGATGAACTCCTCGAGCGGTGATCCCTCGACGTCGAGCTTTTCCTTCGGCGCCAGCCTCCTGACTACGAGGATGTTGCCGAACAGCAGGATGAAGAAGGCGAGGCCGAACACTATCACCATCAGGATCTTCGCCACCAGGCTCTTGTAGAAGAGCTGCTGGAAACCGAGATGGTTGAACCAGAGCGCGTCGGTGTAGAACCTCGCGAACGGCGCTATCACGGCGAAGAACAGGAGGAGAAGGAGGACTATCACCAGCAGCGCTATCCGCGGCCTGGTGAACCCTCCCTTTATCCTCTGGCCAAAGCCCTTGTCCTTCATCTCCTTGAACTTTTTAGACCACTCTTCGATGTTAATCGGTCCGGAAGGCATGTGTCCTCCAGTTATTCCGTGGGCAGTCCCGCTATTCTGCGGTATGCCTCGACCACGCCGGGCATTATCTCGCCGGCTTTTCCGAGCATGATGACATCGGCAATATCATCGAAGGCCGTGCAGGCCACGTTCACGAAGACGAGTTGTCCGCCGTTCCTGTGCGCGTAGGTCGGCAGCGACGCCGCCGGGAAGACCTCCAGGCCGCACCCTATGACGAGCACGAGGTCCGAGCTCGTCGACAGCTCTATCGCCCGATGTAACACGGGCGCGTTGAGAGGCTCTCCGAAGAGCACCACGTCGGGTTTGACGACGCCCCCGCAGTCCAGGCAAGCGGGCACAGTGCCAAGGGCGGCCTCCTTGACCTCCTCGAAAGAATGGCGCCTCCCGCAATCGAGGCAGGTTCCCGTGCGGTACGTGCCGTGGAGCTCGAGCACGTCGGAAGAGCCCGCCCTCTGGTGGAGGTGGTCGATGTTCTGGGTTATCACAGCCTCGCACTTGCCGAAGCTCTCAAGCTCCGCCAGGGCGACGTGCCCCGGGTTGGGCTCGGCGTTCTCCAGGAGGGGGTTAAGCTCGGCGGCCATCACCCAGAACTTCGACGGGTCGTTCACAAAGGATTCGAAAGTCGCGTAGATGGCCGGGTCGTAACGGGTCCACAGTCCGCCCGGGGAACGGAAATCCGGGATCCCCGACTCGACCGAGATGCCCGCGCCGGTCAGTGCGACCACCCTGTTCGCGGCCTCTATCATCCGCGCAACCGACTCGAACTGATCGCTCACAAACAACCTCCACAACCGGCCGTACGCAACGCGGTATCTCGAACCGGCCCTGCTACTCCGTGCGAAGTCCCGGCCTCTCGACGTGAGTAGTCTATCACAACAACGACTACGTCAGATTGAGGGAAAACCCTCCTCCAACTGTCTCTTCCGGTGCCCCGTGCCTCCTCAATCCTGTACTACCGCCAGCTCGCGAATCCGTGCACGTTTGTCGCGGAGTCCCGTAACAATTGCTGCGTTTGGGGATAGTCCGCGAGGGTCAGCCCAGCTCGGGGTAAAGTGGAAACGCGAGGGTAAGCTCCCGCACCTGGTCCCTGGCATCCGCGAGCACCGTCTGGTCGTCGCGGCCGCGGAGGGCCCGCGAGATGATGTCTCCCAGCCTGACCATGTCCTGCTGCGTCATGCCGCGGGTGGTGACCGCGGGTGTGCCAATCCTTATGCCGCTGGTGACTGTTGGGGGTGAGTCGTCGAACGGGATCTCGTTCATGTTGACGTTGATGTCGACAGACTCCAGGATATCCTGGGCCTCGCGGCCGGTTATGCCAGCGTCCCGCAGGTCGATGAGGAACAGGTGCGTGTCTGTGCCGCCAGAGACTATCCTGAAGCCCTCTTGTGCCATCTTCTCACACAGCGCGCCGCAGTTCGCCACGGTTGCCTGCTGGTACCGCACGAACTCGGGCTTCATGGCCTCCCTGAAACAGACCGCCTTTGCGGCGATCACGTGCATGAGGGGCCCTCCCTGGACACCCGGGAAAACCGCTGAATCGATCTTCTCGCAGTTGGCCAGGCGGGTCAGCACGAACCCTCCTCGCGGCCCCCTGAGTGTCTTGTGGGTCGTGCTCGTGACGTAGTCCGCGTACGGAACGGGGTCCGGGTGTACTTTTCCCGCCACCAGTCCCGAGAAGTGCGCCATGTCGACCATGAGCAGCGCCCCGACCCGATCCGCGATCTCGCGGAAAGCCTTGAAATCTATCGTCCTTGGGTAGGAGCTGCCGCCCGCTATTATCAGGCTCGGGCGCTCTCTGGAGGCTATCGCCTGTATCTGGTCGTAATCGAGGGTCTCGGTCCTCCTGTCGACCCCGTAATGCACCGGCCGATACAGGATGCCCGAGAAGTTGAAGGCCGCCCCGTGGGTCAGGTGCCCACCGCAGGCGAGGTCCATGGCCATGATGGTGTCGCCGGCCTTGAGTGCCGCGAAATAGACCGCCATGTTGGCCTGCGCCCCCGCGTGAGGCTGGACGTTGGCGTGCTCGCTGCCGAAGAGCTCCCTGGCCCGGTCTATCGCCAGCCTCTCGATGACATCCATCACCTCGCAGCCGGAGTAGTAGCGATGCTCGGGGTATCCCTCGGAATATTTGTTCGTGAGGACGCTGCACGTGGCCTCGAGCACGGCTGGCGGAGCGTAGTTCTCGCTCGCGGTGAGGTTTATCTTCTCGCGCTCCCTCTCGAGCTCGCGCCTGACCGCCCTGCTGACCTCGGGGTCCACCCTGGCGAGCCACTCGCCTCGATCGGCAATCAATTCGTCCTCCTTCGTGCCCCTGCGACAACGGGCCGTCGCGATAGCCGGGCTCGACCGTGACGCGCGACCCGGCCGTGGATAGTGTGCCCCCGTCAGCGTCCGTTGTACTTGACCTCGACACCGCGGATCTTTTTGATGCGCCTGAGGTGGCGCGCGCCGCTCTCACCCTCGCCCTCGAAATCAGTTTCCAGAAAGACGTCCACGATGCGGGCCGCCTCGTCGGCACTCACAACCCGGGCCCCGATGGTCAGGACGTTGGCGTCGTTGTGCCTCCTGCCGTATTCCGCGCAGTACAGGTCGTTGCACACAGCCGCCCGGACACCCGGCACCTTGTTCGCCACCATGGCCATCCCGATCCCGCTGCCGCAGACCAGAACTCCGCTGGCGGCCTGGCCCCCGGCCACGGCCTCGGCGACCTTCAGGCCGAAGTCCGGGTAGTCGCAGGACGCACCCGAGTCGGTCCCGGCATCCCAGACCCTGTAGCCCGAGCCCTCGAGTCGCGCCTTCAGACTCTCCTTCAGACTGAAGCCGGCGTGGTCGCTGCCGATCGCTATCAGCGGCGCGTCTTCGTTGCGGGGCAAGTGTGCCTCCTTTCGGTCGACCATAGAGCAGATTCTAGCACAGGCCGCCGGCGTCTCAGCACGAGCACATGCCTCACCGACGCTTTTAACGGCCCCGCGCCGGGAGCTTTCCGCCGAGCAGCGCTTCGAGCAGCGGGTCTATCGTCGAGCTCATCTTGCGGGCCGCCCTCTCGAACTCCTCGAGCGGGTAACCAAAAGGGTCTTCGACCTCGTAGTATTGAGGTTCCCGCAGCCAGTCCGCCCCGCTCTCGAAGGCCGCCGCGGCCCTCGAGAGGCAGCCTAGCGCGCCTTCCGGACCTGTTTCCGGCCAGGTGCCGGTCCCGCCTTCCAGGACCCGCTCCGCGGCCTCCCCGAGCTTCATCAGCAGGAACACCCGGCCTTCGAAGACGCCGGGGGCCAGCGACGTGATGGCGCGCCGTTGTCCCTCCTCCATCGCCAAGACGCAGTCGCTGCCGGCCACTATCGGCGATGTCAGCCGCCTTGCCCTGTGACCGGTGATGTCGATGCCCACGCGTCTCATCGCGGCCACCGCCTCAGGAACCGCGGGATTGCCGTCTAAAGCGGCGACGCCGGCGGAGCTCACAGGTACCAGGTCCGCCGTCGCCGGGTAGCGGTCGCGGATCGCCTGTATGGCAAGACCCTCGGCCATCGGGCTCCTGCAGATGTTTCCCGTGCACACAAATGTGATCGAAAGACCGCGTGCCTTCTGAATCTTGAGCTCCCCTCCCGGAGGCCAAACGCCCTGCCGTGACGCGAAGCCGGTCCCACCCCCGTTTCTCAGCCCGCCGCGCCCATGATGTCACCGGATGGAATGGCGCCCTCGCGGAGCACCTCGAGACCCGCCGTCACGCTGACCACCGTGGACTCGATCCCGATGGGACAGGCGCCACCCTGGACCGCGAAGTCGACCGCTTCGAGCAGTGCCGCGTCGACGTCCGCGAAAGACACAGGAGGCTCGGCGCCTGAGAAGTTGGCGCTGGGGACGACAAGCCACCCGACGCGCTCCAGGAGCGCCAGGCAGAAGGGGCAGTCGGGCACCCTGAGGCCGATGTCTGGTGAGTCCTGCCAGGGGAGATCCACGTCGCGGCGCTTCGGCAGGATGAGCGTGATGGGTCCCGGCCAGAACGCATCCATCAGACGCGTCACCTGCGGCCCGTCGATGACGGCGAGTTCGCCGGCCTGACCTTTCCCTGAGACCTGGAGCGGCAGAGGCTTGGAGAGGGGCCGGCCCTTTATGCGGAATACCTTCTCCACGGCGACCCTGTCGGTGGCCAGGGCGCACAGGCCGTACACAGTGTCCGTGGGAATCACGCCGATGCCTCCGGCCTCGAGCAGACCTGCAGCCTGCTCGACCTGCTCGATCACAAACCCGGGGCCTTCGACGTCGATCCTCAACATGACATCACCGGTGATCACGCGGCGGCATGTCTGCCGCTCCCACACCGAGGGTGCCGAGCCTGGCACGGACCACCCGCGGACGGCCGCCCAAGTCTGGATAATGCGCGGCGAGTGACCATGGGTCGGAGAGGCCGTCTTCGACAAGCCCCTCGGCCTGGTCCTCCCCTACCTCCATGACAAGCCAGCCTCCGCTCTTCAGGTACGCCGGCGCCCCCTCGACTATGCGCCGCACGACGTCGAGCCCGTCGGCTCCGGCGAAGAGGGCCGGGCCCGGCTCGTGGTCCCTGACCTCGGGCTCCAGCCCTTCGCGGCAGCCCTCGGGGATATAGGGGGGGTTGGAGACGATCAAGTCGTAACGCGCGTCAAGCCCCTCGTCGAGCGCGGCGAAAAGGTCTCCCTCACGCACGAGCACCCGCCTCCCGACGCCGAAGCTACCGGCGTTCTCGCGGCAAAGCGCGAGCGCACCAGGGTCGATGTCGGTCGCCGTGATCACCGCTCCAGGGAATGACGTCGCAAGGCTCACCGCGATATTTCCACACCCGGTGCCCAGGTCGAGGACCTCCAACGGTCTCGCGCCTTCGCCCGCACCCGCGAGTGAATCCGCCGCCACGCGGACGAGCGTCTCCGTCTCGGGCCTCGGTATGAACACACCCTCCCTGACCGCGAGAGTGAGCCCGCAGAACCCGACCTCGCCGGTCATGTACTGCAGCGGATACCGCCGGGCGCGCGTCATGAGCAGGCTCTTGTAGGCCGTTTCCTCGACGTCCGTCAACGGCCGGTCGAAGTTGGTGTAGAGCTCGATACGCTCTATCCCCAGAAGGTTGCACAGGAGAATCTCGGCGTTCAACCTGGGCGAGCTCACGCCGTGCTTGTCCAGGTACGGCGCCGCCAGCGACAGTGACTCGACGAGGTTCAAGCCCGCCCCGCTTCCTTGAGGGCACGGGACCGCTCGTCCTCGATGAGAGCGTCGGCGAGTTCGTCGAGCTCGCCCTCGAGCACCGCGCCGAGCTTGTGAAGAGTGAGCCCTATCCGGTGGTCTGTAACACGGCTCTGAGGGAAGTTGTAAGTCCTGACCTTCTCGCTGCGCTCGCCGGTGCCCACCTGCCGCCTGCGGTGCTCGGCCTCCTCCTGCTGCTGCTTCTGCCGGGCCGCATCGAGGAGACGGGCCTTGAGTATGCGCAGCGCTTTCTCCTTGTTCTGGAGCTGTGACTTCTCATCCTGGCAGGAGACCACCAGCCCGGTAGGCTTGTGTGTGACCCGGACCGCCGAGTCGGTCGTGTTGACCGACTGCCCACCCGGACCGGTGGACCTGAACACGTCGAACTTGAGGTCCCCGGGGTCGATCCCGATGTCGATGTCCTCTGCCTCGGGCAGTATCGCGACGGTAGCGGTGGAGGTGTGTATGCGGCCGCCCGACTCGGTCACCGGGACCCTCTGCACCCTGTGGACCCCCGACTCGTACTTCATCCGGGGGTAGACCTCCTTGCCCCTCATCGAGAAGATGACCTCCTTGAACCCGCCGGCCTCCGAAGGGCTCGAGGACAGCCTCTCGAGCTTCCACCTGCGCTTCTCGGCGTAACGCGTATACATCCTGAACAGGTCTCCGGCGAACAGCGCCGCCTCGTCGCCCCCCGTGCCGGCGCGTATCTCGACGATGATGTCTTTGTCCGCAAGCTCGTCTTTCGGGATGAGCAGGAACTTCAGAAGCTCCGTCAGTCGCTCGAGCTCCGCTTCGAGTGTCTGCTCCTCGGCTCTCAGGAACTCCTGCATCTCCGGGTCCCGCTCCTCGTGCGCAAGCTCTCCAGCTTCGGCGAGCTGCGCCTCTATCTCGCGGTACCTCCCATAGGTCCTTACGACATCCTCGAGCGACGAGCGCTCCCGGACGAGCAGGCCGTAGGCCTTTACGTCCGACACCACCTCGGGCCTGGCCAGCGTCGTCTCGATCTCGTCGAACCTTTTCTTGAGCGAATCGAGTTTCTCAAACATATCCTGAACCCCTCACGTCACCGGGGCGGGTTGCGGCTCACGCTCGAACGGGATCTCCCCCAGGGCCGCCTGCAGCGATCGGGCCGCCACCTCCAGTTGCGACTCATCTGGTTCTCGCGTTGTGAGTTTCTGGAAGAGGAGGCCCGGGGCCATGAATAACCGCACGACGACGGAGGTCTCGTGCCTCCCGGCGAACCTGATTATCTCATACGAGATGGCGGCCACCAACGGGATGATGGCCAGGCGCTCGAGTATGCGGATAGGCAGCGGCGGCCGTCCCAGCAGCGAGAAGACCAGGATACTGACGATGAACACGATGACGATGAACGCCGTGCCGCACCGCATGTGTGCGGTCGAGTAGCGCCGCGTAGAACCCGGCTCGAGCGACGTGCCCGCCTCGTAAGCGTGTACGACCTTGTGCTCGGCCCCGTGGTACTGGAAGACCCGCCTGACATCAGGGACGAGGCCCACCACGGCGAGATAGAGGATGAATATCGCGATCCTCAGACCGCCCTCCACCAGGTTATACAGCACGGTGTTCGGGAGATAAGGCTGGAGGTATCGGGTGATCACGGCTGGCATCACGATGAAGATCCCCAGGAACAGCGCCAGCGCAAGAGTGATGGAGAGCGCCACCGCGGGTGCCGACAGCTCCTGTGGCTTGCCGACCTTTCCGTTCCGCTTGCCGGGTATGTCGCCCCCCGCCAGGGCCTCGTCCTTCTCGCCCGCCGGCTGCGCGATCTCCTCGTCCTGAAGCGAGATGCCACCGCTGATGGTCAACGCCTTGATGCCTATCACGAGTGAATCGGCAAGAGCGAACATCCCGCGGATCGGAAAGTGATTCGCGCGCGGGTATCGCTGTGCCAGGGTGCCGACGGGGTTTACCTCGACGTGGATGTCACCGTCGGGGCGCCTCACGGCGAGCGCCCAGCTCTCGGGCCCACGCATGACGACACCCTCGATGATGGCCTGGCCACCGATCTGGATCTCCTTGGGTGGGTCGCTGGTATCAGACAATCTCGTCCTGGGCCGTGTTAAGCCCTTGGAGACTTCTTCTGCCGCTGCTCCTTGACGTCGAGGTGCGAGGCGTAGCGCTTCTGGAAGCGCTCCACCCTGCCACCCGAGTCGACCAGCTTCTGCTTCCCGGTGTAGAAAGGATGGCACTGGGAGCAGATCTCGACGTGAAGCTCGGGGCGTGTGGACCTGGTCTTGAAGCTGTCCCCGCAGGAACACTTCACGATGGTCTCCATATATTCGGGGTGTATGTCTTTCTTCAACACATTCTCCAGACAGTCTCTCTTGGAACCGAAGAAGATGTTAGCACAGAGCCTTATGGCCAACAAGGACGGCGCTCAAGCCGCCCGCCGCCTCACATACTTACCTGCTGTTCTGGCTGTCCTTTATCTGCGACAGGAACTGCCCGTTGCTCTTGGTCTTCTTGATCCCGTCTATCAGCAACTCGATGGCGGCGTTGGGGTCGAGCGCGTGCAGCACCCGCCTCAGCCTCCAGACCTGGGTCGCCTCGTCAGGGTCCAGGATAAGCTCTTCCTTGCGGGTACCGGACTTCTCGATGTCGATCGCCGGGAACACCCTCTTGTCGGCGAGCTTCCTGTCGAGGTGAAGCTCCATGTTGCCGGTCCCCTTGAACTCCTCGAAGATGACCTCGTCCATGCGGCTGCCGGTGTCGACCAGCGCGGTGGCGATGATTGTCAGACTTCCGCCGAACTCGATGTTGCGCGCCGCCCCGAAGAACCGCTTCGGCGGGAAAAGCGCGGTGGAGTCGACCCCGCCGGAGAGGATGCGCCCGCTTGCCGGTGTGCTCAGGTTGTATGCCCTGGCCAGGCGCGTGACGCTGTCAAGAAGGATCACGACGTCCCGGTTGTGCTCGACCAGCCTCTTCGCCCTCTCGAGCACGAGCTCGGACACGGCGATGTGGTTGTCCGATGGCTGGTCGAACGTCGAGGAGATTACCTCACCCGTCACCGAGCGCTCCATGTCGGTCACCTCTTCCGGACGCTCGTCGACGAGCAGGACCATCAGGCGCACCTCGGGGTTGTTTTCGGTCATGCTGTTGGCTATCTGCTTCAGGACCGTGGTCTTGCCGGCCTTGGGCGGCGAGACTATGAGCCCTCTCTGCCCCTTGCCGACCGGAGCGATGAGGTCGATTATCCGCGAGGTGATGGTGCCGGCGCGGTTCTCGAGCCTCAACCTGTCCATCGGGTAGAGCGGCGTCAGCGTCTCGAACTGCTGTCTTTTCTGTGCCACCTCGGGGTCGTCGCCGTTGACGGACTCGATCCTCAGCAGCGCGTTGTACTTTTCCGAATCCTTTGGCGGCCTGATCTGCCCCTTGACCTCGTCGCCCCTCTTCAGCCTGAATCGACGGATCTGTGACATCGAGACGTATATGTCCTTTTCGGAGGCGAGGTAGCCGGAGGAGCGCAGGAACCCGTAACCGTCCGCCAGTATGTCCAGGATGCCGCTGCCTACGCCTTCTTCTTCCTCCTCCTCTTCCTTGGCCTTCTGCGCCTCGGCCGGCCGCAGGTTCACCGAAGCGGCTTTCTCGTCCGTCAGCATCCCGGTCTCCTTGAGGATCGCGTCGATCAGCTCCTTCTTGCGATATTTCTTGACTCCGTCGATGTCCAGAGCCTGACCTATCTCCTGGAGCTCGGGCAGGAGCTTGACCTCAAGCAGCTTCCTGTCTATTACTTCCATCTGCGTTGTTACCTCCTCAAACACCGGCATAACGAGCCGCTCTATCGACACGAATCACAGGTCTTTTATCTTCTTCCAGTCAGCCAGGAACCGCTCGATCCCGATGTCGGTGAGCGGATGCCTGGTCATCGCTTTGAAAACCTCGTAGGGGATGGTGGCGATATGGGCGCCGGCCAGGGCCGAGCCGACGACGTGCTGCGGGTTCCTCAAAGACGCGGAGATGACCTGCGTCTCGATCCCGTAATACTCGTATATCTCGACTATCTCCTCGAGAATCCTCAGCCCGTCGTTGCCCGCGTCGTCGAGCCTTCCGATGAAGGGGCTCACGAACGTGGCGCCCGCGGCGGCAGCCAGCAGTGCCTGGTTCGCCGAGAACACCAGCGTGCAGTTCGTCTTTATCCCCTCGGCCGAGACGGTGCTGATGGCCTTGAGCCCCTCCGGGCACATCGGTATCTTCACGTTGACGTTGTCGGCTATGCCGGCGAGCTTCCTCGCCTCGGAGATCATCCCTTCCGCCTCCATCGAGACGGCCTCGGCGCTCACCGGCCCGCGTACGAAGGAAGTTATCTCCCGTACGCACTCCTCGTAGTTGCGGTTCTCCTTGCAGACAAGAGTCTGGTTTGTCGTCACACCCTCCAGGACGCCCCAGCCGTGAACCTCGCGAATATGCTCAACGTTCGCGGTGTCTATGAACAGTCTCACCGCCAGCCTCCTTGGTCCTTCCGACCTGAATCCTCCGCGTCCCAGTGTCATCAGTTCGAGCAGGTCTTGCCTCTACCGGTTATCCGCAGCGGGCCCTCGCATCCCCGCTGGGCACCGTCGCTCACGCCGTCGCCGAAGACCTGGTCTATGACGTACTGCAGTATCTGGCTCACCGTCTGGTCTATGCTCTGGCACGGGAATATGGGCACACCTTCGCTCCCGGCCAGCTCGATAACGTAATCCTGTATCTTCCTTATGCTCTCCAGGTTCCGCACGTATCGCGAGAACGGACGCGCCCCCTCGGTCTCCACTTCGCGTATCTCGAAATGGCTTCGGTGGTCGGCGGCGTCGGCGACGGAGAGGACCATCTGGACCACAAAGGCGTCCTTGAAGAACTTGGGGTCGATTATCCCCGGAACCACGTGAGCGCCCTCGACTATGAAGTTCGTGCGCTCTACCACGGCCCGCTCGATCAGGGCTCGAATGCCGACCCAGACCATCGCGGCCTGCTCGAGAAATCCGACGATCACCTTGTCGGTGGTGCGGGGCAGCGGCAGTCGCAGCGCCTCGAAGGCGTTGAACGACGAGCTGTACAGCGCCGGCATCAGGTCGCGCGCGAACAGTGAGCGCATGACCTCGCGGATGACGTCGGTCGAGACCGTACGGATTATACCCAGCCTGGACGCCACCATGGCAGAGACGGTCGATTTGCCCACGCCCGTGGCGCCGCCGATGAGCAGGATTATCGGCTTGTCGAGTTGCCCGAGGGATTGCCACTTGCGGTATATCTCGACGTAGCCGGCGCCCGCCTCCTTCTCGAGTATCCGCTCCGCGGTCCTGCGGACGTGATCCATCGTGACCTCGGGTCTGGCCTCGTCCCTCAGTTTCTCTTGAACCATCTCCGCTATCCTGTACGCCCTGTCGGGCGGGAGGCCGGTGGCCATCAGCGATGCCGCCGTCAGCCCCTTTGAGTACGGCAGGTGATGCTCCTCGTCTGTGATGATTATCTTGTGAAGTCTTTCAGGCATCTTCCAGGTATCCCGGGCGGCTTCCCCGTCTGTGGATTCGACCCGCCGGCTGCTGTCCAGTATCAGTGTGCCGCAGCGCCCGTTCGGCGCCGGCACCTTTCCCCGGCGAGCGCTTCCAGATAGTTCAACTCTCTGTCTATGTTTCCTTCAAGCGGTACGGGAACGTTTTCGAGGTAGACGAGTCGCTTGCCGTTACGGGCCGCGAAAAACGACACGGTATCCACCCCGGCTGCTTTCAGCTCAGTCACAAATACATCCGCCCCCACCGCGTTCTCGAGCTCTTCTTCGAGGCGTCGCCTGTCCGCAAGGTTCGAGCTGGTACCCACGACAGTCGCCCCGTACCGCTCCTCGAGGTACTTTGCCTGGAACTGCACGGCAGGGCCGGAGGCCGTGCTGGTCAGGAAAGCCATGCTGCCCTCGATGTCTCCGAGTGGCCGCGGCCTGAAAACGGTCTTAATGACCTTGGCCCCGGGATTGACGGACTGAATGCCATCCTTGAGTCTGCGAAGCTTCTCGCTGGATACCAGAAAATCTTCACACATTGTAACGAGCACAAGGTCCGAAAGCAATAGGCGGTAGGGCCCCGTATAGCCAAGAATATAGTCCGGCGGCTGGTCGGCGGAAACCACCAGCAGGACCGCGTCGACGCCGACCGGAGGTATCGCCGCGCCGCTCCCCTCAAAGATGAGGATATCGCACTCCTGCGAGCACGCCAGCCGCGCTCCCTCGCCCGTGTTGGAGTACACAGGCTCTCCCGCCATCCCGCCGCCGCATCGCCTCGAGCCGACCACCTTCACCCCGGCCATCATCGCGTCCTCGAAATGATCGCTGGCCGCGTGGCATCCCTCTTCGACGCGGCACCTCAGGAACGCATCGGTGACCTCCAGGGGCGACGACAGCAGCTCCGGCTCTGGGGGACCGCCCCTTCCCATGGTCAGTATGCAAGGAGACCGTCCGCGGTCCGCCAGGCCCCGCGCGAGATAGGCAGAGACGGCCGTCTTGCCCACCCGCTTGCCCGTTCCCCATACCCCGATGCACGGCTTGTCGCATAGATAAGGGCGCCTGGGCGCATTGAACTGGAAGTCTGAGCCCACATACGTTGCCCCCGACGCGAGCGCTTCGCAAGCGAGTCGGAAACGCTCCGCGTAACCTACCACCGGCTCGTCCGAGAGGTCGATCACAACTGAGGACCGGTGGTCCTTGAGCGCGCGCCTGAGACCCTCAACCTGGCTGTCGTCGAAGTAGACCGGGATGTCGCGATAGCTGAAGCTGCCGGGTTCTGCCATCTTCTCCGTGCCGCCGAGGAAGACAACAGCATCCAGGCGATAACCTTTGACGTCCTCGAGGTAGCGCAGGGCGTCGCGGGTAACATCAGGGTAGTGCTCACCATCTACAAGGGCGATCGCCCTGTTGTCGCCGGCCTCCGTCCCGGGCGCTGTCAACATGCCCGCGCACTCCTAGGTGAGGAAGCGGTCGACGGGGGTGTCGGCCTTGACCTTTCGGCCGACCCTCCTGGCCGCGACGTCGAATGACGCGACTTCCACCGCTTCGCCGAACGGGTACTTCCTGACGATATGGCAGCGTCCGTCCTCGACCTGGACGATGTTGTAGCAGGGCCTCGCGTAGCCCCTGACGCGCAGAGAGGACACTGTGCCGGCGTTCACCAGGTAGAAGTCCTCGAACCGCCACACGTGCGGGACGTGCTTGTGCCCGGAGAGGACCAGGTCTACGCCGTGGTCGGTGAGCAGCTCCAGGAAGTCCCCGGAATCCTCGATGATGTTCCTCTCCCGGCCGGTGCCCGGAAGGGGCACCAGGTGATGATGCAGCGCCACTATCTTGAAATCGTCGGGCCTTGTGAACCTGTCGACCATCCACCTGTAGTTCTGACGGCCGAGCCTGCCCTCGTTCAAGTCCGGCTGCGAGGAGTCAAGCGCGACGATCGTGATTCCCGGCAGGTAGGCGACGTGGTTGCGGGAGCCGAACACGTCCTCGAAGTGCACGTATCCGACGTTCCGGGAATCGTGGTTGCCGGGTATGACGAGCACCAGCTCGCATTCGATATTGCTCAGGTAAGCGCTGGCCGCGGAGTACTGCTGGCGAAAACCTTCGTTGGTGAGGTCCCCCGAGACCATCACCACGTCGGGCTTCAGCTCGTTTATCTCGACGATGGCCCGGTTCAGCAGGTTCGAGACGAAGTGGTTCGAGCCGATGTGGATATCGGAGATGTGCGCCATTGTCATCCGGGTCGGAGGTGCGCCGGTCTCTTCTGGCATGACAGACCCCCTGGGTATGCTCGACGGGACGCAGTAATTCTACTGCTTGTCGGTGACCGTGTCCCTTACTCATTCGCGCCGGTCAGGATGTGTCCTTTCGGGTCGCGGAAGAGAATGCCGCTGGCGATGGATCTCATCCCGCAGGCCCGTGCGGCCAGGCCTTGCGGCCGCTCAGGTGCAGCATCATGGTCCAGCCGGGGTCGAAATGAGGACCCCCTGAACGGGCTTCTCTCTCGGCGAAAGCACGCCCGCGACCGGGCTCGATGCCCGTGCCGCACGCGGCGTACGGAACCGGCGTCGCGTCGTGCGTCCTTGTCGAGAGCAGCGTCGGGTGGTCGGGACAGACCATGAGCCGATATTCGCCCCTGGTCTCCACCGAGAGCAGCACGGGCCCGACCACTAGCTCGTCGAAACGCTCTATCGCCCTGACCTTCTCCTCTGCGCTACCCATGTGCGAAGCCTCGTCGGGCGCTTCCACATGGACGTATACGAAGTCGTCGCTGTCGAGAACGGCAGCCGCGGCCTTTCCCTTCGCCTCGTAGTCGGTGTCGAGGTAGCCGGTTATGCCGGGCACCTCGAGGGGCCGCAGTCCCGCCAGCTTTCCGAGGCCCATCACGAGGTCGACGGCGCTTATCACGGCACCGTCCAGACCGAAGCGGCTCTTGAAGCTTTCCATGGCGATCCACGAACCCTGGCCCCACGGCCATATCATCGTCACGCTCGTGTCCGGCGGCGGTGCGGTGCCTCCCGGGCCGGGTCCGGCCAAGGCCGCCTTTGAGCCCTCCATGAGCTCGACTATCCTCTGGGCGCCCGGCCCCTTCGGCATGTGGTCGGCCAGCGGCTGCCACGTGATGTCGTGCGGCGGAGTGCATTCGACTCCCACGAAATCACCCTCGAGGAGGAGCAGGTTCCTGTAAGACTTCCCCGGATAAAAGCGCGTGCGGGGGTCTCCGAGCGATTCGTCCAGAGCTTCGATCATCGCGCGGGCGCGCTCCTGCGAGACATGGCCCGCGCTGTAGTCGAGCATCCTCTCTCCGTCGGTGGTGACGATGTTGCACCTGAACGCGGTCCAGCCCGGGGGCACCTCGATACCGAGGTTCGCCGCCTCTATGGGGCCCCGACCGCCGTAGTGGACGGCGGGGTCGTATCCCATCAGCGAGAAGTTGGCGACGTCGCTGCCGGGAGGCATGCCCGCCGGCACCGTTGCGATGGTGCCGGTTGCTCCCATCGAGACGACCCTGTCCGCGTTTGGAGTGTCTGCGTACTCGAGGGGTGTCCTCCCTCCCAAATCAGGGACCGGGAAGTCGGCGGCACCGTCGGGGACGAGGACAGCGATCTTGAGATTAGTCAACGGGTCACTCCGTACTGCCAGTCAGGTTGCGCCAAGACGGCCCTCTCCGGTCGGAACGGCTCAAGCCCTTGCGCCGATGGCTTCCAATATGGCGTCGGGCTCGGCCGGCACCACCGGAGGCGTCTCAGACTCCTTGACGGCCCTCTCCGGGTCCTTCAGTCCGTGCCCGGTAAGCACGCACACCACGGTAAGACCCGGCTCGACCACCCCCGCCCGCCTCGATTTCATCAGCCCAGCGACAGAGGCCGCAGAAGCCGGCTCGACGAATATACCCTCTTCCGCCGCGAGAAAGTGGTAGGCGTCGAGGATCTCCTCGTCCGTCACCATGTCTATCTTTCCGCCCGAATCTGCGGCGGCCGAAGCAGCGCCCTCCCAGGAGGCCGGATTCCCGATCCTTATGGCGGTCGCGATAGTCTCGGGCCTCTCAACCGGATGTCCCAGCACTATCGGCGCCGCACCCGCGGCCTGGAAGCCGAGCATGCGGGGAAGTCGCTCAATCCTGCCCGCGCTGTGGTACTCGCGGTAGCCTCTCCAGTACGCGGTTATATTGCCGGCGTTGCCCACCGGGATGGCGTGCACGTCCGGCGCGCGCCCGAGGACGTCGCAGATCTCGAAAGCTCCCGTCTTCTGGCCCTCGATGCGGTTCGGGTTGACGCTGTTCACGAGCACTATCGGATGTTTCGCCGATATCTCTCGCACGACCTCGAGCGCGTCGTCGAAGTTCCCGTCGACGGCGATCACTCTGGCGCCGTGCATCAGCGCCTGCGAGAGCTTGCCGAGCGCTATTGCGCCCTGCGGTATCAACACCACGCATCTCAGGCCGGCCGCCGCGGAGTAGGCGGCGGCGGACGCGCTGGTGTTTCCGGTCGATGCGCAGATCACGGTGTCCGCGCCCTCCTCGACCGCCTTGCTGATCGCCACCGTCATCCCGCGGTCCTTGAACGAGCCGGTCGGGTTGACCCCTTCGCACTTGAGGTGCACCTCCAGCCCGAGCATGGCCGACAGCCTCTTTGCCCTGACAAGCGGGGTGTTACCCTCGAGCAGTGTGACTACCGGCGTGTCCGCGTCGACCGGCAGGTATTCCCTGTACTCCTCTATGACACCGCGCCATCCAAGCGATCTTTCTCCCAACACACCTCTCCGTCTCGATACCTGCGGGCGCCTTCTTGCCCGCACCGTTCTCTCTTCCCGCCTCCAGCGCCTCCGGACGCTAGCTCGATTCCACCCGGATGACGCTCGGTATCTCCAGGACTTCGTCCAGGCGCTCCAGCCCGGCTCTCGCGGCCCTGAAGTTACGCTCCTTCACCTCGTGACTTATCAGGACGATCTGGGCTTCGTCACCGATGCCCTTCTGGACGACCCGCTCCAGGCTCACCTGGTGCTCTCCGAAAACCCCCGCTATCCTGGCCAGCACTCCGGGCCGGTCGACGACCTTCAGCACCATGTAGAACCTCGTCGCCACCGCTTCCATCGAGGTGACGTCCGCGGGCCTCAGCCAGTAGGCGCGGTCGAGGCTGGGGCGGCTGCCCAGGTTGCGTGCTATGTTGACCACATCGCCGAGTATCGCCGTCGCCGTCGGCAGGCTGCCCGCGCCCTGGCCATAGAACATCAGCTCTCCGACGGACTCCCCGATGACGAAAACCGCGTTGAAGTTACCGGTGACACTGGCAAGCGGGTGCTCGAGCGGGATCATGGTCGGGTGCACCCTGGCCGATATACCTTCGTCGCCCCGCATCGCGATGGCGAGCAGCTTTACCGCGTAGCCGAGCTCCCTGGCGTTATCGAGGTCCTGCGGCCTGATGCCCGTAATGCCTTCGGCGTAGACCTGGTCGGCGGTGACCCCCACCTTGAAAGATATCGAAGACAGGATCGCCAGCTTGCTTGCCGCGTCCCCGCCCTCGACGTCCGCCTCCGGGTTCGCCTCCGCGTACCCCAGGGACTGGGCTTCGGCCAGCGCCTCCAGGTAAGTGCTTCCCTCTTCGCTCATGCGCGTCAGGATATAGTTGGTCGTGCCGTTTACTATACCCATCACTTTGACGATGTTATCCCCGCCGAGCGACTCCTCGAGCGGCCTCAGGAGGGGGATGCCTCCACCGACGCTTGCCTCGAAACGCAGCTCCGCGCCTGACCCTGACGCCGCTTCGACCAGCTCGCGGCCGTGCCTGGCTATCAGCTCCTTGTTGGCGGTGACCAGGCTTCTGCCGGCGCCCAGGACCTCGAGGGCTATCGATCGTGCCGGCTCCGTGCCGCCCATGACCTCGATAAAGATATCTATATCCGGGTCTTCCACAAGCTTGCGCGCGTCGGTCACCATCAGCGACCTGTCCACTTCGAAAGGCCGCGGCTCATCGAGCGCCTTCACCAGTACGCGCGAGACCCGGACCTCCCGGCCTGCCGCTTCCGCGAGCGCCCGGGCGTTCTTCTCAATGAGGTGGAACACTCCGGAGCCTATGGTGCCGCAACCGAGGAGACCGACATCGACCCGTTCCGTGGAATCGCCCATCCCTACTCCTTCGCCCTGCCGAGATGAGGTTATCATACTGCATTTGGCCGCATCTGGTGTTCCACAGACGCCCGCGAGAGCCGCGTCCGGGCACCGCGCGAACAGTGAAAAAGCCCGGGCGTTCAGCTATACTTGACTCGCCATAACAGGATGGCAGTCGCCGGACGGGGCCTCGAAGGGCCCTTCCTCCGGTTATTGAGATGAACGCGGACGCGGAGGCCTCAAGCCCGTGACATCGACACCGATACTTCAAGTAGCGCTGGACTTCGTGGACCTCGAGCGCGCCGTCGAGGTCTGCCGCGAGGCGGTCGAAGGCGGGGTCGACTGGATAGAGGTCGGGACCCCACTCATCAAGAGCGAGGGGCTCAACGCGGTCAGGGTGATGCGCGAGAACTTCCCCGGCCACAAGATAATCGCCGACATGAAGACCATTGACGCCGGCAGGACGGAGGTGGAGACGGCGGCCAAGGCGGGCGCGAACATCATCGACGTGCTGGGCGCCTCCTCCGACGCGACCATCGCGGAGTGTGTCGAAGCGGCACACAACTACGGGGCCGAGATCGTCGTCGACATGATCGAGGTGGCCGACCCGGTAAAGCGGGCCGCGGACGCGGAGGCGGCCGGTGCGAACTACATCGCTGTTCACACGGCCATAGACGTCCAGATGGTGGGTGGTGACCCGTTCGAGGTTCTCGAGCGGGTGGCGAAGGCCGTGAGCATCCCGGTCGCCTGCGCGGGGGGTATCAACTCGGAGACCGCCGCGCGCGCGGTCGAGCACGGAGCCGGCATCGTCATCGTGGGCGGCGCGATAATCAAGTCGGCCGACGCCCGCGGCGCGGCCGCCGAGATAAAAGAAGCGATGGTGACCGGCGTGCCCCGGCACACTTCGCTGTACAAACGGGTGGACGAGACGAATATCCGCGAGGCTCTGGCCCAGGTGTCGACCGCCAACATATCCGACGCCATGCACCGCAACGGTGACCTCGAGGGCCTGAGACCGGTGACGCCGGGGTCGAGGATGATCGGGCCGGTCGTCACCGTACGCACCTATCCCGGGGACTGGGCAAAGCCGGTGGAGGCCATCGACGTCGCCGGCGAGGGAGACGTGATCGTGATTGACGCCGGCGGCAAGGGCCCGGCAATGTGGGGGGAGCTGGCCACCCACTCCGCTATCCAGCGCAAGATAGCGGGCGTCGTCTCTGAAGGAGCGGTGCGCGACACCCCCGAGATACGCAAGCTGGCCTTCCCCGTATGGACCCGGCTCATCATGCCGACGGCCGGCGAGCCCAAAGGATTCGGAGAGATAAACGTGCCCGTGAAGATAGGCGGCGTCCGGATACACCCCGGTGACTGGGCAGTAGGAGACGACGACGGCGTCGTCATCATCCCGAAGGCGCGGGCGGCCGAGTTCGCCAACCGAGCCATGGATGTCCTCGAGAAGGAAAACCGCCTGCGCGGTGAGATAAACCGGGGGAGCACGCTCAGCCAAGTCGCCTACCTGGAAAAATGGGAAAAGAAGAAATAGGAAAGACCCCGATGCCCGAACAGCGACCCCCCAAGACCCCCGAGACCGTGCTCGAAGCTATGTTCGACGCGGTCGACAGGGTGGCCAGAAAGATAGTGACCTTCATCCCGCTGGGCAGAGGCGTGAGAAACGTCTTTCGCGCGACACCCCAGGGGCTGATCGGCTGGGAGTACGTTCGCGAGATCGCCGGCGCGACACTCGAGTTGCAGGACACCAGGCCCGGTCCGGTGCCACAGGAGGTAGTCGACCAGTACCAGGACATGCTGAAGGCCGCCCAGGTCCAGGTCGCCGAGTACACCGGTCTCCACGCCGCCGGGCTCCCCGGCGAGGTCCTGGTGTTCGGCCAGCAGGACTGGATAGACGCCAACGTCGTGTCGTTCCGCTTCCTGTTCGACCCGATCTCCGAGAAGTACATAAAGGCGCTCGAGGAGATGAACCCCGGCCAGGCGGCGTCCATCAACCGGATGGCCCACAGCATCCTCACCATCCAGGTGGGCATAATCATGGGGTACCTGGCCCGCAACGTGCTGGGGCAGTTCGACCTGTCGCTGCCCGAGCCCGAGAAGGGCGGCAAGCTGTACGTGGTCGAGCCCAACGTCCGGAGGATAGAGCAGCTCCTCGCCTTCGAGCCGAGCGAGTTCCGGAAGTGGATAACGCTGCACGAGGTCACGCACTCTTTCGAGTTCCAGAGCAATGACTGGCTCCGCAACTACATGGCATCCTCCATGCAGGAGTACCTGAAGACGATCGACTGGAGGGGCCTGTCAAAGCCCGACCTGTTCCGCGGCTCGCAGAGAAAGCAGGCGACGGGCCAGGACGCCCTGAGTGCCGGGAGCCTGATATCGATAATCTCCACGCCGGAACAGCGCGCGATCCTTGCGAGGCTTCAGGCGGTCATGTGCGTACTCGAGGGATACTCCAACCACGTTATGGACCGCGTCGGCGAGAGACTTCTGGCGAGCTATGCTGAGATGAAGGATAAGTTCGAGCGTCGCCGCGAGATGAAGAGCGGGGCGGAGAAGCTCTTCCAGCGCCTGATAGGCATCGACCTCAAGCTCGAGCAGTACAAGCTGGGACAGGAGTTCGTCGACGCCGTGGTAGACCTCGAGGGGCTCCCATTCCTCAACCAGGTCTGGGAGTCACCCGAGAAGATGCCGTCCATGGACGAGGTCAGGAACGCCGAGAGCTGGATTCTCCGGATAAAGAACCCGGGCCTGCACCTGGTGACCTGAGCCTGTCTCGCGACAACTCGGAGCTTGCCCGGGGCGCACATCTTTGGGGTCAGGTCTCTTTTCGTGCGTTCGTCTAGTCTCGCGGGGCTGCTCGGGAAGTTGCTCGGGAGGGGTCTCCATCGTCGATGTCCTCGCCGGCCTCAACACTTCGAGGACTG